>ERZ791631.1093-NODE-1093-length-18123-cov-2.936905_pt1 | contig 18123 bp, 8 predicted proteins | sample MGYA00509961_ERZ791631 | MGnify/ENA primary metagenome ERZ791631 (study PRJEB30046, sample SAMN00715248) | human gut metagenome | study: EMG produced TPA metagenomics assembly of the A metagenome-wide association study of gut microbiota in type 2... | reverse complement strand
GAGATTAGGGTGAAACGCTTGTCTGCCATCAGAATGTTTACCCGTTTGTAAGTATGATTCAGAAAGTCCAATTCACGGAAAGCCTGTTTGAGATTGGCTGTAAGAGATAATGAAGCCTCGACCTCCTTCTCAAAGAAAGAGAGCGAACTATCGTGAATCGGATTGTAGATAGAAAAAGAAAATCCATCCGTACTAAGACGGATGGACAATGTATATTGTTCCGATTTACCAAAGTCAATCGTTTCTGCAATTGCTCTATCGGGCATATTCGGATTATTCCCAGTTACCTGCGCCGTTGTTAGGAGTATCGATAGAACCTACCATCAAACCGGCATATTTACCCAATTTAACCTGAAGGTCTTTCAAGTTTGCAATTTCTTGCTTGTCAAGTCCGTTCAAGTATACATCATATGGAGTGTTGGCCTGGAACAAGAAGATAGGAGCTCCTGATTTAGTTGTATCGTTTTTAGTGTACATTTCGAACTGTGCACCATTACCGAACGGAACATATCTCAAAGAGTCTGCATTGAATGACTTATCGTAAATCGTATCTGTTACGGCAACCCATATTGTATCACGTTTGAAGCCCATCAGGCCGGCAGCTTCAACTTCTTTCCAGTTGTTAGTCTTTTTAGCCTTGTTGATCAGAGCCATGGCTTTCTTTTCAGTCATACCGTCTTCCAGCTGCTTGTCGCTCAATACGCCTTCTTTAGATACGAAAGGAATCTTTTGTGTCTTAACGAAATCGATCAGTGTGTCAAAGCTTGCAGTATACTGCTTGTAAATGTTACGATATTCTGCCTGAGCTTTACGAATATCAATCAAGCGGGCAACAACTGCTTTGTCTCTGTGCTTTTTAGCTTTTTCGAAGTTGATAGGACCCATGATACTAGCATAGCAAATGTAAACCAAAGCAATGGCGCATACACCTAGTACGATATTAAATACTGTTTTCATGATAAATATGTTTTTTTTAGTTTATATTCGTAGCGCAAAAATAAAATAAATAAATCTAATTAACGATAGTTCTTGTAACTTTTTTCTCGTACAAAAATGATAAATAACTATTTAGAGCGGCAAATTAAGGAAAATTTTTCTTATCAGCCAACTTTTGAGCAAGAAATAGCTGTAAAATCTCTTTCGGAGTTTCTACTTTCTACGGCTAATGATACGGTTTTTGTGCTTCGTGGATATGCGGGAACAGGAAAGACTTCTCTTGTCGGGGCCTTAGTGAAAGCGATGGATAAGTTACAACAGAAATCGGTTTTACTGGCTCCTACGGGAAGAGCGGCTAAAGTATTTTCTGCTTACGCAGGACACCCCGCTTTTACCATTCATAAAAAGATATACAGGCAGCAGTCTTTTTCGAATGAAGTAAGTAATTTTTCAATTAATGATAATCTGACTACTCATACATTATATATTGTAGATGAGGCTTCCATGATTTCGAATGAAGGTTTGTCCGGTTCGATGTTCGGTACCGGACGTCTGTTGGATGATTTGGTGGAGTTTGTCTATTCCGGTGCAGGGTGTCGTTTATTGTTGATGGGAGATACGGCTCAGTTGCCTCCGGTAGGAGAAGAGCAAAGTCCGGCACTTGCTACCGAGGCATTGAAAGGATATGGACTGAATGTCATAGAGGTTGATCTCACACAGGTGGTACGTCAGGTTCAGTCGTCCGGTATTTTATGGAATGCCACTCAGATTCGGCAGTTGATTGCTGAAGACGAGTGTTTTTCGCTGCCTAAGATAAAAGTAAGCGGATTTCCGGATATACAGGTGGTACGTGGCGACGAATTGATCGATACCCTGACCGGCTGCTACGAAAAAAACGGAATGGACGAGACGATTGTGGTATGCCGTTCCAATAAACGGGCTAACATATATAATAAAGGTATACGTGCTCAGATTCTTTACAGGGAAGATGAACTGAATACGGGTGACTTACTCATGGTAGCGAAGAATAATTACTTCTGGACAGAGAAGTATAAAGAAATGGATTTTATAGCGAACGGAGAGATTGCTGTGGTTCGTCGGGTGAGGCGTACTCGTGAACTGTACGGTTTCAGGTTTGCTGAAGTACTTCTTGCGTTTCCCGATCAAAATGACTTTGAGTTGGAAGCTAATTTGTTGCTTGATACGCTTCATTCGGATGCACCTGCTTTACCCAAAACAGAAAACGACCGGCTTTTTTATTCTGTACTTGAAGACTATGTGGACATCACCGTCAAGCGGGAGCGAATGAAAAAAATGAAAGCTGACCCACACTACAATGCTCTACAGGTGAAATACGCTTATGCGGTGACCTGTCATAAGGCGCAGGGCGGGCAATGGCAAAATGTTTTTCTTGACCAGGGGTATATGTCGGATGAGTATCTGACACCTGATTATTTCCGTTGGCTGTATACAGCTTTTACGCGTGCATCGAAAACTCTCTATCTGGTGAATTATCCGGAAGAGCAAATAGAGTGACCGGACTATAAATAAGACAGGGAACCCATCTCGGGCTCCCTGTTTCTTTTGTGTAACTTAATTTATTGTCAGTGCATGAATATGAATCTCGTTGTTTAGCGGAAGTTGTTTGGGGTAACGTAATTGCCTCCATCATCATTGGTGTCGGCTACGTCCCACCATAAACGAGTTCCCTGTGTATCTACATCTTTCGGACGGTTCGGGTTAGATACTTCACTGTCCGGGTATCTCAGGCGTTTGATGAACTTCCCGTTTGCAACTTCACCCCCTGAGTTATTGCCTCCTTTAGGTGTTTTCATATAGCGGGGATAGTCTGTACGGCGGAACTCTGCCCATCCTTCGTTACCGTTGGGATATACGGCAATCCATTTCTGGGTGATGATTTGTTCCAACTGTGCTTCTCTGTCACCACTCTTGAAGGCTTGTAAGCCTTTCAATCCTTCCATGTATTTGCTGATCTTTTCTTGTCCTTCCTCGTCAGCACCAATCTGATAGTAGTTGAAGGAAGCTTCAATGCCTTCCTTATAGAGATCTTCAGCGGTACCTTTAGCACCGGCCCATCCTCGGAGAGCGGCTTCTGCTCGGAGGAACAGGCTTTCGGAGTAACCCAGCCATACTATTTCGCGTGCATAACACCACCAATGTTTGCGGTCGAGTTTTTTCTGATCTTGCTTGATGAATACACGGCTCGGAGAATAAGTCGTTGTGTAGCTTCCTCCCAATGAAGTCTCACCGTTTTCGCAACCATTGAAGTCTTTTGTCATGTCTTCTTTGGGTTCGGTTTGGTTCAGGTCCTCAAGAGCGGTCGGTCTCCACCACAATATTTCGCAACGTGGGTCGAGAATGGTCGATTGTTCTTTATAAGCTCGTTCCATTTCTTTGGATAACACTACGTTAGCACTCCAGTTGTACAGAAGTGTGTAGATGTTTTCGTTACCACCCGTGATGTACGAGTATTTGGGAGTCTGCTTCATATTATCATCATCGTTTTGCATCAATCCGGCAGGGTCGGCCATGGCTTTCTCACCCTGTTCTTTAGCAAGTTGGGGATCTACATTCGATACACGTAGTGCCAATCGTAAACGAAGGGTATTGGCAAAACGAAGCCATTTGTCTTTGTCGCCTCCAAAGCACTTGTCGTTTTCACCCAAGCTGTATTGTGCAGTAGAAGGAGTGTTGTGCAGTGCAGTGATGGCCTGATCGAGCATTTTAAAGATAACGTCGTATACATCTTTCTGATCCATGTATTTCACTTTCTCGTCTGTGGGCATTGCACCTTTTACGTAGTATTCCAATGGAATGGCTCCATAAGTGTCTGTTTGCATAGAGATCAGGAATGCGTAGTAGATACGGGTCATATAGAACGCATTGTGATAGCGTTCTTTTCCGCAGAACCAGAATGTTTTGATTAACTGACTGTATTCTTCTACAGTGCGGTTATCGTAGAAGTGCTCCCAGCGTCTTTTGGACCATCCGTCGTTATAACCGTAGGTAGGCGAGTTGGTCACGAATCCGCTAACGTTGTTGGCAAAGTAAGCAGCGTAGATGTCATGAGTCAGGTTGGTCGTAACCTGATAATCATTATACAGTCCTTCGTAAGTCAGGTTGGCGAACACCGAACCGATGGCGCTTTCCGTGCCTTGAAGGCTTTTCAGTGCACTGGGTGTCAGTTCGTAGTCGATATCGATTCCGTCAGGTGTGGCACCGATTATTTCCGGATCGTATACCGGTGCGTAGGGATCGGTATTCATTTCTTCGAAATCATTACATGCAGCCAGTCCTAACAGGAGAGTGCACATGGCAAGCGATTTGTATATTTTGATTTTCATACTGTATCTTTAATTTATAAAATTAGAAACCAAGGTTAACTGAGAATCCGAATGTACGGGTATAAGGTACAGCCATAAAGTCGATGGCTTGAGAGAACATGGTTGTGTCGTAACCACCTTCCGGACTTGTTCCCGGAGTATGTTTCAACAGATAAGCCAGGTTACGTGCTACGAACGAAACATTCAGCGAGTTGATCGGCGTTTTCTTCAGCATGCTTTTGGGGAATGTATAGCCGATGGCCAGTTCCTTCAGCTTGATGAAAGAAGCATCATAGATAAAGTCTTCTGCGTTCTGTGCTCCGTAATAGTTGGATGCTGAGATCTTCTGAGTATTGGGTGTTCCGTCTTCGTATACACCCGGGAAGATCATCATAAAGTTATCGCTTTCTCCACGATTCATAGTACGTTTAGCCATACCCGAGCCTGTTGCGTTCATTTCGGAGATAGAGATGATATCGCCACCGAATTTCATATCGAACATGGCCGACAGTGTAAAGCCTTTGTAGGTGAACGACGGAGATACAGACATCAGCAAGTTAGGCTGGATGTTGCCGATAGGTTTAGCCAGGCGTTCGTCAGCATCTGTGGTCGTCATAGGCAAGCCGTTCTCTTTATTTATAATGATGTTGCCCTGTTCGTCACGTTTGTAGAGAGTCTTGGCATAGATTTCACCCAATTTGTGACCCGGGCGTGCACCTACGTTGATCGGGAAGTTAGAGTCGCCATTGAAGTAGATGTAGTCTACACCGTCAGCCAGTTTTTCTACGTTCGATACATTCTTGGCCAGATTGACATTCAGATCGAAAGAGAAGTCTTTCAATTGTACCGGTGTAGAGTAGATCATCATTTCGAAACCTTTGTTGGTGATCAGACCGGCATTGACCCATTTACCTCCACTCCAGGGAGCAGCGGCGGGCACTTTCATGATCTGGTTCTTCGTGCGGCTATAATAATAGGTAAAGTCAAATCCCAAACGGTTGTTGAGGAACTTCATATCCAAACCTGCTTCGTAAGAAGAAGAGATTTCCGGTTTCAGCTGGTCGTTCATTTTCACGTTCGATTTGCTTGGAATCAGCTCACCTTTTTCAAATTTAAATCCGTACGTATTGTATAACTGATACGGGTCCGTATCTTTACCTACTTGTGCGGCAGACAAACGTACCTTGGCGAAAGTCAGCCAGTTGGGCAGTGTTTTGTCCAGTGAACGGACAAAATCAGAAACGACAAAACTTAAGTTGGCAGACGGGTAGAAGAAAGAGTTGTTCTTCTTCGGCAGTGTAGACGACCAGTCGTTACGGGCAGTCAAGTCTAGTGACAGATATTCTTTCCAAGAGAGTTGCAAAGATCCGAATACTGAATTTGTTGCGCGTTCATGTCCGGTTTCTCCGGCAGTGTTCAGCATATTGGCTGCATTGAAAATCCATTGTCCCTTATCCAGCATATTGCGTACGCCGGCATTCAGTGATTCATAATTCTGGTACATGAAGTTACCACCTACCGTGAATCCCAAACGGAAATTGTCAGTCAGCTGTTTGTCACCCATCAATACGATTTCCGCGTTCGATTCGAAGAAGTTCTGCTCCTCGCGGTTCATTTCGTCATCGGTGATATCTTTGATACTGCTCTCACCGTTGATACCGTCACCTGCATTCGTTTCTTCGATTCGGGTACGATAATAATCGAATGCATATTTGGCAGACAAGTGCAACCAGTCAGTAAAGTTGATTTTCATTCCATAATATCCGAATGCTCTCCAACGTTCGTCAGAGTTGTGGCGCTGGTTCAGGACGTAATAAGGGTTACGGATACCGGCAGTAGGACCTGTCCAGTTTACGTGTGCATTGCCATCTGTCGAATATTGTTTCAGGTCGTCCAGGCGAATATTGTTAGGAATACCCATCAATTGAGCGATTGCTCCGTAAGTACCGAAGTAAGGACGATCTTCTGCTTTGGTACGTGAAAGTGAAATCTTTCCGTCCATAGAGAGATATTTGTTCATTTCCATTCCGGCATTCAGGTCGAGGTTGATTCGGTTGAGCTTCTCGTTCGGGAATACGCCCTTATTGTTCGAGCTGCCGAAAGAAGCACGAAAGTGCGATTTATCTGTTACGTTGCTCACCGATACATTGTGGTTTTGCGCGAAACCGGTATCGAAGTAATCTTTCAGTTTGTTGCCGTATTTAGAGAATGCATAGGTATCGCCGTTCCAGGCTTTCTGCATGCTTCCGTCCAATACCGGTCCCCAACTGGAAGAGTCTGTCGGATCATATTTGGCATAATATTGAGACAGAGGATTCTTGTTTTCATCCTGAGTCACAATGTGGCCCTGTCCGTAACGATCTTGCATTTCAAGAGTTTCGGCTACCTGGCTCCAAGTGAAGTTGCCGCTATAGCGTACTCCGAATCCATCTTTCTTGCTACCTTTTTTGGTTGTGACCAAGATCACACCGTTACCGGCACGCGAACCGTAGAGAGCGGCGGCATTCGGACCTTTCAGTACAGAGATCGATTCAATATCTTCCGGGTTGATATCGACGGACGAACCACCACGGTCGACACCACCGTAATAGGTAGCATCCGAGTTATTATTGTCACTGAACGGTACACCGTCTACAATCCAGAGCGGCTGGTTGTTATCTGCGAGAGAAGAGTTACCGCGGATTGTAATCTTGGTAGAACCACCCAGGCCAGTTCCGGCTGTATTCATTTGCAGACCGGCTACTTTACCTTGCAATGCACTGGTCACTGAAGGATCCCCTGTCTGGTTCAGTTGGTCGCCTTTGATTTCCTGTACGGCATATCCTAACATTTTCTTCTCACGTTTGATGCCCAAAGCGGTTACAACCACTTCACTGATCATCTGGGTATCTTCACTCATCGTTACATTCAGAATGCTTTCTTTAGCGGGCAACACTTGTTGTTTGTATCCGATATAGGAGAATACGATTTCAGCTTTCGGATCATTGACAGTCAGGGTGTATTTACCCTCCAGGTCGGTAATGGCTCCTGTGCTGGTACCCTTAACAGATACATTGACGCCGATCAGCGCCTCACCGTTAGCATCTACAACCGTACCGCTGATCTGACGTTTGGCTGATGCCTGAACCGGATCCTGTTGTTTGGAAGCCTGAGACAGATAAACAATGTTATCCTCGATTTTGTATGTCAGGTTTTTGCCTTTGAGCGCAGTATTCAACAGTTGTTCCAGGCTTACATTCTTTACGTTCAGATTCTCAATCGGCATGTTTGACGATTGGTCATCATAAAAGAATTGATACTTAGACTGAGATTGCACCGTTTTGATGACTTGCCCCAATGTAGTGCGGGAAGTTGAAAATGTGAATTGTGCAAATGACCACTGGATAGGAGCGGCAGCTAAAAGAAGAACCAGCGATGCTTTGAGCAGCCTGGGTCTTTGAAATAGGATTTTGTTTTTCATTGACTATAATTAAATTAATTAGTTAACTTTAAAAACATACAAGGTTTAAGCATTGTATTTATAATATAAGTCAACGGCTTTTGTGCCCTTGATGTTAATAAAACAAGTGTCCCGAAAGAAACACTTACTTCAGTTACTAACTTTTTTGAGAATTATTTATATGTCCCTGAGGATGCGTACGTGTATCCGTATTGGATTATGGGTATGCACCCTCAGGGGATATGAGTTGTCTAAAGAGAGAGGACTATTTCATCTTGGAGAATGAATAGGGGGCATCATCATCGTTGATGCCTCTGTTGAGGTTGGGGTGTGAACCCATTTTGAATTCAATGGTTCCGCCTTGCAGCAGATCGGCATGTTTCAGATAGTTCCGGGTTGATTCTTGCCCGTTGACCCGGAGGGATTCGATATAAAGATTCTCCTTACTGTTATTCTGTGCATCGATCACAAGATTATTGCCATTTTCAAAGTGTAGCGTTGCCTTTTTGAATAGAGGGGCTCCAATGACATACTCATCTGTTCCTGGACATACCGGATAGAATCCGAGGGCTGAGAATACATACCAGGCAGAGGTCTGTCCGTTGTCCTCGTCGCCACAGTAACCGTCAGGACCCGGAGTATACATGCGGTCCATTACTTGACGAAGCCAGTATTGCGCTTTCCAGGGCTGTCCGGCATAATTGTACAAGTAAATCATGTGCTGTATCGGTTGGTTGCCGTGTGCATAGTTACCCATGTTCATCACGGTCATTTCGCGGATTTCATGGATCACCTGTCCATAATAACTGTCGTCGAATACAGGAGGAACTGCAAATACGGAGTCCAGCATCGTGATAAACATCTTTTTGCCTCCCATCAGATCGATTAATCCTTGCGGGTCGTGAAATACCGACCAGGAGTAATGCCAGCTGTTACCTTCTGTGAATGCATCTCCCCACTTCAACGGAGAGAATGGTGACTGGAACTGGCCGTTTTCATTACGGCCACGCATCAGTTTGCTTTCTTTGTCGAATACATTCCGGTAGTTCATGGCACGTTTGGCAAATAGTTCAATTTCTTTTTTCGGTCGGTTCAGGGCTTTAGCCAGTTGGTAGATGCACCAGTCATCGTAAGCGTATTCTAATGTGCGGGCTGTATTTTCATTGATTTTCACGTCATAGGGTACGTAGCCCAGCTTATTGTAATACTGATATCCCAAGCGTCCGGTAGAAGAGACTTCCGGATGTACATTCTCTGTACCGTGAATCAGCCCTTCATACAGAGTTTTCACATCGTCTACCTTTACTCCTTTCATATAGGCGTCTACCAATACTGAAGCAGAGTTATTGCCTATCATACAACCTCTGTGTCCGGGACTCGCCCATTCCGGAAAGAAACCGCTTTCCTTATAAGTATTGATAAGTCCTTCTTGTATTTCTTTGTTTACCGATGGGTACATCAGGTTCAGGAATGGAAACAAACAACGGAATGTATCCCAAAATCCTGTATCGGTGTACATATATCCGGGGAGTACCTGACCGTTGTAAGGACTATAATGAATCGGTTGCCCGTCTGCCGTAAACTCATAGAATTTGCGGGGAAATAGCAGAGAACGGTAGAGGCAGGAGTAGAATGTACGGTACTGGTCCAGATTGCCGCCTTCTACTTCTATTTTACCTAATACATTGTTCCAGGCATCATTCCCTTTTTGTGCAAGTTGCTCAAAAGAGTCGTTACCCAATTCTTTAAGGTTCTGAGCCGCTTGTTCAAAACTAATGAACGAAGAAGCTATACGGGCATGCACGATTTCACCTTTACGGGTACTGAAACCAATGATGGCTCCCGTATGGTCGGCTTTCTGCTCCAAGTTGCCTTCTTCCAGCTTTTTGTCTGCAAAAGTGCCTTTGTAAGTGAAAGGTTTGTCGAACTCGATAACGAAGTAGTTCTTGAAATTCTCGGGCACTCCACCACTGTTACGGGTGGTGTAGCCGATTATCTTGTTCTCTTCCGGAATTACTTTTACGTAGGAACCCTTGTCGAATGCGTCTACTACAATGTACGAGTGTTCGTTTTCGGGAAAGGTGAAACGGAACAGAACCGCACGTTCTGTCGGAGTCATTTCGGTCACTACATCGTGCTCGGCCAAATATACTTTATAGTAGGAAGGAGTTGCTATTTCACCTTTATGACTGAACCAACTGGCACGTTTTTCTTCATCAAACTCAAGTTTGCCTGTGACGGGCATGATGGAGAATTGTCCGTAATCATTGATCCATGGGCTGGGTTGGTGGGTTTGCTTGAATCCCCTGATTTTGTTGGCTGTATACGTGTATTGCCATCCGTCCCCCATCTTGCCCGTTTGCGGTGTCCAGAAGTTCATTCCCCACGGACGTGCAATAGCGGGATAGGTGTTCCCGGTTGATAATTCGAAAGAAGACTGCGTTCCCATCAGTGGGTTTACGTATTGGGTCCAGTCTTTGGCCTCAGCCATTAGTGAGCAAGCTATAAGGCAAGCGGTCAAAAGAATTTTTCTCATGGTGTGGATAAGTGTATTGCTATATGGATATTATATATTTTCTATCATCGGTGCCGTGTAGGCTACATATTCGTATAATCTGTGATGAAACAGAGTACTTTCTTAGGGTTGGGTCCGCCGGTCTGTCATTTCTATTTCCAACGTACTGCCTGCTATGATATCGTCATGCGTAAAGAATGGTTTATCCAATGGTTTTCCGTTCAGTGTCATGCTTTTGATATACTTATTCTTTTTCGAGTTATTCTTAGCTATCACTGTAAACTTTTTGCCATCGGGCAGGTTTACTACGGCTTTATCGAATGCGGGGCGTCCGATAGAATAAACCGGTTTCCCCGGACATACCTGATAGAATCCCATAGAATTGAGTACATACCAAGCCGACATCTGTCCGCAATCTTCATTTCCCGAGAGTCCGTCTACGGCATTGGCATATTGGCTACGGTATACGCTGTCTACCAATTCTTGCGTCCTCCACGGACGGTTCACATAGTTGTACATATGAATCACGTGGTGGCTGGGTTCGTTGCCGTGGGCATATTGTCCGATCAGTCCGCTGATGTCCGAGGAGGTTGTTTCGCCTTCCAGTGAAGAGTCGGCGGTAAACAGAGAATCCAGTTTACCGACGAAGGCATCTTCGCCGCCCATTAGTTTTACCAATCCTTCGATGTCGTGTGGAACGAACCAGGTCCATTGCCAGGCAGTCCCTTCACAATAATCATCGTTGCGGTGAGTTGAAGAGCGTGGATTGAAGGGAGTGCGCCATTCGCCCTTACTGTCCAATCCGCGCATAAAGCGGGTTTCCGGATCGAAGTAAAACTCGTAGGCTTTTGCGAAACGTGCGTATTTGTCCCGGGTGTCGTAATCGTTCAATGCATCGGCAAATACTGAAATACACCAGTCGTCATAAGCGTACTCCAAGGCCTTGGCAACCGATTCGTTTTCGCGGTCACACGGTACGTAGCCGATTGAGTTTTTATAATATTTGGCTTTCGGCATCAGATGGGGTAACACCAGATCGGGGCATTTGATTCCTGTTGTATCATATTCTGCCGCACGCACGCAGGCTCGGTAAGCTTCTTGGATGTCGAAATTACGATCGCCTTTCATATATGCATCTACAATGACGGGAACGGCATGGTAACCAATCATTGTACCGGTATAGTTGGAAGCCATGTCCCACATTGGGAAAATGCCCCCCTCCTGATGCTTTTTGATCAGTGAACGGATGAAAGCATTGTTCAGATCCGGATCTATAATGGTCATTAGCGGATGCAGTGCACGGAAGGTATCCCATAAAGAAAAAATGGTATACATCGGATTCAGTGTATCTCCTTGATGTACTTGCAGATCCATACCCAGATAACGTCCGTCTACGTCCGTAAACAGATTCGGGCTAATGGCAGTGTGGTAGAGTGCGGTATAGAAGATGGTTTTGTCATTTTTATCATTGGTAGTAATATCAATCTTCGATAACGTTTCATTCCACGCTTTGCGTGCGTCTTTACGTACTCCGTCAAAATCCCAGTCTGGTATTTCAGTTTCTACATTTTTGCGTGCACCCTCTATGTCCACAGCAGAGATTCCGACTTTGACAAACACTTGTTCGTCTTTGGTCGTGTCAAAGTGAAGTAATGCTTTACAGGTAGGCAGCAGTCTGCCTCCATCGTCGAGTGCCATCGAATCAGTCACCAACGTGTAGGTGAAAGGTTTCGAGAATTTTGCATAAAAGTTGATATATTGGTCGAAAGCCCAGTACATGGTCTTTTTACGGCCGCAGATTTCAGTGGGGCTGATGACCTCTATTTCCATCTCTTTGTTGGTCTGCCGTTGCAGACTGTAGTCCAAGTCGAGGATGAATCCTGCTTCTTTACTTTCAGGAAAAGTATACCTGTGGATAGCTGCCCGTTTGCTTGCAGTCAGTTCGGCGTTTACTTGATAAGTATCCAGGAAGACTGAGTAATAGCCCGGTTCGGCAGTCTCATTTTGATGTGAAAAGGCAGAAGCATAAGCCATCTGCTGGCTCTGTGAACCTGTGGGGAGGTACTTTTGTTCGCCCACCGTAGGCATCAGTAGTACATCTCCATAGTCGCAACAACCGGTTCCGCTCAAATGGGTGTGTGAGAATCCGTTGATGGTGGAATCTGCGTAATAATATCCCGAGCAGGCATCCCACCCATCTATGCGGGTGTCTGGGCTGGGAGAAATCATGCCATGGGGGACAATGGCGCCCGGAAAAGTATGACCGTGTCCGCCTGTACCGATAAATGGGTTGACGTAGGCTGCGTAATCAGTCATGTCCGGCGAGTTTGTGCAGGAGTTCAGAGACAATAAGCCTCCTAAACATCCCGCCAGGAATGTTTTAAATTTCATGGTACTGTATGTTTATTTTAATTGGTTGCTCACTTGTTACGTGAAGAAATAAAGATATTGTCTCCCACAATCTTATAATTGATAGGTATAGAGTTGTCCAACGATTGGAGTACAGACTCTATATTGTCTTTTTTCTTCAATACACCCGAGTAAGTTTTGTCGGACTTAATGTCGGGTGAAAGAATGATTTTCACATCATAAAAGCGTTCTAACGTCCGGGTGATGGCAAAAATGTCCGCCTGTTCAAACGGGATCAGGTCATTGTGCCATACGGCATCCAATTTGGCATCTACTTGCTTCACCACCAGTCTGCGGGTTGTTTTATTCAGTTCGGCCTTTTGTCCGGGCGAAAGAATAATCATTCCTTCATCGTGGTTTCCTCTCACTTCTATTTCTCCTTCGATCAAGGTTGCTTCTGCCAGTTTGTGACTCTTGTCGCACTTGAAATTGAAAGTGGTTCCCAACACTTTGATACGCATAGCCTCACTTTCTACAACGAAAGGACACCGACGGTTTTTAGTGACTTCGAAATAAGCTTCTCCATCGAGATATACATCTCTTTCGGATTCTGAGAATTCCTTGGGATATCTCAGGGTGGCCGATTGATTGAGCCATACTTTTGTGCCATCGGGCAACATCACTTCTTTCACTTTGCCATCCGTGGACGAGGCCGTTATCATATTCCGGGTCGGATCGGCCTGATAGTACAGGTATCCGCCTCCGGTGCCTATCATCAGTGCGAGCACGATGATAGCGGCATATCGCATCCATTGGTGCATTCTGATCACTTTGCGGCTATGTGCATCTTTCTGAGCCAGTTTCTTGTATAGTCGTGCTTCTGCCCGGGCAACTTTTTTCTGATCCGGAAAGCTGTCGTGTCTGCCCAAATGATATACCTCTTCCATTCGGAAAAGTCGGCGGGCATTATCGTCTGATTCTTTGATCCAAGCGTTCACTCTGGCAAAATCTTCGTCAGAACATTCGCCTGTCAGATATCTCATCAATATGTCTTCGCTCAGATTATTCATCTTTTCTTTTTCATTATATAATAGAAACAACTAAATCTTTAAAAACACTTATCTATTTGATAAAAAATAGTAGAAATAAAAACCATAAATGGCCGAGACGGTTTCGTAGGAACTTCAGTGCCTTGTACATGTGGGCTTCTACCGTACGTAAAGAGACTCCCATCACGTCGGCTATTTCTTTATTCTTCATTTCGTGCAGATAGCTCAACTTAAACACTTCCTTGCATTTGTCCGGTAGCTCGTTAATGGCTTGGTAGATTTCGTTTCGCAATTCGCGGTCTTCTATCCGCCGGATTACTTCGTTGTTGTCCGGCTGATAGAATTCCGCTCGTTTTTGGTTGATTTCTTCCACAGCAGCGCAATATCCGTCCTCTATGCTGCGATGTTTCAGCACATTCAAGGCCCGGGTATATACCGCCCGATAGAGGAAGGCTTGGATCTGGTCGCCTATTACCATGGAATCTCTTCGTTTCCACAGTTCCACGAATACATCCTGTACCACATCTTCTGCTTCTTCATCGCCCACCAGGCGGGTGGCGTAGAACATCAGGTTCGGATAGTACCTCCGGAACAGGGCTTTGTAGGTTATATCAAATGTGTCGTCCATCTTTTTTAGCTGCTGGTTTTGGGGTTGCGGGCTACAAGTTATTGATCACTCGTAACTTTCTCCTTTCCCATTTCAAACTCAAGGGTTGCACCATTCATAATCTGTTCATGAGTAATGTAACTTTTATCATAGGGTTTTCCATTCAGTTTGGTTGATCGGATATAGATATTCTCTTTGCTGACAGCCGGAGCTTTGACAGTGAATGTTTTCCCGTTGTCAAGGTGCAGTTGCACTTCCGGGAAAAGGGGAGTACCTATTTCATATTGACCGCTTATCGGATTTACCGGATAGAATCCCATGGCGCTGAATACATACCAAGCCGACATCTGGCCGCAGTCTTCGTTTCCGCAGAGTCCGGCAGGGCTGTTCAGGTAGAGTTCGTTCATTACTTTTGCCACATACTCCTGGGTTTTCCAGGGTTGGTCTACCGCATTATAAAGGTAGATGACGTGATGGCTCGGTTCGTTTCCGTGAGCATATTGGCCTATCATTCCGGTACTGAAGAGCGGAAGTTCGTCGTCGGCCGAAGGATGGAAGGTGAACATGCTGTCCAGCTTTTGTGCAAAACGTTCTTTTCCGCCTGTCAGACCGATCAGTCCGTCTATGTCATGCTGTACCGACCAGAAATATTGCCAACCGTTACTTTCGCAGATATGCGGTGTATAAGCATCTGCTTTAAAGTCTTTCTGAAATTCTCCCTTGTCATCACGAGGTTGCATGAACGAGGTTGCCGGATTGTATACGTTACGATAGTTTTGCGACCGCTTATAGAATTCGTCCGCAATCTCTTTCTTTCCCAGTTTTTCTGCCATGCGGGCAATGCAGTAATCATCATAAGCGTATTCAAGTGTTTTGGATAACGACCAGTTTTCGGCATTATAACTATCTTTTTCATTGAAAGGAACATATCCCAGTTCTTTATAAGCACCAATTCCGCGGTAATTGTCCAGGTTGGCAGTGGCTACACAAGCTTCCAATGCCTTTTTCGGATCAAAGTTTCCAATACCTTTCAGATAAGCATCCACGATGACCGGAACGGCATGATAGCCAATCATCATATCTGTTTCACTACCGTAGAAATTCCAAACCGGCAGGCGTCCGTTCTGTTCGTAGAAAGCCAGAAATGATTGAACCATATCGTTGGTACGTTCGGGTTCGGTATAGGTAAATAGAGGATGTGCGGCGCGGTATGTATCCCATAAAGAGAAAGTACTGTAGTTTACCCATCCGTCTGTGTGATGAATCTTTTTGTCCGGACCGTAATACGAACTGTCGACATCGCTATAAATGGTAGGAGCAAGCATGGTGTGATAGAGTGCGGTGTAGAAGTTTACCCAATCGTCCTTATGGTCGCCTTTGACTGCGATTTTAGAGAGTTGCCGGTTCCAGTTGTCCCGTGCAGCCTCACGATATTTATCGAAATTATCCTCCGGAACTTCGGCTGCCAGATTTTGAGCTGCTCCTTCCATGCTGACACCGGAAAGGGCTGTGTTGACAAGTATTTGCTCTCCTTTTTGTGTGTCGAAATCGAATCGGGCTATGGTAGCCGTACCCATTCGTTTTCCGTCTTTCAGGATGGCAGTTGTATCCATTTGAACGGCTGTAAAAGGTTTAGAGAAGCGTGTACGGAAATAGACATGCTGGTCGCGTGCCCATCCGTCGGAGAAGCGGTATCCCTGAATGGTTACCGAGTCGATAACTTCGATGTGCGAATCATTGGTAAAGTCCCAATTCATAGCTTTTTTCAGGTTGAGGAAGATAGCGGCTTTGGCTTCAGGAAAAGTGTAACGCTGAATACCGCATCGTTCGGTTGCCGTCAATTCGACGTTGATGCCGTAATCTTTCAGCAGTACCTGGTAATATCCTGCCGTGGCACTTTCGTCCTGATGGGAAAATTTGGAGTAAATACCTAACGGAGCTTCTGCTTCTTTATAAGGCAGGGTGACGGGCATGAAAGAGATGTCATATAAGTCGCCTGCTCCCGTACCAGAAAGGTGGGTATGGCTGAATCCGGCAATAGTGCTATCGGGATAAAAATATCCGGAGATACGGTCCCAGCCGGGAAGTCCGTTGTCCGGACTAAGTTGTACCATGCCGAAAGGGACTTGTGCTCCGGGATAGGTATTACCGGTGAAATCGGTTCCGATAAATGGGTTTACATATTGGGTATAGTCAATAGTTGCCTGTTTAGGGGTAGACGTACAGGCAGTGAAAACAAATAAAAGAATAAATAGTGAATGAAAAAGTACTTTCATGCGGCTTGGGTTAGAGTTTTTTAAGTAATTGATTGATTTAGTGTGCAAAGGTAGAGAATATAAATGTAAAACGAAAGAGCTTGTGTGCTGATTGATTCGTCTTTTTGTATTTCGACTCGTTATCATGAGGGCGGAGGGGGCATTATAAACAGCCGGGGGAGATAATATGCTTTCCGTTTCAGTGATCCCTTCTTAATGTTTTGAAAAACGGGATGTATAGATAAAATACATCTGTTCCCCGGCGTACAATCGAACGTATGAGATGATTTGGATGGAGTTCTTATAGGTTGAAAAGAGGAGAACCGTTGCTTTAAAAGCCAAAGGATTGTTGGTTTTAAAGGCAGGATCCTTTGGTTTTCAATTAACATCTTGAATCTTAAGTATCTGTTTGTTAGTGAATCATGGCTTATGGTATGCTTTGACTTTATCTTTAGTCGGTTGCATTGGATTTTAAATCTCCTTTTAGCGTTTTGTCAGGAAAGAACGCCATAGTAACTTTCAATGATATAGCACTCCGGAGGGTTGAACGGATTGTGACAGTACATATCGGGTGCATGCATAGGCACAGGCAGAACCTGCTAAAAACAATATTCCGGTAGAGGTCATCATATCTCCTAAACTTACCAATGGCGATACAATACCTCCGAATGCAAACCCGGTGGCTCCCAAAAGTGCCGAAGCAATGCCTGCATTCCGTCGCTCACACTCCATGGCCAAGGTGTTGGATGCTGTAAAAGTCATGCCAATCATCGAGAGTAGAGCGAAGATCAATAACTCGTAGATCCAAAAATCACATCCCAAGGACAAGAATACCATCAATAGTGCAGATACTGACAGCATGCCCCGGCTTCCTATATATAAAGCCCGTTCCATGGTAGGTAATTTTATCGATATGGCTGAAAAGATAACCATTGCTATCGCATTGATTCCGAAACAGAGGCTGAAGGATAGAGGAGAGAGTCCGTAGTGTTGTTGCATGATGAATGGTGCAGAAGAGATATTGACAAACAGTATTCCCATAGTGAAACCATATTGCAGGACGTAGCCTACATAGCGGCGGTTGCGGAGGACTTCTCCGAAACTATGGTATAAGTCTTGCCAACTCACAGTCTGTCTGTGTTTTACCGGAAGTGATTCGTTCAAATGTAAGCTTCCGGATAGGAGAACCACTCCCATAAAGAATAAGCAGATAAAGATGCCTTGCCAGCTTGTTATCTGAGCCAGTATACCTCCTCCGATAGGGGCGATGACTGTAGCTATTCCATTTATTCCGCCGATAACGGCAAGCATGCCGGCCAGTTGCTGTCCCGAATACTCGTCGGTAGCTATGGAGCGGGAAATCACTACACCACCTGCTCCGGCAATGCCTTGTAAGAATCGGGATGTCACAAATTGTGAAATGGTATGTGAAAAGATGCATCCCACCGTAGCGAGCAGGAACAGAATCATGGCCAGAAGTAATGGAGGACGTCGCCCGCACTTGTCACTCAAGGGACCGAAAATTAATTGTCCGGCAGCCAAGCCAATCATGCTGGTGGTGAGTCCCAATTGTACCATAGAAGATGAAGTGTGGAAAAAATCTGCCATAGCCGGTAAGGTAGGCAAATA
>ERZ791631.1092-NODE-1092-length-18124-cov-9.577841_pt1 | contig 18124 bp, 16 predicted proteins | sample MGYA00509961_ERZ791631 | MGnify/ENA primary metagenome ERZ791631 (study PRJEB30046, sample SAMN00715248) | human gut metagenome | study: EMG produced TPA metagenomics assembly of the A metagenome-wide association study of gut microbiota in type 2... | reverse complement strand
CATAAGGAACAGGAGCGTGGACTGTGACCACGAAAAAGCTGACAAAGCTGCTGGCACTGTATCTGCCCTATATTTTGCTGGGGCTGGTGGCAACCAACATTGGCGAAGCGTGGCGGCTTGCCGAGGGCAAAGAGCTGGGGGATAAGATCATGGCGATGATGGGCACCGTTCCGGTGGCGTTTGCGAACCCGCTGCCCAGCTTGCATCCGCTCGATTTGCTGGTGGGCTTGTGCTGCGGTGCAGGGTTACGGCTGGCGGTCTATTTGCGTGGAAAAAACGCCAAGAAGTACCGCCACGGCATGGAGTACGGCTCTGCCCGGTGGGGCACCGCCAAGGATATTGAGCCGTTCATGGCACCCAAGTTTGCAGACAACATCATCCTGACCAAAACGGAACGGCTGATGATGTCCAACCGCCCACCGGACCCCAAAAATGCCCGGAACAAAAATGTGCTGGTGGTGGGAGGCTCCGGCAGCGGCAAGACGAGATTTTGGCTTAAACCCAACCTTTTACAATGTCATAGTTCCTATGTGGTCACTGACCCGAAGGGTTATAATTATCGAGGATAAAGCAAAGATGCGTTTACAAAATCAGAAAAGTATCGTATCTTTGTTACATATCGTATTCCCACTAAAAACAAAAGAAGGTGAAACTATGGCGAAATCCAACCAAGGAAAATTCACGGCACTGTACGAAAGGCTTTCCAGAGATGATGAGCTGCAAGGTGAATCTAACAGCATTCTGAATCAGAAAAAGTATCTGGAAGATTACGCTCGCAAAAACGGCTTTAACAACATCCAGCATTTTACGGACGATGGATACAGTGGAACAAATTTCAATCGTCCCGGCTTCCAGTCCATGATTGCCGAAATTGAAGCCGGGCATATTGCAACTGTCATTGTAAAGGACATGAGCCGCTTTGGAAGAAACTATCTGGAAGTTGGATTTTACACGGAAATTCAGTTTCCATCAAAGGGTGTTCGGTTCATCGCTATCAACAATAATGTTGACAGTGCCAATCCCACGGACAATGACTTTACTCCGTTCCTGAACATCATGAACGAGTGGTACGCCAAGGATACCAGCAATAAAATCCGTGCCGTTTTCAAATCGCGGATGCAGGATGGCAAACGGTGCAGCGGCAGTATTCCCTACGGTTATAAGCGGGTTCCCGGTGATAAGCAAACCCTTCATATAGATGCGGAGGCCGCTGCCGTTGTCCGCAGGATCTTCGATATGGCAGCCAGCGGTGCCAGTCTTGCACAAATCGGCCAGACGCTTTCGGACGAAAAAGTGCTGATTCCGTCTGCATATGAAGAACGGTATCATCCTGAATCTGCTCGGCACCATTCGTACCACGACCCCTATCGGTGGAATACGACCACCTTGACCTATATTCTTGACCGGCAGGAATACCTCGGCCATACAGTGCTATGTAAAAGTATCCGTGAGAACTTCAAGTTGAAAAAGCGCCGTGCTGCAACCCCGGAAGAAAGGATTATATTCAAAAACACTCATGAGGCTATCATCGACCAAGAAACATGGGATAAAGCACAGAGGCTGCGCAAGAGGAATCCGAAAAAACTTCCGAGTGGAACATACTCGCACCGGTTAGCCGGAATGATATTCTGCGCCGACTGTGGCTCCCGAATGAGCTTTTCCAGCCCCGAATCCAAACATCGGGATTCTGATGTGGTGTATGATTCGGATTCTTCATGGCAGTGCAGCAAATACCGTAATATGTACGTTTCCTGCACATCCCATTTTATCAAGACCTCAACCATTGAAACCGCTATTCTCAATGCAATCAAAGCGATGACAAAAGAAATTATTGAAAATGAGGATGAATTTGCCGAGCAGCTTCAAGCTGCATGGGAAAACCAAAACACACAGGTGTCTTCCGAGAGTAAAAAAGAACTGCATTCAGTTCAAAAAAGAATGGACGAGTTAGACGCTTTGATTCGGAGCCTATATGAAAACAGCGTCTTAGGAAAAATTCCCGAACGACAGTATCAGCGTTTGATGGCGCAATATGATGATGAACAAACTGTCTGCGAAGCTCGCATTGCCGAGTTGAAGAAAGAACTGGACAACGCTGAAACAACGAAGGTTGATCTGAAACGCTTTATCAAACTGATTCGGAAATACAAGGACTGTGAAGCGCTGACAGATGAAATGCTGTACGAACTGGTAGAAAAAGTGGTGATTCATTCCGCATCCGGCGGACGGACGATCTACCGTCAGCAGCAAATCGACATCTACTTCAATTTTATCGGTGATACGTTTCCTAGTCAAATTGAGATTAGTCGCGGCGACAAGAAAAATCTTACAGAACAGCAACTTGCCAAGCGTAAGAAATATCAGAAAACTGCCGGGGAAAACCGCAAAAAGAAACGTGCTGCTCTGCGTGAAGCGGCTAAAACTGATCCACAGGCGGCAGCAGAGTATGAAGCCCTCTTGCAGAAAGGCCGTGAACGATGCCGCAAGTATGCCCAAAATAAAAAGCTGGCTCAACAGGAGTCTGCTGATACAGTCCCCATTCAATTTGAACTATCTGAAGAAATGAAAGGAGAATCCGCATGAACGAACTGAAGAAATCTATCCATGACAATGCCAACGGTCTGGACTACACCCTTGTCAATGACCACTATCTGCCGAATTTGACCGTAGCAGCCCCGGCAGAGCACCCCACCGGGCGGTGGGGCCGCTTACATAAGATGTATCTGAAGGAACAGCATCCCATCCGATACAATCAACTGCTCCTGTCCGGTGAGCTGGGCGGCTACCTTGCCAAGCTGGACAAACAGGCCGAAGAACAGCTTGCATTGACCGTCCGGCAGATGCAGGAAGCCGAGGGCGTGACCGAAGCACTGAAAGCCGCCGATCAACTGGAATGGGTGCTCCGGATGAACAGCATCCGAAACCGCGCCGAGGAAATCATCAAGTCTGAGCTGATTTTTGTCTGATACAATATTGCATCTCTGACCGCCCTGCACGACTGCAAGGCGGTCTTTTCGTTACATCGGGTCTGCACACGGCAGCCCCTTTTTTGATACGGAGGTACACGCCTATGAAACTGACTTTTGATGAAAAGAAGCTGCTCTACACCTATGGCTGCGCCGATCTGAAACTGACCCGCAAGCGGCTGTGCGGAGTTGCCGGGCTGACGGTTGACCCCGACCAGAACAAGCTGGTGCTTGACTTCTGCCGGAAGCTGGAGGACGAAACGCTGGCAGACTGGTACGACCAGATGTTCTACTTCGTCCGTTCCGAGATGGAGCATTATACCATGATGCAGAAAATGTCACGGGACATCGAGGAGGACGAGGACTGGGGCCCGACCATCTTTGACGAATCCGAGGAGGGAGAACTGATTGACGATGTTTAAGCTGGAAACCATGATCTACGCCAGCGAGGACGGAACAAGCAGCGTGTTCACGCTGAATCCCGCCTTGCAGAAGCAGCTTGAGGCTCTTGCAACGCAGCACCCGGAGGTGTGCCAGAGAAAGGCAAGGGGCGAAGCTGGCGGGGTAACGTATCAGGTCAGGGGTGCCGCACTGGCTATCCAGCCCGTGCGGGTCTCCTGAAAGCGATAACCGATCTGCTATGGTAGAATAAAGAGCAACGGGCAAAGCGTCAGGAGGGATGCTTTGCCCGTTTTACATAGAACGATGAAATTCACTTTTAGCAGAGGGGGCGATTTATTGGGGAATTTATATGGCTATATCCGGGTCAGCACCCGTGACCAGAACGAGGACCGGCAGTTGATTGCACTGCGTGAACTGAAAATCCCGGAGAAAAATATCTTCATGGATAAGCAGTCCGGCAAGGACTTCAACCGTCCGCAGTACAAGCGGCTGGTGCGAAAATTGAAAAAAGACGACCTGCTCTACATCAAGAGCATCGACCGTCTTGGACGCAACTATGCGGAAATTTTAGAACAGTGGCGGCTGCTCACCCAGACAAAGGGCGCAGACATTGTGGTGCTGGATATGCCGTTGCTGGACACCCGGCGTGGCAAAGACCTGATGGGCACTTTTTTGAGCGACATCGTTTTGCAGGTGCTTTCTTTTGTAGCCGAGAATGAGCGTACCAACATCCGGCAGCGACAGGCGGAGGGCATTGCAGCGGCGAAAAGCAAGGGAGTCCGCTTTGGACGTCCACCCAGCCCCCTACCGGAGAACTTCCACAGTGTCTACCAGAAGTGGTGCTCCGGCAAAATGACAGGTACAGATGCTGCGAAAGCGTGCGGAATGCCACTGTCCACCTTTCGGTACCGTGCCAAAATCTACGAAAAAGCCACTTTTTTGTAAACGCTTCTTTTTACAAGAAAGTGTACCTTCTTGCAAAATGCCCTCAGATTTGCTTTTGTACCAATTATAGCATATTTCTCGGTTAAATCCACAGATTTTCAGCTATTCGTTTCATCTCTTGAGCCGCTTGTCAAAAGGTACACTTTTTGGCAAGCCCTTCAAAGAGGTGGAACGAATGGCAGAAAAACAGGTCAAATCCCGGCAGCGGGTGGCAGACCACGGCGAGGTCTTTACCGCAGAACGTGAGGTAAAGGCGATGTGCGACCTCGTAAAAAGCGAGACGGAGCGCATCGAGAGCCGTTTTCTGGAACCCGCCTGCGGCAACGGTAACTTTCTGGCCGAAGTGCTGCACCGCAAGCTGGCGGTGGTAAAGAGCCGCTACGGCAAAAACCCCAGCGATTACGAACGTTACTCTGTGCTGGCGGTGACCAGCATTTACGGCGTGGATATTCTGGCAGACAATGCACAGGAATGCCGGGAACGGCTTTTTGTGCTTTGGGATGAGGAATATACCGCCGTTGTAAAATCGGCAGCCAACCCGCAGTGCCGGGAAGCTGTGCGGTATATTCTGCAAAAGAACATCCTGTGCGGCGATGCGCTGACCATGGAGCAGTCCGACGGCAGTCCCATCGTATTTGCGGAGTGGAGTTTTCCCACCGGAAACTTTATCAAGCGTCGGGATTTCCGGCTGGATGTTCTGCTGAAAGAAAACACTGACAACGATGCCTATTCCGACCAGCTTTCCCTGTTTGCCGATGAACCGGACGGCACGGAAAACTGGATGATAGACCCTGTTACCCACGAAACCATCCCTCGCCCTCTCCGTGAATACCAACCGGTGGATTACAGGAGGGTGCAGGAAAATGGCTGACGGTTATCAGAATCTTTATAACCCCGATGTGCTGTCCTGCCTTGCCAACCTGTCCAACGACGAGGTATTCACTCCGCCGGATGTGGCAAATCGGATGCTGGATCTGCTGCCGCAGGAGCTGTTCCGCAGCCCGGACACCACATTCCTTGACCCTGCCTGCAAATCCGGCGTATTTCTGCGGGAAATTGCCAAGCGGCTGCTGGTGGGGCTTGAAGATGAGATCCCCGATTTGCAGCAGCGGGTGGACCACATCTTCCACAAGCAGCTCTACGGCATTGCCATCACGGAGCTGACCAGCCTGCTTTCCCGCCGCAGCGTCTATTGCTCGAAATATCCCAACAGCAAATATTCCATTACGCATTTTGATGATGCAAGTGGAAACATCGAATACAAACGAATATCCCACCGATGGTCAAACGGTAAGTGCGCCTTTTGTGGAGCATCTGAGAGCGAATACAAACGCTCCGATGATCTTGAAACGCACGCCTATGAGTTTATTCATACGATTCGACCGGAGGATATTTTTAAGATGAAATTCGATGTGATTATTGGAAACCCGCCATACCAGTTGAATGATGGAGGTGGAAACGGAAAAAGCGCTCGTCCGATTTACCACTTGTTTGTCTCAAATGCCAAAAAGCTTAATCCTCGATTTTTAACAATGATTATTCCTGCAAGATGGTTCTCAGGGGGAAAAGGATTAGATGACTTCCGAAGGGAAATGCTGAACGATAAACGAATTCGAAAAATCGTCGACTATGACAATTTCAGAGAAGTTTTTCCGGGTGTTGACCTTGCAGGCGGAGCCTGCTATTTCTTGTGGAACAGAGATAATCCGGGAACTTGCGAAGTTACCAATATCAGTGGCGGAAAAAAAGATATAATGGAACGACCTTTGGATGAATACGAAATATTTATCAGACAAAATAAAGCAGTTAGCATCGTTCGGAAGTTACGCAAGTTAACTCAAATTCAAAATTTGAGCAATCGTGTTTATTCAAGAATGCCCTTTGGTATTCCCTCGACATATCAGCCTTTAGATGAAGGAATCCCTTGTTATTTCACACAACGAATCGGAAGAAAGTATGTGAGAAAGCAAGATATTTCCGATCCTTCGAACATTCTTGATAAGTGGAAACTCCTTGTGCCTAAAGCGCCTATAGCCGGGCAAACTGATTTTTCAAAGCCCGTTGGTTTTTATTATGATGGCAATACAATTATTGCCGCTCCCGGAGAATGCTGTACTGAATCTTGGCTTGCAATAGGTGCTTTTGATACGATGGCTGAGACTGAAGCTTACAAAAGCTACATATTCACTAAAACCGTTCGTTTCTTGCTTTTGCAAACTGTTGTTTCGCAGAATATTTCAAAAAAGAATTATTGCTTTATTCCTGATCTTGGCAAATATATAGGACAGTACACGGATGAACAACTCTGCAATATGTGGAATATCACACAAGATGAATGGGCCTTAATTGATTCAAAGATCTCAGCGATAGGTGGTGACGAGTAATGGACTTTTTCCCGCAGCGTCCACCGGTAAGCCCTAAAATTTATGCTTACGAGCTGATTGGGGTGGCATCCCACAGGGGCTACATCAAGGTCGGCTACACCGAGCGGGATGTGGATACCCGTATCCGGGAGCAGACCCATACCGTGGCGGTGCCCTATCGGGTACTGGAAACGTGGCCTGCCATGCGCAGCGATGGCAGTTGCTTTACGGATAAAGACCTCCACGCTGTGCTGCGCCGCAAAGGGTTTCGGCAATTGAATGAGGGCGAGGACCGGAATGAATGGTTCCGCTGTACCGTCAACGATGTGAAAGCTGCCGTTTATGCAGTACGCAACCGCACCGAAAACGTGGAAAACCGCACCAACGATTTTTCCATGCGCCCGGAGCAGAAAGAGGCAGTGGATAAAACCGAAGCCTATTTCCGCTCAGCAGCCGCCGAGGGCTACCCGAAGTTTTTGTGGAACTGCAAAATGCGGTTCGGTAAGACCTTTGCCGCCTATCAACTGGCAAAGCGGATGGGCTTCAAGCGGGTGCTGGTGCTTACCTTCAAACCCGCCGTGGTCAGTGCGTGGCAGGAGGACCTGAACACCCACAAGGATTTTGAGGGCTGGCAATTTATCTCCCGCACCACGGAATTGACCTACGAGACCGCCGACCAGAGCCGTCCCATCGTCTGCTTTGGCTCGTTCCAAGACTATCTCGGTGTGGACAAGACCACCGGCACCATCAAGGGCCGCAATGAGTGGGTACATACCATCAACTGGGATCTGGTCATTTTCGATGAGTATCACTTTGGCGCATGGAAAGAGAATGCCAAGAAGCTGTTTGAGCAGGACGATGAGGACGACTACGACTCCGAAAATATGGAGCAGTACAGCCGTGCCGACGCCTACGATGAAACATGGCTGCCTATCACCACCGACCATTACCTGTATCTGTCCGGCACGCCCTTCCGTGCCCTCAACTCCGGCGAGTTCATTGAGGAGCAGATCTACAACTGGACCTATTCCGATGAACAGCGTGCCAAGGAAAACTGGCAGGGAGCGCACAACCCCTACGCCGCTCTGCCCCGGATGGTCATGATGACCTACAAGATACCGGAAAGCATCCAGCAGATTGCAAAGCAGGGAGAATACGATGAATTCGACCTGAATGTGTTCTTTTCTGCCAAGGGAAAAGGTCGGGACTGCCGTTTTGTCTACGAGGATTATGTGCAGAAGTGGCTGGACCTGATTCGAGGTTCCTATCTGGAAACCACCGTAGACGAGCTGAAGCTGGGTGCCAAAAAGCCCGCCCTGCCCTTTGCAGATTCCCGTCTGCTAAACGTGCTGCAGCATACCCTGTGGTTCTTGCCCAATGTGGCGTCCTGCTACGCTATGGCAAACCTGCTGGCAGATAGGAAAAACACCTTCTACCACGACTACCGGATCAATGTCTGCGCCGGTACGGAGGCAGGCATTGGCGCTGCTGCACTGGAGCCGGTACAGCGTTCCATGGGCGACCCGCTGGAGACCAAGACCATCGCCCTTTCCTGCGGCAAGCTGACCACGGGTGTGACAGTGAAGCCGTGGACAGGCATCTTTATGCTGCGGAACCTCTCCAGCCCGGAGACCTATTTTCAGGCCGCATTCCGTGTGCAAAGCCCTTGGGAAGTGACCACGGACAAGGGGCAGAAGGAGATCATCAAAAAAGAGTGCTATGTGTTCGACTTTGCGCTCAACCGTGCTCTGCGGCAGATCTCTGATTATAGCTGCCGTCTGAATATCCACGAGGGCAACCCGGAAAAGAAGGTGGCGGAGTTCATCAACTTTTTGCCGGTCATTGCCTACGATGGCAGCTCCATGCGGCAGATCAATGCCGGGGATATTCTTGACATTGCCATGGCTGGCACCTCTGCCACCCTGCTGGCAAAGCGCTGGGAGAGCGTGCTGCTGGTGAACGTAGACAACGAGACCCTCTCCCGCCTCATTGCCAACAAGGACGCCATGGATGCCCTGATGAAGATCGAAGGCTTCCGCAGCCTGAACTCGGACATCGAAACCATCATCGCCAAGTCCGAAAAGGTGAAAAAGGCAAAGAAAGAGGGCACCAAAGACCTTACCCCGAAGCAGAAGAAGGAGCTTTCGGACGAAGAAAAAGAGTACAAGTCCAGGCGCAAGCAAATTCAGGAAAAGCTCATCAAGTTCGCCACCCGCATTCCGGTGTTCATGTATCTGACGGACTACCGGGAGCGCTGCCTAAAAGACGTGATCACCCAGTTGGAGCCGGGCTTGTTCAAGAAGGTCACCGGTCTGTCGGTGAAGGACTTTGAGTTGCTGGTATCGCTGGGTGTATTCAACGATTCCCTGATGAACGATGCTGTGTACAAATTCAAGCGGTACGAAGATGCCAGCCTGAGCTATACCGGCATTGACCGTCACGAGGGCGAGGATCGCGGCGGCTGGGATACAGTGCTTTCGGATGCCGACTACAACAAGATGTTCTCCCTGCAGCAGGCATCCATGGAAGCCCCTGCGCCCGCCTCGGACGACCTGCCCGCAAAGCCCTATTTTGTCCCAGACGAAGACGAGCCGAAACCGGCTCCTGCAAAGAAGCCTGCACCACAGCCCGCAAAGCCCATCATCAGCTATGGCGGTTTTACGCCCAAAACCAACACGGTGCAAAACACGCAGGCTTCCGGCAGCAAAATCCACAAACCGAGCAACAGCTATACACCCCGCCCGGCTTCCGGTACCCCCGGCAGCTTTACACCGCGCCCGGTGGGTTCAGGTGTTGGCATTGGAGCTGCAAAGCCGAACTTTGGTCTGAGCAGCCAGCCAGCCGCTCAGCCAAAACCGCCTGTCAAGGTGGATGTTTCCAAAATCAAGGTTGGTGTCAAGGTCAAGCATAAGGCGTTTGGCGTTGGCACGGTAGCAGCCATCCAGCCCGATATGGTCACGGTACGCTTTGGCAGCGTAGAAAAGAAATTCCTGCTGCCTGCGGCGATTGTGCAGGGGTATCTGACGCTGATAGAAGAGTAAAATCAGATTACAAATCAACAAAACTCCGGTTTGCGCTGAACGCACCGGAGTTTTGTTGATTTATAGCGATAAATGGCATATAATTGATTCTATCAGACAGACAGCGTATGACAGAAAGGAGCCATTATGCGTATCCAAATTGAGAATTGTAATGTGATTGATTCCGGCTCAATAGATATTGAACCCCGTAAGCTGAATATTAAATATGCCATCAACGGAACCGGAAAATCCACTATTGCAAAAGCAATCCAAGCGAAAGTCACTGGTAATGAAGATGGGCTAAAACAATTACTGCCATTCCGGTATGAAGGAGATGCCGATGAACATCAACCCAGCATCTCCGGATTGGAAGATTTTCACAGTGTCCAAATTTTCAACGAGGATTATGTAAATCAGTATGTCTACCAGCCCGACGAGCTGATAAAAGATAGCTTTACAATTTTTGTTAAAACACCTGATTATGACAGGAATATGGCGGAAATCACTCACCTACTAGAAAATATCACGCAAACTTTTCAATCGGATTCTGACCTTAATACGTTGATTCAAATTCTTAACAAGTTTATAGAGGGATTTGGTAAAGACACCCAGAAAGATTTCTCTGCCTCCAGTCCATTAATGAGAGGATTAGGAAAAGGTAATATGATTCAAAATATTCCGCAAGGGTTGGAATCTTACGCGCCATATTTGCGTCATACGGAAGGTGCAAAGAATGTTGCATGGATTAAGTGGCAATTAAATGGAAAAGATTATCTTGAAATGGCCGATCAGTGTCCATATTGCGCCGGTTCAATTGAAACAGCGCGTTCAAAAATTACACGAGTAAATGATGTATATAATGCTAAGTCTATTGAGCATTTGGATCATCTTATTGAAGCATACAACGACCTTATGCCATATTTCCCAGATGATGTTCAGCAAAAATTGCACGAAATTTTAAATAATGTATCAAATTTGGAAGATGAGCAAAAACGGTATTTGAAAGCCATAAAGGAAGAAGTTTGCTATCTGTACGACAAACTGTTGACTTTAAAATTGATTGGGTTTCGTAGTTTTAATGAGGTATCACAGATTGAAAATAACCTTAGAAGCAAAAAAATCGATCTTGAAACGTATCGTTATCTCAATTCTGAACAGATGCGAAACAAGATCAATCCATTAAATAAAAGAATTGATTCTGTGCTTACTCAGACCAGACTTCTTCAAGCAAAGGTTGGGATACAACAGAGCTTGATTCGTACAGTTATTAATGAGAATCAAACTGAAATTAATGATTTCTTGAAATATTCTGGATATCATTATACTGTAAGCATAGAAAAATCCGAAAGTAAAGGCTATAGGCTGCTTTTACACTATGAAAATCATCCCAATACAATCAATTCTGTGCAAACGCATCTCAGCTACGGCGAAAGAAATGCACTGGCGTTACTTCTATTTATGTATAGTATAAAGCGAGAAACACCAGATATAGTTATCCTGGATGATCCAATATCTTCCTTTGATGGAAATAAAAAATTTGCAATCATGAATATGTTGTTTAAAAAGCCAGGGCACCTCAAAGGAATCACTGTACTTCTTTTGACGCATGAGTTTGGAACGGTTATTGATACAGTTAATACGATGAGCCATATCTTTTCCACATTATCAACAGCGTCTTTTTTGTCAACAAGGAATGGAAGGCTTCAAGAACAAATAATAAGGAAATCAGATATTATGATATACCCTGATATTGCAAAAAAAGATATTGAAGAATCCAGCAACATCCTTAATAAGCTCATCTATCTCCGTAGGCTTTTCGAATATCAAAATGAAAAAGGTCCGACATGGGATCTTTTATCTAACATCTTTCATATTCGTGAGGTTCCGATGAAAAAAGCCGACGATGGAAGTATGCGTCCTATGACAGAAGAAGAAGTTGCTACCGCAACAAATTGCATCAAGCTTCATATTTCGGACTTCAACTACCAAACGGTTTATCACAGCTTGTCAAGTATATCATCACTAATTTCTTTATACGATTCGGCTGAAACAAATTATGAAAAGTTGCAGATTTATCGTTTGACTCAAAAAATCAACCGAGATTGCGGAGAACGTGTGATTCAGAAATTCATCAACGAAACATATCATGTTGAAAGCGATTATATATTTCAATTAGATCCACGGGTTTATGATACTGTCCCACAATACATAATAGATATATGTAATCAAACCATAAACGAGCTTCGAGAAACTCAACGTGCATAAAGCAGCTTATATTTTAAACGAGGAGCGTGATGCCATTGACCCAACCCCAAACCGACCTTGCCTACCTCCGCAATGAAAAAGCCAAAGCAGAGCAGAAGCTGCGCTCTTGCCAGCACCGGGAGAAAATCCTTGAACGCAGGATGTCGGAGCTAAACCGGAGAGAGCGTGTACATCGTCTCTGCACCCGTGCCGGAATGCTGGAAAGCTTTCTGGTCTGTCCGGGAGAGCTGACCGACGATCAGGTGATGGAACTTTTGAAAATCTCGTTCCGTCAACCGGAAGTTGTGCTGGCGCTTGCAAAGATGGTGCATGATGTTCACGAACGCAGCAACGTCCAAAACCCTTTAGAATAAAGGGCGCAATTATACACCGTTCCGGTGAAATTGCGGTCTTGCAGACGGCTCGATGAAATCGAAGCTGGCGTTTGTGCGCCAGCCCGATTCCATCCCAAGGAAAACTGCATTTTCCTTGCGCTGCTTTGCAACTATCCTTTTGCAGAAGAACACGATATAAAGTACAAAAGCCGACCGGGAAAATCCTAGTCGGCTTTTGAATTTTTAGGGATAAAGTTCAATCAAAAGAGCATCAAATTCTTTGCAGTAACATCTTACGGTCATCCTCAGAAATCCCCATGGCATCCATAGCCTGTTCTGGGCTGAGATTCATGTTTTTCATCAGATTCTTTACAGACACCAAAAGAGTTTTGATGTTCTGCTCAGCTGCGGTTTCATCCCGCATTTTTTCCATAGCTCTGCACATAGTTGCCACTCCCTTCTCGTTTTCTTTGAAGTACCATACTCGATTGGCCAAAATGGGATAGTACATTTTGCTGGAATCGGTACAGAAAAAGTCATGCATCAATTTACCAAGCGCCGTTTCATCCTTGATCTGCGAGTTGACATAGATGATATGAGCCTGATCATTAAAGATCATACCAGTTTCCTGAACAGTTCGGTCAATATGATAAATCGGAAGCCCGGCCCTCAAAATATCGTTTTCTGTGATAAAGATGACATAAGTTTCATTCAACGCATCGTATTCCTCACCGGAATCTGTCAGGTTTGCATCAAGCAAGCTGCTATTGTAGCGAGCACGTTTTTCACTTGCGCCCCGGTCACTGCGCTGGACTTCAATATTATATGCACGGTTGTTTCGGTCTACCGCCAGAATGTCCAGCCGAACCGAACGTCCCTGCAAATTTTTAATGCTGTATTGTCCATGAACCTCTCGCACAACCAAATCGTCCCGCTTCAGGATGATTCGGAGCAAGAACTCTGCGCAGTCGTGGTCTTCAAACACCGCAGCCATAAAATCATCATCAATCAAACGAAACTCTCGAATCCGCTGCAAATCTTCCTTGTGCTTCTGCTCAAAGTCCAGTTCTTGTTCTGATTTTCTTTCTGACATCGGCTCACCAGCTTTCTGTTTACTTATCCAAGATAATAGTATCATAAATCCACATTTTTTACAAGGGAACGTTTCAAATGCTCACAAGGAGGTGATTCCTATTCCGTGTCCGCATTTCAAAATCTCCATCGTAAAACGCAGCCAAGGGCAGTCCGTTGTTGCCGGTGCAGCCTACCAAAGCAGCGAACGGCTGTTCAGCGAGTACGACCAGAAAACGAAATTCTACAACAAGAAGAAAGAACTCGTCCATGCCGAAATCATGCTGCCGCCCCATGCGCCGTCCGGATATGCAGACCGGGCAACGCTCTGGAACGCAGTAGAATCCGTTGAAAATCAATGGAACTCGCAGCTTGCCCGGCGCATCGTGCTGGCGTTTCCGGTGGAGGTGCCGAAGGAACAGTATCTTCCCATGCTCAAAGAATTTTGCAACGAGCAGTTTGTTTCCAAAGGTATGATAGCCGACTTCGCCATCCACGACAAGGGCGATGGCAACCCACACGCCCACATTCTGCTGACCATCCGGGCAATGGATGAACACGGCAAGTGGCTCCCGAAAGCCCGAAAGGTATACGACCTTGACGAGAACGGCGAACGCATCCGGCTTCCATCCGGGAACTGGAAGTGTCACAAGGAAAACACGGTGGACTGGAACGACCAGAAGTACGCCGAGGTCTGGCGGCATGGCTGGGAAACCATCACCAACCGCTATCTGGAAGCCGCTGGCAGACCGGAACGTGTTGATCTCCGCTCATTCGAGCGTCAGGGCGTGCAGCAGATTCCGACCGTGCATCTCGGCCCCGCTGCTCACCAGATGGAAAAACGTGGGATAGAAACCTTTCTCTGCAACCTGAACCGGGACATTCGTGCCGCCAACAGCTTGATGCAGTCCATCCGCAGCACCATCCGGGGACTGCAACGCTGGATCGCAGACCTGACCGAAAAGAAGCAGCTTCTTCTGGACGCTCTGGAAAAGGCGAAAGAACCCACGCTGTCCGACCTGCTGGTGGATTACTTCAACCTTCGCAACGAGCAGCGCAGCGGTCGGTCTGGCAAGGCAAAACTGAAATGCACCGTCCGGGATTTTGAGGAGATTCGGCAGGCGGTGGACTACCTGAAGGCCCATTCTCTGAACACCATCGAGGATTTGAACGCCGCAATCAAAGGCCTGAGCCAGACCGCCGCCCCTCTCCGCAGACAGTTGAAGCAGAACGAGAGCCAGATGCGCGCAATCGCCCAGATCAAGGATGCTGCTGCCATCCATGCCAAGCTGAAGCCCATCCACGACATCTTTATAAAGAAGAACTTCAAGCTGACAAAGGACGCTTATGCTGCCCAGCACAAGGACGAGTTGGACACCTTTAATAAAGCTGTCCGCACCCTGATGAAGCTGAACAGCAGCACAGCGGTGGACTTTTCGGCATTGGATGCCGAATTTTCTGCGCTGCAATCTGGCAGCGCAGAACTGCGTACCAAACTGGAAACCTTGCAACCGGACGTCTCTGCCCTGAAAAATATCCGCAAGTATATCGACATGGTGCTGAATAAGCAGCAGCTTTCCGCACCGGGCGGCAAGACCCCGGAGAAGGAATCGGTGCTGAAAAAGCTGGAAGAAGCCAAGGCAGCGCAATTCCAGAAGAAAGCTGAGCAGAAGAATCACACACAGGAGCTTTAAGGAGGGAGCAACATGACCTACACCCAAGCCCAGATCGACAAAGCCAATGCGGTGAATCTGGAAAAATTTCTCCGGGCACAGGGCGAAACGCTGGTGCGCAGCGGAAAAGAATACCGCTGGAAAGCCCATGATAGCCTGACCGTCTGCGGCAACAAATGGTTCCGGCACAGCCAGAGCAAGGGCGGCTTTCCGGTGGACTTCGTGATGGAATTTTACGGCAAGTCCTTCCCCGAAGCGGTGCAGATGCTGACCGGAGAGACGGGCGAAGTCCAGCCGGAGGCTGACCCCGCCCCCTCTCTGGCGTTTCGTCTGCCGCTGCGGAACGTCACCAACGCCAACATCCTGAACTATCTGACACGGGAGCGAAAACTCAGCCCCTCGCTGGTGAACTTCTTTATCGCTGCCGGAGATATTTACGAGGACGCAGCCCACCACAACGTGGTCTTTGTAGGGCGGGATGCCGATGGGCATCCTCGCTACGCAAGCAACCGTGGAATTCGGGAGAAGTTTCGGCAGGACGTAGCCGGCGCAGAAAAGGCGTTTGGCTTTGCCCATCGTGGCACCGACAAGCAGTTGCTGGTCTTTGAAGCCCCCATCGACCTGCTGTCCTTCATCGAACTGTTTCCGAAAAACTGGCAGCAGCACAATTATCTTTCGCTGGGCGGGGTGTCGGGCAAGGCGCTGCGGCAATTTCTATCGGAACGCCCGGATGTGGAGCGGGTGTTCCTTTGTCTGGATGCCGACAAAGCCGGAGAGGATGCCTGCAAGCGGCTGGCGGGACTGTTGCCGGACACTGTAAGCGTGACCCGCATCCAGCCCTGCATGAAGGATTGGAACGATGCTCTGGTGCACCGGGCAGAGATCCCGAACCGCAATTATTTCAAAAGCATCGTGCTGAAAGAGCCCCCGAAGAAAGATTCCGTGAAGATCATCCGCATGAGCGACGTGGAGTTGACCCCGGTGGAATGGCTTTGGAAGCCGTATCTGCCCTTTGGAAAACTCAGTGTGCTGCAAGGCAATCCGGGCGAGGGCAAGACCTATTTTGCCATGCACCTTGCCGCCGCCTGCACCAACGGAAAGTTGCTGCCCAACATGGAGCGCATGGAGCCCTTCAATGTGATCTACCAGACCGCCGAGGACGGTCTGGGCGATACAGTCAAGCCCCGCCTGATCGAAGCGGGTGCAGACCTTGACCGGGTGCTGGTCATTGACGACAGTGAGGTGCAGCTTACTCTTTCGGATGAACGAATTGAAAAAGCCATTGTCGAAAACAACGCCCGACTGGTCATCATCGACCCGATCCAGGCGTATCTCGGTGCCGATGTGGACATGAACCGGGCAAACGAAGTGCGCCCTATCTTCATGCGACTGGGACAGGTAGCGCAGCGAACAGGCTGCGCTATTTTGCTGATCGGGCACCTGAATAAAGCCGCTGGAATGCAGAGTCTGCAGCGAGGTCTCGGCTCCATTGACATTGCGGCTGCCGTGCGCAGTGTCATGTTCATCGGCAAGCTGAAGCACGACCCCACCATGCGCATCCTGACCCACGAAAAAAGTTCCCTTGCCCCGCCGGGAGCGTCACTGGCGTTCTCTCTGGGGGACGAGGGCGGTTTCCGCTGGGTCGGCGAGTACGACATTACCGCAGACGAAATGCTGTCCGGCATCGAGCCGCAGCGGGAAACCAAGACCCAGCAAGCCAAAGACCTGATCTGCGCCCTGCTTGCCGGAGGAAAGCAGGTGCTCAGCGAGGACATCGACAAGGCGGCACTGGACAAGGGCATACCGAGCCGTACTGTCCGGGATGCCAAACGAGAACTGGGCGATGCCCTGAAAAGCAAGATCGTGGAAGGCCGCAAAAAGGTCTTTTGGATGGAATAAGCCATTTGACTGGCAGAAAAATTTGGCTGGCAAGAAAATCATGGTACACCCACAGTTGCCAGTCTGCCAGCCAAATTGGGAAAATGACGATTTAAGGAGGAATTGAATGGAGAATGTGAAAGTGCCCGAAAACAAGAACCTCACCCTTGACGGGTCTTTTAAGACGAAGGATGGCCGTACCACCTATCTGGTGAGCGTGTTTTTTAATCACGACAGCACAGAAACCGCTGAAAGCAAGGTGAAGCAGCTTATCATTACCGACCTGAAAAAGAAATGTGGTTAAAATCCACTTCCCACCTTGACAACTCTAATCAGAGGACACCCTGCTGCACGCTATGGAAACCGCCAGTGCAGACAGTATGCCGGAGGGCGTGGAGCGTCAGGGCATCGGCACCCCGGCAACCCGTGCCGCCACCATTGAAAAGCTGGTGCAGAAGGGCTTTCTGGAGCGCAAGGGCAACAAGAAAACCAAGGTGCTGCTGCCCACGGATAAGGGGAAAGCGTTAATCACCGTGATGCCCGAAGAAATCCAATCCCCGGAAATGACCGCTGATTGGGAAACAAAACTGCTGCAAATCGAGCGTGGCGAAATGGAGCCGGGTGAATTTATGACTGAGATCAATACGATGATTACCGAACTGGTAAAGAACACGGAAATGAAAAAAGGAGTGAATGCGCTTATGAAAAACAAGATTATTGGTATCTGCCCGAACTGCGGTGCAAATGTCGTGGAGCGTGAAAAGGGCTGGTTCTGCGAGAACCGGGAGTGCCGTTTCGTGCTGTGGAAGGATAATGCGTTCTTTAAGCGTCTGGGCAAGCGGCTGGACGCTCATGTGGCGGACAAGCTGCTGCGGGATGGTCGTGTCCGCTTGAAGGACTGCAAGAGTGCCAAGGGCAAGACCTACAATGCCACCGTGCTGCTGTCCTGTGAAGCCGATGGCCGCAGCAAGTTTTCGCTGGAATTTGAAGGTGGGTGCTGATGGAGCAGATAAAAGAAGCGGTCTACCTTATCAACGATGAACGCTATCTGCATCTCAGGGAAAACGGTGCAGGGGTCGGCTTTGCCACTTATAACAAGGTAACTGGCGAGCCGCTGGAAAGTGGGCAGATCTCGGAAAAGAATCTGCCGCCAGATGGACAAAACACCATCCCTGCCGCCCGGAACTGGTATCTGTTTGAACTTTCGGACGATGACCGTAAGGCCAT
>ERZ791631.1075-NODE-1075-length-18335-cov-9.541138_pt1 | contig 18335 bp, 14 predicted proteins | sample MGYA00509961_ERZ791631 | MGnify/ENA primary metagenome ERZ791631 (study PRJEB30046, sample SAMN00715248) | human gut metagenome | study: EMG produced TPA metagenomics assembly of the A metagenome-wide association study of gut microbiota in type 2... | reverse complement strand
GGCATTTCGGTCTGAAATCTACTACACCAACCACTACACCACTTTTACACCAAATTGCCGGTAAGTTGTGGAGAGTTGCGTAGGGTGACGTACGGGAGCAGGAAAAAGGAAGCCGCATGGATAGGCTTATAAAGGAAAATAAAACCATTTGTGAGCCTTCCTTGACCTGTCCCCACGATGAAGCCGATTGAGCAGTAAATTTCCAATTTAAGCAAAACAAAGCCTGAAACTTCTTGATAAACCGAGAAGTTTCGGGCTTTTTGTTTGCAGCGATTTCCAGCGGCTATTCCACCATACGCCAATTTTACGCCATATGATGCTATGATTTGTGCAGTGCAAAAAGAGTGTTGTTCCTGCTTGGTGATAAAATTGGGTGTGTGGTGGATGGATGAGGACTTGTAAGGGGATACATTAAAAAACGGATTTATGGATTTGCAGATGGATTGCCGAAACTTTCCACCGAAAGAGAAGTTGAAGTGAAAAATTGGAGGAAAACGCAATGGTCGAATTAAAAAAGAGATTACATGACGCGCAAAACGGACTGGACTATGCATTTGTCGGCGACTATTACCTTCCCGACCTTGTCTTTGATGAATCGGCCGATCCGATTGGTCGCTGGGGCAGGATGCACGGGCGGTATCTGAAAGAAAACCATCCGGTGAGATACAATGCAATGCTGCTGTCTGGCAAGTTGAACTCCCATCTGGCTCAGATCGATGAACAAGCGCAGAAACAGCTTGACCTTATCATCCGACAGATGCAGCAAACGGAAGATATAACCGAAGAGCTGAAGGCTGCCAATCAGATGGAATGGGTGCGGAGAATGAACAGCATCCGAGAGCGGGCAGAAGAAATCGTACGGTCGGACTTTATTTATAAGTAATAACGAAAAGCGGCAGATACTGGTGAATCAGTGTCTGCCGCTTTTCTCCATATAGGAAAGTGCTATCTGCATATAAAATTTGAAATTATATGCACTTTCGCTTGCCTATCTGCACATAGTTTGGTACAATAATATGCAGAAAGGTGGAATGATGATGAGGACTTTCGATTACTCATTTTTGAACAATGGACTTCTTCCTGCCAATCTGTTGAACTTGACAACGAACATTGCTGAGCTGAAAACAATGGCTGGTGTGCGCAAGACCGAATATATGCAGGTGTTTACCGAACTGGAGGCTGTAGCAAAAGTTCAGTCGATCAAAAGCTCCAATGCCATCGAAGGTATTGTAACCAGCGATGAGCGTATTGCTGCCATCGTCAACCAGAACAGTGCGCCCCTGAACCATAACGAAGCGGAGATTGCCGGCTACCGTGATGCGCTGAACGAGATTCATCTTGGCTACGAACACATCGACTTCCGTGAGAGCGATATTCTGCATCTTCACGAAATTCTGATGCAGTTTACGGGGAACGGCATTGGCGGGCACTACAAAACCGATGACAACGTGATTCTGGAAATTGATGCAGACGGCAAACGTAAAGTGCGTTTTCGTCCGACTCCGGCGCGAGAAACTCCGGATGCGATGGAGCAGCTGACCCTTGGTTATCTGGATGCCCGGAATGATGCAAACATCAATCAGCTTCTTCTGATTCCCTGCGTAATTCTGGATTTTCTCTGCATTCACCCGTTCCGCGATGGCAACGGAAGAATGTCACGCCTGCTTTCTTTGCTGTTGCTTTACAAGAATGGCTTTGATGCAGGTAAGTATGTTTCCTTTGAAGAACAGATCAACAACTACAAAGCCTACTATTATGAAGCTCTGCGCCAGTCCTCGATTGGCTGGGAAAGCAACGAAAACACCTACTTCCCGTTTATTGAGAATTTCCTGTCCATGCTTTATATGTGCTACAAAGAGCTGGACAAGCGTTTTGCTGTGGTGCATGGAAAGAGAATTACCAAGAAAGCCCGCATCGAGGCAACCGTTCTGAACAGTCTGACGCCGATTTCCAAAGCCGAAATCTGCCAAATTCTCCCGGATGTCAGTCCGACGACCGTGGAGGCGGTTTTGGGTGCAATGGTCAGAACCGGCAGCATCCAGCGTGTCGGCTCCGGACGCATGACGCGGTATATCAAAGCATAATCCAGTAATCATTACTATGTTAAGAAAATTTCTTGGTAATAGTACTGGCATGGCAATTCTGTCAAACTTTTGGTTTTATATTGCGGATTTTTTGTAAGGATGTTATAATTATAATGGTTGTTAAATTTCCGGAAAAGGATGTGTTGATATAGTGTTATCTGCGGAAAATTTGTTGGAATTACTTCAAGTGTTACCGGATGATAAGCGTAAAAAATTGTTATTAAATTCAAAACTGAAAAAATATTCTATTGATGGATACAGAACCTTAAAAAATGTCCCAATAAAAGTTTTGTCAACCTATGCTGCAAAAAGCTCTTTGTTCTGTCAAATTTTTTTGGACTTGATTATTGATGAGTATAACAACCTGACCACAAAGGATTCACAGACATTCGCTGTTGATGAATATCCCGGAATCCTGGCGTATTATTTCAAATATGGAATGGACATTGCACCCATAAAAATCAGATATGAAGCCTTGACTGTTCCAATAAAAATCGAAAAAGAATCATCGCAGCAAGAAGTTGAAAAAGTGGGAAACGATATGACTATGAAAAAATATTTAGGATATGTTTTGAAACAAAATTATTATTACTATAATTTTTATCCTGTATATGTCTTTGACAATAAAATTGAGAAGATAACCTCGCCCGTAGTAGATTTTCCCCAAAAAGGAAATATCAATCTTTTCTCTCAACCACATGCGCAACATAAATGTGCGGATGTTTTTCAGGAAAATCAGGTCGCATTGATCGAATTTTCTCAGAATGACTTGCTTGAAAACCGAAGAGGCGAACAGCTTAATCAGACAGAGAAGAAATTAGATGTGGACGAGCTCTATAATCGTAACAGAATTCATTTTTTAAGGGATATTGATTTATTTCCCGTTGTGCATCTTGCTGCGAAATTGGACTTTTCCGGAGCATCCAATTTGGTTTTAGAAGATAATATTCAGAACTCAGAAGACGTATTAGTTGAGGAGGACAGCACATTATATGGTCCCTATAAATTGGATTCAAATCATCAAATTAAAGTTTCTAAATCACAAAATGGGACAATTCAATGTTGGCATCCAAGATTCAATAAATCGCTCGATGAATGTTTTTTGACGTTTGAGTCAGATGTTGGAAAATATGTTTTTCGATCTCAATTGCAAATCTTCCATAAAGATGTATTGAGTGACGAAGAGTTACTGCAGGGATTTGCTCGAGTGTTAAAAGATAAAAAAGATATAGATTCCCCGGAAAAAGTTGTTAACAATTATCTGTGCAGTGTTTTTTCTGATGTCGATTCAAGTATTAGAGAAGAACGCAAGGAGAAAATTTTAAAATTCATTGAGGGCAAGAAGGCTGAATCTCAGTATTCAAAAGAAATTGCGTCGGTGGTAGCCGGATTGTTTGCAGAATATGGAGACAATGGTGAGCTACGTTCGGTACTAGAAAGTGCCTTGGATGATTCCGAGTTTTCAAGCCGAATTCAATCGTTGGATATTGTTCGAGATAAGGTCAAAAACGAGCAGGGAAAGCTTCTCGAATTACAGAAGGAAATCGAGAATGCTCAAAAGATCATTGAAGATGCAACACAAAAAAAGAAATCCGAGGGCATCAATAATGAAAATCAGAAAAGAATAGAAGAACTGACACAGCAAGTAGAACAATATGAGAAGATCGCTGATTTAAAAAGTGAAATCTATTATCTTGAAAGGAAAAAAGAAGATGTCGCACAACAAATTAAGAATTACAAAGGCATCGAGGCAAAGGTAGAAAACGCTATTACTGAGAAATTCCAAAATGCACAAAGTGTAAACGGTGTAACTGACATTGCATTTGATGGAATGTTGGCTGAAAAGATGCTTCAAGCCGCTTCTACGTGGAGAATTGAGAACTCGAATGATAATTATAAAAAATTAGCAGAAATCACGACAAGTGATATATGGACTAACACCGACTTAAATGTTGCTGATTTTTTGGTGAACAACGTTCAATTATATCGTCCCACATATACTCGCAATGATATTCTCAATATCAGTATTTGCATTGCTCAAAATTTTCTGACTGTTTTTTCCGGCGATCCCGGAACCGGAAAAACATCAATTTGCAATATTTTTGCCCATATTTTGGGATTGACAATGCCGGAGACAAGTGAAAACAAATCAATCAAAAAAGCAAAAGAAAACTATTATATAAATCGATATGTCGCAGTATCGGTCGAACGAGGCTGGACATCGAAGCGTGATTTTATTGGATACTATAATCCTCTTTCTAAGCAGTTCGAGGCGGCCAACAAACAACTTTGCGATGGATTGCGAATCCTGAATCAAGAAGGACGTGCATCGAAATATCCATTTGTCGTATTACTTGATGAAGCCAATCTTAGTCCGATGGAATATTATTGGGCCGATTTTATGAATGCATGCGATTTGGATAGTGTAACCAAATATCTTGAATTGGGAAAAGATTTTGAACTAAAAATTCCGCAGACGCTTCGATTCGTTGCTACAATTAACAACGACCACACAACTGAGCTCCTTTCTCCACGTCTTTTGGACAGAGCTTTTATTATCACCCTTCCCAATAATATATATACAAATTTTGTTGAAGTCGATTTCAGAAATGTCCCTTCACAGGCCGTCACATGGAGTCAGTTTACAAATGTATTTGGACGAAAAAAGATTGATGAATTTTCTGACATTATAAAGGAAATTTATGAAAAGTTATGTAACGCATTGCGCCTCTTAAATTTAAGAATCAGTCCTCGCTCGGAGAAAGCTATTCGGATGTATTGGACGACAGCTCAGAAACTTTTTGAAGCAGCTTCAGATGGAACGGATCCCTCAATTGTTGCATTGGACTACGCTTTTGCACAGAAAGTACTCCCCCAGATCAACGGAAGCGGTGAGAATTATGGAAACAATTTGGTAAAACTAGAGAATTTGTTCAAAATGAATCATTTTAGTAAATGTGCCTCTATCATAGAGGATATTTGTGAGCGAGGTCGCAACTCCATGAATTATTATCAGTATTTTTGAGGAGAATTATTGATGTTTAGTAATGCTTTAACCCTTATAGGAAAGCCTTATAGAACAAACATTAGTAATTCGATTTCTCTTTCATTATATAGTTGGAATGAATTAAGCGATAGTTTGGACTATAAATATGAAGCTTCCATAGGTGTTTACGCTGATTATTGTTATTCCATTGAGCTCAATTTGGACAGTCTTCCACCGATACAAAAAATTTCAGTTTTTGTTAATGGATATGAGTGTAAAATAAGCAATTACTATGCTGGAAAAATCGAGTTTCAAGAGCCACGCATTTTTTTAGACAGTTTTGGATTTGCTCAAATTGATTTTATATTTGAAATGCAAAATTTTGACGAAATAAATTGTAGTACGATTTATTTTCCTGTTCTTGTGGTTGATTCAATCAACAATTTATCTGTTCAAAGAATGGTGAAAACCATCTACGAAAAATCTCCTCGTTATTTATTCGGCAATCAACAACGTTCTCAAGATAAGCGTTCTCTCGGCAATTCTCAGATTCATGACCTAGATGGGCAGATAGAAACCCTTGGCAAAATTGTCACTTGCTATGAGGAAAATTTTCGATACTTCAAAACAAATGCAGTTTCTCGATTAGAGCAAATTGAAAGTATAAAGTCATACGAAAAAGTCAAAAATATTACACTGAAATCGATTCAATACATTGTACAACATCCAGAGCAATTGCAAAAAAGTCTCGGCTTGACAGGTGTTCGTATTGAAAAATCAAATTATTTTCCTTACAAAGCCTTGATTACAGAAAGTAAAAACAACTACGATATATATGAAAATAGAGTTATCGTTGGATTTTTATTATCAGTATATAAAGAATCACTTGCTCTCTATGAGAAAATTGAAAAGCAGCTTGTTCAGTTCGACTTCCCTTCAACTCCCTCTGTTGAAGGATATACCAGTTCGGCCGTTGTAATTTTAGACATCGGAAAATCACGGTTGAGAAAAGCTCAACTAACTTTGCAAAGATTGTTTAGTCAATTGGAGAAGCTCTACAATATTTATTCTCGGATGCTTTCTGTTAGCACAATAGTCGTTTCATATATTCCAAAACCAACTTCGATATTCAAAGAAATAAAACCATATCGAACGATATATAATTTGATGATTGAGTGGTTTATGTATGGATCTTATAATTTCGAACGAGAAAATATTCTACTTCCTCTTTTAAGGAGCCATAAAATATACGAAATGTACGCATTGATCCAGTTGCTCGATTTTATTTCACAAGAAAATTATGTTTTGGAAAGTTCAATGCACTATCGATATTCAAACCTTGGTGATAAAGCTTACGTCCAAGACGTGTCTGCGATTCCTAATACGTTCAATTTTACGAATAAACTGTCTAAAAAGCACATTACGCTCTATTATGAACCAGCTATTCAAGGAAGAAGCCATATCGGAGAGAATGACATCACTCTATATCGAAACAATAGCGTTTCCCTTAAAGCGACTCGCACAGCACGACCATATCGCCCAGATTATATAATGAAAATTCAGAATGAAAATGAAAAGATATATTTTATTTTAGATGCAAAATTTTCGCAAAAAAGCAGAGTGCTCGTCAGTTATTTTCCGGAACTTGCCTACAAATATTTGTTTTCCATTTCTCCGATCGATAACGAAAGCCATGTTAAAGGACTAATTGTTTTAAATGGAAAAGGAGCCGTTGATTCTGAAAGCGATGATGAAATCTCTAATTTTTATGACAATGAATTAGACGATTATCAAATTTCGCCAACAGCAAAAATTTTTACATTAACAGAACGAACTGAAAAATCTAAAGAGTTACATTTTAATCTTTTTCGTTCTTTGTTTGAAAAATATATTTAATCTTATGAGCGATTTTAACACATAACAAAATGTGAGTTCTTAGTACAGCCTGCATCCACAGGATGCAGTTCACGGGTTTGGGTGTTCCCAACAAGTATTTTGCAGCGCAAAATAAGCAGATGTATATACGTCTGCACTGCTTGCGGGTACTATGAAGCCTCTCAACCTGCCCTCCAATTTTGAAAATTATTTTGCAAGCCAGACCGTCCGTTTTCAAGTTTAACTTGAAGCGGACGGTTATTTTTGTGTAAAACGAAATGCACGCAGCTAAAGCAAGTTGTACGCAAAAGCGGAGGCGATACCTCCGTTTTTTTTGTGTCTAAACCGGAGGTGCGACCTCCTGAAAATTCAACGAGATTTCTGCTATGATAAAAGCGATCCAGTGGTTAGCCGGAACTAAAGCTTCCGGTTTTTGCCCATAAAAGCCGAAAAAAGACCTCAAAACCGGAACGAATACTTCCTGTTCAGCAGCAAAAGGATACGGTATACTTATCTTACGCACCGGGCACGATGTCCGATTTTCAAGAGAATTCAGGATAAAATCCACGCAAAACAGGACCTGTCAGGTCCTAAAAATTCTTTTGAAAGTGTGATAAGCTACCAGCAAGACACCAATTGAACCTTGAAAACCGAATGACCGTCTGCATGGGATACCCGGCGAAGAACTCGCAAGGGAGAGCCGGAAAACGCCGCCGAAAGGGGGCAGGAACACCATGCAGAGAGAACGGCACTCAAAATTTGAAATTACGTTGATACGCAAAACCAGAACCAATAGTTCCGATTTTGCCTTGAAATTCACTTCATATTTTTTAAAAACCGGAACTACCAGTTCCTAAAAGCAAAATTTACGATGTGATATAATTTTTTCAATGGTTTGCAGCAAAGAACCGGAAGCATCACTTCCGTTTTTTTACAACCAAAAACCGGAGGTACGACCTCCTAAAAAATCTTCTATGAATGTGTTAGTCTAATTTCAGAGCCTTCATCGAACCTTGAAAACAGGATGACCGTCTGCATGGGATACCCGGCGAAGACCCCGCAAGGGAGAGCCGGAAAACGCCGCTGGAAAGGGACAGGAACGCCATGCAGAGAGAACGGCGTAAGAATAATGATATTCTATTTCATTTCAGAAAGGATGGTTTGCCTATGACAAAACTGAGCCAGCTTAAAATCGATCCGGAGTTCCAGAATCAAATCAACCCTCCGTCGTTTGAGGAAACCCACCAACTGGAAATGAACATCCTAAAAGAAGAACGTGTACTGAATCCGATCATCACGTGGAACGGCTATATTGTGGATGGACATACACGCTATCAAATTCTTCGGAAATATCCATTTATTCCATTTGAAGTCATCGAAAAAGAATTTTCCAGCCGTTATGAAGCACTCGTATGGATCTGTAAAAATCAGCTTGGGCGGCGAAACCTGACCCCAGAACAGAAAAAGTTCCTGATCGGAAAGCAGGCAGAAGCGGAAAAGCAAATCAAATCGTTTCACGGCAATCAGTATACTTTGGCATCTGAAAGTGGTCTGGTTCAAAATGAACCAGACCGCACAAAGCACGGTTCACGGTCGAAGGTCGCTGCGGAACACGGAACATCCGAAAGTTATGTTTACCGTGCAGAGCAATTTGCAAAAGGTGTGGAAGCTGCGGAGGAGGCAGTACCCGGAGCGCAGGAAGAAATCCTGAGTGGAAAGATCCGGGCAACCGACCGTGAAATTTCCTCGATTGCAAAGGTTCCAAAGGAAAAGCGTCCCGAAGTTGTGGCAGAGCTGCGTAAGCCTAAAGCCGAACGGGATTCCAGTATCACGGATTCGTATTCTTCGCCTTCAAAGGACAATGCGTTTATAACGACCTTCAAGCAAGACATTCAGGGGCATAAGAAAGGACTCAACAAAGAAGAAAAACAGAATCTCAAGGATGCCATCAAGAGCATCTATTCACCTCGCCGTTTGGCAGATGGCGAAGCCATGATGTGCGAGATTCAGGGAGCGCAGGAGGATTTTGTCCGGCGGTGGGAAATGTGTTTTCGTGAATACCCCGATATTCTTACCGAACCGAAGAACAATGAGAAGCTGCTGATTTTCATTAACCGCGCCAGCCGGTATCTTCAGAACGTAAAAGACCGCTTGAACAGTGATGAAAAACAGCAATCTTAAACTGTCTGGACACTGATTCGGATGTAAAAAACGGAGGTGAATGCAATTTCGGATTATTTGAAACCCAGTATGCCACTGCCGCAATATTTGCCCTACGCCCGGTTTCTTCTCGACGCTGACCTGAGCCACACGGCAAAACTCCTCTACACTCTACTGCTTGACAGGGCAACGCTTTCTCAAAAGAACAACTGGGTGGATGAGCGCGGCTTCGTCTATGTAATTTTTCCTATTTCATCATTGAGCGAAGCCCTTCGTTGCAGCACCATGAGCATTAAACGTGCATTGCGCTCACTAGAGGATGCCGATCTGATCGAGCGCAGAAGAGGTTGCATTACTGTGCCCAACAGCATCTTTGTAAAAGTCCCGACAGAACAAAAATGTTCCTTTGCATGGAACGGTTTTGCCCTATGCGATGGAACAGAAATGATACCTTCCATGGAACAAAAGTGTTCCACTAACCAACGTAATAAGAGCAACCTGAAAGATAGCCACCTGATAAGAACAACAGATGCTCATTTGACCTTTGGAGAATATCGCAATGTCTTTCTGACGGAAAAAGAGTACAAGCGGCTCAAAACCGACTTTGCAGGTCTGGATGCCCTGATCGAGCAGTTGTCCGCTTATATCCAGTCCACGGGCAGGAAGTATGCCGATCACGCCGCAACGCTGCGTATCTGGGCAAAGCGGCAGCAATCAGAGAAAAAGACAGCACCGGGTATCCCGGACTACTCGTTCAAGGAAGGAGAAAGCCTATAAAGACGATCAAAAAAGTTCTGGAACAATCCGTTTCCAGTATTCCCGAAAATGTAGCGGACTATCCCGGTGAGAATGGCCTGCTTTATTGCGGCAAGTGCAGAACCCCAAAAGAAGCCTTCTTTGCCAAGGGTCTTGTCCTGATGGGGAAGAACCAGCATCCGGTAGAATGTGCCTGCCATAAAGCCGAACGGGAGCAGCAGGAAGCAGCTATTAAGGCGCAGAAACACCTCGACCTTGTGCGGCGGCTGAAAGCAGACGGTTTCACCGATTCTGCTATGCTGGACTGGACATTTGCAAACGACAATGGGCGCAGCCCACAGATGCACCATGCACACCGCTATGTGGAGCAGTGGCAAACCATGCGCACAGAGAACATCGGGCTGCTGTTCTGGGGCAGTGTTGGCACCGGCAAGAGTTTCCTTGCCGGGTGCATCGCAAACGCTCTGATGGAGCAGGAAGTGCCTGTGCGTATGACAAACTTCGCCCGAATCCTGAACGAGCTGAACAACAGCTTTTCCAGACGAAATGATGTTGTGGACAAGCTCTGCCGCTATCCTCTGCTTATTATTGATGACTTCGGTATGGAGCGTGGTACTGAGTACACACTGGAACAAATCTACACCATCGTAGACAGCAGATACCGTAGCCGGAAGCCGCTGATTGTCACCACCAATCTGACGTTAGACGAGATACGACACCCACAGGATACCGCCCATGCCCGCATCTATGACCGCCTGCTGGAAATGTGCATTCCTGTTTCCTGCATTGGGGTCAGCTTGCGCAGGGAAACCGCACAGGAGAAGCTGGAACGGCTGAAAGAATTGATTGGATGAATCGGAAAAAAAGCTTGAAAAACTTGCTGGCACACAGCACAGCTACAAGGAAAGGAAAATGCCTATGAAGGAAGTCCCTATTTGGGAAAAGAGCAATTTGACGCTGGAAGAAGCTGCGGCTTACTCTGGCATTGGCATCAACAAGCTACGTTCATTATCGGATAAGGAGCATTGTCAGTTTGTGCTGTGGGTGGGTTCCAAGCGGCTCATCAAGCGGCGCAAGCTGGATGAATACACGGAGCGAATGTACTCGCTTTGAAAATGTCCCGGATATTTTTCAAAACGTCTTGCAGAGAATGGCGTATCTGTGGTACTATGAACACAGAACAACGCTCTTTTCTGTACCGCAATGTAGAAAGGAGCAACGCTCATGGCAACAAATCAGAATACGAAACGCAAGGACAAGGCGCGTGTGGTTCTCCGCAAAGGCGAATCCCAGCGCAAAGATGGCAAGTACGATTTCCGTTGGACTTTCCCGGATGGCAAGCGACATTCTATTTATGCCGCGACCTTGGAAGAGCTTCGGGAAAAGGAAAACGACATTCAGCGAGATTCGCTGGAAGGCATCAAGGCAGAAGCACGGTACGTCACCCTAAACGATGTGTTCGCCCTGTGGGCAAAGGTGAAGCGTGGTCTGAAGGACAACACCTTTCAGAACTATCTGTACCTTTATCGGCAGTTCGTGGAGCCGGATTTCGGCAAATCGAAGGTGTCTGCGCTCAAAAAGTCGGATGTGAAGCAGTTCTACAACACGCTGGCGGACGAGCGGGGCTTGCAGGTCTCTACGATTGACAGCGTACACACGGTTCTGCATCAGGTGCTGGACATGGCGGTGGATGACTGCTATCTGCGGAGCAACCCTTCGGACAATGTTCTGCGGGAGCTGAAAAAGGCACACCAGTTTGAAACCAACCGCCGTAAGGCACTGACCGTAGCAGAGCAGAATCTGCTGCTGTCCTACCTCTCCAAAACGCCGAAGTACCAGCACTGGTACCCGATTTTCGCGGTCATGCTGGGAACGGGCTTGCGCGTAGGAGAAGCTACTGGTCTGCGCTGGTGCGATGTGGATTTAGAGGAAGGCACGATCTCCGTCAATCATACGCTGGTCAACTACGACCACCGTGAGAACAACGGCGGCAGGAAAGGCTGCTACTTCAACTGCCACTCGCCCAAAACAAAGGCCGGTGTCCGCACTGTTCCGATGATGGACTTCGTGAAAGAAGCCTTTGAAAAGGAACGTGCCTATCAGGAAGAAGCAGAGATCCATTGCACGGTAACGGTGGACGGTTACACGGACTTTATCTTTGTCAACCGCTTTGGTGAGTGCCAGCATCAGGGAACGCTGAACAAGGCCATCCGGCGCATTATCTGGGACTGCAACGATGAAGTGCTGGCGAAGAATCCGAACAGCACCGTACTCCTGCCGCGTTTCAGCTGCCACACCCTGCGGCATACCTTCACGACCCGGATGTGCGAAGCGGGCGTGAACATCAAGGTGATTCAGGATGCGCTGGGACATTCGGATATTTCCACGACCTTGAACATCTATGCGGATGTGACCAAGGAACTGCGTAAGTCTGAATTTGAAAATCTTGACCGCCAGTTCGCACAGTGGAAAGACCCTGAAGAATAAAATAAAGCATACGCCAAATATGCCGTACGCCATTTACGCCAATTCATACGCCAAACGATACAGTTCGGATAAAGGCTTGTGTAGAGATGTAAATGGAATGGCAAAAATCAACCTTTGCGGTGTAGAGTAGTATCAAGAAATAAAGGCTTATAACCGTTCGTCGATGACATCCCCACGATGAAGCCGATTGAGCAGTAAAAGACGAAAATCAAGCGCAGATACGAGCAAATTTTAATGCGATTTTGCCCATCATCTGCGGTACTACACCACAGCTACACCAATTTTGGGACGTTTTCCCGAAAAGGAGCCTTACAAAGCGGTGTGGTGTAACAAGTGAATAGGCGGATTGGTGTAGTGGCTACACCGAACTCCAAAAACGAAGATACGGCAGCTATGTTGCGAAAAACAACGTAGCTGCCGCTTTTTGTTTCATATAAAGATTTTATGCTACCAATCGGCGTTCCCTGCGGTTAAATCAGCTCGTCGCTGGTGATTATAAAATGCACCTTGATTCAGCATACGCCAAAATTTACGCCAATGATTCATAGCACACGTTCCACCCAACGCAGTGCAGCGTTAAGACGCTCACTTTGCCGGTCATGATGGCCGTAGTCATCCAGCACAGTTTTGGCTCCACATGTCGCTTGCAGGGCAGTGTGGACTCGTTGGGCATAGCTATAGGCATCACACAGGCGGTTGTTGTGGCCTTTGCCCTCCCGGATACCATTTTGCAGATAAACCTGTGCGGAGTGGTTTTTGGGGACATGTTCCTCTATGAAATCGGCAACACCCGGATACCAGAACGACCCACAGAGGGAAAATACTGCAGCAAAGGCATCTGTTTCCCAGAGACTCATGGTTGCAGCCAGACCGCCCAGCGAATAGCCGCCATACGCCAGTTTTTCCGTGTCAAGGGCGTATTCGTCTATAAGCGCCGGGAGAATTTCGTTGTTCAGTTCTCTATGATATTGTCCTAGCTGCCCACCAAAATCCGGTGTGCCCGGTCGAATAGCCGGTTCCGGCCACGGGGTATATTCTGAAAGTCTGTTATTGGGGTATACCCCCACCAACACTGCTCGTTCCGTGCGCAGATTCAACTGCTCAATCAGTTCCCCATCGTTGAGTAGGATTGCAGGATTTTTGCCTTTGCGCAGTCCCTTTTCCGGGAACCGGACTCCAATTCGATGTGAACCGAGATTTAGAATTTCCATCCATAACCGCCCTTTTTTGTTAATTATTACGCAGTGTGGGGTGCTCCCCACATAGACAAACGGTAGCATTTTGTGCTATATTAGCATTAACTAACCACTTTTGCACAAAGGAGCTCCCAATGAATCAAATATCCGCGCTTCCTAATCCGCTGGAAATTTTATTTCAGGAATACAATCAGGGCCGAATCGAGTCTGTCGGCTTCCGCAGCTTTACCCTGCACGCTGGTGAGAGTAATAGCTACCGCACCCTGAAAAGTGCACTGATTGTTCCGGTGTCGGGTCGGGCCATCTTCTCATTTGAGCACGAACCTTTCATTGCCAAGCGAGGACTATTCCTGCACGGATGTCCCGGCAAGACCCTGACCATTTCGGCTTTGGGCGAGCAGGATTTCCACTACATCAATATGTACTACGAAAACGACCGGCCTTTGCTGTTCTCCCACAAGCTCAAAAATCCGGAACAGACCTTTTCCATTCTGGAGCAGATCCTAAAGCTCCACCCGGACGCTGACATCCGCAGCCAGTACCAGCAAGAAAAGCTGACGGAAGAATTCTTCGCCCAGATTTTCGCAGATTTTCAGCCAGAGGAAACTTACAATGAAAGCCAAATCATGAGCATCCTGCTGGATTTCATCGCAGAGCACTATGCAGAGCCGCTGACGCTGGACGCACTGGCCGAACAGGTCAATGAGAAAGCTGGACATGTCAGCTATCTCTTTTATAAGTACAAAAACATCCGCCCCATCGATTACCTCATCAATTATCGTGTCCGAATAGCCACTGAGCTTTTGCGTTCCGGCGACTACACTGTGACACAAGCCGCTCATGAGGTCGGCTACCGAGATGCCTGTTATTTCAGCCGCATTTACAAAAAACGGATGGGCTTTCCGCCCACCCGTATTCTGCCATAACCGAAATTTTTGATTTCAGGTTCCGTTAAGATGCACTGTACATGAAGTTGTACAGGGTCTCAGCAGAATCGATGACCCGTGCACCGTAGTCCATTACGTCATCATAATCCATCTCGATGACCTTCTGGTTGGCGATGGCGGGAACCTCCTGCACGACGGCGTTGGAGGTCAGCTGCTCCACCGCGTCGGCATCGGTGGAACCAAAGCGGTCTGCGCGGACGTAGACGATGATATCCGGGTTCATGGAGACCAGATTCTCCAGCGTCAGGCCGTTGCCGCCCTTGTCCAGAACATTCTCAGCGTTCAGGGCATTCAGCATACAACTGCCCATCTTGGAATTGAAGGCCACGAAGGTGCCATCGGCGTAGCCAGCCATGAACAGAACCTTCAGGGGTTCGCCACTCTGGCTGCTGACCTTGTCCATCAGCGCGTCGATTCTCTCCTGCAGCTCGTCAGCGTAAGCGTTTGCAGTCTCCTGCACGTTGAAGATCTCGCCGATGTTCCGCACATCCTCTACAATGTTATCCAGCGACTGATCAATGGAAGCGCTAGCCAGCTCAGTGTAGACGGGAATGCCCAGCTCCTGATAGGATTGGACGGTGCCGATGCTACTCTCAGTGAACATCAGGGGACCCTTGCCAAGGATCAGATCCGGCTCCGTGGCAAGGATGGTCTCCTTGGAAACAGACTTCTTATCGCCAAGGCTGTTTAGAGATGCAACCTCATCGGCGATGTCGCCTTTCAGGGCATTGTCATTATCGAACACGCCGACGATTTTATCCTTGAGCCCCAGCTTGATGAGCAGCTCAGTCATGGACAGCTGTGTGGACAGCACCTTCTCCGGTGCATGGTCGTAGGTCATATCCACAGCATTGCCATCAGCGTCATAAATCTGCAGGGTCAGAGGGTAGGCAGTCTCCTCAGCGGAAGAAACGATGCTCTCGGCCACCGATGAAGCCACCTCAGAGGAGGCGGCAGCAGACGATGCCACAGAAGATGCGGTCTGACCACAGCCAGTGGTCAGCATGACGGCTGCCAGTGCCGCGGCAGCAACACTCAGGGTTTTCTTTTTCATAAAGGTTCCTCTTTCTGCGGGGTACTCCCGCGTTTTTGTTATAGATATTGAATCATCAGTCTTCCGTTGATTGGGCTGGGGTACACACAGGCTTCTACATCAAAGATGCGACGCAGATTTTCGGGGGTCATCACCGCTTGAGGCTGGCCCTGCGTTACAATTTCGCCTTGTTTCATCAGGTAGAGATAGTCGCAGAACTGCGCCGCAAGGCTCAGGTCGTGCAGCGCTGCCAGGACCGTGATCTGCAAATCTTTGATGATTGAAAGGATTTCTAACCGATAACGGATATCCAGATGATTTGTCGGCTCGTCGAGGATCAGGATCTTGGGCGACTGGGTCAGCGCGCGGGCCAGAACCACCCGCTGCTTTTCACCGCCCGAAAGGGACTGGAAGTTCCGGTCGCGGTAGCTTTTCATGCCTACCTTGTCCAGCGCCTCCAAAGCCATCTCATAATCCCTCTCCCGTTCTTGCTCCAGCAGGGAATGGAAGGGATACCGCCCCATCAGGGCGATGTCCAGCACGGTATAGTCAAAATTGATCTGGTTGAATTGGCCCATCACCGCCATGTTCCGCGCCAGCTTTTTGCCGGAAAAATGTGTGATGTCCTTGTCGTCCAGACGAACGATGCCGCTGTCCATTTTTTGTGTGCGATAGATAGAGCGGAGCAGAGTGGTCTTGCCGCTGCCGTTGGCACCCAGCAAGGCTGAGAATTTCCGGTCCGGCACCTCAATGGAGAGATGCTGTACAATTGGTTTGCCGGAAATCGAAATGTTTACATCTTTCGCTTCCAGTCTCATTCAATTGCCTCCAAATCCATATTTTTTACGCACCATCACATAGACGAAGAACGGCGCACCTACCAAGGCAGTGAAAATGCCCACAGGCAGCTCGGTGTTGGAAATCAGACTGCGGGCGATGGCATCCACCCAGAGCATGAACAGTCCGCCGGATAATGCCGCAATCGGCAGTAGTTTTCGGTGGGCTGTGCCGGCAATGGCGCGGGAAACATGCGGGATGATGAGCCCAACAAATCCGATCGTGCCGCAAACCGATACAAGTGCACCGGTCAGCACCGAGAGCACCAGCAGGTAAACCAACCGACACCGGAAGGTGTTGATGCCAATGGTGGAAGCTGCTTCCTCACCAAGCATCAGACCATCCAGTGTCTGGGCCTGCGTCCGGAAAAAGACTGCTGCCGCCAGCACAATCAGTGTGACAAGGCCGATGTTTTTCCATCCGGCGCGGGTCAGGGAGCCCATTGTCCAGAACTTGATGGACATCATACCGTCCGAATCGCCTGCTACCGCAATGATAAAGTTGGAAAATGCTGTCAGCAGTGCATTGACAATCATGCCGGAGAGGATCAGCTTGACTGAGGTGGTCTTGCCATCCGCCGATGAGAGAGCCAATACGAGGAAGCAGGCACCGCCTGCTCCTACAAAGGCCCAAAAGCCGGAGATCACGCCCAGCCCTAAAAAGAGTGAACCGGTGGCTCCCAGCGTTGCGCCTGCCGACACACCAAGAATGTATGGGTCTGCCATTGGGTTTTGGACAACTGCCTGCATCACGCAGCCACAGAGCGCCAGCCCGCTTCCTGCTAGAAAGCCCAGAATAATTCGGGGCATTCGGATCTGCCAGACGATCTGTTCAAATGCCACAGATACCGAGGCGCCTGTGTCTGTCCCGAACAGGTGCCGAAGCAGGATCGATAGTGTATCTTGTACCGGAATGCGGACTGCTCCCATGCAAAGCGTAATGATTGCAGAAACAAGCGTTAGAATCATCAATAGAATGATCGTCAGTCGAGTCTTTTTCATATAGATATCACCCTCTCAAGTGGTCCAAGGTTAGCTTTGACTACCCGCAAAGTATTTTACAGGCTGCTTACAGATTTGTCTATGGACAATTCTTTAAAGAATGGACGATTCTTAAAAACCGGATAGCCAAATTACTTTTTGTCAAGAGGGCTGGCACCGTCCGGCCCTCTCTCTTTTTGCCAAAGTTTCCCTTGATTTTTCTTACACCTTGCCGAAAGCAACGCATTCTCGAAACTTTTTGTTGACACGGCTCGATTTTTGTGATAATCTATCCCAACAATTTAATATTTACATATTTTACTTATTCGCTCAGTACCTACGGGGCTGGGCAGCTTCCCTTTTTGACTTTTCAAGTCGCTACATAACCGACTGGCAAGACCTTCCGAAAAAGCGAAGGCATGACCGGTCTGTTTTGTGGCGACTTTTTTGTTGCCTTCCGAGCGACGCACTTTGACAACTGAACGACCGTCTACATGGGATACCCGGCGATGACCCCACCAAGGGAGAGCCGGAAAACGCCGCCGGAAGGGGGGGCAGGAAATCCATGCAGGGAGAACGGCAATTCGCCTCATGTGGACATTTTGTCTACATGAGGTGAAACGGACGTTTATCTACTCGTTGCGGTGGAAGAAATCCATGTGGTCAAATTGACCACATGGAAAAGCCGTAACACCAAAGAAAGGACGTGTGCCTATGGGAAACAACTTTACCCCTGCATGGATCAAGAAAGGCTTCTTCAACGAATCCCTGTTTTGTGATGATTTTCTGAGTACCCACCAGCTGCTTTACTCGAATGGCGCATTTTTCACCCCGGAAGGCATGGTCACGGACACCATGAACCTGCGCTGTGAAATTTTCGATATGCTGCGAGACCATATCGGCGCAAATATCGCCAAACGAGTCAGCAATGTGGTGGATGTGCTGAAACTGGCGGCACAGGTGGAGGACTTCCCGCCCGTCACCGACCGCATTG
>ERZ791631.1043-NODE-1043-length-18936-cov-16.664954_pt1 | contig 18936 bp, 14 predicted proteins | sample MGYA00509961_ERZ791631 | MGnify/ENA primary metagenome ERZ791631 (study PRJEB30046, sample SAMN00715248) | human gut metagenome | study: EMG produced TPA metagenomics assembly of the A metagenome-wide association study of gut microbiota in type 2... | reverse complement strand
AATGCACCGCACCCGGAGCGTGCAGCCGCTTACATTCATTATCTGTTCCAGCGGTAATCGTTGGGTTTCACATCATGAATAAGGAGAAGTATCATGGACATTTTAACGATTGGTGAAGTTTTGATTGACCTGACCCAGACTGGCAAGGATGCGCGCGGCATTCCGCAGTTTGCCGCAAACCCCGGCGGTGCTCCGGCCAATCTGGCTGTGGCAGCTGCCCGGCTGGGCGCACAGACCGCCTTTATCGGCAAGGTGGGCGCAGATGCCTTTGGCCGCTACCTGAAAGAGGTTCTGGCAGAAAACAAGGTAGACGTTTCCGGCATGGCGGTGGATGCAGACCACCCCACCACCATGGCGGTGGTCTCGGTAGATGCCGCCGGTGAGCGGGATTTCAGCTTCTACCGTAGTGCCAACGCTGACGTGATGCTGTGCAAAGAGGATATTTCGGACGAGGCTCTGAAAGCTGCCAAAATCGTCCACTTCGGCTCTGTCAGCCTGACCGCTGACCCCTCCCGCACTGCCACGCTGGACGCTGCTGCCCGTGCCAAAAAGCTGGGTGCTACCATTACTTATGACCCGAATTACCGTGCAAACCTCTGGAAGAACAAAGAGGATGCCATTGCTCAGATGAAAGCACCCCTGCCGCTGGTGGATATTCTGAAAGTGTCCGATGAAGAGCTGCCTCTGCTCACCGGCACCACCGACTGCGAAAGCGGCACGGCACAGCTGGCTGAAAACGGCATCCGGCTGATCTTCGTCACCTTGGGTGCAAACGGCGTATTCTACCGCTTTGGGGGCAAGACTGGCCATGTGGCAGGTGTCCCCTGCAAGGTGGGCGACACCAACGGCGCAGGCGATACCTTCTTTGGGGCTGCTCTGTCCAAGCTCTGCAAGGAGGAGCTGGACACCCTGACGGTGGACAAGCTGGAAAGCATTCTGGCCTTTGCCAACAAGGCCGCCAGCATCACCACCAGCCGACATGGTGCTATCCCCGCCATGCCCACCCTTGCAGAAGTGGAGGGCTGAACCATGGCAGCAAAACAGGAATTTGAGTCCCGGTTTGCCAAGCACAAGGACGAACTGGAATGGCTGTTTATGGAACTGTACCACAACCGGGAAGGGCTGGAAGTTCTGGAGCGGGAGATGGCAGAAGCCTACAACGCCCGAAGCGCCGAGCTGAAAGCACTGGACAAGGCACGCTCTGCCGACCCGGAGTGGTACAAGCGGGGCAATATGTTCGGCATGACCATGTACACCGACCTCTTTGCCGGAAACCTGAAAGAACTGGCAAAGAAGCTGCCCTACCTCAAGGAGCAGAAGCTGACCTATCTGCACCTGATGCCCCTGCTGCAGATGCCCCACCCTCACAACGATGGCGGCTATGCGGTGGAGGATTTTGACACCGTAGACCCGGCCCTTGGCACCAACAAGGATCTGGAAAACCTGACCCGGGAGCTGCGCAAGGCCGGCATCAGTCTGTGTCTGGATTTTGTCATGAACCACACCGCCAGCACCCACCGCTGGGCCATGGCGGCAAAAGCTGGCGACCCGTGGTTTCAGGCCTATTACCACCTCTACGAGGACCGCACCATCCCCGACCAGTACGAGCAGACGGTGCCGCAGGTGTTCCCCAACACCGCACCCGGCAACTTTACATGGTGTGAGGAAATGCACAAGTGGGTGCTGACCACCTTCCACGATTATCAGTGGGATCTGAATTATGCAAACCCGGCAGTGTTCGTGGACATGACCAAAAGCATCCTGCACCTCGCCAACCTCGGCGTAGAGGTGTTCCGCATTGATGCGGTGCCCTACATCTGGAAGCAGCTGGGCACCACCTGCCGCAATCTGCCGCAGGTGCACACCATCGTGCGGATGCTGCGCATGGTATTGGAATGCGTCTGCCCGGCTGTCATCCTCAAGGGCGAGGTGGTCATGGCTCCCAAGGAGCTGGCGGCGTACTTCGGTACCCCGGAAAAGCCGGAATGCCACATGCTCTACAACGTGTCCACCATGGTCAACCTGTGGGGTGCCCTTGCCAGCCGGGATACCCGGCTGCTGAAGGCGCAGCTGGATGCCCTGCACGCCCTGCCGGACAACTGCTGGTTCGTGAACTATCTGCGCTGCCACGATGATATCGGCTGGGGTCTGGACGAGGCGGTGGAGAAACGGCTTGGCATTGACCCGCAAAAGCACAAGGAATATCTGTACCACTTCTACGAGGGCAATTTCCCCGGCAGCTGGGCAAAGGGCGAGCTGTACAACTACGACCCTGCCACCGGCGATGCCCGCAGCTGCGGCACCACTGCCAGCCTGTGCGGTATCGAACAGGCACTGGAAAAGGACGATAAAACCGCACTGGACTATGCCGTAAAGCGTGACCTGCTGCTGCACACTGCTATGGCGTTTTTGCAGGGCTTCCCCATGCTGAACTGCGGGGACGAGATCGCCCAGCGCAACGGCTGGGACTACAAAAACGACCCTGACCGTGTGGAGGACAGCCGCAATCTGCACCGCAGCAAATTCAACTGGGAGGACGCAAAGCAGCGCACCCGGAAGGGCACGCTGCAAAACCAGTTGTGGCAGGGCATGGAGCAGCTGCGCCAAATGCGTGCAGACCCCTGCTTTGCCCCGGATGCGTGGGTGACCACATGGGACAGCCACAACCCCGGCGTGCTGGCGCTGGTACGCAAGCGCGGCGAGGAAACGCTGGTGGGGCTGTTCAACTTTACCGAGTACCCGGCAGGGGCAAGTCTGGACGCTCTGGGCGGCGAGTATCACACCCCGGAGGGCACTTCCGTCTGGCTGGCGGATGTGGAACTGGAGCCGTATCAGGCACTGCTGGTAAAAACAAATAAGTAAAGCGGAATACTCCGGTAACTTTCTCTTGGTCGGAAAGTTGCCGGAGTATTTTTGTTTCGCGCAAACTGCAAGGTCACTGGATCATTGAAATGTCGGAGATGATTGCCACCGCCAATGCCACGCGTGCCTGCGCAAAAAATCCCCCCGATACCGGGTATCCGGTATCGGGGGGATCTGTCATTCTGAGGCTTTACGGAGGAAGCGCTCAGAGGTTACTTTTTGGGGAACGCCTTGTTCCAGATCTCAATGGTCTTGAACTTGGGCATCCAGCCGTCCGATTCAAACTTGCCTTCCCGTGCATCCAGCAGACCCTGCTCCACGCACCACTGAGCGGCCTTGGCCTGCTCGGCATCGGTGATGTCTGCAAAGGCGGGCTGTGCGGCGGGTTCGGGCTTGCCCTTCTCAGTCCAGATGAGCAGTGCCAGCTGGCCGCGGTTTGCGGGGATGGCTGCGCCCTCGGGCAGGAGGTTGTGCAGGATCACGCGGGTGGCGATCTCGTAGCCGCCCCAGATGGCTGCACCGCCCACGGCCACGGCGGCAATGGTGCCACCTGTGGTATCCATGGGTGCAGGTTCTACGCCGAAGTCTTCATCAATAGGTTCGTCCGGGTCGGCCACCGCGCTGGCCGACCAGTGGGCGATCAGTTTGACCGGGTAAACGGGCATCTCAAACGTCGTGGCCGCGCTCTTGGCATTGTCCAGCTTGAGCTGCAGATTTTCCGGAATGCCACCGGGGAATTTCTCGTAGAAGCTATCGGGGTACTTGATCTCCCATTCCACGAACTCCATGCCGGGGTATTTCTCGGCATCATACGGGGTAGCTGTGATCTCCACCTCGGTGCCAATCTCTGCGGGGATATCGCTGCCCTCGCCCAGAGTGGACTTTGCCGTGCCGCCCGTAACAGTAACGGTACTCCTCAGCACGGAAGCGGGGATGCTGTAAACGGCGGTCAGCTTCACGCCGTCCTGCGGCATGGTAAAGACGATCTTTTCCGTGCCCTTTTCCGTTTCGGAACCCAGACTGCCCTCAGTCGGGGCAAAGGCGGTGCTGGTGCCATTTTCCACCTTCCAGTGATGGAACGACTCATTCTCCTTGACAGGCTCATTGGCTTCGATCGTGACGGTCTGGCCCGGCTGTACGAGCACCGTGCCCGTCTGTCTTTCGCCCTTTCCGACGCGGATCGTACCGCCCGTCACGATGACCGGCATATCTACTACAGGTGCCGGGAAGCTATAAGAAGCTTTCAGTTCCACCGGGCTGTCCGGCATGGTGAAGGTCATATTTTTTTCGGTATTTTTCTGCTCTTCGGTCAGTTCAAAGCCTTCCGGGCTGACCACTTTCCAGCCGCCGAACGTTGTAACACTCGGGTTTTTGTTCTCACCGCTCACCGTGACCGTTTCGCCCTCAAAGGCGGTAGTCAGTTTTCCATCCGTGTCACCAACGACCTGAGCGGTGCCGTTTTTCACGGTAATGTTGTAAGTCTCCCTCGGCTCAATGCGCAGGTATCTTTTTTCTATTGTCTCAGGAATCGGGGTAATGCGGGAGTCCTTGTACTCCGAAGATTTGGCGTACTCCGAAGATTTGGCCATTAAATAGACATAGGGTTTGCCATTCGCCTGAGTGAAGCTCACTTTGCCAAGGCCATGGGTACTGTAACGGTTACTGTCCAGTTCCACAATACCGCTGCATGTGATCTCTGCGCCGTCCTGACCGATCGAACGATTCACACTGCCGGACGTCACCGTCACATTGTTTGCACTGTTCACCGTCAGCTTCGAAACCGTCGTGCCATGCTCATTACCAAGCTTTATATCGCCAATACAGTCAATCATCGTTTCGCCGCTAATGCCGCCTTCGGTCGTGACCGTGTCTGCCTTCACGGTAAGGCCATTCGTTATCAGGTTTCGGCCGTCACCACGCGAACCGCCCCAATTTTCGAGGATCACATCACCGGAACAGGTGATCTCCGCCTTGCCTTCAATTGCTGCAGCCGCACTGCCACCTAGCTTGGTCACTTTCACATCCTTTGCGCCGTTTACGGTCAGGTCACCGTGCACAACGTTGGGTGCATTCGCTTCCAGATCAATGGAAACATCCTCCGGTGCCGCGATGATCAGGGCGCCGTTAATGAATTGTCCCTCTTTCAGCTTCAGGGTCTTTTCCTCAATGTCATAGCAGAGGACACCGTCTCCAAGGATGTCTTGGTAGTTCTTTCTGGTAACAGGCTTATCATTGATTTTGATTTTGAAATACTGTACAATTTCGCCAACCTGATTGCCGTCCTTGTCCAGTTTGGTGATCGTGCCAAACAGCTTGCTGGGGTCAATTTCAGCTTCCTGTTGACCATTGCCGATATAGATGTCATCGTCATCTACAGTTTTCAGCGTAACATTGCCGCCGGTGATCTGGATGTTTTCGCCTTTGCCATCCACTCGTCCGCCGCCGATTGCCGCAACAGGACCTTTTCCGCCGCCGGACTCTGCATGTACCGTGCCGCCATTGATGGTGATGTCTTTGCCGTTGCCCTTGAGGCCGCCGCCAATGCCTGCTGCTTCGCTGCCGCCATAAGCCTTCACATCACCGTCATTGATCGTAATATTGCTGCCGCCGAGTACACCCGCATTGCCGCCGCCGCCCACATTGCCGCTGCCGATGCCTGCACCCCATTCACCGCCGTGGGCGGTGATGGTGCCGCTTTCGATCACAATATTGCTGCAGCCTTTCTGGGAACCACTGCCAATGCCTGCGCCGCCCTGACCGCCGTAGGCTTCCAGCGTACCGGTACCGGTGCCGCTGATGGTCAGGGTCCCGTTGTCGTCGGCCTTTTCCACACCGGCGTGGTCCGTGCCGCTGCGCAGGGTATTCGTGTTCGTGCCTGCAATGATCAGCTCCACATTGCCGCTGACCGAGACTGCCGCATCGGAAGTAGTCTCGATATTGACATTAGACAGTGTGACTTTTGCACCAATGGTGCCGCCTTCGATGGTCAGGGTGTTGGTCGTCCGGCCGCCGTCCGTTGTGATATACAGATTGCCCCTTTGCTGGGCTTCATTATCGCCCTGCTGGACATACTGTTTGCCATTATCCTCAATATAGACTCTGATACTGCCGTACTTGAGATTCATCTGATACTCAGTTTCTACCTCCGTACCGTTCTCTTCGTCCAGCACGCTCACCGCGCTTTTGGCGGCGGTGCTCTGCTGGAGCAGGGCATCGGTGCTTGCGGCCAGAGCCGGGGCGGAAAGGGTGAACATCATGCATGCTGCCAGCGCAGCGGAAGCCGCCCGCCGGGCCAAAATATTTCGTTTCATAGGGGTTCCTCCTTTGCGAAAATTATTACGGGGGGGGTATATATTACGGTACTTTGATTATCTCACACTTTACCGGATTTTGGAAGCAAACCTGCGTGAATCGCCCTAAAAGCAGCGTGAAAAGCACCATTTGTGCCGGTTCTGTTGCAGTTGTCCGGCCCGCAGGCACAGCAAAGCCCCCCGGCAGGCCTTCGTCTGCCGGGGGGCTGTTTGCTGTTTTACTGCTTGGGGAATGCCTTATTCCACACTTCGATCACCTTGAACTTCGGGGTCCAGCCTTCGGGCTCAAAGCGGTCGCCCTTGGTAGCCATGGTGCCCTGCTCGGTGCACCACTGTGCGGCCTTGGCCATATCGGGGTCGGCCACATCCGCAAAGGCGGGCTGTGCGGCGGGTTCGGGCTTGCCCTTCTCAGTCCAGATGAGCAGTGCCAGCTGGCCGCGGTTTGCGGGGATGGCTGCGCCCTCGGGCAGGAGGTTGTGCAGGATCACGCGGGTGGCGATCTCGTAGCCGCCCCAGATGGCTGCACCGCCCACGGCCACGGCGGCAATGGTGCCACCTGTGGTATCCATGGGTGCAGGTTCTACGCCGAAGTCTTCATCAATAGGTTCGTCCGGGTCAGGCTTGGCCACCGGGCTTGCCGACCAGTGGGCGATCAGTTTGACCGGGTAAACGGGCATCTTAAACGTAGTGGTCGCGCTCTTGGCATTGTCCAGCTTGAGCTGCAGATTTTCCGGCACATTCTCCGGGAAGTTCTCGGGGTACACGATCTCCCATTCCACGAACTCCATGCCGGGGTATTTCTCGGCATCATACGGGGTAGCTGTGATCTCCACCTCGGTGCCAATCTCTGCGGGGATATCGCTGCCCTCGCCCAGAGTGGACTTTGCCGTGCCGCCCGTAACAGTAACGGTACTCCTCAGCACGGAAGCGGGGATGCTGTAAACGGCGGTCAGCTTCACATCGCCTTTGGGCATATCAAAGCTGATTTCCTCGGTGCCTGCTTCAGTCGCAGAACCCAGACTGCCCGCAGTCGGGGCAAAGCTGGTGCTTCCTTCTTCCACCTTCCAGTGGTGGAACTTCACGCCCTTGGCGGCATCCTCATCGGTGGGTGCATTGGCCTTGACGGTGACCGTTTCGCCCTCAAAGGCGGTATTCAGGCCGGTGGTGTCTTCGCCCACCTGCGCGGTGCCGTTCGCAACGGTAATGCTGTAGTAAGTCTCCCTCGGCTCAATGCGCAGGTAGCTGCTTCCTGCCGCTTCTGCAAGCGGATGAATGCGCGGGTCGATCAGCTTTGCATCCTCGGCTTCGCTGGTATGGTAGACGTATTTTTTGCCGTCTGCCTGTGTAAAGTCAACAGTGCCCACAGGGCCGCCCTGTGCATTGTTTTTCAGGATCACAGTACCGGAAGCGGTGATCTTGGTCTCTTCGGAGACTGCTCTTTCGTCATCACTGATGGAAATGGTGACATCCTCGGCCTTGTTGATCGTCAGTTTTTGCGCCGCTCTACCGTCGGTACTCTCAATGGTCACGTTACCCTTGCTGGTGATAGTCGCATCGTAATTCACCGCAGCTGCACAGTTTGTATAAATGTTTACTTTGCTGGAATTTATAATATTCAGGCTTCCGTTCACGGCCATGAATCCGCCGCTGATATCCACCTCGCCGGTGCAGTCGATTGTGCTGGTATCATCTCTGGCGAAAATCGCAGCCATTTTATCGCTGTTGACCTTCACATTATGTGCATTCTCCACAATCAACTTTGCAGCCACAGCAATCTGATCTTTACCATCCAGATTTATATCCTTGCCGGGTGCGTTGATTTTCAGAGACGAGCGCCTTATTTGGCCATTCGACTTCAACGTTTGGGTGGTCGGGTCGTAACTCAGCACACCATTTCCTAAAATGTCTTTAGAGTTTTTGCTGGTAACGCGGGTTGGTGTAGTGTTCTCGCTGCCCACCGCAATGCCATAATCCTGTACAACATTGTAATTCGGGATCAGAGTCACGTTATTGCCCGGCATAGTAAAGGTGACTGTGGGTTTCGCCTTCTGCTCATTTGTAAGCGTGATGCCCTCAGCAGTCCAGCCGGTAAACTCAGCGTTTTCTTTGCCTGCAGCGGTCACGGTGACCTTTTCGCCCTCGTGGACCGAGGTCACTGCCTTACCATCCACGGTGATGGTGGCATCGTCTGCCGTGGTAATCGTATAGGAAACTTTCGGCACAATGCGCAGGTAATTTACCGTATTGGCCGGAATCGTCCCAGTGCCCGCATCCGTCGGCGTTGCATCAGGCGCATCGCTGGTATAGTAGACAAAATCGCTCGCACTTACCGGAGCGGCAAACTCAATTCCGCTAATTGCAACTCCATGATTTATGCCTGCTCCCGTGTGCTCAAGGGTAACAGGGCAAGCACAGTAGATGAACACTTTTCCATAAACCGGTGCCCAACTACCAGTGCTGGAAACTTTCACGGAACGAGCGTTTTCGATCAACAGATTAAAATTCACAATCATATTTGTGGATTCCAGCACCACGTCCGTGTTCGGTGCATCGATGGTCAGATAATTGACTGTGCTGGCACTCGGATTCAGCAGGGTCAACTTTTGCTTATCAGGATCATACTTCAGGAAGCCAAGAATGTTGTTGCAATTATCGCTGTCAACTTCCACCTTACCTCTGCCATAGATTTCAATGGTAATGCCATACTTCGTAGCAACAGACGCATTAGCATCCGTTCCGCTGTTCTCCGCGTCCAGCACGCTCACGGCGCTGCGGCGAGTCATTCTCAGCTGCATCAGCGCATCGGTGCTCTCGGCCAGCGCCGGAACGGAAAGGGTGAACATCATGCATCCGGCCAGCGCCGCCGATACTGCACGCCGGATAAGTTTGCCTTGTTTCATGGTACAACCTCCTTTTTCCCCTCGCATTTTTACGGGGGGGGGTATATATTACAGTATCTTGATTATTTCACACTTTACCGGATTTTGGAAGCAAACCTGCGTGAATCGCCCTAAAAGCAGCGTGAAAAGCACGATTTGTGCCGGTTTTGTTGCACTTGCCCGGCCCGCAGGCACAGCAAAGCCCCCGGCAGGTCTTCGTCTGCCGGGGGCTTTACTATGTTATGAAAGATCAATCCTTCTTCTCTGCTGTGCGGGCAAAGAAGTTGGAGAGGATCGCACCGGAAATGTTATGCCACACGGAGAACACAGCGCCGGGGATGGTAGCCAGCGGATACTGTGCAAAGTGTGCGGCGGCCAGACTGGTTGCAAGGCCGGAGTTCTGCATGCCCACCTCGATAGAGATCGCGCGGCACTTGGTGGAGTCCAGCTTGAGCAGCTTGCCCACGCCAAAGCCGGTGAGGTAGCCCAGCACATTGTGCAGGATGACCACTACAAGGATCAGCAGACCGCTGGTCATGATCTTGGCGCTGTTGGCGGAGACCACAGCGCAGATGATCAGCACGATGGCGGTAGTGGAGACCAAAGGCAGCACACGGACGGCTTCCTCGGTGAACTTATGGAAGAAGTGATTGACCACAAAGCCCAGTGCGATGGGCACCAGCACCACCTTGACGATGGACATGAACATGCTCATGGGGTTCACGTCAACACGCTGGCCAGCATACAGCAGGGTGAGCAGCGGGGTGAGGAACGGAGCCAGCACGGTGGAAACAGCGGTCATGCCAACGGACAGTGCAACGTCGCCCTTGGAAAGGTAGGTCATCACGTTGGAAGAGGTGCCGCCGGGGCAGGTGCCAACCAGGATCACGCCAATGGCCAGCTCGGTGGGCAGGTGGAACACCTGCGTGAGCGCCCATGCCAGAAACGGCATGAGGGTGAACTGTGCAACGCAGCCCACGATCACATCCTTCGGGCGGCTGAACACCACCTTGAAGTCCTCCGGCTTCAGGGTAAGGCCCATGCCGAACATCACGATGCCCAGCAGGTTATTGACCCACGCCGTCTTTACCACGCTGAACGGGCCGGGGAAGAACAGGGCACCCGCGGCCACCACAATAACGATGGCGGCCATGTACTTGCCCACAAAGTCGCTTACTTTTTCCAGTGTTTTCATAATTGTTTCTCCTTTTCCTTCTGACATGCTTTGGGACAAAAGCATCCGCAAAACAAAACGCCCTTGTCCCCTACGGTCTGTAAGAGACAAAGGCGTGTAATATCCTCTGCGGTACCACTCTTATTGCCAGCACAACGCTGACCACTCAGTGCACGTCCAACAACGCGCGGCCCGTGATAACGGGGACCTGCCGTTCCTGCTTACTGGGGCGCACACTGCCCATTCAGCCGGAAAGCTCGGAGAGGATCTTCCCACGGATGCCCTGCACTGCCTTGCACCAACCGGCAGCTCTCTGCAGCATTCCTTCCGGGTACTTTTTCTCGTCATAGCCGTAATATTCTTGGTGACATGGAGTATACTCCCCTGCAAAGGCAAAGTCAATAGAATGAGGCCTTCTGATTTTTCATGCAGTTCATTTCAGGAGTGAAAGTGGTTCACGCAGCAGACAAAGCAGAACGGCATCGATGCCGACTGCTCCGGCAGGATGACGCGAAGCCATGGTCTAAAGAGTAGGCGGCAATGCCATCCCATCACACAACAAAAGACCGCTCATCTTTTCGGGTGAGCGGTCTTGCTGTTTCTGCGGTTTATTCGCCTTTGGCTTTTGTAAGCAGCATGTGCACGTATTCCGCGCAGGCATCCCAGTCGCGGGCGGCGGCCTTGTCCTTCGGCATCAGGCTGCTGGCAAGGCCCACGCCAAGGCAGCCCGCCTTGCGGAACTCCGGGATGTTCTCCGGCGTTACGCCGCCAATGGCAACATAGTTTGTGTCGTCCTGGAATCCGATAATCTGGGGCAGGAGAAAAACGACCTCTGAGCCGCTTTTTCCTGTCTGATACGCAAAAAAGATCCCGTTCACCCAGAAGTGGACGGGATCTTTTATTGCTTATGGGGCTTTACTGCAGCCGATCAGGCTTTGACGAAGGCAGCTGCTTACTTTGCAGCCAGGTATTTGCCCAGTTCGCGGCCCAGCGTCAGGCACATACCAATGCTCACACCGGGGATCGGGGTGATATACTCGGGACCAAAGCGCATACCGCAGGTGTTGCCGGAGGCGTACAGGCCCTCGATGGGCTGATAATCCTCGTTCAGCACCTGCTGGTCATTGGTGGTCACAAAGCCGCCGGTGGTCACCAGTGCAAAGCCCAGACTCGGGGTGGTGACATGGGCGTAGAAGGGAGCCTTTGCAACTGCATTCAGGAAGTGCGGGTCCTTGGCAAAGTCGCTGTCGTAGCCCTCGGCGCAAACCTTATTGTACTGCTTCACAGTAGCGGAAAGGGCTGCAGGCTCCACACCGATGTACTCAGCCAGCTGTTCGATGGTGTCGGCGCAGTACCAGCCGTTGGCGCCCTCGGCACCAGCAGCCTTTGCGGCCTCAAAGTTGCCCTTCATGGCTTCCACCACAGCGGGCATGTCGTACTCGAATGCCTGATGGCCGGGGAAGCCGCGCAGGATCTGGGTCTCATAGGTGCTGTCGTAGATGGAGGTGATATTGCCGCGCTTTGCACGTGCCATGAAGAAGCCGTTGATCTCCGGGCCGGCAAAGGCTTCGTTCTGGAAGCGCTGGCCATTCTCGTCCACCCACAGGGGGCCGGGCAGATAGTCGGGCACGGCCATGGAGTCGAAGTTCATGGTGGAGATGTCGCCCTCCAGACGGCCGCCTGCCCACACACCCATCTGGATGGTGGAGCCGTCGCGGCCAAAGGGAGCAAAGAAGTCCTCATCCTTGGTGAACAGACGCTTGATGTCCGGCAGCAGATCGTCCATCATTTCCTTGTTGCCGCCAAAGCCGCCGCCTGCCAGCACAACGCCATTCTTAGCGTTGATCTTGAGGTAATTTCCGTCGCCGTCCTGTGCGATCACGCCGGTGACCTTTGCACCGTCCATTACCAGCTGCACACCCTTGGTGCCAAACAGAGCGGTGGCATTGTCAGAGAAATTCTCCTCCACATAATTGTAGTTGTCCCAGCTCAGGTCCTTCAGCTCCAGCTGACCGGCGGTGTTGTTGTTCTTCTCGCCGCTGGCGGGGTTCTCCCAGTAGTTCTCCCACCATTCCAGCGTGCCGGTGTAGTAGTGCATGCCGTTGTTCAGCTGGTGCACGGTGTACTCGTTATCCGGCCAGAACTGGATGCGGGTCTTGGCCAGCGTGTCCGGGTTGATCTTGTCCAGCCACCAGTCCACAGTGCTGCCGCTGTTCTTGGCAAACTTCATCACCAGTGCGGTGTTTGCCTTGCCGTGGGTCTGCATCATCCAGTTGTTCACAAACTCCACTTCGTCCACCTTGGGCACACCGTGGCTCAGCAGGTAGTCCGAGTTGATGTGGCCGATATCGTGGCCGACCGTCCACCAGCTTTCGCGGGGCATAGCTTCCAGCACCAGAACGTTCTTGCCCTCTTCGGCCAGCTCACGGTAGCAGCTCAGGCCGGCATAGCCCATACCGATGATGGCAACGTCAACATCGTAGGTCTTGGTGATCTCACTGTCCGGGATGGCTTCCGGGGCGGTGCGCCAGCTGGCAGCCTGCTCAGAAGCTTCCGGGGCAGACACTGCAGTGCCTCCCATAGCCTGTGTGATGCAGTCGTTCATGCACTGCTTCACAGCATCGCTGGTAATGGTTGCACCGGACACGCCGTCGATGGTGCTGTTCTGGGCTTCCAGCAGCTGCTTGATCAGGTCATCCTTTGCGGCCTGACCAATGGAGTCGGTCTCACCGGACAGATCCAGCTGGATGTCAGTAATGGCTGTCTCGCTGAAGGTGGCGGTCATGGTGATATCGCTCATGCCCTTGGCCGTGGCAGTGTAGGTACCCGGGGTGTACTTTGCAGCGGCAGAAGATGCAGCCGTGCTGCCGGAAGCAGCATTGCAGGCAGCCAGTGCACCGGCGGTGATGCCGCTCATGGCAGCAGCAGAAGCCAGCTTCAGAAAGCTTTTGCGCGAGATCTTTTTCATCTTGGTGGTTCCTTTCGTTTTTCTCTTTCTTCTCAATGTGCGGGGTCGTGTGCCCCTTTCGATTGTTAATTCTATCACAATATCTTGCACTTGAAAAATATTGCTTTCTTCTTATAATTAGAAGTAAAAGTTATAAGCATTTTTTCAAGAGCAAAAGGAGCCGGTCATGACCCTGCAGCAGATGCGATATTTTATTGCGGTGGCACAGAATTTGAGCTTTTCCAAAGCGGCACAGCAGCACTATGTTTCCCAAACGGCGGTCAGCCAGCAGATCAAGCTGCTAGAAGAAGAACTTGAAACCGAGCTGTTCCAGCGCACACGGCACTCGGTGGCGCTTACCAGTGCCGGGCAGGTATTCTACGAGTATGCGGTGCGCATCACCGACCTTGCGGAAGATGCCGCCCGCCGCACCCGCGCCGCTGCTGCCGAGTGCAGCACCCCGCTTGAGATCGGCATGATGAGCGGGATGGAAAACCTGCCCATTCTGGAAAAGCTACTGCTGTTCAAGGAGCAGCACCCTGCCATTCCGCTGCACTTTCATCTTGGGGATTTTCCCACCCTGAAAAAACGCCTGCAGCAGAAAAGGCTGGACTTTGCCCTGCAGCTGGAGCTGGTCCCGCTGGAGGATGCCTCCTCCCTGCTGCGTGCTCAAGTAGGCCAGCTGCGCCAGTACGTAGTGCTCAACCGCCAGAGCCACCTGTCCAGCTATGCGTCCCTGCACCGCAGCCAGCTTGCCAGCGAACAATATTATGTACCCGCCATGGATCGGGAGCTGTGGAACCAGTTTGCGCAAGTTCTCACCCGCCACGGCAGCGACCCGCAGAACATCAAATTTGCGTATTCCATGGAGGAATTGATGCTGCAGCTGGCTTTCTACGGCGGCTATACCATCCTTGCCGAGCCGGTGCTGGCTCAGCTGCCCGCCAACAAAAACCTCACCTTTATCCCGCTGGAAAACGATACCGTTCCCGCTTGGGCCGTATGGAACCGCGAGAACATCTCGCCCGCCCTCCGGCTGCTTCTGCGTGAGCTGGATATTGACCCGTGACCTGCTGCAGAACGCATTGACGATCTTGCGCAAAAGCGCTGCTCTTTTTTCAGAAATTCAGCAAGAAAGGTCTCTCCGGCGCTGCGTGGAGAAATGCAAAGGTCGATTACATGAATCAAAACGATCCTGTCCCGGACGATTTCACTCTTTCGCCGGCCCTTGTGGATGCACTGCCCGCGCTGTTTTTTTTTGCCTGCAACATGGTACTGGTGGCAGGAATTTTGCTTTTATCATGAATATGCAGTGAGCCGGAAGCCTCTGATCTACAGAAGGCTCCCGGCTCATTTGCTATGGACTTTTTACGTGGATGCCATTCGAGTCCTTGATCGAAACAAAAAATTCCACGTCATGCGACTTGGGATTTCCTGGTAGCCTATTCTGTTGCTCAAACACCCCACTGGGGTGTTTGTTGCTGTCGCAAACGCAAACTTCCGATAAACAAAAAACGTACCCGAACCCTTTTTCATAAAGAATCGGGTTCGAGTACGAACTGTATGGTGGAGAATTAGGGACTCGAACCCCAGACCCCCTGCGTGTGATGCAGGTGCTCTAACCAGCTGAGCTAATCCTCCATATTTTGTTTTGTGCGTTCCGAACTGGAACGTGATTATTATAGCACGGCCTTTGCCAAAATGCAAGCCCTAATTTTAAAAAAATCACACTTTTTGTATCCGCTTTCCGGTTGCCCTTTGATGCCAAATCGTGTATACTGAACACAGAAACTTTCCCACCGGGAAAAGAGGTACAAAAAATGCTGACACTTCGTGGAATCATTACGCTGATCGTTCTGATCGTTCTGTTTGCACTGGCCGTTGTGTGGATCTCCAAGCAGGGCGGCTGGAAGGGCGAGGGCTGCGGCGGCAACTGTGCATCCTGCCACAGCCACTGCGAAAAACAGGACCCGAACAAAAAAGCCTGAGTTCAAAAATGCCCCCGGACATTGCCTGCTGGCAGCGTCCGGGGGCATTCTGCTTTCAGCTTTCCGTCTCGCGGTAAAACACCCCGCGCTCTGCCGCGTACACGGCAATGGTGCTCAGCAGGTCCTGATGGGCTTTCTGGTAAGTAGTACGGCCGATGTGCAGCTGATCGATCACATCGTCCTCCGTGCGGTGCTGTACATAGCGTAGCTCGAACAGATCCGCACGCAGCGGGTCGTTTTTCCGGTAATAGGCAAGGCCCTCCTCAATGGCGGCGCACCAGCTGCGCTCCACCGGGCTTCGTGCACGCTGCCGCATCCCATACCGGTACAGTGCCAGCCGCGTCTGATTTCTCTGCTCGCTTGTCATGTTCTGCCCTCCTCTTTTCATCCGCGCGGCGTGCCAGCACTTCGCGGCGGTTCTGCTCTTCAAAAAAGCAGAGATCCCGCTCGTACATGCTCAGACCAAGCACCGCGCTCAGCCGTTCTGCTTCGCTCAGCTTGAACTGTGTGCGCCCCTGCAGTTTCAGGTTCAGTGCATTGGGGCTGATCTTCAAGGCTCGTGCCACATACTGCATCTTGTACCCACTGGCGCGAATATAATCCCGGATCATTTCAGTATTTGCCATATTCCGCTCTCCTTTTTTCGTATCGGCAATGCCGTTCCACAATCTTTAGTTGTAGTATATTCCTGCATTGATTCAGTGTCAACCCATTTTTGCAAATTCGCAGAAAAAAGTTGATTTTAATGCAATTTTTTGGTATACTTCTGGTAACAGCATTCTTTTTACGGAACAACCATACGTTTTTTTAGAGAGGTTTCGCATGTCTGAGCTTTCTACCCGTCTGCATCTGCGCCGCAAAGAACTGGGCCTTTCGCAGGAAGAGCTTGCCCAGCGCATGGGCTATCGGTCCAAATCCTCCATTACCAAGCTGGAAAAAGGCATCAACGACCTGCCGCAGTCCAAGGTGGAAGAGCTGGCAGCCGCGTTGGAGACCACCCCTGCCTATCTGCTTGGGCTGGACACACCCTGTCCGCCGCCGGGCTTTGAGCCGCTGCCTGCCATGACGCAGGTCCCGCTGATCGGTTCCATTGCCTGCGGCACTCCTATCACGGCAGAGCAGAACATTGAACGCTATATCGGCGTTCCCGCCGCGTGGCGCGCCGACTTTGCCCTGACCTGCCACGGTGACAGCATGTCTCCCACCATCTGCGACGGCGACATCGTATGCATTCGCTGCCAGCCGGAGGTGGAGCAGGGCGAGATCGCCGCAGTGCGCATTGGCGGCGAGGCCACCCTCAAGCACTTCCACCGGCAGGGTGATGCTGTGATGCTGCTTGCGGACAATGCCGCCGTCTGCCCACCCATGATCTTTACCGGCCTGCAGTTGGAAGAGCTGCACATTGAGGGCCGCGCTGTCGGCCTGTGCCGGGGATTGTAAGAGAGAAAGGAATTCACCATGCCCACTGCACCTGAAGAGATGACCCTGAAGGTCATTGCCCATATCCATACTGCCTTTCCCACCAAGTTCGGCATCCCGCGCCAGAGCGGCCTTGTGGACGAGCTGCGCGGCGAGGTGATCTTTACGCCCGAATACCGCAATGCCGATGCCGTGCGCGGTCTGGAAGATTTCAGTCACATCTGGCTGGTGTGGCAGTTCTCCGGCGCGGTGCGGGACAGCTGGTCCCCCACTGTACGCCCGCCGCGTCTGGGCGGCAACACCCGCATGGGCGTGTTCGCCACCCGGTCGCCGTTCCGCCCCAATCCTCTGGGCCTTTCCAGCGTGCGTCTGGAAGGCATCGAGAACCGGCCGGACGTTGGCCCGGTGCTCATCGTGCGCGGTGCCGACCTGATGGATGGCACCCCCATCTACGACATCAAGCCTTACATCCCCTATGCCGACTGCCACCCGGATGCCGCCGAGGGCTTTACCGGCCAGACCCAGTTCCACCGTCTGCAGGTACAGTTCCCGCCCGAACTGCTGGCACAGGTGCCGCAGGCCGACCGCGCCGCCCTGACCGGCGTACTGGCAGGTGACCCGCGCCCCTCCTACCAGCACGACCCGCAGCGGGTGTACGGCATGGAGTTCGGCCCGGTAGAGGTGCATTTTACCGTGGATGGCGAGATGCTCACCGTGACCGGCATCGCCCGCCGCTGAGAGGAAGCGTTTATGGAACTGCGGAACATCAATACCTTTTTGCACATCGCCGAGCTGCACAGCTTTTCCCGCACTGCGCGGCAGCTTGGCTATTCCCAGTCGGCGGTGTCCTCCCAGATTGCACAGCTGGAAGCAGAGCTGGGCGCACCGCTGTTCGACCGCGTGGGCAAGACCGTGCGGCTCACCGATTCGGGCCAGACCTTTTTAGGCTATGCACGCACCCTGCTGGCCACGGCCCAGCAGGCGCAGGCTGCCCTGCAGCCCGCCCGGCAAATCAGCGGCAGTCTGCGCATCGCGCTGGCGGATTCGGTGTGCTCCACCTTCCTGCCCGGTCTGCTCAAACGCTACCACGCCCTGTGCCCGCAGGTGGAGCTGGTGCTGTGCACCGCCACTGCCGACGGGATGCTGCAGATGCTGGGCACAAATCAGATCGATCTGGCCTATACGCTGGACCAGCCCCTGCTGCAGCCCAATCTGGTGCTTGCGGCGGATGTGCCGGAGCCGGTGTGTTTTATTGCACCGTCCGCTCACCCGCTTGCCGGGCAGGAAGCCGTTACGCTGGAAGAGCTGCCCCGGCAGGAATTTCTGCTCACTGAGCGCGGCATGAGCTACCGCGACGCTTTGGATCAGTGCCTTGCCGCCCGCGGCCTTGCCATCCACCCTTATCTGGAGCTGGGCAGCGCTGCGCTGCTGTGCCAGATGGTGGAGCAGGGCATGGGTCTTTCCTTCCTGCCGGAGTACATCGTGCGCCCGGCGCTGGCCGCAGGTCGTCTTGCCCGGCTGAATGTGCCGGACTGCACCGTGGAGATGCACCGTCAGCTGTTTTACCACCGTGACAAATGGCTGACCCCTCAGATGAAAGCTTTTATCGAGCTGGTGCGCCAGCCCGCGCCCGGCACTGCCAGCAAATGAAAAGAGCACGGGTCCATTGAAGCGTAAAGCTGAACACACAAACGAAAAACCGCCGAAGGCTTTCCTTCGGCGGTTTTTCTTATGATAGGAGGATCAAAAATGATCGTCGCTAAATATTAGTTCAGGATGGTCAGCTCGGTCTCGATGTCGAACAGGTGGACCTTGTGGGGATCGAATGCAACGCGGACGGTGTCTCCGTTGCGTGCCTTGGAGGTGGGAGCCACACGAGCGGTCATCTTGTTGCCCTTGTACTCCAGATACAGGTAGATCTCAGCGCCCATCATTTCGGAGACGTCCACCTGAGCATCCAGCTGGCAGTCTGCGTGCTTTGCCATAAACTCGGGCTCGTCGTCGATGTCCTCGGGACGGACGCCCATCTTGATCTTCTTGCCGACGTAAGCATCCAGCTTGCCGTCTGCGGTCTTCTCCTTGGGCAGGGGGATCACGTCGCCGCCCAGATCAACACCGTACAGTTCCCCCTTCTTGATCAGGGTGCCGTCCAGGAAGTTCATCTGGGGGCTGCCGATGAAGCCAGCAACGAACATGTTGCAAGGCATATCGTACAGGTTCTGCGGGGTATCGACCTGCTGGATGATGCCGTCCTTCATAACAACGATACGGTCGCCCATGGTCATAGCCTCGGTCTGGTCGTGGGTAACGTAGATGAAGGTGGTAGCCAGCTTCTTGTGCAGCTTGATGATCTCGG
>ERZ791631.1038-NODE-1038-length-18998-cov-5.502877_pt1 | contig 18998 bp, 11 predicted proteins | sample MGYA00509961_ERZ791631 | MGnify/ENA primary metagenome ERZ791631 (study PRJEB30046, sample SAMN00715248) | human gut metagenome | study: EMG produced TPA metagenomics assembly of the A metagenome-wide association study of gut microbiota in type 2... | reverse complement strand
CGCTGCAGAACGCCGCCGCCGCCACCGAGGAGGAGCGCCGCCGCGCGGAGCGCCGCTTTAAGGATGCCGAGGAGGCCGTGACCCGCAACGACAACATCAAGGCCGGCTTAAAGCTCAAGCTGGACAGCCGCCGCCGCCAGCAGGCGGACGCCGCCGAGGCCCTGCAGAAGGCCGACCGCGAAAAATCTGCCGCCGCCCAGCGCATCCATATTCTGGAGGATCTGGAGCGCAACATGGACGGCTACCAGCAGAGCGTCAAGTCGGTCATGCGGGCTGCCGGGGCAGGCCGCCTGCGGGGCGTCATCGGCCCTGTGGCCGGTATCCTCACGGTCGAAAAGGGCTATGAGACCGCCATCGAGACCGCGCTCGGCTTTGCGCTGCAGAACATCGTGGTCGAGGATCAGGGCTGTGCCCGCGCCGCCATCGGCTTTTTGAAGGATGAGCGCGCCGGGCGCGCCACCTTCCTGCCGCTGGACACCGTGCAGGGCACCCGCTTTACGGGCCGATTGACCGGCACGGCAGAGGTTGCTGCCGACCTTGTCAAAACAGACCTGAAATATCAGCATATCATCGACAATCTTCTCGGCCGCATCATCGTGGTCGAGGATCTGACCGAGGCCTCCGCCGTGGCGCGGAGCCTCGGCTACCGCAACCGCATCGTCACGCTGGACGGACAGGTCATCAACGCCGGCGGCTCCTTCACCGGCGGCTCCACCGCCCGCAGTGTCGGCGTGTTCAGCCGCAAGCAGGAGCTGGACGAGCTGCGCAGCAGGCTGACCAAGCTGGAAGCCCGCCGCGCCGAGGCCGAAAAGGAGCTGGCCGCCCGCAAGGCGGAGGTCGATAACCTCTCCGCCCAGCTGGCCGGTGCCGAGGGCGAGGGCATGAACGCCGCGACCGAGCATGTCCGCGCCGGGCTGGAGGTGGAGCGCCTGACGAAGGCCGCCGCCCAGAACGAGGAGACGGCCCGCAATATTGAAAAGGAAATCGCCGCCCAGCAGGCCGCTGTGACCCAGAACGAGACCGCCCGCGCCGAGGCTGAAAAGGCACAGGCCGACGCCGAAACCGAGATGGCAAAGTACACCGCCGAGCTGGCAGCACTGGGCGAAAGCACCGGCAGCCTGACCGCCGAGCGGGAGCGCATCACGACAGAACTGTCCGATAAGCAGCTGCAGCGTCTGGCCGATGAAAAGGACATCGGCCTGCATGAGGCTGCGCTGCAGGGCCTGCAGAGCCGCACCGGCGAGGCCGAGGCCCGCGCCCGCGAGCTGCAGACCGTCATTGAGGCTGCCAAGGCAAAGATCGAGGCCAACGCCCTGAAAATTGCCGAGATGGAGCGCACCCGCGGCGACAACCTGCAGAAAATTGCCGCCGCCGAGCAGACCATCCGCACCGCAAACGCGGCCCGCATGGAGAAGGAGGCCGCCGTTGAAAAGCTGAACCGCGACAACCGCGCCCTGACCGATGAGCGCGAGCGGATGAGCGGCGAGATGGCCCGCCTGGCCGAGCGCCGCACCGCCGCCGAGACCGAGCTGAACGATACCAACAGCAAGCTGTGGGAGGAGTACCAGCTGACCGAGGGCGAGGCCCGCAGCCATTGCGTGCCGTTTGAGAGCCTGACCGAGCTGCGCCGCAGCGTGGCCGAGGTCCGCGGTAAGATCCGCGGTCTGGGCAATGTCAATGTGGGCGCCATCGACGAGTACAAGGAGGTCAAGGAGCGCTACGACTTCCTCAAGGCGCAGGTCACCGATGTCGAAAAGGCAAAGTCCGAGCTGACAAAGATGATCGCCGAGCTGTGCAGCGAGATGGAGGAGCTGTTTACAACAAGCTTCAAGCAGATCAACACCCACTTCCAGCAGATCTTCAAGGAGCTGTTCGGCGGCGGACATGCACGGCTGTATCTGTCGGACGAGGCGAATGTGCTGGAATCCGGCATCGAGATCGAGGTTTCGCCCCCCGGCAAGGTCATCAAGAATCTGAGCGCGCTTTCCGGCGGCGAGCAGGCGCTGGTCGCAATTTCAATTTACTTCGCCATTCTGAATGTCAACCCGGCACCGTTCTGCTTCCTCGATGAGATTGAGGCGGCGCTGGACGATGTGAATGTGGCGCGCTACGCGCAGTATCTGCGCCGCATGACCGATAACACCCAGTTTATCGTCATCACCCACCGCCGCGGCACGATGGAGGCCGCCGATGTCCTCTACGGCGTCACGATGCAGGAGGACGGCGTCTCCAAGATTTTGCGCCTTGATCTGGATAAGGTGAACGCGGAACTGATTACCTAATGTACCCCTACAGAGCGGCAATTTCAAAAAGCAGAAGGAGGGCCAGCTATGGGCTTTTTCAACTTTTTCAAACGCGATATTACGGAAGAGGAGTTTCAGGAGCAGCAAAAGGTCAAGCGCGGTCTGGAAAAGACCCGCACCGGCTTTTTCCAGAGCATCGTCAATACGCTGACCAACGCGCAGATTGATGATGACCTGTATGACCGGCTGGAGGAGCAGCTGATTCTGGCCGATGTCGGCCCCGCCTGCGCCGTGCGCCTTGTGGATGAGCTGCACGATCAGGTCGAGGAAAAGCACCTCAAGACCGGGCAGGAGGCGCTGGACGCCCTGCGCGGCATCATCTGTCAGGAGCTGACCCCCCGCTACCCGATGGAGCTGGACGGCAAGCCTGCGGTCATTCTGGTCATCGGCGTCAACGGTGTGGGCAAGACGACCACGATCGCCAAGCTGGCGAGCCTGTACAAAAAGCAGGGCCGCCGCGTCATGCTGGCAGCGGGCGATACCTTCCGCGCTGCCGCCAGTGAGCAGCTTGAGCTTTGGGCCGAGCGGGCTGAGGTGCCGCTGGTGCAGGCCGGTATGGGCGCCGACCCGGCCGCCGTCATTTTTGACGCCGTCAAGAGCGCCACGGCCCGCGGCTATGACATGGTCATTGCCGACACCGCAGGCCGCCTGCACAACAAAAAGGGCCTGATGGACGAGCTGTCCAAGATCTCCCGCAGCGTCAAAAAGGCCAGCCCCGAGGCCAGCCTGGAGGTGCTGCTGGTGCTGGACGCCATCACCGGCCAGAACGCCATCAGTCAGGCGTATGAGTTCTGCCGCGCTGCCAGCGCCACCGGCGTGGTGCTGACCAAGCTGGACGGCACGCCGCGCGGCGGCTGTGCGGTTTCCGTCTGGGAGAATCTCGGCCTGCCGATCCGGTTCATTGGCGTTGGTGAAAAAATCGACGATCTGATGGAGTTTGACGCCCAGACCTTTGTCGAGAGCCTGCTGCCGGAATCGGCTTTGCAGAAGGAAGAAAAGGGCGGGAACACAGAGGAGGGCGAAGCATGATCGTCTGCGCAGCAAGCAACAATGCCGGCAAGCTGAAGGAGCTGCGCCGCATTCTGGAGCGGATGGGCCATGAGGTCAAAAGCCTGCGGGAGCTGGGCATCACGCTCGACCCCGAGGAGACCGGCACGACCTTTGCCGAAAATGCACGCATCAAGGCCGAGGCTTTCTGCAAGGCCAGCGGCCTGCCCACCGTGGCGGACGATTCGGGCCTTTGCACCGATGCATTGAACGGTGCGCCCGGCGTTTACAGCGCCCGCTATGCCGGGCACCACGGCGATGACGATGCCAACAACGAAAAGCTGCTGCGCGAGATGGCCGATGTGCCGGCGGCGCAGCGCGGCGCAAAGTTTGTGTCCGCCGTCTGCTTTATGCTGCCGGACGGCCGTGCGCTCGAGGTCGAGGGCGAGTGCCCGGGGCGCATTGCGTTCAGCCTGCAGAACGGGGACTACGGCTTTGGCTATGACCCGCTGTTCATCCCCGATGCATACGGCACGCCCGACGGCTGCCGCCCCAACACCGAGAACCGCAGCTATGCCCAGCTGACCCCGGCAGAAAAGGACGCCATCAGCCACAGAGGCCGGGCAATGGAGAGGCTGGCAGAAAAGCTGCCCGCGTTTTTGGGCTGACACTGACCCTGTAGGGGTCGATGCTTGCATCGACCCGCAAAGAGGCTGCCGACCTGCGGGCGGATGCAAGCATCCGCCCCTACAACCCATTTAAAAGGGGCTTTGTAGGGGCCGGGCATGCCCGGCCCGCAACATAAAAACCGCAACCCGTTAAAGGAAAAAACACGCAAACCCGAGGGCCGGGCATGCCCGGCCCCTACCGCGATACGATATATACTATAATTATAAAGGAGCAACCCTATGTCTTTAACCAGCAAACAGCGCGCGGCACTGCGCGGCGCAGCCAACACCATGGACCCCGTTTACCAGATCGGCAAGGGCGAGATCGACGATACCCTCAAGCAGGGCATCGCAGACTGCATCGCCGCCCGCGAGCTGATCAAGGTCAAGGTGCTGGAAAACAGCGAGTACGACCCCCGCGAGGCCGCAGACATCCTGTGCGAGGCACTGGACTGCGACTGCGTGCAGGTCATCGGCCGCAAGTTCGTGCTTTTTAAGCAGAAGAAAAAGGAGAGCGCCTACGCCGCCCTGCTCGCAAAATGAAAATCATGCTCTACGGCGGGACCTTTGACCCGCCCCACAACGGCCATATAAACAACCTGCGCGCGGCGCTGGCGCTGGTACGGCCGGACCGCGCCATCGTCATGCCGGCCGGCACGCCGCCCCACAAGCAGGCCAGCACCACCCCGGCGGCGCTGCGTCTGCAAATGTGTGCCTGCTTTGCGGCGCTTTCCCCCGTGGTGGAGGTCAGCGACTGGGAGATACGCCGGGGCGGGCGCAGCTATACCGTACACACGCTGGAATGGCTGCGCAGCTGCGACCCGGCGGCGGAGCTGTACCTTTGTGTCGGCAGCGATATGCTGCTGACCTTTACCCAGTGGTACCGCTGGCAGGATATGCTCAGCATGGCAGCCCTTGTGGTGGAAAGCCGCACCGGCACCGATGATGCCGCCCTGCACGCCGCCGCAGCAGCGCTGGAGCAGGCCGGCGGCCGCGTCCTGTTTGCCGAGGCCGAGAGCTACCCCTGCGCATCCAGCGACATCCGCAGCGGAAAGCTCCCGCCGGAAAAGTGGCCGGAGGTTCTGCCGCAGGAGGCGCTGGCGGTTATCCGCAAAAACCGGCTTTACGGCAGCTTGTAGCACTGTAGGGGCCGGGCATGCCCGGCCCTCCGCATAAAAGCTGCTGGCCGTTCAAGGGTAGGTAAGGCAAGGTTGAGGGCCGGACATGTCCGGCCCCTACAGCCCGGTTCAGAGAGGAAAATATATATCATGGATTACGCCGAAGCCAAGAAGCTTGTGAAGTCCAGATTGAGTGAAAAGCGCTGGACGCACACGAAAAATGTAAAAAAAATGGCGGTAAAGCTTGCCAAGCGCTGGGGGGCAGACCCGGAAAAGGCCGCTATGGCGGCAATTTTGCATGATTCCGCCAAGGAACTGCCCAAGAAGGAGTTGTTGCAGATTTTTGCCGATAATGCTATAATAGCAGAAAATGCCCCCGCGCGCCCTGCGCCGGTATGGCACGGCATCGCCGCAGCGATCCTTGCCCAGACCTGCTGGGGCATCGAGGACCCGGAGATTTTGTCCGCAATCCGCTGCCATACCACCGGCAAGCCGGATATGTCGCTGCAGGACAAGATCCTTTATCTGGCCGATATGACCAGCGCCGAGCGCGACTGGCCCGGCGTAAAGGCGCTGCGTGCGCTGGAGATGGAGGACCTTGACCGCGCCCTGTGCGAGGCCCTGAAGCAGAGCATTGATTTTGTCGAAGAAAAGGGCGGCGCGCTGGACCCTGAGAGCGTGGCTGCCTATGAGTATGCAAAAGCACATCTGAAGTAATACTCCAGAAACAGGGAGGAAAAACTATGAGCGAACCGCGTAAGCTGTATACCGGCAGTGCCTCCGGCGGGCTGGATCAGGAGCAGTATGAGGCTGCCCGCCGCCGTGCCCAGCAGTTGGCCGAACAGAATGCCCGCCGCCGCACGGTGCAGCAGCCGATGCGCACGGCCCAAGGCCGCCACATCAGCCAGCGCCCGGCGGCCCAGCCTGCACCGGAGCCGGTGCAGGAACCCGTACAGGAGCCGGTGCAGCAGCCTGCCCCCCAGCCGGAGGCCCCGCGTGAGCTGACCTATGCCCAGCGTCAGGCCATGGCCTACCGCGCTGCGGCTGAGCGTAAATACGGCGATACCCTGCAGTTTCAGGTGCAGCGCCCCCGCCGCACGGTCAACCGCCCGGCCGATGCCGAGCGGCAGGCCCGGCAGGCCGCTAACCGCCTGTATGAGCAGCCCGCAGACCGGCGGCCCGCAGCCGCGCCCCGCACGCAGGTGCGCCAGATGGACCTGAACGGGGTACAGGGCAGCAAGCCGATGTACAACTACGATGCCGCCGCAGGCGGCATCCAGATGGAGGAGGCTGCCGCGCAGCCCCGCCGCGCCCCGCACACCGAGGCCCCGCAGGCGGCCCGCAAGCCCAAGACCGCCGCAGGCGGCAGCGGCCATAAGCCCCCGCGCAGCCATGACGCAGCCGAAGCCCCGCGCAAGGGTAAGACCGGCGGCAAAAAGAGCGGCAAAAAAGGCGGCGACGGCAAGGGCGGCAAGAAAAAGAAGCGGGTCCGCTGGTGGCAGATCCTGCTTATCACGCTGCTGGTCATCGCGCTGATCTTCGGCGGTGCGTTCGCTCTCATCATGGGGGCCATCACCCCGGAGGGCGGCAACATCAAGCTTAATCAGCTCATCAACACCCCCAAGGAGTTCCAAGGCAAGGAATTCAATGTTCTTGTCACCGGCGTTGACCGCTCAAGCACCGGGGCGCTGGCCGCAGGCTCGGCCAATGACTCCAATGTCAATGACGGCATGACCGATATGATCCTCTATCTCCATTTCAACAATGAGACAGGCGAGATGAAGATGCTGCAGATCCCCCGCGACACAATGGTCACGACCGACACAAGTGTCTCGGGCAACTACCGCATCAACGGCGTGGCCAAGACGCAGGGCAGCGATAACAACAACAATATGGCCGCCCTCTGTGAGCTGGTGGCCAACCAGTACCAGATTCATATCGACGGCTTTATCACGATCCGCCTAGAAATGCTGACCGAGCTGGTCGATCTGTTCGGCGGTGTGGAGATCTATGTCCCGAGGGAGATGGACTATCAGGGCAGCCATCTGGATCAGGGCTACCAGACACTCAAGGGCGATGCCTGCGAGTTCCTGCTGCGCGCGCGCCACATTTACCCGGACGGCGACATCGGCCGCCTGAACATGCAGCGCCAGTTCTATGCCGCACTGTTCCGCAAGCTCAAGAGCATCGGCAACATCTGGGATGTGGCCAAGCTGACCCCCGCTGTGCTGAATTATATGGAGACGAACCTCAGCGCGTCTGAACTTGTCAGCTTTGCCATCAGTATGCTGAAAATTGATTCCAGCAAGATCATGATCTGCCAGATGCCGGTCATCAGCGGCCCCAAGTACAACGAGCAGTCGCTGCTCTACCCGGCGCGTCAGGCGGACGCGGACCTGCTGAACCAGTATTTCCGCGAGAATACCGGCCCCGTGGACGCCAGTGCCTTGAATCTGTGCGACAATGTCATTGACCTGTCCGGCTATGCGGCCACCGACCCGAACATCCAGTGGATGGGTGGCCTGATGTCGGAGGCCGACCAGGCGCAGAAGGACGAGAATCTGGACGGCTCGAATCAGGTCACGGATGTCATGGCGTCCGAGTCCGCCGCCGAAAGCGAGAGCACCGAGGCCGAAAGCCAGCCCGCAGCGTAATTTACACTAGGAGAGTTACTTTATGGAAAGCAAAGAACTTGCCATTCGTCTGGCCCGTGCGCTGGACGCCAAGAAGGCCCAGAACATCCGTATTCTGGAGGTTCAGGACCTGACCACCGTTACGGAATATTTTGTCATTGCCACGGGTATGTCTACCACCCACACGGGCGCTCTGGCCGATGAGGCCGAGTTCCAGCTGGAGCGCGAGGGCGTCAAGGTCCTGCGCACCGAGGGGCACGACGGCAAGCGCTGGGTGCTGCTGGACTACGGCAGCGTCATCGTCCATGTCTTTACGCAGGAGGCCCACGACTACTACGATCTGGAGCATCTCTGGGCCGATGCCAAGCCCGTGCCCGCCAGTGAGTGGATGGCGGAAGAGCCTGCGGACGAGCAGTAAAAATGCGGAATGGCTTCCCCCTCGGGGGAAGCTGTCAGCGGCCCCGACCGCTGACTGATGAGGGGCAGCCCTGCGGCAGCCGACCCGGAAACGGGCAACTGCGGCAAACCCACCCCTCATCCGGCCCTGCGGGGCCACCTTCCCCCCCCAAGGGGAAGGCTTTAGCGCTACCCATCTAAACTTCATCTGTGGGGAGAAGAATTATGAAATACGACTTTAAAACCGTTGAGGCCAAATGGCAGAAGGTTTGGGCGGATGAAAAGACCTTCCATGCGGAGATTGACCATTCCAAGCCTAAATTCTATGCACTGGTCGAGTTCCCGTACCCGTCTGCTGCCGGTCTGCATGTCGGTCATCCGCGCAGCTACACCGCGCTGGACATCGTTGCGCGCAAAAAGCGTCAGTGCGGCTGCAATGTCCTGTACCCCATGGGCTGGGACGCCTTCGGCCTGCCGACCGAGAACTACGCCCTGAAGAATCACATCAACCCCGAGATCGTCACCGCCCAGAATGTGGCCCGCTTCAAGAGCCAGCTGCAGGCGCTGGGCCTGTCCTTTGACTGGGACCGTGAAATCAACACCACCGACCCCGAGTATTACAAGTGGACCCAGTGGATCTTCATTCAGCTGTTCAAAAAGGGTCTGGCTTATAAGAAGGAAACGACCGTCAACTACTGCACCGGCTGCAAGGTCGTTCTGGCCAACGAGGAGGTCGTCAACGGCGTCTGTGAGCGCTGCGGCAGCCCCGTTGTGCAGAAGAACAAGAGCCAGTGGATGCTGAAAATCACCGCCTACGCCGACCGCCTGATCGACGATCTGGACGAGGTGGACTACATCGACCGCGTCAAGACCCAGCAGCGCAACTGGATCGGCCGCAGCCACGGTGCCGAGATCAACTTTGCCACCACCGCCGGTGATACCCTGACCGTCTACACCACCCGCGCGGATACGCTGTTCGGCGCGACCTACATGGTCATCAGCCCCGAGCACGCTTTCATCAAAAAGTGGGTCGATGCGGGCCTGATCAAGAACGCCGACGCCGTTGCCGCCTATCAGGAGGAGGCCGCCCGCAAGTCCGACTTCGAGCGCACCGAGCTGAATAAGAACAAGACCGGCGTCGTCATTGAGGGCGTCAAGGGCATCAACCCCGTCAACGGCAAGGAAATCCCCATCTTCATCTCCGACTATGTTCTGGCAACCTACGGCACCGGCGCCATCATGGCCGTGCCTGCCCACGACACCCGCGACTGGGAGTTTGCCAAGAAGTTCGGCCTGCCCATCATCGAGGTCGTCAAGGGCAATACCCCCAGTGACCTTGACAAGGAGGCATTCACCGATGTGGCCACCGGCACGCTGGTCAACTCTGATTTCCTGAACGGCCTGTCTGTCGAGGACGCCAAGAATAAGATGTACGCATGGCTGGAGGAGAACGGCAAGGGCCACAAGCAGGTGAACTTCAAGCTGCGCGACTGGGTCTTCAGCCGTCAGCGCTACTGGGGCGAGCCTATCCCCATGGTCTACTGCGAGAAGTGCGGCTGGGTGCCCCTGCCCGAGAGCGAGCTGCCCCTGCGCCTGCCCGAGATCAAGGACTTTGAGCCGGGCGAGAACGGCGAAAGCCCGCTGGCCCGCCATACCGAGTGGGTCAACACCACCTGCCCCTGCTGCGGTGCCCCCGCCAAGCGCGAGACCGACACCATGCCCCAGTGGGCCGGCTCGAGCTGGTATTTCCTGCGCTACTGCGACCCCCACAACAAGGAGGCGCTGGCCAGCAAGGAGGCGCTCGAGTATTGGAGCCCTGTGGACTGGTACAACGGCGGCATGGAGCATACCACCCTGCACCTGCTGTACAGCCGTTTCTGGCATAAATTCCTGTATGACCTCGGCGTAGTGCCCACCAAGGAGCCGTACCAGAAGCGTACCTCCCACGGCATGATCCTGGGCCTGAACCCCCATGCGTTTGAGAACCAGCCCGATGCCGAGCGCAAGCGCCTGCTGGCCGAGTACGGCGATGAGAAGGGCGCGCGCAAGGCCCTTGTCGAGAAGTACGGCGAGATGGCCGAGCATCCCATCGTCAAGATGTCGAAGTCTTTGGGCAATGTCGTCAACCCGGACGATGTCGTGGCCGAGTACGGCGCCGACACGCTGCGCCTGTATGAGATGTTCATCGGCGACTTTGAGAAGGCCGCCCCGTGGAACACCTCCTCCATCAAGGGCTGCAAGCGCTTCCTCGATAAGATCTGGTCGATGAGCGAGAAGCTCGTCCCCGGTGAGGGCGTGCGCCCTGAATTGGAAGCTGTTGCCAACCGCACCATCAAGAAGGTCGGCGAGGATATTGACGCCCTCAAGGCCAACACGGCCATTGCCCAGCTGATGATCTATGTCAACGCGCTGAGCGATCAGGGGGGTGCGAACAAGGCCGAGTATGAGCTGCTGCTGCAGCTGCTGAACCCGTTTGCCCCCCACATGACCGAGGAGCTGTGGCAGCAGCTCGGCCACACCGAGCAGCTGGCCTACTACCCGTGGCCTGCCTACGATGAGGCCAAGTGCGTTGAGCAGACCATCGAGATTGCCGTGCAGGTCAACGGCAAGGTCAAGGCCCGCATCAAGGTGCCCGCCGCCATCGAGAACGCGGACGCCATCGCCGCCGCCAAGGCCGAGCCCGCCGTAGCCGAGGCCATCGCCGGCAAGACCATTGCCAAGGAGATCTATGTCAAGGGCAAGCTGGTCAATATCGCGGTCAAAGGCTGATATTTTATAGCATCTTAAGGCAGAGCGAAAGCTCTGCCTTTTTTGGTGGGCGGCTGCCGCAAAGTTCCCCGGAGCGGTCAAGGCCGTTCCCTACAAAGCACCCGTGAACGCGGTACTGTAGGGAGGGGTCTTGACCCCTCCGATGACGTTGCCGCTATTGCGATGCAAATATTTCGCCGCCCCTAACAAAGCACCCGTGGTTCAATAGTCCCTGTTTACAAACTCCGTCAACTACGGTATAATAAAAAATACCAAATTTCTTGACGAAAGCAGGTCACACCATGCTCATCAGTCTGATCGTACCCTGTTACAATGAAGAAGAAGCGATGCCGCTTTTTTATAAAGAAGCCTCCCGCGTGGCGGCTGAGATGAAAGCCAGCCACGGCGCGGATTTTGAGTTCATCTTTGTGGATGACGGCTCCCGCGATGGCACGCTGCGTGTCGCGCGCGCGCTGCATACGCAGGATGACCGCGTGCGGTATGTCTCGTTCAGCCGCAACTTCGGCAAGGAGGCCGGCATCTACGCCGGTCTGCAGGCCGCCAAGGGCGATTATGTTGCCACGATGGACGCCGACCTGCAGGACCCGCCCGCGCTGCTGCCGCAGATGCTGGACACGCTGCTGACCGGCGAGTACGACTGCGCCGCCACCCGCCGCACGACCCGCAAGGGCGAGCCGCCGCTGCGCAGCTGGTTTGCCCGCAAGTTTTACCAGATCATCAACAGGATGTCTGATACAGAGATTGTCGATGGTGCGCGCGATTTCCGCCTGATGAGCCGCAAGATGACCGATGCCGTGCTGAGCATGGCCGAGTACAACCGGTTCAGCAAGGGCATTTTCAGCTGGGTCGGCTTTAAGACCAAATGGTTCGACTACGAGAACATCGAGCGCGTGGCCGGCACGACCAAGTGGAATTTCTGGGGCCTGTTCAAATACTCCATCGAGGGTATTGTCGGCTTCTCGACCACGCCGCTGCTGATGGCGGCGGGCGTGGGCGTGCTGTTCTGCCTGCTGGCGTTCATCGGCATTATTTTTGTCATTGTCCGGGCGCTGATGTTCGGCGACCCGACCTCCGGCTGGCCGAGCCTTGTCTGCATCATTCTGCTGTGCAGCGGCGTCCAGCTGTTCTGCACCGGCATCGTGGGCGAATATCTGGCCAAAACCTACTTAGAGGTCAAGCACCGTCCCATCTACATTGTGGCCGAGACAGAGGAAGACAAAAAATAAAGTATGCGTGATATGACCAAGGGTGCCCCGCTGGGGCACCTCTTTCTGTATGCGGTGCCGCTGCTGCTGGGGAACTGGCTGCAGCTGGCGTACAATGCGGTGGATTCCATCATCGCGGGGCGGTTCATCGGGCAGGATGCGCTGGCCGCTGAGGGCGTGGCCGGGCCGGTCATGAACCTTGTGATCCTTGCCATCAGCGGCCTGTGCATCGGCGCGGGTGTGCTGATGAGCGAGGCGTTCGGCGCGGGAGAGACGGCGCGCCTCAAGGAAACGCTGGCCACAACGCTGCTGTTCGGCGCGCTGCTCTGCTGCGGTGCGGCTGCGGCGGGCTGCCTGCTGACGCCGTGGATACTGCGGGCAACGGCTGTGCCGCCGTCGATTTTTGAGATCACGGGTGTCTACCTGCGCATCACATTTCTGGGGGCACCGTTCACCTTCTTCTATAACGCGCTCGCGGCGGGGCTGAAAAGCGTGGGCGACAGCAAAACGCCGCTGAAATTCCTTGCGTTCTCAGCGGTGCTGAATGCCGTGCTGGATTTTGTCCTGATCGGCGGGCTCGGCTTCGGCATCCTGTGCAGCGCGGTCACGACCGTGGTGGCCGAGGCTGCCAGCGCCGTGATGGCCGCTGTTTACATGGCCTGCCGCGTGCCGGAGCTTTGCCCCGAGCGCGGGCAGTGGCGCATCCGCCGCGCACTGCTCGGCCCGATCCTGCGCTACGGCTCGGTGACGGCCCTGCAGCAGGCGGTGCAGCCGATCTGCAAGGTGCTGATTCAGGGGCAGGTCAACGCGCTGGGCGTTGGCTCCATCGCGGCGTTCAACGCGGTGACGCGGGTGGACGATTTCGCCTTCACGCCGGAGCAGAGCATCGCCACGGCCATCACGACCTACATTGCGCAGAACCGCGGCGCAAGGCAGCCGGAGCGCATCCGCCGCGGCTTTGCGGTGGGGCTGCGGCTGGAGCTGGGCTACTGGCTGCTGGTGGGTTGCGTGACGCTGACCGATCCTCTCGCTGTTTGTGGCGGGGGAGGGCGCGGACGATGTCATTGCGCTGGGCAGCCGCTACCTTGGGTATATGGCGCTGCTCTATGCGCTGCCCGCCCTGACGAACAGCCTGCAGGGCTTTTACCGCGGCATGGGCAAGATGACGACCACCCTGATCGGCACTGGCCTGCAGGCGGGCCTGCGGGCCGCTGCGGCCGCTGTGCTGGCCCCGCGCGTGGGGCTGCCGGGCGTCGCGTTTGCCTGCGCCTTCGGCTGGTGTGTCATGCTGGCCTTTGAGGTGCCGTACTATTTTTGGACATGTAAAAAGCAAAATTTGAAAAAGGCTTCTCCCGTGGGAGAAGCTGTCCGCGAAGCGAACTGATGAGGGGCGGCGCTGCCGGTATTGTCCATTTGCCGGGCAGACGCGCCCCTCATCCGGCCTCGCGGGCTCGGCCACCTTCCCCCAATGGGGGAAGGCTTTTTTGTGTAAAATTTCCCCAATATCTGCTGCGGCTGATTGTAATTTCTTCGACAAAATGCTACACTAATAATAGCTATCCCTGCATAAAATCTACCCGGAGAGAGGTAAACCGCCGTGCCAGAAGAACGCAAAGTCTACCGCAGCCCCGCCCGCGCTGCCACCAAAGCCAGACCGGCCCAAACGGCGGCGCCGCGCCCGCCGCAGCCGCCCCAAAAACCAAAGCGCCGCAGTGCAAAACGCCGCCGCAGCCGTATTGTGCTGGGGCTGTGTCTGCTCTGCCTGGCGGTCGTGCTGGCTGTGTCCGTTGTGCTGGTGCGCTGCACGGCGGAGCCAGGCGGCCCGGCCGAGGCTGACTTCGGCACGCCTGCCGCCGCATGGCAGAAAAACGAACTGGGCTACTACTTCAACGCCAGCGGCGGTGCGATCCCGGCGGCGGTGCTGAAGGGCATGGATGTCTCCAAATTTCAGGGAGAGGTCAACTGGGAGACCGCCAAGGCGGCCGGTATCGACTTTGCGATCATCCGCTGCGGTTTCGGCGGTGAGTGGGACGGCGCCGAGGAAAACTGGGCGCAGGATGACCCGCAGTGGCGGCGCAATGCCGATGAATGTACCCGACTGGGCATCCCGTTCGGCACCTATCTCTACTCCTACGCGACAACGGTGGAGGAGGCCCGCAGCGAGGCCGACCATGTGGCGCGGCTGCTGGGCCTGACCGCGCCCCCGCAGGAGGGGCTGGACGACTACACCGCCAGCCCGTACCGGCTGAGCTACCCCGTCTACTATGATCTGGAGGACAAATACATCAGCGGCGTTTTCCCGTCCGAGATGGCCGAGATCACCAAGGCGTTCTTTGACCGCCTGCAGGAGCATGGCTACACCGGCGAGCAGGGCGTCTATGCCTCGCTGAACTGGGTGCGCGCGCGGTTCAGCGACCCCGGGTTTGACCCGTGGCGCGACAACCTCTGGATCGCCCGCTTCTCTGACGAGCTGGGCTATGCCGGCACCTACGACATGTGGCAGTCCACCTACAGCGCCCCCGGCGCGGACTACGGCGTGCAGAGCGAGACGGTGGACCTTGATTTCGTCATGCGGCCGTTTACATTTACCGGCGTGAGCGCCTGCAACGGCAAGACTGCCGCGCCGGTGCTGCAAAACGATACCCGTACCGATGAGCTGCACATGGACGGCAAGGACGCCTACGCCACCCTTGAGACGAACGAGCCTGACGAGGAGGCGGGCGGCCGCAGGGTCTACTGGACAACAAGCGATAAGAGCGTTGCCACGGTGGACAAAAACGGCACGGTCCGCGCCCGCACCGACAGCGGCGAGTGTACGATCACGGCCACGCTGGCCGACGGCACCGAGCGCCGCACCTGCCTTGTGCGGGTGGGGGACATCACGGTCCCGATCTTTGCCACGGCGGGGCTGCGGGGCGACCGCACCACGCTGGCGGACGCCGCTGCGCTGAAGGCCTCCACCCCGGATTCGATCCTGCTGGATGCGGGCGATGCCCTGCACGGCACCCAGAGTGCCAGCTTGACCGGCGGCATGGATATGCTGTCGGCCTTCTCGGCGGCCGGGTATGACCTGCAGGCAATGGCGCTGAACGACTTTGCCTACGGTACGACCCGCCTTGTCAGCGATGCCAACATGGGCAGCGGCCCCTCGCTTGCCTCCAACCTGCTGAACAACGAGGCCACCGCCGTATTTTACCGCTCCACCAGCTGGAACCGCAACCGCGTTACGAACGGCATGTACACGATTGTGGAGCGCGCGGGGTACAGGATCGGCTTCTTTGCGCTGAACGACCCGGCGCAGGCCGCCGGGATCTCGGCGGCCAACGGCGAGTTTATCACGGCCCGCGACTGGACCGATACCGCCAACGAGCAGATCACAGCGCTGCAGAACGCCGGGTGTGATGCTATTATTGCCATTGCGGCCACCGCGCCCGGGGGCGACTGGCAGAAGGCGCTGCTGAACAGCGGCGTCACCGCCATCATTGACGGCACCGCCGCCGAAAACGGCACGAATGTGCTGGGGGCGGCGCAGGGGCTTGGCGGCATAGCCCGGCTGGATCTGGTGTTCACGCAAGGCGGCGGCTGCCGCGCCGTGCTGCAGAGCGTGGTGACGGCTGAGGCGATGGAGAGCAGCCGCAGCACATGGCTTGAGATGGCTGCGGCGCAGGCCCAGACCGAGACTGCCGCTGACGCCGCCGACCCCGGCAAGGATACCGCCGCTGCGGGCGGCAAGGACACCGCTGCCCCCACCGAGACAGCGGACGCAGCCCGGCAGGCAGGTGCAGATGCCTATGTCTACGCGGCGGCCAAGATCGCCGCGCTGGACGCCGATGACCAGAGCATCCTCTACACGCCGCTTTTCACCTACGCGGAAAACCCGGACGCGAGCCGGACGATCAGCTTCGGCAACTATCTGGCGGCGCTCTACGCTGAGGCTGTGGCCAACGATACAGCCAGCGGCCTGCCGGAGGGTGCTGCGGTCGAGGCCCTTGCAGGCGGTGTGACCGAGCCGGAGTACGGCGAGATCACCCGCGGCGATCTGATGGCAGCGCTGCCCGCCACCGCGCGCATCCAGCTTGTCAGCGTCCCCGCCGACGCCGCCAAGGCGCTGGCGGACAGCGGCAGCGTGAGCCGCGTCTACCAGAACAGCCTGACCGAGTACACACCGGCAGGGGACACCGCCTACATCGTCACCGACACGGCCACGCTGGCGGCGCTGAACGCGGACTACACCGTCCTGCGGGATTACGGCGATGTATTCTGGGCGGTGCGGATGAATATCAATGATTTGACGAATAATTTTACCGATGGCTTTACCCTGCCCGAGGCCCCGCAGTACGGCGTGGGGCGCAGAAGTTAAATGTAGGGCGGCCTGTCCTCTGGCCGCCGTACCTCGCCTTTGGCGCGACTTGGCACTTTAGCTGTAGGGGGCGGCGTCCTCGACGCCCCGCGGTCTTGCCTGCAGGTTCTTGGCTGACACCACCGGCCAAAGCCCCTCCGGCCTTTGCTTCGCTCGGCCACCTCCCCGCTATGCGAGGAGGCTTTCACGCGCGCGAAGCCCGTGTAAAAGGCTTCCCATTCTGGGGAGCTGGCCGAGCTTGCGAGGCCTGAGGGGCTTTGCGCACCGCACGATCACTACCCATTCTCCCTGCAAGCATCTCTCTTCTTTCTACTCTCTTCACTGAAAAGGGGGACCCACATGAAACTCACATTCTTAGGTGCTGACCGTGAGGTCACCGGCAGCTGCACCCAGCTGGAGGCAGCGGGCCACCGCATCCTGATCGACTGCGGCATGGAGCAGGGCCGCAATGTCTACGAAAATGCCGAGCTGCCGTATGCCCCCGGCAGCTATGAGGCACTGCTGCTCACCCATGCGCACATCGACCACTCGGGCCGGATTCCTTATCTGTACAAAAACGGCTACCGCGGCCCCATCTACACGACCGAGGCCACCCGCGACCTCTGCGCGATCATGCTGGCGGATTCCGCCCATATCCAGCAGCAGGAGGCCGACTGGAAAAACCGTAAGGCTATGCGCAGCGGCGCAGAAATGATCGAGCCGGACTACACGGTGGAGGACGCCCAGCAGGTCATGAAGCAGTTTGTGCCCTGCCCCTATCAAAGCTGGGAGCTGCTGTTTGACGGCCCTGCCGGCCGCATGGAGATGCGGTTTACCGATGTGGGCCACCTGCTGGGCAGCGCGTCAATCTCGCTGCGCATCACCGAGCCGGGCCGTGCGCCGGAGATCATCGTTTTCTCGGGTGATATCGGCAACAGGCATCAGCCGCTCATCCGTGACCCGGCCAACCCCGGCCATGCCGACTATCTGGTCATGGAGTCCACCTACGGCGACCGCAGCCACGGGCCAAAGCCGGACTACCTTGGCGAGCTGAGCGGTATACTGCAGTCCACCTTTGACAAGGGCGGCAATGTGGTCATCCCCAGCTTTGCGGTCGGACGCACGCAGGAGCTGCTCTATTTCATCCGCCAGATCAAGGCCGAGGGCCGCGTCAAGGGCCACGGCAATTTCCCGGTTTTTGTGGACAGCCCGCTTGCCAGCAAGTCCACCACGATCTTCCGCGAAAATTTTGCCGAGTGCTATGACGAGGAGGCACTTGCACTGGTGCAGAGCGGTGAAAACCCGCTGCAGTTCCCCGGCCTGTATATCAGCGAGACAAAGGAGCAGTCGGTGGCCATCAACGGCGATGAAACGCCCAAGGTCATCATCTCGGCGGCCGGCATGTGCGATGCGGGCCGCATCCGCCATCATCTGAAGTACAACCTCTGGCGGCCGGAGTGTACGGTGCTGTTTGTGGGCTACCAAAGCCCCGGCACGCTGGGCAACGCGCTGGTCAACGGTGCGCAGGAGGTAAAGCTGTTCGGCGAGCCGGTGCAGGTACGGGCGCGCATCGCCCAGCTGGGCGGGCTTTCGGGCCATGCGGACAAGGACGGGCTGGAGGAATGGCTCCGCGCCTTTGACGAAAAGCCGCGCTTTATCTTTGTCAACCACGGTGAGGACGCTGTGGCCGAGCATTGGGCGGATCATCTCAAGAGCGAGGGCTATGAGGCCGAGGCCCCCTACAACGGCTCGATCTGGATCGCAGCCGAGGGACGGGTCGCCTGCGCCGAGGTCGGCAACACCCAGAAGATCCTTCGCACAAAGACGGCCGCCGCTGTGCGCACCAGCGCGGCCTACGACCGACTTTACAATATGGGCCAGCGCCTGCTGGAGGTTATCCGCCACAATCAGGGCGGTGCCAACAAGGACCTTGCAAAATTTGCGGGCCAGATCGCGGCGCTGTGTGATAAGTGGGACAGATGATCGCCATGCTGCAGAAAAAATGGAAAAGCCTGCCCGCCGCCCTGCGCACGGTGCTCACCCTGCTGGCCGTGCCGGTGCTGGCCGCACTGCTGGCGACGGTGCGCCACAATGCAAGCGCCTACCGCACCGGCGTGTGGGACACCGGTTCGCAGACGCTGATCTATGGCCGTATGCACCAGATGGAGCAGGGCCAGCACGCGCCCGGCGGCTTTCTGGGCGTGTATACCGAGGATTGGAGCGATGACCAGAACCGCTGCTGGTTCCGGGAGGATACCCCCGCCGATGCGGCGCAGTTCCGCCCCTACACCCACCAGTCCGGCCTGCAGGGCTGGGCGCTGGGCGGGCTGAACCGGCTGCTGCGCGTATTCCTGCCGGAGGGCATCGCCCGGGAGACCGCGCTCTACTGGGTGAACAGCACCCTGTTCTACGCTGTGCAGCTGCTGACGGCGCTGGCCGTCTGGCAGGAGCTGGGCCTGCTGCCGGCCGCGTTCTGGATGGCGGCCATACTGCTGGCCCCATGGCTGCAGCGCGGCATGAAGGACCTGTACTGGGTGCCCTGGACATGGCCTGCGCCGCGCTCGTGCGCTGCCCGTATTC
>ERZ791631.1037-NODE-1037-length-19003-cov-4.538949_pt1 | contig 19003 bp, 16 predicted proteins | sample MGYA00509961_ERZ791631 | MGnify/ENA primary metagenome ERZ791631 (study PRJEB30046, sample SAMN00715248) | human gut metagenome | study: EMG produced TPA metagenomics assembly of the A metagenome-wide association study of gut microbiota in type 2... | reverse complement strand
GGGCTGCCATCGTCCACCAGCAGCAGCTCCAGCCCGGCGGGGGCATCGGCCAATGCGCTTGCGGCGGCGCGGCGCAGCGTGGCTGCGGCCTTGTAGCAGGGAATGATGACAGAAATGTTGCGTATGCTCACGGCTGTTCCTCTTGCAGAATCGTCTTGTAAATTTGTTCCAGCTCCCCGGCGTTGCGGGCGGCGTCATGGGTTTGCAGGGCCCGTGCGCGGGCGGCCCGGCCCAGTGCCATGCCGCCGTCAGCGCTCTGCAAAATGCGCAGCACGGCATCGGCAAGGGCCTTATCATCCAGCGCATCGCCGTAGAGCAGTCCCTCGCGGCCGTTCTCCAGCATCGAGGGGATACCGCCCACGGCAGCGGCTACGCAGGGCAGACCCAGCAGCATGGCCTCCCCCAGACTGTTGGGGCTGTTTTCACAGCAGGAGGGCAACAGAAAAACATCGGCCTCTAAATAAGCCTGACGCATCGCGGCGGCGTCCAGCGGGCCCGTATAGCGGATATGCCCCGCAATGCCAAGCCCGGCGGCAAGCTGCTTACAATAGCGCTTGTAGGGGAACATCCGGTCAATGACGGGGCGCAGCAGCGGGCCCTTGTCAAGCGGCGGCCAGCCTGCGATGACAAGCTGCGCATCGCCGTAAGCTGCCAGCACGGCGGGCAGTGCCCGCAGGGCAGTGTGCAGGTTTTTCAGTGGGTAGTTTCCCTGCGGCAAAAACAGTACCGGCGCAGCGCCGAACTCACGCGCATGCCAGGGGGTCCCCGTGTAAAACAGGGGGCGCAGCGTTTCATTGCAGGCGAAATACCGGGCGGCGGGGGCAAGGGCGGCGCAGGCGCTGCGGTCAAAGGCCGTGCGGCCGGTCACATAGCGGGCCTGTGCCAGAAGTGCGGCCTCCTTGGCGGCCAGTGCGTCAAAGCTTGCCTGCATCGTGTCAAGCAGCTCACCGGGAACGATCCTGTCAAGGGCATGCCACAGCGCGCCGGAGCGGCGGTAGGCGGCGGGGACGCCGTCGCACAGATGCGCGGCGCAGTCCCGCATGACGCCCTGTATGCTGAACAGCACAGGCAGACCGGCGGCCTTGGCAGCCTCAGCCATGGCGGCGGCCGCATCATACTCGGTGCCCCAGATGTGGACAAGGTCGGGCCGCAGCTGCTGCAGCAGCGGGGCAAAGGCGGCTGTGCTGGCCGCAATACGGTAGTCTACACCGTCCGCGCGGCCGGCTGCCTCCGCCTTGCCGACACACAGCACGGTCAGATGCAGCGCCGGGTGCGCCTGCAGCGCGGCAAGCTGCCCGGTCAGCCAGCTGCCGCTCACATCGCTGGCACCGGCCAGCCCGCAGGCAGCCGCCGCCTGCGGCAGCGTGGTTTTGACAAGCCAGAGGATCTGCATTTATATCCACCTCAAAAATTCATTTGCGACATACTCCGGCGTAAATTCCGGGTAGAGTGCGGCAACCTCGGCAAAGGGCAGGCGTCGGCCGCAGACCTCGTGCAGCCAGCGGCCAAGCGCTGACGCAGCGGCGGGGGTCACGCCGTCCCCGGTGTGCAGCACCAGCGCCAGCGGGTAGCGCGCCAGATAGGGCAGCGCCGGGTCAGCCTTGCTCACGGCCAGATGCAGCACCGGCTTGCCGGTGGCAAAATAGCCGAACAGCTTGCTCGGCAGTTGGTTGTCGCAGGCATTGCCAAGGCTCACCAGCACATCGGCGCGGTCCTCCAGCGCGGCGGCGTCCTCGGGCGGCAGCAGACCGGGGCGCACAAAATTTGCACCCATCGCCGCAGCGGCCTTGTCGGCATCGGCGGCAAAGCGCTCCCACCCGCCGCCCGCCATCGTCAGCGTCACGGTGCTGTCGTGCAGTGCGCTGAACAGCGCCAGCGCAAAGCCGGGCTCACGCAGTGCCGGGTAGAGACTGCCGCAAAAGACACACTGTACCGTGTCATGCGCGCTGCTGACGGCTGCGCGCGGCAGCAATGCCGGGAAACCCAGCACATGCACCTTGCCGCGGCGGGAGGCCAGCGGTGCGCCGTCCGCATAGTCTGGGACGGCCTGCGGCGTGATAAAGCTGCCGTCCAGCGCGTCAAGCAGCTGCCCCTCCCGCGCATAGCCGCCCGGGGCCGTGTAATCACGGTTTGCAGCATAGGGGTCAAGCTGCCAGAGAAATTTCTTTCCGCCGATGGCCGCTGTCTCCAGCGCAAAGGCGGCGCGGTAGGGCGCACAGACCGCACAGACCGCGTCAAAGTGAAATTCTGCATCCAGACGTTCGATCTCACGGCGGCTGTCCACCGTGCGGCGGGGGGCCTTCAGCACAAGCTGGCGGAAGGCTGCCGCCGCCGCTGTCGGATGGGCGCACAGGCGCGCCAGCCGCACAGCCACCGGGGTGCCGCCCCTGCGACCGTTTTCAAGGGCCTCGTTCATCAGCCGCTCATCGGCAAAGGCGAGCAGATGCTGCACGGCACCCTGCGGCGGGGCGGGCGGGGTGTGCAGACCGTCCCACAGTGTCAGAATATGTACGGTGTAGTCCCGCGCCAACAGCTGCTCCGCCAGACGGAAGCCCATCAGGGCGTTGGCGCTGGCGGCGTTCTCCACCCGATCTAAAACAAGTAAAATGCGCATTATTGTCGGTCCTTCAAGAAAGTTCGGCAGGCCCACCGCCACAGCCGCGGCGTATGCAGCGTCAAAAACGCCGAGAGCCTTATGCTGTGCGGCAGCTGCGGATTGCGCCCCAGCTGGGGGTCGCGCGCGCCCGCCCGGATGGCGACCTGCAGCTCATACAGCTGCACGCGGTAGGCATCGGCGTTGGCGCGCCGCAGGATCATGCTGGCCAGATAGACGAGCTTTTCGTAGTAAAAGGCGTTCACGCTCTCCTGCAGGGCGGCCGGGGCGGTGGCGCGTATCTCCGCCGCTGCGCGGCGCTGGTCGTCAATGCTCTGGGGCGGCAGGGCGCGGTGGCTGGCACTGTCGGCGTGCTGGCGGTAGTGGTAGCCCGCAAAATCGCAGAAGGCGCACCCCGGCGCGGCCAGAAACGCCCGCCAGTTTGCAAGCAGATCCTCATTGTAGGCAAGGCCGTTGTCCAGCATATCCTCGCGCAGAAGATCGGCAGCGTAGAGCTTGTTCCACAGGCCGTAGTCCACCGCGTGGTCATGCAGCAGCGCGTCCAGATGGGCCGGGCCGCGCAGGATGCGGCAGCCTTCCGGTACGGCGGCATCGGCGGGCAGCGTGTCGGCAAAGGTGTCGTAGCGGCAGCAGGCCAGCGGCATGCCGCTGTTGGTCACAGCGGCGTACAGCGTGTCCAGCAGGTCGGGGTGGTACAAATCATCTGCATCGCAGAAGGCGAACCACCGCGCACCCAGCGCGCGCCCCTGCCGCAGCCCGGCCGTGCGGGCGGCAGATACACCGCTGTTGGGCTGGTGCAGCGCCACAAACCGCTGGTCCCCGGCTGCGATGGCATCGCAGAGCGCAGGGGAGCCGTCCGTGGAGCCGTCGTCCACCAAAATGCACCGGAAGCCGTCAAATTTCTGCGCGGCAATCGCATCGGTGCAGGCGGTCAGATAGGCTGCTGCATTATAGACCGGCACAATGACCGCGATCTCACAGGGCTTCATTTTGTCACCTCGGCATAGCGGCGCAGGTAAAATTCCTGCAGTACCGCAGCGCTTGTGTGGATGTCGTACCCGGCGCGGACGGCCTTCTCCCGTGCCTGCGGGTCACGGCGGAAGGAGGCTGCTGCGATCGCGTCCGCCCAGACGCCGGTATCCTGCAGCGGCAGGAATCGTACCCGGTCGGTGAACGCTGCACCGGGGTCCACCGTGTCCGAGACAAAGCAGGGCAGACCGGCGGTCTGGGCCTCGACCAGCACTACGGGCAGCCCCTCAAACAGGCTGGGCAGCATAAAGGCGTCCATCGCATCGTAAAAGCTCTGGATATTGCTGCGCACCCCGGCAAAGATCACACTGTCACCAAGGGCAAGCTCCTGCGCAAGCGCCTGCATTTTCTCGATATAGGCAGGCTCGCCGCCGCCCAGCAGCACCAGCCGCGCCTTAGGCAGGCGGGCGCGCACGGCGGCAAAGATCTTCAGCAGGCCGGGGTGGTTTTTCTGGGCGGAAAACCGCCCCACATGGCCGAACAGGATCTCCTGATCGGTCACGCCCAGTTCCCCGCGCAGCAGGGCGCGGCGCTGGGGGTCGCGGGCAGCAAACCGCGCTGTGTCGATGCCGTTCGGCACGACCGTAAAGGGCTTGCTGCCGTACAGCATCTGCCCGGCTTTTTCGCTGCAGGCAAAGCGGTCGGTAAGCCCGGCGCTGAAAAAGCTGCTCATAAGCCGGTCCAGCCGGCCGACAAGGTTCGGCTCATAGGCGGTGTTGTGGCTGTGGCCGCACCGCACGGGGATGCCCGCCCGCCTTGCCACGGGGTTGTAAAACATGCCGAAGCCGCTGTAATGGCCGTGGATGATGCGCCACTCCGGGTGGGCGGTAAACAGACGGCGCAGCTCGCGCAGATAGCGGGGGAGGTTATTGTCCTGCCGGACGGTCAGCTTATAGATGCGCCCGCCCAGCGCACGGATCTCATCATCAAAAAAGCACGGCTTATCGTAATGATACAAAAAATCGAACTGCACCTGCTCACGGTCGAGGGTGCGGTAGACATTCATGACAAAGGTTTCCATGCCGCCTGCGTCCATGGCGGGCATGATCTGTAAAACACGGATGGGCTCAGCGTTCACGGGCAGTGCCTCCCAAAATAATATACTTATCAATAGTATAGCGTTTTTTAGGGGATTGTGCAAGGACAGCCACAAAAAAAGCGGCTCCCGCAGGAGCCGCTCAGGGTCATTTCTTTTTCTTGTCAGCGTCGGCGCATTTGTTGTGGCAGCCTGCGCAGTTGCCGCCGCAGCCGCCCTGCCAGCCGCCGTTCTGACAGATAAACAAAATCGCCAGCGCCAGCAGCACAAAGATGATCACAACAACGATAATACTTGCCATAGGGGTTTACCTCATACTTTCTGCGGGGCGGGGTTATACCAGCCCGAACAATCCACCCACTAAGTGTACCACAAAAGCAACCACCCATGCAATAGCGCACTGCATCAGAACAACGCCGGCAGCGGCCTTGGCGCCGCCCAGCTCGCGCTTGACGGCTGCCACGGCAGCCACGCAGGGGGTGTACAGCAGGGTAAACACCAAAAACACAACGGCTGTGAACGGGGTGAACATCGTGGCCAGCGCGCCCGTATCCCCGCCAAGCAGAACGGTCAGGGTCGAGACAACGCTCTCCTTGGCGGTAAAGCCTGTGATGAGCGCTGTGCTGACACGCCAATCGCCAAAGCCGAGCGGCGCAAACACCGGCGCGATAAAGCTGCCGATGGCGGCCAGCAAGCTGGCATCGGGCGTGGCGGCCACATTCAGCCGCGCGTCAAAGGTCTGCAGGAACCAGATCAGCACCGTGGCCACAAAGATGATGGTGAAGGCCTTCTGCAGGAAGTCCCGAGCCTTCTCCCAGATCAGCTGGCCCACACTGCGCGCAGAGGGGAAGCGGTAGTTGGGCAGCTCCATCACAAAGGGGACGGGTTCGCCCTTGTACTTGGTAAATTTCAACAGCAGCGCGTACAAAATGCCGCAGACAATGCCCGTTAAGTACAGCCCGATCATCACAAGCGCGCGGTACTGCCGGGGGAAAAAGGCCGTTGTAAACAGCGCGTAGATCGGCAGCTTGGCCGAGCAGCTCATGAACGGGGTGAGCAGGATCGTCATTTTGCGGTCGCGGTCACTCGAGAGGGTGCGGGTCGCCATGATGGCGGGCACCGAGCAGCCAAAGCCGATCAGCATCGGCACAAAGCTGCGGCCCGAAAGCCCGATGCGGCGCAGCAGCTGGTCCATGACAAAGGCCACGCGCGCCATGTAGCCGGTATCCTCCAAAATCGAGAGGAAGAAGAACAGCGTGACGATGATGGGCAGAAAGCTCAGCACGCTGCCCACGCCCGCAAACACGCCGTCAATGACGAGGCTGTGCACAACAGGGTTGATGCCGTAAGCGGTCAGCGCCCGGTCGGTCAGGTCTGTCAGGGCGTCGATGCCGAGGGTCAGCAGGTCGGACAGCCCGGCGCCGATGACGCCGAAGGTCAGCCAGAACACCAGCGCCATGATGCCGATAAAGCAGGGCAGCGCGGTGTATTTGCCGGTCAAGACCTTGTCGATCGCTACGCTGCGCTTATGCTCGCGGCTCTCACCGGGGCGCACAACAGTTTTATCGCAAAGGCGTTCAATAAAATTGAACCGCATATCAGCCAGCGCTGCCTCGCGGTCAAGGCCGGTCTCGCTCTCCAACTCGGCAATCGTGTGGGCAAGCAGCTCGGTCTCGTTTTTGTCAAGGTCCAGCGCCTTTTCAATCAGCGGGTCACCCTCGACCAGCTTGGTGGCTGCAAAGCGGACGGGCAGCCCGGCGCGGGCGGCGTGGTCCTCGATCAGATGGTTGACGGCATGGATGCAGCGATGCACCGCGCCGCCCTTGCCGTCCCCCGCATCGCAGAAGTCGATGCGGCCGGGGGTCTCGCGGTGGCGGGCTACATGCAGCACATGCTCCACCAGCTCGTCAATGCCCTCGTTTTTCGCGGCGGAGATCGGCACGACCGGCACGCCGAGCAGCTCCTCCAGCGCGTTGACCATGATGGTGCCGCCGTTGGCGCGGACCTCGTCCATCATGTTCAGCGCCAGCACCAGCGGGATGTTCAGCTCCATCAGCTGCATCGTCAGGTAAAGGTTGCGCTCAATATTGGACGCATCTACGATGTTGATGATGGCGTCCGGGTGGGTGTTGAGCAGAAAGTCGCGGGTGACGATCTCCTCGCTTGAATAGGGGGACAGGCTGTAGATGCCGGGCAGGTCGGTAACGGTGGCCTCCTCATGCCCGCGGATCGTGCCGTCCTTGCGGTCCACCGTCACACCGGGAAAGTTGCCCACATGCTGGTTGGAGCCGGTCAGCTGGTTGAAAAGCGTAGTTTTGCCGCAGTTCTGGTTGCCGGCCAGCGCAAGGTGCAGCGGCTGCCCCTTGGCGATCTCGGCACCGGCCTTGCGGTCGTGGTAGCTGGGGGCCTTGCGCAGTTCACCCACGCCGGGGTGGGGTACGGGGGCGTGGCGCTCCTCACTGCGGGCAGCGCGGTCGGTCTCATGGACATTTTCGACCTCGATTTTTGCTGCATCGGCAAGGCGCAGCGTCAGCTCATAGCCGCGCAGCTCGACCTCGATGGGGTCGCCCATCGGAGCAACCTTGCGCAGTGTGACCTCAGTGCCGGGGGTCAGGCCCATATCCAGCAGGTGGTGGCGCAGCTCACCCTGCCCGCCAATGGTGCGCAGCACGGCATCCTGCCCGATTTTTAATTCCGCGAGTGTCATAATTACGTCCTCTTTTTATAAAAGTTTGATGCTTCTAACTTTTGCAGATACAGTGTAGCACAACCGCGGTTGTGATGCAAGGGGAAATCCCGCCATACGCGCCCTGCGGTGGACAGAGCCGGGAAATTGTGCTATACTGCATCGACTGGTGCCTGCAGCAGGGGCTGCCGCTGCGGCACGATCTATACCGAGGACGGCACCCCGCGGCTGGCGTACTGCCACCGCCGCGCGGACTGACGCGGCACATAAAAACTGCCCTGCACGGAATGTGCAGGGCAGTGCTTTTATGGGTGGGTCATCGGCCGAAAACCGACCCCAGACCGTTGAACCAGTTGGTGATGCTCTCCACCTGACTTTGCAGGCTGCTCACGGTGTTCATCAGGGCGGGCAGCTCGGTCAGGACCTTGTTCAGCGCATCGACATCAATTTTTTTCAGCTGCTCGGTGATCTCGGGCAGATCCTGCATCATGTCGTCCAGCTGGCTCTGATCCAGCGTGTCCAGACCGGTCTGCACGGTGTCCGCCAGCGCGTTGACGCGGTCACAGGCAGCCATGACATTGTTGTAGGCCACATTGATGCGCCAGCCGAAGAACGCCAGCACCACCAGAATCACCGCGACCAGAACCACGCTCAGGATCATCCGCTTGTGCTGGTTTGCAATGATGCCGCGGTTCTGCTGGTCCTGCAGCTCAAGCTGGGCCTCGATGCGGTTCAGCTGGGCCTTCAGGTCGGCGGCGTCCAGTCTGCCGTCCTGATTCTCATCATTGGCGCGGGTCAGCTCGTCCACGCGGGTGCGCAGCTGGGCGTCCATTTTTTCATTGATGCTCTCCATGAAAAACCTCCTTTGTTCGGCATGTCAGGGATGCCGGACGGACCCGGCACCCGCAGGGAACTATGCTCTTGTGTCAGCCATCTCAAACCAGAAGGTCGAGCCCTGCCCCACGGCGCTGTTGACGCCGAATGCAAAGCCGTGCTGCTGCAAAATGGCTTTTGTGATGGACAGGCCCAGCCCCGTGCCGCTGCGGCCGGAATCCTGCCGCGCACGGTAGTACCGGTCAAAGAGGTAGGGCAGATCCTCCGGCGGGATGCCGGGGCCGTGGTCCTCGACCTCGATGCGGCAGCCGCGCTGCTGCGGAATGGCCCGCAGCACCACCACGCCGTCGCTGCCGATGTGATGGAAGGCGTTGCCCAAAAGGTTGTGGAGAACCCGCTCCATCATGGCCGGGTCGGCGCTGACAGGGCAGGCATCATCGGCCTGCAGGTCAAGGCGCCAGTGGTTTTTGTCGCACAGGGCATCGTAGCGGCCGGCAACCTCAAAGCAAAGCTCGCTCATGTCAAAATCGACAAGGCTCGGCTTCTCGGCACCGCTCTGCACCTTGCTCAGCTCCATGACGCTGTTGACGAGCGTGGACAGGCGGTCGGTCTCGTCCACGATGATGTTGCACTGCTCGGTGCGTTTGGCATCATCATCGCCGGTCAGGTCGCGCACCGTCTCGGCATAGCCCTTTATCAGGGTCAGCGGGGTGCGCAGGTCGTGGCTGACATTGGCCAGAATGTCTTTTTCCAGCTGGGCGCTGCGCTTGACCTCAGCGGCCATGTGGTTGAAATCCTCCGCCAGACGGCCAATTTCGTCATGATGCTCGACCCGGATCGCCACATCGTAGTTGCCGGCGGCAATCTCCTGCGCACCGTTGGACAGCTTGCGGATGGGGCTGGTGAACCAGCGGCTGAACAGCACGGCCAGCAAAAGATCCAGCACCAGCAGCACAAGCGCCACCGGGCCCAGAATCGTCCGCAGCACCTCGGCCGCCGTTGTGATCTGGGCAAGGCTTGTCGAAACGATGACGCCGTACTGCCCATCGGCAGAAAGACGCCCCACGCACATCTGCATGGAGCTGCCGATGCGTATGATCTGGTAGAGTGAACCCTCCTCAAACAGCTTTTGCCGCAGCTGTATGGCCACCCGGGTATCCACATTGTAGCCGAAATCCCCGCCGAACGCGCCGGTGCTTTCGTGCAGCAGGCAGGGATACATGCTCTCATAGGCCTTGAGGCAGCGCAGCGTTGTATCGGAAAAATCGACACAGCAGCCGTCTACATTGATCCTTTTGTCCTGAAAGGTCCCGCTTACACCGCTCCAGAACTCCTCGTTCAGGGTCAGGCCCAGATAGCTCCGGTTGGAGATGGGCTTGTCCGCCTGATCGATCATCGCTGTGATGGCGGCGGCCTTGCCGTCAAGCTTGGCACGGATCGTGCGGTTGTACTGCGGCTCCAGCGCAAAGGTGATGATGCTCCACACCAGCAGCAGGGTAAACAGCGTAATGCCGCCGATGAACAGCATCAGCTGCCCGCGGATGCTGACGGTGAAGGGGTGCTTTCCCGCTTTATCGTGCTTTTTCATAAGGTGTCCGGGTCAAATTTGTACCCGATGCCCCATACGGTGACGATGTAGCTGCGGCAGTGGCCCAGATGGCCGCGCAGCATCTTGATATGGGTATCCACGGTGCGATCCTCGCCGTAGTAGTCGTAATTCCAGACCTTTTGCAGGATCTTCTCACGGCTGAGGGCGATGCCCTTGTTGCTGACAAGAAAGACCAGCAGGTCAAACTCCTTGGGGGTGAGCGGTGCCTCCTGCCCGGCAACCTTGACGCTGTGGCTGGCGGTGTCGATCGACAAATCACCGAAGGTATAGCTGCCGGCATCCTCCGCAGGCTTGGGCATTGTGCGCGCCAGCACCGCCTTGACGCGGGCTACCAGCTCCCGCGGGGAGAAGGGCTTGACCACATAATCATCGGCGCCGCTCTCCAGCCCGGCCAGCTTGTCATATTCCTCGCTGCGGGCGGTCAGCATGATGACCGGGGTCATGATCTTGCGGGTGCGCATCTCACGCAGGCAGGTCATGCCGTCCATAAACGGCATCATAATGTCCAAAATCACAAGGTCGATGCCGCCCTGACTCAGCACGCTCAGCGCGGCGGTGCCATCACCGGCCTCCTCACAGGTGAAGCCTGCGTACTGCAGATGCTCCCGGATGAGGTCACGGATGCGCGGCTCGTCATCCACGATCAGAATTTTAGCCATGGGAATACCCTCCTTACACTCTCTATAATACCACAATACATCGCAAGCGTGGAAGAATTGTGAAAAAAATAAAAACTTTTCTAAAAAGATGAGAGCAGCAAGCCTGCCCGCAGCGCCCACTTGTAAAACCTGCCGCCAATTAGCAAAAGCTGTTGCATTTTGTGCCCCTGCGCGGTACAATGGCAGCAGGAGCGTGATCTTGTATGAAAATTCTGCTTTGTGTTATCCTGCTGCTGGCAGCTCTTTTGCTGTTCGCCGTCTGGCCCGGCAAGCGCCGCGACGAGCTGCGCCTGCCGTTCTACGGGCGCAATTACGCCCACCGCGGCCTTTTCGGCAAGGACCAGCGCCCGCCGGAGAACAGCCTGCCCGCCTTTGCTGCCGCAGCGCAGAACGGCTACGGCATCGAGCTGGATGTCCAGTTTACATCGGACCATCGGCTGGTTGTTTTTCACGACGATACGCTGGACCGCATGACGCCGGCCAAGGGCTTTGTGCATGATATGGACTGGGCGCATTTCTCCGCCCTGCCGCTGGCGGGCAGTGAGGAGCATCCGCCGCTCTTTGCCGATATGCTGCGCACGGTGGCCGAGGCCAACCCCGCCACGCCGCTGATCGTTGAGATCAAGAGCCGCAGAGAGTACAGCCAAACCTATCTTGAGGAGCTTTGCCGTGCGACCCTTGCAGAGCTCAAGACCTACCCCGGCCCCTACTGCCTTGAAAGCTTTGACCCCCGCGTGGTGGGCATTGTGCGGCGGCAGGCCCCCGAGGTGCTGCGCGGCCAGCTGGCCGACAGCTACCAAAGCTACCGCAGGACCGGCGTCAAGGCAGTCCCGGCGTTTGCCTTCTCCCACTGTCTGGGCAATGTGCTGGGGCGGCCGGATTTCATTGCATGGTGCCCCGATGAGCGCAACTGGGCCGTGCGTCTCTGCGCGGCGCTCGGTGCCATGATGGTCATGTGGACCGCCCTGCCCGAGCATGACACCGAAAAGCTGGAGAAGGACTATGACGGCGTGATCTTCCAGTGGTATGCGCCGAAGCCGAAGTACAAGTAACCCGCCGCAGGCGCGGCGTCCCCCCGTCATACATAAACGAAGCAGCCCCCGCATACATTGCAGTGACAATGTGTGAGGGGGCTGCGCTTATGTTTATGTTTACTGTTACCAAACCGGGATTGCGGCAGGCCGGGGCGCTGGCCCTGTGTGCCGTCTGCCTGTGCGGCACCGTGGCCGCTGCCGTACATTTTACCGGGGATGCGGTCACAGCGTCCGCCGCTGCCGTGCCGGGCATCGAAACGACGCAGGACATCGGCATCTACTTCAACGGCTACGGCTTTGACACCGACCTTGCCAGTGCCGCCGTAGATAAGGTGAAGATCCCCAAAAAGTGGGATGACAGCTTCGCCGCCTTCAACCAGATCGTGCAGGAGAGCGGGCTTGACCTTGCGAACTATAAGGGCAAGACCGTGGAAAAGTGGACGGTGCTGTGCCCGCAGCTTTCCACCGGGGAGCATGACACCTACTGTGTGCTGCTCGTCTACAAGGCCAAGGCAGTCGGTGCCTACCTGCTGCAGAAGCCCTCGGGCGAGGTGACGGGGCTGGTAACAGCCGCCAAGGCCAGTGCCGAGGCCGCCGCGCAGGAGGAGGATACGGTGGAGATCTCTGCAGACGCCTTCCCGCAGGATTGAATCAATCCTGTTCAAACATCCAGCGCGCGGCTGGCAGCGCATACACCGCACCGCAGAGCAGCAGCATGGCAGGGTCGCTGGTCAGGTGGGTGACCTGACTCTCCATATAGCCGTAGGCCAGCATCGTGATCAGACAGGCTACGGCCTGCCACTGACCGCGGCGGGCATAGCCGTACAGCGCCGCCATCATCAGGACGCAGACCAGCACGACCATGACCGGGCCGGTCAGGTAGAGCAGATACACAAAAATATTGTCCAGCGCGGGCCAGTCGGGAAGCATCTGGCCCGCAATTTTTATGGGAAATACACGGTAGGCCGCCCATGCCAGCGAGATCCGGCAGGTCAGCAGGTCATCAAGCTTTTTCAGCCAGGCGGGGCCGATGTCGTTTGCCCACGGGCCAATCTTTACCACAAAGAGCGGCAGGCTATAGCTTACCGCTGCCAACAGAGGCACCAGCGCGGCGCAGCCGGCTGCCAGTGTGCGGCTGCCGGGGCGCGGGCCGCGCCGGGTATGCAGCTTTGCCGCCGCCAGCAAAGCCACAAGCAAAAAGGAGCAGAGCGCCGCCGAGCGGGACTTGGGGCCGATCATCAAAAACGCGCCGACCGCCGCCACGCCGGCCAACTCAGCCCAGGTCAGGCGGGCGCGGCGCAGCAGCACCCACGCCAGCACAAGGCCGAACACCACCCCGCCGAAGGTGTTGGGGTGGCCGTAGCCGAACATCAGGCGGAAGCTGCCGTCGCGCTCACTGGCGGCATCGGGAGCAATAACGCCCGCAAAGTGCAAAAGCTCCACCAGCGCCAGCGTGGGCAGGCCGCAGGCCAGCAGTGCCTTCATGCAGCGGCGCAGCGGTACATCCTTTGCGGCCAGCAGGGCAACGCAAAGCCCCAGCCACCAGATATTCTGCCCGTTGAAGTAGACCCACCGCGCCACAAAATACAGCGCACCGGCGCAGAGCAGGCTGCGCCCGCTGTACCTTGTGCCGAGCAAAATCTTGCACCCGAAGCATAGATACATCACCCAGTCCAGCACGGGGGAAACGCGGGTCTGCAGCCATGGCCAATTCTCCCGCGCCATGCTGTTGTTGAACACGACGATGAACTCATACACCATCACGCCCAGCAGGAACACGGCGGTACCGTACCGCTGGCGCACCGCTGCGCCGCGCGCGCAAAACAGCGGGCGTTCCTCCGCCCACCACGCGGTGGGGGAGAGCCTGCGCCGCAGAACCGGTACAAAATCAAGGCAGGCAGCCGCCAGCAAAAGCAGCAGCAGCGCATTTGCAAAACCAAACAAAAGGGACACCCCTCCTACACTGTAATCACTTTTGACCGCTGGCACCAAAAAAAGCACGCAGACACAAAGAATACTGCGCGCCTGTTTGGGCCTTGCAGCCGGCGCACCCGGCGCGCCGTATCGGCGGCTGCAGGGGGTGCGGTACTGCCTTTATTATAAACATCTGCATCGCCGTTTGACAAGCCTTTTTCAGAATGTTATTCTAATGGTGAAATGTTATGAGTGGGAGGATACCCTTATGAATGCAGAGCAGTACCGCGCCGTGATCGGGTGGTTCAACGCAAGGCCCGCCGCCAAAAAGGCGCTGCGGCTCGTCAGCCGCGGGGCGGTGGGGCTGGTATATCTGCTCTACCTCGGTATGCTGGCGTGGCTGGCACTGCACCGCAGTGAGCAGTTCTTGCCTGCGGTCATCGTACCGGCGGCGGCGTTTCTGGTCGGCACGCTGGTGCGCCGGGTCATCGACCGCCCGCGTCCTTACGCGGCGCTGGGGTTTGCGCCCCTTTTTCCGAAGGACAAGCCCGGCCAGAGCATGCCGAGCCGCCACTGCTTTTCGGCGGCGGCCATCGCCGGGGCCGCGTGGTTTGTGCTCCGCCCGCTCGGCATCGTGCTGGCCGTGCTGGGGGTGCTGATCGCGGTCTGCCGGGTCGTGACCGGCGTCCACTATATCAGCGATGTACTGGCAGGGCTGGCGTTCGGCGCAGTTTTTGCCGTGCTGGGCTGGAACGCCTTTGTGTTGGCGGCATCCGCTGCGGGCTTTTACAGCATCATGCTATTATAAAAGGAATGAACTTTATGAAAAAAAGTATCGCAGTTGCCCTCTCCGTCTTGGCGGGGCTTGCCCTGACGGGGTGCAGCTTTCAGGATTTTATGCTCTACCTTTACGGCGGTGACGGCTTTGTCAAAAACGAGGAGCCGGACTATGCCAGCTGTGACGGTGACAACGGTGTGACCATCGTTTACGATCAGAACCAGTGGGAGCAGCCTGTCATGGCGCAGGCGGATACCCTCTCGCTGACGGCCGGCAACCAGCTCAGCTACACGGTCGTGCTGCTGCAGATGACCGACACCTACACGGATTTTCTTGCCCAGTCAGGACAGGAGCTGGAGGAGACGACCGGCACGGTCCGCTATGACATCGACTTTACCGTGCCCGATGCCGCTGTATCGGCGGTGCGCTATGACTGCGGCAGCTACCAGACGATCTTTGCCCAGATCGACTACGACTGCGGCGAGACGATCTATGTCACGGCCGCTGCCCGCACGCAGGATTATGAGCCGATCCTGACGCTGCTGCAGAATGTCTGGCCGACCGGCCATGCGCCGCAGTCCGCCCAGCAGGCGGACACCTCGGTCAAGGCCGTCACCGAGGAGGATGTCAGCGGCGGGCGCACCAAGAGTCTGGCATAACTCCCTCTGAAAAAACAAGAGCGGCGCTCCCGCAGTGGGAACGCCGCTTTGCCGCCCGCAGGGCGCGTGTCAGCGGATAAAATTCGTCCGTTTGTCGTTTTCTGCAACGGGTGCCTCAATTCCGGCAGCCTTGCCAGCCTCAATGCAGCGCAGTATCCACGCCATATTGCGGCCCAGATTGCGCATGATCTGCATACCCTCCGCATCGGCGGCTGCCTCCTCGGCCTTGCCGCCGTGGACCATCGGCCAGTAGGTAGAGCTAATGAGCGGCATCTCAAAGAACTGCGGCACCTTCTCCATGGCCTCCAGCGCCGTCGTCGTGCCCGCGCGGCGGGCGCTTGTCACGACAGCCGCGGGCTTGTGGCGCAGGTATTTGCCGCCGCTGATGGCCAGCCGGTGCATAAAGCCCAGCATGCTGGCCGCCGCCGTGGCGTAGTGGACCGGCGCGCCGAACACGATGCCGTCGGCCTTCTCGACCAGCGGCAGCACGTCGGCCACAGGGCCGCCGAACACGCATTTGCCAGCCTTGCTGCAGCCGCCGCAGCCCACACAGCCGCCCACCGGCGCAGAGCCGATGTGGAAAATCGTCGTCTCGATGCCCGCTTCGTTCAGCACCTTGGCCATCTCGGTCAGGGCTGCGTTGGTGCAGCCGTTTTTGTGCGGGCTACCGTTGATCAGCAATACATTCATAGTAAGTACCTCCGTTTTGGATTTGCTCTTATTACCATTGTAGCATGCCTTGCAAGCGATGTGCAAGAGAAAGGCCGTTTCCTATGCCAAACACCTGTGTCAATTATGAGAAAAAATGCGGCGGCTGCCCGCTGCTGGCGCTGCCCTACCGTGAACAGCTTGCCAAAAAACAGACCCGCCTGCAGGAGCTGCTGGGCGGGTTTGCCCCGGTCAAGGCCGTGCAGGGCATGGCCGAGCCGCTGCACTACCGCAACAAGGCCATTGCCAGCTTTGCCACCCAGCGAGGCAAACTCGTCTGCGGCCTGTATGCCGAGGGCACCCACCGCGTCCTGCCCGGCGCGGACTGCCTTTTACAGGAGGAAATTTTGAATAAGACGCTCGCCGCCGTGCTGGACGCCGCCCGCGCCTGCCGCTGGACCGCCTACGATGAGGACCGCGGCACCGGCCTTTTGCGCCATACCGTGCTGCGCAGCTCCTGCAGCGGTAAGGTGCTGGTCACGTTGGTCACGCCCGGCCCCGACCTGCCCGGCAGCAAGAATTTCTGCACGGCTCTGCGCAAAAAAGCGCCTTGGGTCGTCAGCATCGTGCAGAATATCAACCCCACCCGCTCCAGCGCCGTGCTGGGCAGCCGCGAGAAAACGCTCTACGGCCCCGGCTTTGTGCTGGATACGCTGTGCGGCACGCAGTTTGCCATTTCGTCCCGCAGCTTTTACCAGGTCAACCGCACACAGACCGAGGTTTTGTACAAGAAAGCGCTGGAGCTTGCCAAGCTGACGGGCCGCGAGACGGTTATTGACGCTTACTGCGGCATCGGCACGATTGGCCTCTGCGCTGCGCCGCTGGCCAAACAGGTCATCGGTGTTGAGCGCAACCCCGCCGCCGTGAAGGACGCCGCCGCCAATGCCCGCCGCAACAAAATTGCAAATGCCCGCTTTGTCTGCGCCGACGCCACCGAATGGATGGCCGCCGCGGCCGGGGAGGGCCTGCACCCGGATGTAGTGTTCCTTGACCCGCCCCGCGCGGGCAGTACGCCGGAGTGCATCGCGGCAGTCAACAAAATGAAGCCGCGCCGCGTCGTCTACGTCAGCTGCGACCCCGAGACCCTTGCCCGCGACGTCGCCGCCTTCACCCGCCTCGGCTGGCGCGCCGCCAAGTTCTGCCCGGTAGACCTGTTCCCGCAGACGAAGCATGTGGAGACGGTTGTCTTGCTTTCCAAGGGTGAGGTCGACTCGAAAAAGATTCGGGTTGAGTTCTCTTTGGAAGATATGGATATGTCCGAATTTCAGGATGGGGCAACCTATCCGCAGATCAAGGAGTATGTGTTGGAGCATACCGGGTTAAAGGTGTCCAACCTCTATATCTCACAGATTAAACGAAAATGTGGGATTGGGGTTGGTAAGAACTATAATCTGCCGAAGTCCGAGGATTCCAGACAGCCCCAGTGTCCACCGGAAAAAGAGAAAGCAATCCGAGAAGCATTCAAATATTTTGGGATGATCTAACATCCAGCAAAGTGGAGGTTTCTTATGGATAGGTTGATTTCTTGTGAATTCAACATGGATAATGCCTGTGTGGAACTGAAATTCTTAGATGGCAGTATGATTGCTATTGATACAATAGCCGTGGAGAATGAGGTTGCTGACAATATGTATCAGCGGTCAGAGCTGGACTATCTAATCTACAATGACCTGATTGGATATGCAGACCTTGTTTTGAACGGAACCCCCGAAATTTATCTAAAAACTGTAACTGAATGTAAACCCTTAGATTAAAACTCAGCCCTCTGCCTTTTCATTGGCAGAGGGCCGTTTTTTGCTTAACAGTTATTGAGCATCCCTTAATTGCTCTACAACACTGCATTTCGCTGCGTTGTCATACATCATGCAAGGAATCAGCCACCCCAGCAGAAGAAATACCGGAATTGTCAGCAGGACAGGCAGAATGGTGAATCGATACTCAAAGAACCAGAACATACTGCCCAGCATTTTTCCCGCAAGAGGTCCCACCGCCAGCGACAGAATAAAGGCCGCCGCTACAGAAGACATTGCGTAAAACAACCCCTCGTAGATCAGCATGGTTTTGAGCTGCCGGTTTGTCATTCCTACAGCCTGAAGCACAGCAAATTCACGGCGGCGGGAAAGAATACCGGTCATCATGGCGTTGAAGAAATTTAAGAGTCCCACCAGCCCAATGATAGCACAGAGGATACCACCTATCAGAAGGAACATCTGCCGGAACTGAGCAAATTCAGAGCGAGCCGTGGCCTTGCTTTCATACATCAAGGGCGAAAACTCACCGGCAGTGAGCTTCGATAGATATTGCTCTGCTTCGGCCTCGTCCGCTTCGTCCGCTGTGTCGAACAGGTAGAGCAGCGGAATGGCCGCACCACCGCTGTCCCGCTGTGCGGTATCCACAGACAAAACTGTCTCATATCCAATACCACCATAACGATAACTCATGGAATACGGAAGCTCTACCAAGGCGCAGACCGTGTACGCTACATCTCTGGCTCCATACAGTTTTTCCTGAAGGTACTCCTCCGGTGTATCTTCGGTGCAGAGTTCCCCGGTGCGGCTGTCGATATATTTCACATCGTCCGCATAGGTAGCGGTGATCGTGTCTCCCACCTTAGGGTAGTATTCAAGATTGGGCAGATTACCGTAGTCATCTAAGGAAACCGCAATGGCAATGGCGTTATTGTCCGGCTCCAACATGGGAGAAATATCTCCGTCGAACACTTGCAGCTTGTCAAACAGACTGTTATCCAGAGCCTCAATTCTGGTCTTTCCCATCACCATATTGCCCCGGTGCTCCAGACGGCTCATATGGCTGTCCAACTGCTCGGCGCTTTCGAACCATGCATAGTCCTGCCGCAGAGCATCCTCCGTCATCCACAGATATGCGGGTTTTCGCACAGCATATCCCGTGCCGGAAAGACTGGCCTTTGTGTTTGCTGCGATCTCTCCGATCTGTTCTGGCGTGATGAATTCATCTGCTGAGTTGTAACGGAAATAGTCGGGCGTGCTGACGATAAAATCGGCGCAGGTCTTGGCGGATACATACTTCTCCATGCTGAAGCCGCCCACAAAGGTACACAGTGCATTGAACAGTGTCACCGACAGTGCCAGAGACACCACCACCAGTACCGTCTTTTTCTTGTTTCGTCCCAAATTGGCAAAGGCCATCTGATGGAGCTTCGCTCCCCGGGTGCTGCGCTGTTTTTTCTTGGTCTGCATTGCATCCGTATATTTGGTAGCCTCCACCGGAGAGACCTTAGCTGCCATTTTTCCGGGCTTGGAACAGGACAAAAGCACCGTCAACAAGGCGAACAGCATAGAACCAAGGAAGATCACAGGCGATGTGCTGATGGTGGTGATGCCTGCATCCAACTGGGTGGAGCGCAAGACAACAGGCACCAGAACAGCGCCGATGCCGTAGCCCAGCAGCAGCCCTGCCGGAAT
>ERZ791631.1035-NODE-1035-length-19015-cov-2.747943_pt1 | contig 19015 bp, 9 predicted proteins | sample MGYA00509961_ERZ791631 | MGnify/ENA primary metagenome ERZ791631 (study PRJEB30046, sample SAMN00715248) | human gut metagenome | study: EMG produced TPA metagenomics assembly of the A metagenome-wide association study of gut microbiota in type 2... | reverse complement strand
GTTTTAAATTATACCCGGGCTTGGGAAAGTCTGGGCTTTGTGCATAAAAAAGGTTGTGCCAACGTTTTGACACCTCATGGAATAGTGTTGCTTTATAATCAGATATGACCTGGAAAACATGTAATTTACCCTAATAGTATATTATTGGTTTTCAACAGCCTCCCACTGCAAAATTTCTGTGCATCTTTTGCAGTGGCACTGCAAACAATATGCAGCAACTTTGCAGTAAACACACATGTAGTTGCATCAAAAAAACTCATCTGGAAAAAAAGAACAGGTCCATTAGCAATACTATTCGATGTTATTTGATAAGAATTTCTCAAATTCTCAAATAATTTATAACTTTACCGCCCAATTATTGTCAATCTCTACTAAAAAGAATGATTTTATCCTTTGTACCGATATGATTGCAGACGACATTTTATTGTTAAAACTTATACAATCTAAAGATGAGCACGCTTTCAAATATTTATTTGATTTGTATTTCGTGCCCCTCTGTCGCTATGCGCATTTATATCTGACCGATGCACAAGAAGAGGAAGAACTCGTTCTTGACATCTACATGCATCTATGGGAACATAGTGCCCAAATCAACCTGACCTTATCATTGAAAGCCTATCTATTCCAAGCGGTACGCAACCGGTGCCTCAACTTCTTGCGGGATAAAAAGTCTACACTTTCGCTTGAAGAAGCAGGTGACATCGCCAACAATGAAACTACCTCTACGCTTGAAATGGAAGAATTGACTTTTCTGATACAGGAAGCTATTTGTGCATTACCCGACAAATGCCAGCAGGTATTCCGACTGAGTCGCGAAGGGAACAAAACCAATCAAGAAATAGCTGATGAACTGAACATATCAGTAAAAACCGTAGAGGCACAAATCACCAAATCCCTTAAACGTATAAAAAACTTTCTTGACAGCAAATATGTTTATTTGTTTTAAGAAACGAGCAAACATACCTTATCAATACCCTTCATTCTGTTCCAGCTTATCATTTAAATCCCTGTATTTCTGCGGAATAGGCAGGTATCGATTATAAGGAGCAAAGCTACGTGGTTCTATCAAGACCTTTCTGTTCGGATTTACCACCGCCCGCTTATAAGGATTAGCTTCAGCATAATCAATAGTTCCCATAGGACGCAACAAATCGCCATTCAGCAGGGTTTCTGCCAACATCTTCCCCGCAGCGTCCCTCCAACGGAGGATATCGGCACGACGAAGCCCTTCACCAGCCATTTCTATGGAACGCTCTCGTCGAATCAGCTCACGCAGCTTATCCTGAGTATTGTACTTAGCCACATCCACATGGGGCATGCCCACACGATTACGAATAAGATTCAACTTATCATATACATCATCGGACGGACCATTCAGTTCATTCTCTGCCTCAGCATAGCACAACAGTATTTCGGCATAACGAAAAAGGACAGTATTGATACCCGTATCCCATATATTGTAATATTGGGACATGGGAAACAGATACTTACCCCACGTCAAGGCTGTCTTGGAAGAGTTATTGGCAGCAATAGGATGATTCTTGTTCTTATCGTTCTCATCTACCTTTCCATCTCCATTCACATCCCAAGGCAGGAACTCATCCATGGTATTCAGCACCTCAACCGTACCATTCTCCCTTACCCAGTCCATGCCGGGAAAGGCTATGGTCATTGCTAAGCGGGGATCTCGGTTGGCAAACGGATGCTCGGGATCATAATAATTACCTGCCTCTTCTTTGGTCAAGCCGTTGTCCATTTCGTAGCAATCCACCAAGTTCCATGAAGGAACCATAGACGACCATCCCCCGTCCATATTGTTATACATGGAGCCTATCCATCCATTACCATCAAAATTCTCAATGTGCTGAACGGCTGCAATCACCTCCTTGGAATCTTTTCCTTCCAATCTGAACAGACGCGCATAATCTTTTTCCAATTCAAACTTACCCATGTCAATAATGGCTTGTGCCGCCTCCTTAGCCCGATTGTACTTAGCATAATAGAGGGCATGACGCATTTTCACAGCCAATGCCGTGGCGCGGTCGATATAACCCGGACCACTCGCTTTGTCCTCCATAAACATAGGGATAGCCGCATCCAGTTCATCCTCAATGAATTTATTCACTTCTGCCTCCGTATTGCGAGGAACCATCGCTTCCTCTCGCGAAGTATAAGAATCGATGATGGGCACTCCGCCATAATGCCAATTCTTGTTGAAATAATCGTATGCACGGATTACTTTCACTTGTGCCATCATGTCCCTCTTCCTGGCTTCGTCGGCAAACGTCACAGCTTCCATGTTTTTCAGAAAATCATTGCAACTGCGAATCTTTCCAAAAGTATAATAATCGGCAACCTCTTTCAGTCCGGCAGCCATCGAACCGTTGCCTATGCTCTGGTAGTGGTCCCACAGGAAATTGCTGTATCCGAAATCAGAGGCGCAATCCCAATAGTAGATACCTTTTTCGTCAATCCAATCATCATAACAACCCACCAAGAACTTCTCGGCATCCTGTTCCGTTTTCCAAGTATTGGATGGATCTAGGGCATCGTTAGGGGCAGTATCCAGGAATCCCGAGCAGGAGGAGATGAGTATCCCCCAAACACCTGCCAACATATATATCCATATTCTTTTCATATATCCGTTAAGTATTGACTATCCATTTTCAAAACGTAATGTTCACTCCAAAGGCGTGACTTCGGTTGATGGGGAATCCGTAAAGGTTGCCAAGCTCCGGATCGGCTTCAACCATCATCTTATGAAATGTCAGTAAGTTTTCACCGGAATAGTAAACGCGCAGATTTTCAACACCCATCGATTTCAATATCTTCTTGGGAAGCGTATATCCTAATTGCAGGTTCTTCAACCGGAGATAGCTGCCGTCTTGCAACCAAAAGTCAGAATACTCCAGATTGTTCGAGGTCTTACCCACCGCGATGCGCGGCATCTTGGCATCCCTGTTATCGGGAGTCCAGGCATCCAGCCAAATGTTATTAGGATGACAATCATCACCGCTCCATTCACCACCAAATCCGTTGATATCAATCATACGCTTCACATCGGCCACTCCCGTCAACATGACGGAGCAGTCAATACTCTTATAACCGGCACTCAGATTCAAGCCAAATGTATAAGAGGGGTTGGAAGAACCGCACAGCACACGGTCGTCAGCATTAATCAAGCCATCTTCATTGGTATCCATATAAATCAAGTCGCCCGCCTTAAAATCTCTCTTGAAAGGGTAGCCTGCATCGTTCTTATGCTTCTCTTGCCACCTCTTGGCTTCTTCGTCGGATTGGAAGAAACCGCCAGTCTTATACAGACGATACGTACCGTATGCCGCACCAACCTGCTTCACTTTTAAATCTCCATCCGCCAACGATTGTACCCCATCCAAATACAAGACCTTATTCTTATTATAAGCTAAGTTGGCAGACACTCCAAACGACCAGTCGTCCCAGCTTTCATTGTAGTTCAGGGTCAGTTCTACCCCGCGGTTCACCATGGCACCCACGTTGTCCTTGTAAGCTCCTAAACCGAATTCGGCAGGAACCGGCACATCCATGATGATACCCGTAGTCTTGCGGTCGTAATAGTCAAGCCCCACAGTCAGCTTACCAAAAAGAGTGGCATCAATCCCCACTCCCCATGTACGGGCCTTCTCCCAAGAGATGGTAGCTATTTTATAATTCTTCTGATGATAGCCCGTCTGCAAACTTCCGTTGAGGGAATAATGAGCATCCAAGTCGTAGCTATTCATCCAAGGATAAAAGTCACTCAAAGCCGACTGGTTGCCTAAATTTCCGTAAGATCCTCTGATTTTCAAATCGGTCAGCCATCCTACAGCCTCCTCCATAAACGCCTCCTCACTGATACGCCATGCAGCAGAGAAAGAGGGGAAATATCCCCAACGGTGCCCTTTAGCAAAACGGGAAGAGGCATCAGCACGGATATTTGCCTCGAACAGGTACTTGCCTGCATAATCGTAGTTAACGCGCCCAAACCAGGAAATCATCGCCAACTCGCGGGAATAACCGCTATTTTTCACAGTGGCAGCATCACCGGCATTCATATCCGTAAGGTCATTGTTCGGGAAATTCTTACGTTCAGCCTTTGTTTCATTATAGGTATATTTCTCCGTATGCCAACCTGCCATCGCCTTCAAACCATGAAGTCCGAATTGTTTGTCATAGTTCAGCAAAGCGTCGAAAGTGGCGCGATGCCAGCCATAGTAGTCTTCATTCAGCTTGTTAGGGTCACTCTTCTTATTGGCGTTGTATTGGATGAACTTTTGGAAAGCCTTGTAGTGTTGTTGGTTGTTGACATAAGAACCGGTCAGTGTGGCTACCAATCCATCTACAATCTTGTAGTCAGCCGACAGCGTACCCGAGAAGTTCTGATTTTCACGTCTCACCGTTTGGTCCACATCCAACCAAGCCAACGGGCTACCGTCCGAGAACGTGCCCCAAGTGCCATCTTCGTAACGACCCACAATCCAGGGAGCCATCTTGCCCAGACGCATCACAATCTGTCCGGAACCACTGCCACCGTATGAAGAATTCGGTTCAGAATAATCATTGTTGATATAAGCCATGTTGACACGTACATTCAGACGGGAATTCAACTTCACATCCAGATTCATACGTCCATTGAACTGTTGGCGTTCAGCGTTGGGCAACGTACCATCCTGATGCAAATAGCCCACAGAGGCCATGTATTTCAGGTTATCCGTACCTCCACTCACATTCACGTTATGATTGTGCTGGAATCCGGTGCGGTAAGCCAAGTCATACCAATCTGTATTGGGATAGTTATAAGGATCCGATCCGTCTCTAAACTTCTCATAAATCTTTCCGTCACCCACTTTGTCAAAACGAGGTTCCAAACCATACTCCACACGGGCCTTGTCATACAGGCGAGCATAATCGTATGAACTCATCAGGTCTTGCAACATAGTTGGATTCTGTATGCTGACATAACCGTTATAGTTGATACGCGGCTTACCGCTCTTACCACGTTTGGTCGTAATCAAGATTACACCATTAGATGCTTTTGAACCGTAAATGGCAGCCGAAGCGGCATCTTTCAACACAGAGATACTCTCAATATCGTTAGGGGCCACGGAGTTCAATGTACCGGTTTCCAAACCATCTACCAGGATATAAGGGTCGGCAGAGTTCAGCGTACCCACACCACGCACACGGATGGTACCTCCATCTTGTCCGGGCAGACCGCTACCAGCCACTACCGTAACCCCCGGCATCAAGCCTTGAATGCCGGTAGAAAGATTCTGTATCGGGCGACTTTCCAACATTTTGCTATCCACTTGTGCCACCGAACCGGTCATATTGACTTTCTTCTGTGTGCCATAGCCCACTACTACAACTTCTTCCAATAATTGTGTATCTTCCTGCAGTTTCACAGTTAGCGAAGGCTGTCCGGTATACTTAATTTCCTGTGTTGCATATCCTATAAAAGAAATCTGAAGAATGTCACCCTCATTTACATTCAAGGTGAAATTACCATCCAAATCCGTTACGACACCGTTTGTTGTACCTTTTACTACTACCGACACACCTACCAATGGGCCAAATGCATCATTAACGGTTCCTTTCAAAGTTTTTTGTTGCTGAGAGGTTGCGGTCACAGAAGTTACTGCATTGTCTGCCGCATACACCGTTCCACCGGAACAAAGAGCTGCTGTCAATAGCAAGGAACTGACCGTTCTTACGATTTTAAACATACTTATTAGATTTTAATTAATTAAAGATTTAAGGCCGTGCAACCCCGTTTAAAAGGATGCACAAAACCTTGTTTCAACTATATGACACAAAAAAGAGGAGTAACCCTTACTCTACACTGAAAAATATTTTATTCATATTCATTGGCGGAATGAAATTCAGACTTTATTACTCAATTCCGCCACCGGGTAAAAGAAGATGCAGATGGGGAAAGAAAGAGCGGAAAAAAAATACCCAACAAGATGGGAAAGAATTCCCTCCTTATTGGGAAAAAGTTCCCATTACGATGGGAAAAAAGTCCCACCATAGTAGGAACAGGTGGGACTCCTTATACACTATCAATCAGGCTATTGAGAATCGGTTTACTATTTCCCATGAAAACGGAACCAATTGAAGTCGGCAAATCCTCCCTCGCCCTCGGCACTTGTGGAGAAGTTGAACAGTGCAAAGCGATTTGCCGTCCAGTACAAGCCCAAATTCATCTTCAGCACATCGCCGATGGGACGGAAAGTGACACCGTCCAAGCTATAATAGAAGCGGGCGGTGAAATCCTTGTCGGTGACACGTGCCTTTATCCACACTTTGTCTTGCTTGAGGTTCTCAATGGCAGTTTCTATAATCTTACCGTCGTTGCACATCACCAGTTTGCGATTGCCGCTTTCCTGCTGCACGGCTACGTAGGCGTATGGGAACTGAAATACACCGAAGCCCGCCACGTTTCCGTCTTTCAGTCCGGCAAGTTCCATCTCTACCACTCCTTCGGAGCTGGGGCCCTGGACGCGTTGTGTCAGTGTGTTGCGCGCACTCTTGAGGTCGGTTGCCAGCGAAGCTTTCAGACGCATGTAGCCCGGACGCTCGGTCAACGACCACTTGGCGTTGTCCGGGTTGTGGTTCCACTGCCATTGCAAACCCAAACGTTTGGCGCTGAACTCATCCGTAGTGGCAGGCGACTGTATCTTGTATGTCTTTCCCACTTCCGGTTTCTTGTAAGTGATGGCGTCTTTGCCATCGACACCCAGCATGGGCCAACCATCTTTCCACGTCACCGGCACTAAGTAAGGAACACGTCCTATCGCTCCTCTGTCTTGCATGATGATGAACCACCAGTCACCGTTTTTCAGCTGCACCATTCCTCCCTGGTGCAAGCCATTGGGCGGGTAGGAGCTGTCGTCCTGCATGATGACCTTATGCTCGTAAGGCCCGTAGATGTTCTTGGAACGAAGGCAAACCTGCCATCCTTCAGTGCCACCTGCCGGACAAGTGATATAGTACATACCGTTTATCTTATAGACATGCGAACCCTCCATGCCGGCGCTTTTACCCGAACCATGGCTATCGTCCACTCCTTTGTTCCAGATTTCAACAGCCTCTTTCTTTACAGAGCGAGCATCGGCATTCAGTTCGGTCACGTACAATTTGCGCTGTCCGTGCACTACATATACCTTGCCATCATCATCGAAAAACAATCCCGGGTCGTAAAGATATTCCGGAAAGATGGTCCGCTTCCACGGTCCTTCCGGTTTCTCGGCTTCGCAGACGGAGAAGTGTCCGGTCTCCCTGCCCCAACCGTAAGGGGTGCAGAAAGCCACATAGAACTTCCCGTTATGATAGCGCAGGGAATTTGCCCACGAACCGTTCAAGTAGAGATTTCCTCCCTGCATGTCATAGCGCGGGTCTTCATCATAACGGTCCACGGCATAGCCCACAATTTCCCAATTCACCAGATCCTTCGATTTAGCTACCGGAGAACCCGGCACATAGTGCATACTGGTGGATACTAAATAAAAATCATCGCCCACGCGGATTACATCCGGGTCGGGCCAGTCGCCCCACATCAGGGGATTGGTAAATGTACCGTCACCGTTGTCCGGTGTCCATACTTGTTGTGCTTCCAGCGGAAGCATTGATATGCCGCAAAGGCACATAGCCAACAGGGTATTCTTAATATTCATAACCAATTATTATTTATTAAAAATGTTCTATCTTTCAGTTTTCCTCCTATCTGCCCCATAGCATCTCCGTATCATCTCCCTACCTATACAGACGGAGCAGATAGGGAGAAGGTAGGAAGAAGATAGATTTTTTTCTATTTTTCAGATTTTACTTCTATTTCCTTATTTCTGCCATATTCCGGTAAGGAGCTATCTCCATGGCTTTCAATACAGCTCCATTGGCAGTCTGGCGCAATCCTATTACCAGCACGTTCTTCTTTCCTCCACCGAAATTAAGCCAGCATTCAGGCAAGAAGAACTCACGTTGCGGACCGGCTTCCCAGTAGCGTCCAATGTTGTTTCCGTTCAGCCACATATAGCCATTGCCCGAGGCATTGATGCGTGCCAGCCAAGGAATCCATTCGCCTTTCTTCTGGCCAGGCAGTTCAAACTCTATCCGGTACCAAGTGAACAATCCGTCCGGCTCGGCTTTCGGCTGTACGCCGTTTCCTTTGGCAGGAATCTCACAGGTCACGTCCAACGATACGTTTTGCCAATCCTGCGGTGCGAATTGCGGCAGATTCCATCCTTGGGCCACTCCGGCTGCATCTGCCGCATACTCCCACTCCAGGGGATGAGTCAAGGCTGTTTCGGTCAGTGACAAACCAGCCTCTCTGATACCGGACAATTCTTCCATAGGCACGTAACCATGAGCATGACCCAGGTTTTCATAGACAACCAGGATTTCATTGTCACCCTCCTTCAGTAAGCCCGATACGTCGAAACGGTTGTCGTACTCGTCCGGACGGATGCGTTCGAAACAGTCGCGTGTGGTCCAGGACTGCGCATCGGCTCTGTCGGGGAAGAGGCGTTTCGCCTGCTTTCCGTTCACCGCTACTGATACAATGTCACGAGTAAACATATTGAATAAGAGGAAACGTTCTTCGGCAACTTGACGGGAGGTAAGGCTGACTTGCGCACGGTACAGGCTGTAACGGAAATCATTGACACCCAAGTCGGGTAATGATACCAAGCGAGGGAGTTGCTTCCAGTCTGCCTTGGCAAAGGCATCTTCCTTTTTCAAGGCAGAAGCAATGCGTACCGGTTGGGGAAGTTTGGCAGGGCGCAAGGGGCGTATCTGCTCCTGCGGCCACCATTCGCCTTTCGTTTCCGGCTTTCCGGCAGGAATCACCAACACTTTCGTACCCAACGCAGGCAGGTCGTAGGAAACGTTGATGGGAGAAACGGTGACAGAGTCGGTATCCGCAGCTTCCGAAGCTGCTATCAACACCTTCTCGCCATGCTGGTTGATGTTATACATCGGTGTGGCAGGGCGATTCATCTTACCCGGCAACAAGCGTACCTTTCCACGAATGGCATTTTTGGGGTCTGTGTTGTGCAGAAAGACAAAGCGTGTTCCGTCCACCGCTACGCGTACACCGCCGAAGAGCGACTTCGCTCCACCCTCCATGGCACAAGGACCGCCTTCGGAACGGACCAATTGCGGCTCGAATGCCTGGATGAACTGCCCGATGGCCTTTGCCTCAAAGTATTTGTCGCTCCGCGCACCATTCTCGCGTATGGCTGCATTGTAGTCATAGCTGGTCGTCATGCCTCGTGCTCCCCAACCGGCAAAATGGGTACCGCCAAAGAACATGTAATAGTTGATGCCACCTGCACCTCCTAATAAGGACATCAAGCCCACCGCCTTGAAGTGGCGGGCATCGGAATAATGGTCTTCGCTCAATCTACCGGTCACCAACGAGAACCATCCGCCTTGGAGTTCCGTCACAAATCCAGGTGCATCCGGTTGCTCCTTCCTAAGGTTCGCCATGCGATACGCGCAGTCGGGAGCTGAAGAAAGCCCTACATAATAGTTATCGCTGTCAAAAACCTGAGACAATTCCACATCTTCGCTGCTACGGCACTCATTGGTCAGACAGGTAAAGATAGGAATATCCATCCCACTTTTCCGTACAGACTGGTACAGTGCTTTCAACAGTTTTTCCTTACCGTAACATCCATGATGGTTATACTCGTTTTCAATCTGAATCAGGATAATTCCCTTTTCGCCCACCGGCTTGCGCGTGATTTGCTCGTCGGCCAACGCTTTGCAAACGGCATCAAACCAATGTTGCGACCAGCTGATGTGGCGATGGTCCGCGCTTCTCAACCAGAAGTCGTCCATTCCGCCCGGACAGAACTTTGCCAACCAACGCGGATATCCTCCTCCCGAATACTCAGCGCAAATGAAAGGCCCCGGACGAACGATGGTATAGAGTCCAAACTCCTCTTGCGCCATCTTCAGCCAACGCTTCACATCGGAGAAGTCAAAGTGGCTATTATCGTTTAAGCCGGACGGCATGATTCTCTCATGCCAGTTCCAAGGCACGTATGTCTCCACCGTATTGAATCCGGCTTCCTTGATTTGACGGAAACGGTCTCTCCATAATTCTTCCGGACAACGGAAGTAATGGAAAGCTGCACTATAAATAATGTCTTTTCCCTCAATGGTCATGCACGAACCATCATACCGAACCCTTTCGGGTTGGAGGAATTTCTTTTCTGGCTTTGCAGCCTGTTGCGTAGTCTGTGCCATGATTGCCAAGCTGTTAAAAGCGACTAAAGCAAACAGCACACACTTCAAGATACACTTGTTTTTCATGTTCTTAGTATAAAATAATTAATATAATATCATATTTCACGACCTCAACGTTTCGGACAGAACTCCAATACACCACCCTCCAACAAATCACTGATTTTCACAAAGGGAGAATCGAGCGCTTTACCATTCAAACGCACATCATCCAATGTATGATACGACTCCAAACCTTTGGCACGTATTTTCAATACTCGCTTATTGGGAAGTTGAAGACGTATCTCCTCAAAATGAGGAATACCCAACGCGTACATACCCGATGCCGGAGTGACGGGATAAAAGCCCAATGCACTAAAAAGATACCACGCTGACATCTGCCCGCAATCATCGTTACCGGACAGGCCGTCGGGAGCGTTCTTATAGTTATCTTTCAGAATGGTCCGAAGGCGGGACTGGGTCTTGTCCAACCGATTGCAATAGTTATACAAATAGGCATAATGATGCCCCGGTTCATTGTCGTGACGGTAATGCTTTTCATCAAAATTCCGGTCCAAGAGCTGCATGAAAGCGTCACTGCCTCCCATCAAGTCAATCATTCCGGGCACATCTTGCATCACACAGAAGCGGTAGGTCCAATTGGCCCCTTCGGTAAATCCCACATGGGCTTGGTCCCACGTACCATCTGCCTTACGGGCTTGGAAGAATTTCAGCTCCGAGTTGTACAGATGTTTATAGTTGGCAGCGCGTTTCATCAAATCGACATAATCATCCGTATGTCCCAACCCTTTTGCCATTTGGGCAATACAATAATCGTCCAAAGCAAACTCCAGGGTACGCGCTACGGACTCGTATGTACAATCGGAAGCTACGTATCCTTTGTGCAAATAGTTGGTCAGTCCACCACGTGCTTCGTATTGCCCGTTCCAAAGTGCTCTGTCACCCCATTTGCTCTTATCGTCATAGAGTGGAGGTACATAGGCATCCTTGCGGATGGCTTTGTAGGCCTGCTCCACGTCATAGTTACGGAAACCGTTCACGTAGGCATCAGCAATGACTGCATCCGCATGGGTACCAATCATGATATTGGTGTAAGTGGGGTTGGGCCATTTAGGAATCCAGCCGCCTTCCTCGTACATTTGTACCAACGAGGTTATCATGTCATCAACACGTTCCGAAGCTACTAATTGCAGCCAAGGATGTTCGGCTCTGAAGGTGTCCCACAAGGAATAGGCATTGTAAGAAACTCCTTCATGCACTTTCCCGTCGAACGGGCTATAGTATCTGCCATATTCCGAGAACTCACGGGGATATTGAAGCGTATGGAAGAAAGCAGTATAGAAAACAACGCGGTCGTCTTCCGTACCGCCTTTCAGCTTAATCTTGGAAAGGGAGCGATTCCAGGCTGTACGGACTTTCTTTACTGTCTGCCCGAAAGAGGCTGTTTTCTGAATCTCTTTGGCAAGATTTTCTCCGGCTTGTTCAAAACTGATGAAAGAGCTGCCAATCCGCAGCTCCATCATTTCCGTACCGGCAGGAAATGCCACATATCCGCCTGCGGAGGTTCCTGCTTCCTGAGTTTTCCCTGCGGTCACAAGAGAGTCCTTCCAAACGCCATAGTCGGCAAAATCAGCAGAAAACTTCAATACATAGTACCCTCTTAAATCAGGAGTTTCCGGTCCTAAATGGGCATCATGCCTGTCTTCGTTGTAGATGCGTATTTCTCTCTTTTCAGGAAATATCTCAATGCCTCCTCCCCGCTTGCCTCGTCCGGCTTCGAGGTACAAGAGAGCTTTCTCCTGCTTGGGATATCTGAAACGGAAGAACGAGGCACGCGAAGTGGCTGTCAGTTCGGTAGCAATCTGCTGCTCTACACCTTCCGAAGTGGTCACTTTATAATAATAAGGAGTAAGCACTTCTTGGGTACGGTCCAGTCTGACTCCCCGTTCCGATGGCTTCAGTTTGAGCGAGCCGCATTGGGGCATCAAGGTCATATAGCCATAATCGCCCATCCAGACAGCGGGTTGGTGGGTAGCCATAAAACCCAACAACAGAGAATCCTTGTTGTGATACATCGTCCGTGAAATACCGTTGATACGGGTGACGGGACACCATTGTGTCATGCCAAAAGGGGTAGTGACGGCAGGCACGGTTCCTCCATATTCGGTGCGATGCTCACCATCTGTACCAATACGCATGTTGACGTAATCTATCGGTTGCTGCGCATACATGTCCGAGAGGCCGAACAAGCAGACAACCAGGAGTGAAAGTAAATAATACATGTATTTCATATTTGCAAAGGTCATAGTTATGTGAAGTGATTCTTTTGATTTGCCGATGGAATCACCGTGCCGTGTTTCCACAACACACCGATTCCGCACGATCGACAAACCCTTACAGTAATATAACAAATCTCATTCTGTTGAACTTTCATTTTGTGTTATATTCATACGTTTTAAAGGTTAGAAGAATTGAAGACCAGTTTTCGATTTCAATCATTATATATAAACTACCTATTGATTTTAAAAAACACTTTACCTTCAAGAGACTTTGTTTTTACTGATATTATTGATATTTGATGTGCAGGAGGCAAGAGTTTATCAACTCCTGCCATACAACACTTACTATTTAATAACGGAACGCCTGTTTATTGACATATACCGAGAAATCTTTAATCATCCCCGGATTACCTTTCTCAAACGATGGCAAGTAACGCAATCCCGTCACCGTTTTCACCTCACCCAAATCAATTACCACCTGATGCGGATAAGGGATTCTTCTTTGGGTCATCCAGCAGGTGGATTCTTGCTGGTCGTATATCTTGTCGGCAGTAGCGTTGACCCCGTAAGTTTCTTCGCTATCGGCATAGCGTATTCTCCATTGTTCGCGGGGAATGGGCTTGCCATCAGCTCCTAATATCTCCAACTCGGCAAGGGTGGCCTCTGTCTTACCATCTTGCGCCGACAAGGCTTCCAAACAGAAATATTGTCCTTGTGCTGATTGGGCGAACTTCACCTCCTGCCATCCGGCAACAGGTGCAAAAGCTCCTTTATAGACCGGCGTTTCCTGAGATAAATCCAACGTATCTCCTTTCTGGCGATTCTTTCTCTCCTTCTCACGCAGTATATCCAGCACCGGGGTCTTCAGACCTTTGACAACAGCCTCCGACGGTCCTTTCAAATCGAGTACGATGATTTCATTCTTTCCTTTCTTCAACCAGCATCCAGGCAAGAACAACGTTTGTTGGGGACCGATTTCCCAAAAACGGCCTAAAGCATGTCCATTTACCCAAACCATACCTTTCCCCCAAGTACTCATGTCAATAAACGTATCTCCGGTCTTTGTCAGGTTGAAAGTCGCCTTGTAGTAAGCAGGGCCTTCCGGACGGCTATTAGACGAATACTTTTTGCGGGCGGCAAATTTATAATCCACGGGAATGCTGTATACTTTCCAGTTCTTGAGAGTAACAGCCTGTTTGTCCGGCTTGATAAGCTCCACCTTCTCAGTGATGCCTTTCCGGTCGTGAACGGTGCTTCCAAAGTTGACCCGTCCCATGGCTTCAACCCATATATCCAATTGTGTGCCTTCCGGCAGTTGCGGCAGAATCACTTGATTGTCGTCCTTCCGGCGGTCCAGATAACCGAGCAATTTGCCATCAGCATATATCTGTGCCCAGTCGTGTGCTTCGGTAATGCGGAGAAGCGTATTGGCTTCTGTAGCAGGCAACGTGGTACGGTAGAGAATGCTTCCCCATCCTTGGTTGAAGTCTTCCATCGGCTTCACCTGTTCGCTTTGAACAAAATCGGGCAGTTGCTCAAAAAGGGGAGCTGCCGCATTCAGTTCCACGGCGGGTATTTCGATGACGGGGAACGGTTCGGGAACGGGACACTCCTTCTCCTCAGGACTGCGGTATTTGCCAAGAAGCTCCTGCAAAAGGTAATACTTGGGAGTGGTCCACCCGGCTTCGCTAATGGGAGCATCATAATCGTATGAAGAACACATGGCAGAATAGGTAGGAGAATTGGCACCTCCCCAATGACCGAAGGTGGTACCTCCATGTGTCATATAAAGACTAAAAGAGATGTTCCGGTCGAGCATATCCTTGATACCTTCCACCATTTTCTCGGCCGGACGGGTCTCGTGCTTCCTGCCCCAATGGTCAAACCAACCCGACCAGAACTCACTGCACATGAGTGGAGTATCAGGACGTACGGTAGAGAGTTTCTTGAATTCCTTATCGATATTGGCACCTGTACCGAAGTTCAGCGTCCAAAGCAAATCATCCAAAGCATTCAGCTCAAACGTAGAGTCCCAATCGCACTGGAAAAGTACGGACTTGTCGAAACCTGCACGACACACAATGTCACGGATGGCTGTCATATAAGGTTTGTCAACCCCGTATCCGCCAAACTCATTCTCTACCTGCACCATGATGATATTACCACCGTTGGCCAACTGGAGGGGAGCCAGTTGCTTACCCAATTCCTTCATAAAGATTTCCGTACGCTCCATGAAATAAGGGTTCAACGAACGCACTTTCATATCTTTCTCTTTGAGCAACCACCAAGGCAGTCCGCCCATCTCCCATTCCGCACACACATACGGACCAGGACGCAGGATGATATACATGCCATGTTTCTGAGCCAATTTACAAAATTTAGCCACATTCTTTTCACCGGAAAAGTCGAATTTCCCTTCCTGTTGTTCATGGTAGTTCCAAAACATATACAAACAGATGGTATTCATACCGAGCGCCTTGCACATCAAGATTCGGTGTTCCCAATAGGGTTCCGGAATGCGTGCATAGTGCAACTCCGCAGCTTTTACTACAAAGGGGTTGCCATTCAGCAAGAATGTACGTTTACCTACCTCGAAGGTTTCTTTGGGAGTGACCGCATACATCGGCCAACTCATCAACAACAGAAGAAAAAGAAGAATTTTGTTTTTCATAAGTCTGCATTTATATGTTCACATAACCTATGACACAAAAAAACAACCCAACCCTTACTGCTTTAAGTCTTTTTATATTCTTCTTGAGGAATGTTTGAAAACAATAGTTGATTGAGAAAGGAGAACAGACATGGTTATAGAAAGAAAATCAAAATAATTTCTCAGATTCCATTTTTTATATCTTTCTTTGCATTTGGAAAGTTATTTCATATAGAATATGAAAAACATTATCCACAACTTATACTTACCAGTGGTTTGTTGCCTAATAAGCTACTCATCAGTCAATGGGCAGAAAACCTATAATGACTCTATCATTCACGCCGACAGCACCGCTGCCATAGTCACCTCCATCGACCAGCGGTTCAGTAAAGGCAAAGTATAGTTGAAAGACCACAAGCGATTCTTCCAATGACAACACCGGATACATCATCTTGCAGGCAGACACCTGCATCGCCATAACCGAGGAAAAAAAAGGGCAATGTAAAGACTTTATGGGAATGTACAAGCCTGAGAGATTAAAAAGCAAGATGTTTTCCATTTATCTCAAACACTGTCAGAACATGCCTGCATCATATATTTATCTGATACTTCCTGCCACGGCACAACAGAAAGTCCGTAGCTTTAATAGCAAATCTATTCACATTGTACGCAATGACGAAACTGCACAAGCGGTTATTATCAAAGATTTATGTTACGTAAGCATTTATCAGCCGATGGAGTAAGTACAAAAAAACGGGGTTGTGTCAGCATTTTGACACAACCCCGTTTTGAATATTCATCAATTCGGAGCCTGATGAACCGTAAGTTGCGGAAAGGGAAAATTGATGCCTTTCTCATTGAACGTAGCATAAATCGTCTTGTTTATGTCGAAATAAACGCCCCAATAATCGCTACTCTCCACCCAAACACGGACTACAACATTCACACTGCTGGCATCCAGCGCATGCAGAGCTATAAACGGAGCAGGATCATTGAGAATACGCTTATCGGCGGTCAGCACCTCACGTACCACTTTTTCCACCTTATTATAGTCTTCACCATAATCGACGCCAAAGATCCATTCAACGCGACGGGTCTTCTGGTTACTATAGTTAGTCACCACTCCACTGCTTAAAGCCCCGTTGGGCACATAGATGAGCTTGTTGTCGGCAGTTGTCAGGATTGTATGGAATATCTGGATTTCCTTGACCGTACCGGAAACACTTTGTGCTTCGATCCAGTCGCCTACCTTATAGGGTTTGAACAGTAAAATAACCAGTCCGCCGGCAAAATTTTGCAAATTACCGGAAAGCGCCATACCGACAGCCACACCGGCAGAAGCCAGCAAAGCAGCAAACGAAGTCGTCTCGACGCCCAATGCGCCTACCACGGAAACAATTAATAGTACGGTAAGAAGGATATTAACGAGACTCTTTACAAAAGTCTTGATACTGATATCCACGTTTCTCTTATCCATCACCCGGCCGACCAGACGGTTCAGCATCCGGATCAGAAAACGTCCGACCAAAAATACAATGACCGCTTTCAGAATATGTCCTCCGGCCTGTATGCCCGAGTCTATCAGTTGTTGGGTGATCAGTCCCAACTTATCGAGCCCGTCTGCCTGGGCTATAGCCTGGTCCAGCTTCTCAGCCGCCACTTGCAGGGAATCGGCGACTTGTTGTGTAGTTTGGAATAGTAGCATAATAATACAATTTTAGAGTTTGTCCATTTAATAACAGCGGACAAAGCTACAATGTTTTTATCAAATAGCGAAGTGTTTCTTGCTTTACACAAGCAAAAAGCGTAAATTTGCCGCCGATTCACTTAGTAGGGGTGCCTTAACATGACGGGCTGAGAACATACCCTTTGACCTGATCCGGGTAATGCCGGCGTAGAGAAAAACAAATTAGCAACATGAAAAAGATGATTTTTGCCGGCTGTCTGATGGTCGGAGCAAGTGTCTTCGCGCAAGCGGGCGAGACAGACAGCTTGAAAGTAGTAAATCTGCAAGAGGTGCAGATAGTATCCACACGTGCCACTTCAAAAACCCCGGTGGCATTCACCAACGTTTCGAAAGAAGAACTCAAAAAGCAGAACTTCGGGCAAGACATCCCTTTTCTGCTCAGTATGACTCCTTCGGCACTGACCACCAGTGATGCCGGAGCAGGCATCGGTTACACCACACTGCGCGTACGGGGAACAGACGGGACACGCATCAACATCACAGCCAACGGAATCCCGATGAATGATGCCGAAAGCCATACACTCTTCTGGGTAAATATGCCCGACTTTGCTTCGTCCGTAAAGGATATACAGGTGCAGCGCGGTGCGGGTACATCGACCAACGGCGCAGGCGCTTTCGGAGCCAGTGTCAATATGCAGACGGAAGGTATTTCGATGCAACCTTATGCCGAAATAAACGCCTCGTACGGCAGCTTCAATGCTCACAAAGAGACAGTAAAATTCGGGACGGGACTGCTGAAGGATCATTGGGCATTCGATGCCCGCCTGTCCAACATCGGTACGGACGGATACATAGACCGGGCATCAGTAGACCTGTACTCTTTCTACGCACAGGGTGGATATTTTGCCGACAATACTTCGGTGAAGTTCATCACCTTCGGCGGTAAAGAAAAGACGTATCATGCCTGGAATTATGCAACTAAGGAAGAGATGAAGAAATATGGCCGACGCTTCAACTCATGCGGCATGTACACAGATGACGACGGACACATCCGCTTTTACAAAGACCAGACGGACAACTACCTGCAAATGAACTATCAGCTCTTGCTGAATCATACTTTCTCGGCAGCATGGAACCTGAATGCGGCACTCCATTATACAAAGGGGGACGGCTACTATCAGGAGTATAAAGAGGATCGCAGCCTGAAAGAGTATCGCCTGCATCCGTTTATGTACGACGGAAAGGAAGTGGAAAAAAGCGACCTGATCCGGCAGAAGAAGATGGACAATCACTTTGGCGGCGGCGTATTCTCGGTGAACTACCGGAATGAGAAGCTGGACGCTTCGCTGGGCGGCGCACTGAACTACTACGACGGATGGCACTTCGGACGGGTGATCTGGGTGAAGAACTATATCGGCGAGTTGCTGCCCGACCACGAATATTACCGTAACAAAGCCAAGAAGACGGACGGGAACCTCTATCTGAAAGCCAACTACAACCTGGTGGCAGGCCTCAACGCATATGCCGACCTGCAATACCGCTACATCAACTATAAGATACACGGTGACAATGACAAGTACGATTACAACACTGACGGACTGCAAAAGCTCGCAGTCAACGATCACTTCAACTTTTTCAACCCGAAAGCCGGACTGAACTGGGATATCGACTCCAACAACCGGGTTTACGCCTCTTTCTCCGTTGCCCAGAAAGAACCTACACGAAACAACTATACCGACGGTAACGCAGACGAATATCCGAAGGCGGAAAAACTGTACGACTACGAACTGGGGTATACCTACCGCAACACATGGTTGAGCGCCGGAGTCAACTTCTACTATATGGATTACAAGGACCAGTTGGTGCTGACCGGAGAATTGAACGAAATAGGCGAAGCCATGGCACGCAACGTGCCGGACAGTTACCGGACGGGCGTAGAACTGATGCTAGGAGTTAAGCCATGCCGATGGTTCCAATGGGACATCAACGGTACGCTGAGCAAGAACCGGGTGAAAAACTTCACCGAAAAACTGTACGAAGACGAGTGGAAGAACCCGATCGAAGTGGAACATGGTAACACCCCGATCGCTTTCTCTCCGGACTTTATACTGAATAATCGTTTCTCGTTCA
>ERZ791631.1011-NODE-1011-length-19394-cov-5.137236_pt1 | contig 19394 bp, 10 predicted proteins | sample MGYA00509961_ERZ791631 | MGnify/ENA primary metagenome ERZ791631 (study PRJEB30046, sample SAMN00715248) | human gut metagenome | study: EMG produced TPA metagenomics assembly of the A metagenome-wide association study of gut microbiota in type 2... | reverse complement strand
AGCTGCCGCACCTCGCTCGCCGTATCGGCACTTAGAATTATGCGGTATTGCCCTAAAAATTCCGCTTTGCCTTCCCCTGCGGGGGAAGGTGGCTGCGCTCGCCGCAGCCGGATGAGGGGCGGCCTACCTATGGTAGCCCTGTATCGTTTTGTGCAAAAATATTTACTTGCGAGGTGCCTATGACTGTATTGCTGACCGGGCTGGCATCGCTGCTCGTGTTCGGCGGCGTTGTTCTGGTGCATGAGCTGGGCCACTTTATGGCGGCCCGGCATTGCGGTATCCATGTTGAGGAATTTTCCATCGGCTTTGGCCCGCGCCTGTGGTCGGTTCAAAAAAACGGTACGACCTATTCACTGCGCCTTTTCCCGCTGGGCGGCTACAACCTGTTCAGTCAACCCCCGGAGGAGGACGCAGACCCGCCGGCAGAGGAGTGTGCCCCGCCGCGCAAAGCTGCGCTGTTCCCGCTGACGGTCAGCGGGCAGCAGTTTGAGCAGGCCACGGCATGGCAGCGCTTTTTTGTGACGCTTTGCGGTGCGCTGATGAATTTTCTGCTTGGCATGGCGGTGCTGCTGGTGCTGGTCCTCTCGCAGGGGCGGCTCGGCAGCACAACGGTAGCGGATTTCGCAGAGAACGCCAAGAGCGCCGCTGCCCTGCAGAAGGGGGATGTCCTTCTGCAGGTGGACGGTAAGCCCTGCCGCACGGTCTACACGCTGTCTGAACTGTTCGACGGCACCGAAAAGACGCACACCATGAAGGTGCTGCGCGGCGGCGAGGTCGTGAGCCTGCCTGCCGTGACGGTCGGCCCAACGCTTGATGAAAACGGCCGTGTGCAGTACGCTACAGACTTTCGGGTGGCAGCGCAGCCCTTGTCGGTACACAGCACTCTGGTCATGGCGGGGGAGCTGTTCCGCTATTACAGCGGCGCGATTTTGGGCGGCTTCTGGCAGCTGTTCACCGGTAAGGCGGGCATGGAGGATCTCTCCGGCCCGATCGGCACTGTGTCGGCAGTCAGTCAGGCTGTGCGGTACGGCTGGCGGGACGTGCTTTCCCTGATGGCTCTGCTGACGATCAATGTGGGCATCTTCAACCTGCTGCCCATTCCCGCGCTGGACGGCTGCAAGCTGCTCTTTCTTGCGTGGGAGGGGCTGACCGGCCATCCTGTACCCCTGCGTGCGCAGAGCTTTATCAACACGGCGGGCATGGTTGCCCTGCTGTGGCTCATGATTTTGGTAACGATGCAGGACATTACACGATTCTTATAAGGAGAACTACGATGCAGCGTCAACTGAAAAAAGAAGTCAAGATCGGCAATCTCAAGATTGGCGGCACAAACCCCATCGCCGTACAGACGATGCTGAATGTGCCCGTCAAGGATATTGCGGGTAATGTGGCACAGGCGCAGCGCGTTGCGGCCGCCGGCTGCCAGATCGTCCGTGTGACGGTGCCCACCCCGGCGGATGCCGCCGTTGTGGCCGCTATTAAAGAGAAGGTGGACATCCCCGTTGTGGCGGATATCCACTTTGATTACCGCGCCGCGCTCGCCGCGCTGGATGCCGGTGCCGATAAGATCCGCATCAATCCCGGCAACATCGGTGATGATGACCGCGTCAAGGCGGTGGCCGATGCCTGCAACGCCAAAAATGTACCCATCCGCATCGGCGTCAACGGCGGCAGCCTTGAAAAGCATATTCTGGCCCGCTACGGCGCCCCCGTGCCCGAGGCGATGGTAGAGAGCGCCATGTACCATGTGCGCCTGCTGCAGAAGTTCGACTTTGACAACATCGTCATCTCGATCAAATCCAGCAATGTGCCCCGCATGATGGCGGCCTACCGCCTGCTGGCCAGCCAGACCGATTACCCTCTGCATGTCGGCGTGACCGAGGCGGGCGGCAACCGGATGGGCCTGATCAAATCCGGCATGGGCATCGGCGGTCTGCTGATGGAGGGTCTTGGCGATACGCTGCGTGTCAGCCTGACCGATGAACCCGAGAACGAGGTCTATGCAGGCTATGACATTCTGCGCGCGGCAGGCTACGCCGTGGCAGGCCCCGAGATCATCAGCTGCCCGACCTGCGGGCGCACCCAGTACCCGATGATCGAGATCGCCAACGAGGTCGAGCGCCGTCTGCGGGACGAGGGCTTCAAAAAGCCGTTGAAGATCGCCATCATGGGCTGTGTTGTCAACGGCCCGGGTGAGGCGTCCGATGCCGACATCGGCATTGCCGGCGGTAAGGACGAGGCGCTGCTCTTCATCCGCGGTGAAAAGATCCGTATGCTGAAGGGCGACATTGTAGGGCAGCTGCTGGAAGAAATTCATAAAATGTAACCAATAAAGCCTTCCCCCAAGGGGGAAGGTGGCCCCGCAGGGCCGGATGAGGGGCATGTCTGCCTTGCCGCCCTTTTACCGGGCAATGATGGTAAGCCCGCCCCTCATCAGTCCGCTTCGCGGACAGCTTCCCCCCGAGGGGGAAGCCTTGTCTCTACACCCACTTGTGAGGTAAAATTTCCTTGAAACCTTTCGTCACCCAAGTCTGGCCGCAGTTTACGGCGGACCAGCAGTTCTGTGCGGCGTTCGGCAGTGTGCTGGTCGACCGTGTGGAGCTTTACCGCACAAAAAGACAGGTCGTGATCTGCCTGCGCAGTGCTGAACCTCTGGATCAGGCGCTGTGCGGGCGTCTTTGTGCATCCCTTTCCGAGGTGTTTGCCGGGTATGAGCTGCAGATCCGCAGCTATTTTGCGTACCAGAGCATCACCCCGGAGTCGGTGCGCCTTATGCTGGAGGAGCTGAAGCAGCGGGGTATGCCGGTCAACGGCTTTCTCGACAAGGCCCAGCCTGTCACCTTCGGGGAGGACGGCATCACCATCCATGTCAATGCGGGCCGCCAGATCCTGGAGAGCGTGGAGCTGCCCCGCGTGCTGGCAGAGCTTATTCAGGAGCGCACCGGCGCACTGCCCATCGTGCGGCTGGCTGATACCGGCAACACCCGCACAGAGGAGGAATTTGAGCAGTACCTGCAGGAGAAAGCGCCTGTCGTTAAGTTTGAGGGCAAGGAAACGCCGCCCGATTTTACGATCGAGGGGCTGGCCCTTACCAATAAGCCGGTCAAGCTGTTCTACGGCAAGACCTTCAAGCCGACCGACATCCGCCATCTGAACGATCTGGGGGACGGCGGCAAGGTGACGGTCTGGGGCGATGTGTTTGCCACCGAGGTCAAGGGCAGCCGCCGCAAGATCTATTTTACCTCCATCACCGACTATTCCGGTTCAGTCAACCTCAAGGTATTGGGGGACGAGGACGCCGATATGTCCAAGTGGGAGGGCCTCAAGCCCGGCACCACCCTGATTGTGCGCGGCAACTATATGTATGACAAGTACGAGCATGACTTTGTCATCCTGCCCTACGATGTTCTGCAGGTCGAGCGCGAGCAGCGGCAGGACACTGCGCCCGAGGGGCAAAAGCGGGTCGAGCTGCACCTGCATACCAAGTCCAGCTCGATGGATGGCTTCAACGACCCCGGCAAGATCGTGCGTCTGGCGCACCGCATGGGCCACCGCGCTGTGGCCATCACCGACCACGGCGTCTGTCAGGGTTACCCCGAGGCGATGCTGGCCACCGATGCCATCCACGAAACAGATCCGAACTTTAAGCTGATCTACGGCTGCGAGGCCTATTTTGTCGATGATATGATCCCCGCCGTCTACGGCGCAGCGCAGATGCCGCTGTCCGGCTCGTTTGTCGTGTTCGACACCGAGACGACCGGCCTTGACGCCAACACCGAGCGGCTGACCGAGATCGGTGCCGTCTATGTGGAAAACGGTAAGATCAACGAGGAAAAGAAGTTCTGCACCTTTGTCAACCCCGGCAAGCCGATCCCGCAGAAGGTCGTTGACCTGACCGGTATCAACGATGCCATGGTCGCCGACGCCCCGACACCCGAGGAGGCCATCCGCGCTTTTAAAGAATTTTGCGGGGACAACATTCTTGTGGCCCACAACGCCCACAGCTTTGATATGCTGTTCATCCGCAAGGCGGGGGAGAAGGCGGGCGTCAGCTGGGACGAGAACACCTATATCGACACGCTGCCGATGGGACAGGCGTTGTTCCCGGGGCTGCGCAACTACAAGCTGGACACGATCAACAAGCATCTTGAGATACCGCCCTTCAACCACCACCGCGCTGTTGATGATGCCATGGCGCTGGCCCGCATCTTTGAGGTCATGCTGACCGATCTGGAGGAAAAGGACATCCACGCGGTCGAGGCCATCAACACCGGCCTTGGCGGCAACAAAGAGGTGCTGAAAAAGAAATACTACCACCTGATTATTCTGGTGCAGAATCAGGTCGGTTTAAAAAACCTCTACCGCATCGTCAGCGCCGCCCACACCCAGTATTTCTTCAAAAAGCCGCGCGTACCGCGCAGCCTGCTCAACCAGTACCGGGAGGGACTGCTGCTCTCCCCGGCCTGTGAAGCGGGTGAGCTTTACAGGGCAATCGTGGCGGGCCAGCCTTACGAGCAGCTGCTGCGCATCGCCGATTATTACGATTATCTTGAGGTCCAGCCCCTCGGCAACAATGAATTTATGGTTCGCAACGGGCAGGTGGATTCGATCGAGGCGATCAAGAACTTCAACCGCACCGTCATACAGCTGGGCGAGGACCTGCACAAGCCGGTCGTGGCCACAGGCGACTCCCACTTTCAGGAGCCGGAGGACTGGATCTACCGCGCAGTCCTGCAGGCCGGCAACGGCTTTAAGGACGCCGACAACCAGGCACCGCTCTACTTCCGCACTACGCCCGATATGCTGGAGGATTTCAGCTACCTGCCGCAGGAAAAGGCCTACGAGATCGTTGTGACCAACCCCAACAAGATTGCAGCCACCATCGACAACAACCTGCGCGCCATCCCCAAGGGCACCTACCCGCCCAGCATCCCCGGCGCCGAGCAGGAGCTGCGCGATGACACATGGAAGCATGCCGCGCGGGACTATGGCGCGCCGCTGCCCGATGTGCTGCAAAAGCGGCTGAAAAAGGAGCTGGATTCCATCTGCGGCCATGGCTACGCCGTTTTGTATGTCATCGCCGTGCGTCTGGTGGCCTACTCCAACGCGGGCGGTTATCAGGTCGGCAGCCGCGGCTCTGTAGGCTCATCGGCCGTTGCGCACTTCTCCGGTATTTCGGAGGTCAACTCGATGCCGCCGCACTACCTGTGCCCCAACTGCAAGCACAGCGAGTGGATCAATGACGGCATCCACTTTGACGGCTTTGACCTGCCCGACAAAAACTGCCCGGTCTGCGGCAAGCCGATGATCGTGGAAGGACACGACATCCCGTTCGAGACCTTCCTCGGCTTCTATGGCGACAAGGAGCCTGATATTGACCTGAACTTCTCAGGCATGTATCAGTCCTGCGTGCATCGCTACACCGAGGAGCTTTTCGGCAAGGAGAATGTGTTCAAGGCGGGCACTGTCTCCGGTCTGCAGGATAAAACGGCCTACGGCTATGTCAAAAAGTACCTTGAGGAACGCGGCCGGACCGTCAACCGTGCCGAGGAAAACCGCCTTGTCATCGGCTGCACCGGCGTAAAGCGCACGACCGGCCAGCACCCCGGCGGCATGGTCGTTGTGCCGGATACCTTTGATATTTACGACTTCTGTGCCATCCAGCACCCGGCGGACGATGTCAAGGGCGGTCTGCTGACCACCCACTTTGAATTTAAATACCTGCACGACACGCTGCTCAAGCTGGACGAGCTGGGCCATGATGTGCCGACCTTCTACAAATTCTTCGAGGAATACTCCGGTATCCCCATTGACTCAGTCCCGATGAATGATGAAAAGGTCTACAGTCTGCTGACCAGCCCGGCCGCGCTCGGCGTGACCGAAGAGCAAATCGGCTCCAAAACCGGCACCTTCGGTATTCCGGAGATGGGCACAAACTTTGTGCGCCAGATGCTGCTGGATGCCCAGCCGAAGAATTTCTCAGAGCTGATCCAGATCTCGGGCCTCTCCCATGGCACCGATGTCTGGACCGGCAATGCGGACGAGCTGATCCGCTCGGGCACCTGCACGATTGCAGAGGTCATCGGCTGCCGTGACAGCATTATGCTGTATCTTCTGCGCAAAGGGCTGGAACCGAAGATGTCGTTTGACATTATGGAGGCCGTGCGTAAGGGCAAGGTCGCCAAGGGCGGCTTCAAGCCCGGGTGGGAGGAGGCCATGCGTGAGCATGATGTGCCCGACTGGTATATCGAATCCTGCCGCAAGATCAAGTATATGTTCCCCAAGGCCCACGCCGTGGCCTACCTGATGGCGGCCATCCGCCTGATGTGGTTCAAGGTCTACCACCCGGCGGTGTTCTATGCTGTGTATTTCACCGTGCGCGGCGCGGACATCGACTATGAGGCCGCCGTCGGCGGCGTCCGCGTGGCCAAGCAGCACCTGAAGGACAATGAAAAGATCCCTAAGGACGAGCGCACCGCCAAGGATGATGACGCCTTGGTCAGCCTGCAGCTGGAAAACGAGATGCTGCAGCGCGGCTGCGAGTTTTTGCCGATCGAGCTGGGCAAGAGCTATGCCAGTAAGTATGTGGTCGAGGACGGCAAGGTTCGCCTGCCGTTTACGGCCATCCGCGGTCTGGGCGATGCCGCCGCCGTGGCGCTTGAGCAGGCCACAATGCACGGGCAGGAGTATATCTCGGTCGAGGAGCTGCAGCAGGCCAGCGGCGTTGCACAGTCGGTTTTTGACAAGCTGCGCGCAGTCGGCGCCCTCGGCAATCTGCCCGAAACCAGTCAGGTCGATTTGTTCAGTATGATGTAAACAGGGTGCCAATCTGCGGGAAATCCTGTAGGGGCGGATGCTTGCATCCGCCCGCGGGTCGATGCAAGCATCGCCCCCTACAACCATAACCAAGCGCAGCCCCCTTGACAACTCGCCTGATTTGCGCTATAATAGCAGTCACTGATGCGGGATTAGCTCATCCGGTAGAGTGACTGCTTCCCAAGCAGTAGGTGGCGAGTTCGAGACTCGTATCCCGCTCCAAAATGTCCTGATGCTCTTGCATCAGGACATTTTTTGTTGTGAGGTGCCCGCCATGCTTGACGCTTTCCCGATTTATCACTGGTTCCATAACGGCAACCCCTATTCCGGGGCCGAGGGCGGTATGCGGTATGTCATCACGCCCGGCAAAAAGGCAGACCCCAACGATGAAAGCGGCAAGAAAAAGCTGGAGTACCTGACTGCCCGGATCTGGCCCGGCCCGTGGAGCATCGAGCATACGGCGGAGGAAAAAATCGAGTCCGCTGAGTTTGACGGCAGCCAAGCGGGGCTGGATGCAGCGGTGGCCTGGCTGCAGGAGCACTACCGGAGTGAGGCGGCCCGATGGGAAAACATCCCCTCCATCTTGGACTGCGAGCCGGACCGGTAAGCGGCGGCAGCCAATAATTTCCGGCCCGGGCAACACCTTTTGTTATAAAGGGTGTTGCTTTTTTTATGGATATTTGTCATAATAAATATATATGTAAGAAAGGGGAGACAGCCCGTGGCAAAGATCGCTGTTGTCGAGGACAACGCTGCTGTGCGGCAGGAGCTGTGCGGCTTTATTGCGCAGTACGCGCAGGAGAGCGGCCAGCTGCTGGAAGTGACCCCCTTTGCGGATGGCTCCCAGATCGTGGAGCCCTACCGCCCCGGGTTTGATATTATTTTTCTTGATATTGAGATGCCTACGCTGGGCGGCATGCCCACGGCGGAGCGCATCCGGCTGCTGGACCCCGATGTGGTGCTGATTTTTGTGACGAATATGGCGCAGTATGCCATACGCGGCTATGAGGTCGATGCGCTGGATTTTGTGCTGAAGCCCGTCAGCTACTACCAGTTCAGCACAAAGCTGGATCGTGCGCTGCAGCGTATCTGCCGCCGGCGCGGCGGGCAGATTACCCTGCAGGTGGGCGGCGGCGTGCAGTTGCTGGCCACCGATGAGATCCTGTATCTGGAAACGCGCGACCGGCTGCTGCATTACCACACCACGACCGGGACATGGTCGGTGCGCGGCAGTCTGCTCAAGGCGGAGAAGGATCTGACCGCCTACCATTTTGCCCGGTGCAACCAGTGCTATCTGGTCAATCTGCGCCATGTGCGCGGTGTGCAGGACGACTTTGTGCAGGTGGGGGAGGAACGGCTTGAGATCAGCCGCCGCCAGCGCGCAGCGTTTTTGGCCGCCGTGGCGGCATATGTCGGGGGTGCGCTGTAGGTGGATTCTATCCTGAGTCTGGCCGTCTGCGCCGCAGGCATCTGTGGTGCCCAGCTGGCCTACTGGCTGCCGCTGAAAAAGCGGGATCGCTTCCGGCTGCGCGCCCTGCTGGATCTTATTCTGGTGATCCCCCTTTCACAGCTGATGGTCTTTGGCAACAGCGGCCATCTGGACACCTTGCTGCTGCTTGTGATCTACGCCGTTTATTTTGCCTATGCTGCGGTATCCACACATCTGTGCACCCGGCTGGACTGGGCAGCCAGCGCCTACTGCAGCGTCTGGATCGTGCTGACCTCAGAGTCGGTGTATGAGCTGTGGCGGGTCCTGATCTGGACCGCCGAGGCGCTCGGCATGCGGCACCTTTCCCTGTACAGCACGCCGATGCTGCTCGGCCAGCTTGGCTTTGTGGTGGTGTGCTGCATCGTGGTCCGCTTTACCGTGGCCCGGACGATGCCGGAGGATGGTACCTACCACATCGGCCCGCGCCAGCTTGGCAGTGCCGGGCTGCTGGGGGTCATGTTCGTCTTTCAGTTCTTTGCCCTGCAGACGAGTCTGCGTATCGGGCTGCGCCCCTCGGCGGTGGTGGCACCATCATTGCTGACCCAGTTTTACTGTGTGACGCTGCTCTATCTGCAGACGGAGCTTTTCAAAAAGTCCGCCCTGCAAAAGGAGATGGATGCCCTCAATCTGCTGTATGACCGCCAGCGCAAGCAGTACCAGATCGCGCGGCAGAATGTACAGATCATCAACCGTAAATGCCATGAGCTGAAGGTGCAGATTGCAGACCTGCGCCGCCTGCAGCCCGATGCAGCCGCCTCGCAAAGTCTGGACGAGGCCGAGCAGGCCGCCCGGATGTATGACGCCAACGCTGCCACCGGCAATGAGGTGCTGGATGTTGTGCTGACCGAAAAGAGCCTGCTGTGCGAGGCCCAGCGCATCCGGCTGAACTGTGTGGCCGATGGCACCTGTCTGGCGGCTATTGAGCCGGGAGACCTGTATGCGCTTTTCTCCAACCTGCTGGATCAGGCTATTGACGCCGCTGCCCAGCAGCGGGATACAGACCGCCGCATGATCGACCTGCTGGTCTGCAGGCGGCAGGGCTTTGCGGTCATCAATGTCATTGGGCCGCACCCGGCGGAGCAGTCAGATCACGGCCGCCGCCACAGCTATGAGCTAAAGGTGGCGCGCCGCATTGTGCAGAAATATGGCGGCACCATGGCAACGGAGCCCCGCGAGGCGCTGTTTGCAGTCAAGATCGTACTGCCGCCCCCGAAAGCTGAATAGACAAAACACGCCCCGCAGCTTTGTGCAGATTGTACAAAGCCGCGGGCGCTTTTTTTGTGGCGGAAAAACCGAATTTCGCACAGGCAGTACCGCTTTTCGCAAACCTATTGCGAATAAATTTGCACTCCTGTACAATGCTTATAGTACAAAAACCAACACAGGAGGGCGCAATGCGAAGCACGATCAAGCTGATGAAAAATTGGCAGTTCACCGGGCCGGACGGCAAAACCGCTGCGGTAAACCTGCCCCATACATGGAACAACATCGACGGTCAGGACGGCGGCAATGATTATTGGCGCGGCACCTGCACCTATGCAACGCGGTTCGCAGCCCCCGCTTATGACGCTGAAACGCAGCAGGTCTGGCTGCAGTTTGAGGGCGTCAACGCCAGCGCAAGGGTCACGCTGAACGGTCAGGAGATCATGCGCCATGACGGCGGCTACTCGACCTTCCGCGCAGAGGTGACCGGCCTGCTGGCGGAGGAGAACGAGCTGACCGTGGCGGTGGACAACAGCAAGAACGACCGCGTCTATCCCCAGAAGGCGGACTTCACCTTCTACGGCGGCATCTACCGCGATGTCAGCCTGCTGGTCGTCAGCAAAAATCACATTGCGCTGGACTATCTGGGCAGCTGCGGCGTGCAGATCACCCCGACCGTCAACGGCGCAAATGCAGACATCACCGTCAAGACCCGCGTTGAGGGGGAGGGCGAGATCGAGTTCTCGATCCTTGATGCCGCCGGGGCTGAGGTGCTGACCGGCAAGGGCAGTGACGCCGCGGTCACGCTTGCGCATCCCCATCTGTGGGACGGCGTGCGCGACCCCTATCTCTACACCTGCGCGGTGCGTCTGGTGCTGAACGGGGTCGTACAGGACGAGGTGCGGCAGCGCTTTGGCGTGCGCAGCTTCCATGTTGACCCGCAGAAGGGCTTCTTCCTCAACGGCCGCGCCTACCCGCTGCACGGCGTTTCCCGCCATCAGGACCGCAAGGGACTTGGCAATGCCATCACCCGGGAAATGCATGACGAGGATATGCAGCTTATCAAGGAGCTGGGCGCGAACACCATCCGGCTGGCGCACTACCAGCACGACCAGTATTTCTACGACCTCTGCGATGAGGCTGGCATGGTCGTCTGGGCAGAGATCCCCTATATCTCTGAGCATATGCCCAACGGGCGTGAGAACACGATCTCTCAGATGAAGGAGCTGATCGTCCAGAACTACAACCACGCCTGCATCGTCTGCTGGGGCGTCTCCAACGAGATCACGATCTCCACAAAAGACAAGCGCGACATGCTGGACAACCACCGTGTGCTGAACGACCTCTGCCATGAGATGGATAAGACCCGCCTGACCACGCTGGCCTGCTATGCAATGTGCGGCCCCTTCAACCCGGTGGCCCACATCACCGATCTGGTCAGCTGGAACCTGTACCTTGGCTGGTATGTGCCGGGCCTCTTCCTGAATGACCTCTGGATGGACTTTTTCCATCTCTGCTACCCGAACCGCGCGCTGGGCTTCAGCGAATACGGCGCCGAGGGCATGCCCAACCTGCACAGTGAGCATCCCCGCCGCGGTGACCATACCGAGGAATATCAGGCAATCTACCATGAGTACATGCTGCGCTGCTTTGAACGCCACAGCTGGCTGTGGTCGACCCATGTATGGAACATGTACGACTTTGCTGCAGACGCCCGCGATCAGGGCGGCGAGCCGGGCATGAACCACAAGGGTCTTGTCACCTTTGACCGCAAGACGAAGAAGGATAGCTTCTATATCTACAAGGCGTGGTGGAGCGATGAGCCGTTTGTGCATATCTGCTCCAAACGCTTTGCGGACCGCACCCAGAGCGAGATCGAGGTCAAGGTCTACTCAAACCAGAAGCAGGTAAGCCTTTATGTCAACGGCGAAAAGCTGGAGGAGCAGGCAGGCGAGCATATCTTCAAATTCCGCGTCAAGCTGGACGGCGAGACGAAGGTTCAGGCCGTGGCAGGGGATTGCATCGATGATGCGGTATTCCGCAAGGTCGAGGCCCCGAACCCCGCCTACAAGCTGGGCAAGGCAAAATCCTCCAGCGCAAACTGGGTATAAAAGGCCGCCGGGGGCGGCAATGCCATAACAAATACCGATAAAGGAGCAGCCCATGAGCGAAAATGCAAAGGCGTCGAATGTCAACCGCGCCAAACTCTACCAGCTGGTACTGTTTCCGCTGAACAACGGTGCCACCAATGTCTATTATGTCCTGGTGCTTTCCTACATTGCTACCTTCGGCAGCAATGTACTGGCGCTGGGCACCCTGTTTGCCTCGGTCATGGTCACGGCCATGCGTCTGTGCGATGCCATCACCGACCCGATCATCGGCGCGCTGATGGACCGCACGAACGGCAAATTCGGTAAGTTCCGTCCGTTTATGGCCATCGGCAATATCATTATGGCCGTCAGCATCCTGATTTTGTACGGCATCACCCCCATGATTCCCGACACCATGATGTGGGCGCGCTATGCCGCGTTTGTGGGGCTGTACTTCGTCTGGGTCATCGGCTATACCTTCCAGACCAGCTGCACCCGCTCCGGCCAGACTGTGCTGACGAACGACCCGAAGCAGCGCCCGCTCTTTACGATCTTTAACACGGTCGGCTCCCTGCTGGGCATGGGCGTCATGCAGTTTCTGGCGCCGATTTTGGCCAAGAGCTATGAGGGCGGCTACTCCTCCGCAGGGTTCTTCCGCATGCTGGCCCCGGTCGGCATCGCTATGTCGGTTGTGCTGACCATCCTTGCCATCATCGGCATCTGGGAGAAGGACCAGCCCAAGTATTTCGGCATCGGCGGCGAAAAGCCCCAGAAGGTCAAGGTCAGCGAATATATCCAGATCATCAAGGAAAACAAGCCCATGCAGCGGCTGATGATCGCGGGTGCCGGCACCAAGCTGGCGCTCTCCATCGCCAACAACACAACGGTCCTCTGCATGCTGTACGGCTGCATGATGGGCGCTTACGATGGTCTGTATCTGCCCATGATGGTGCTGGGCTATCTGTTCAGTGTGCCGTTCTTCCTGCTCTCTGTGCGCACCAGCCAGAAGAAGGGCCAGAAGGCAAGCCTGACAAAGTATGTCGGCGTGGCGCTGGCCTGCTATGTCGGCGTGCTGGTTCTGCTGCTGCTGTGGGGCCACGGCGATGCATTCCACCTCAGCCTGCTGGGGGAGAATGGCCTGTCCATCAATCTGTACACGGTTTTGTTCATCCTCTTCTTCGGCATCGGCTACGGTGCATACTACGCCACTGCCGATATGCCTATCCCGATGGTTGCCGACTGCTCCGATTACGAGACCTACCGCTCCGGCAAGTATATCCCCGGCATCATGGGTACGCTGTTCAGCCTTGTCGATAAGCTGGTGTCCAGTCTGGCGGCCACGGTCGTCGGCATCGCTGTGACCTTCATCGGTCTGAACAACCTGCCCACCCAGTATGACCCTTACACACCTGGCATGAATGTCGTTGTCATCGTCCTGTTCTGCGTCATCCCGATGGTCGCATGGGCGGCCACCCTCATCGCCATGAAGGGCTACGCCCTGACCGGTGAGAAGATGAAGGAGATTCAGGCTGTCAACGCCTGCCGCCGCGATGCCGTTGCAAACGGTATGGCGCTGGAGGCTGCCATGGAGAAGTGGCAGACCCTTGACCAGTTGCCCGAAAGCTACCGCGCCTGATTTGCCATTTTCTTTTCTCTTCATAAACAGCCCTGCGCCCCCGGAGGAAAACCTCCGGGGGCGCAGGGCGTTTTTTGGCAATTCGTGAATAAAACTTTCGCAGAAGGCTTGACTTTTGGGTGCGGATTGTGGTATTATATCTCTCGCAGTCAATGCGATTTGAGCGGAAGTGCTGGAATCGGCAGACAGGCACGTTTGAGGTGCGTGTGTCTATGACGTGTGGGTTCAAGTCCCATCTTCCGCACCAAGAAAAGTCCTACAGTTTTTCGCTGTAGGACTTTTCTTTTTTGCTTTTATAAAGAAATGAGGGGTGCCGCAATGCAAAACCTGCTGTTTAGCCTGAATGCCACCATGCCGGTGTTCTTTGTCATGGTGGTGGGGTATCTGCTGGGGCAGACAGGCTTTTTGCCGCCTGCATTCTGCAAGGCGGCGGATAAGCTCTGCTTTAAGGTCACGCTGCCTGCCATGCTGTTTCTCGACATGGGCAGTGTGGATATTCTGCATGATTTCCAGCCCGGATTTGTGCTGTTCTGCTTTGCGGCTACGCTTGTCGGCATTCTGACCGTCTGGGCAGGGGCTAAGCACTTCCTGAAGGACAAGACTCTGGTAGGGGAGTTTGTGCAGGCGGGCTACCGCAGCAGCGCTGCCGTGCTGGGCGTGGCGTTTATCCAGAATATCTACGGCAATGCGGGCATGGCCCCGCTGATGATTCTGGGAAGTGTGCCGCTGTTCAACATTTTTGCCGTGCTTATCTTAATGATGGAATCCCCCTTGCAGCGCAGCACACCAAGCGCCGGGCAGCTGCTGCGCGGGGTTGCCACCAACCCGATCCTGCTGGGCATCCTTTTTGGCACAGTCTATGCGCTGCTGCCGTTCACGCTGCCCCAGATGGTCACCAAGACCATGAGCAGCCTTGCGTCCCTCACCACGCCGCTGTCGCTTTTGTCGATCGGTGCATCGTTTGAGGGCACAAAGGCCATCCAAAAGCTCGGCCCCACGGTGGCGGCGGCCTTCATCAAGACGGTCGGTCTGGCGGCGGTGTTTCTGCCCTGTGCAGTGGCGCTCGGCTTCCGGAATGAGGAACTCGTTGCGCTGCTCATTATGCTGGGCAGCCCTACGACCCCCAGCGCCTATGTCATGAGCAAGAATATGGGCCACGAGGGCGTGCTGACATCCAGCTGCATCGCCCTGACAACGCTGCTTTCCGCCCTGACGCTGACGGGCTGGATCTTCCTGCTGCGCTGCGGGGGATACCTGTAATCATTCCTCCGGCACTGCCACCGGGACGCCGCGATGCTCTACCGGGGTAGAAAAGACGATCTGGGTGCGGGTGCGGCCGAACTGCTGCAGATGGTTGATGAACTGGTCCAGCTCCTGTGTTGTGCTGAACAGCACCTCGATCAGCATACTGTAATCGCCGGTGACGCAGTTGCACTCCACCACATGGGGGCAGTTTTGGATATAAGGGTAAAACTCCGGCTTGCGCTGGGGGTCCATATCCAGATTGATGAAGGCCTTGACCATGTACCCCAGCTTGGGGGCATCGACCTGCGCCTGATAGCCGGAGATAGTCCCCGAACTCTCGAGCCGGGCGATGCGGGCTGACACAGCAGGGCTGGACAAAAACACATGGTCGGCGATCTCCTTGAGCGGGGAACGGGCATTATTTTGCAGAATGTCGATGATTTTGCGGTCGATGTGATCCATAGCAGTACCTCATTTTAGGCAAAAAGCTCCCGTTCGTGTGCGTCATTGCACCTGAACGAGAGCTTTTGTAGCTTTACTATGTGAAGTATTCTACCACGGAAAATCAAAAAAGTAAAGTGGTTTGCGAAATAAATTTAATTATATATCCGGGAACACATTCCGTGCGCTGATCAGGGTGTTGTTGTAATACATTTCAAAATGGCAGTGGTTGCCGTTGGCGGCGCCCGTAGCGCCCACATAGCCGATCAGCTGGCCCTTTTCCACGGTCTGCCCGGCTTGTACAACATAGCGGCACATGTGCGCGTAGAGCGTTTTGTAGCCGTTGCCGTGGTCTAGCTCCACATAGTAGCCCCAGCTCATGGTGGGGTGGTTATGCCACTTTGCGGCAATGACGGTGCCCGCGTCGGCGGCGTAAATCGGCGTGCCGTAGGGCGCGGTGATGTCCACCCCGCGGTGGCCATAGGGTAGATTAGCCCACCGGCTGATGCCCGAATACCCCGGCACAGGCCAAAGGAATGTGCCGGTGCCAAGCTTGCCGATCATGCCGTCCTTCAGCCGTGTGCCCCGGTGGATGATCTCCGGCACGGCGGGCTGTAAAAGCTGTACATCCACGGCCTGCACGGCCACGACCGTGCCGTCTATCTCGGTGATCTCGCTTGTGACCTGCTCGGCACCGTCCTGCCCGCTCTGTACGGTTTCGGTCTTGCCAAAGTCCAGCGCGGGGTCCTCAACGGTCTGTGTCTCAAAGGGCAGCGCCTTTGTCACGGTCTCATACCGCACGACTTTGACCTGCAACAGGCCGTCCCCGCGCTGCAGCGCCTCTATCAGATCAGGGTAGGGTGTGACCGCTGCAGCAGGGTAGATGCCGTCCACCATGCGCAGCCCATGCACAAAGGCTGTCTGCACACCCTCGCGCTGCCAGGGGAGGCGCAGCGCATAGAGGAACTGCCGCAGGTGGTCACCCTCGGTAGTGATGAACTGCAGCGCGCCATCTATGTAGACGGCGGTCCCCTCGGTGATCTCCCCACCGGAGGCGCGCAGGATGGCATCGGCGATTTCCCGCTCGGTCAGAGTAGGGGTATCTGCGCCGCCCCGGACAAGGGTGTACTCCGGCTGTATCTGCCAGTCGGCCACCCCATTGATGCGGGCCTGCACATCGGCGCGCGCTGCCTCAAAGGCTGCTTCACCGGCCACATAGCCGACACTTTGGCCGTTTACCTCGACCCGCAGCACAAAGGGCTGGGAGAGCGCTGTGTGCAGGTAGACGGCCAGCGCTGCGCAGGCCAGCACAGGCAGCAGATAATCTGCCAGCTGCCGCGGGGCGCAGAGCGCCGCCTTGAAATTTGCCGCCGCCCGCACCACAGGCCGCAGCAGCACGGCCAACAGCGTAAGCGCGGCCCACGCAGCCCACTGTACTGCCGCCCACACCCTGCGCGCGAGGCGCACGGCGGTATATTCGACCTGAAAGCCGACAAAATACAAAAAATCACCGAAGGTCAAAATAAGAAACCTCGTTTTCAAATCGTCCGCAGGGGAGATGGGTGTTTCAGCAGGCTGCCGATAAAATCCATCCCTATCGGCTCGGCACATAGCCCAGCGGGTCTGTGCGGCTGCCGTTCACCCGCAGCTCAAGATGCAGGTGATACCCGCCGCCGGCGCCGTAAACATTGCCGGTGTTGCCGACATAGCCCAGCAGATCGCCGCGCCGCACGGCGGTGCCCTCCGCCACGGCAATGCTGCTCATGTGAGCATACAGGCTGTCATAGCGGCAGCCGTCATCCGCTGTGCCGTGGCTGACCTGTACGCAGTTGCCGTAGCTGTTCATCGCCCGCGCGGCGCTGACGATGCCGTCCGCAATGGCGTAGATCGGTGTACCGCCCGGCGCGGCAAAGTCGGTGCCTCTGTGGGGGATGCCCCAGGGGTCAGCCTCGCCGAACTGTGTTGTGATGCGCCCGTAGCTGTCCAGCGGGCAGCGGAAATCAAGACTGGTCAGCCGCAGCTCTGCCGTCGTGTAGCGGCGGCTTTGCGCCCGCACATAGGCATCAAGCGCGGCAGTAGCCTCCTCGTAGGCTTTTTTTGCGGCATCGGTCACGGTGGTCTGGGCCTGTGCAGCGGCCTGCTGGGCGGTCAGTGTGCTGTTGGCATCCAGCAGGGCAGCTTCCAGCTGGCTCTGCGCGGTGTGCAGGGCAGTCTGCTGGCCCTCCAGCTCTGCTCTTGCGTCCTCAGCGCGGCGGGCAGCGTCCTCGGCCTCGGCGCGGGCCTGCTCCAGCGCGGCGGCCTCGGCGTCAAGCTCGGCCAGCACGGCACTGTTTTTGGCGCTCATCTGGCGCAGCACGGTGTCAAAGGTCAGCAGCTGGTACAGGCTTTTGGCCTGTGTCAGCAGCCAGAGCGCCCCGCCGCCGTCCAGCCGCTGCATTGCGCGCAGCTGCTCCTTGCAGACGGCAAGGCGTGCCTCGTACTCCGCCTGCTTGGCGTCCCGGGCAGCCCGTGCGGCTTCCGCATCAGACAAACGCGCGTCCAGCTCTGTCTGTGCCTGCTGCACGGCAGCGGTTACCGCCTCAATCTGCCCCGCCAGCTCGGCGGCCTGTCCGTTCAGCGACTGGATCTCGCTCTCGGTCTGGGCCTGCTGCGCCTGCAGCGCGGCCAGTGCGGACTGTGCGGCCTCATACTCCTGCCGGGTCTCGGTCTGTTTTTGCGTCAATTCGCCCTTTTTGTCTGCCGCCTGTGCGGCAAAGCCCGAAAAAAGGGTATAAAAAAGCAGCCCCGCCGCCAATACAGCGGCGGGGAAGTACCTGTATCTCATCTTATTACTCCGCTGATAGGGCAGTCCCGGTCAGGTCTGCAGGCGCGCCGTCCTGCCGTGCCTCAAAGTGCAGGTGCGGCCCGGTGGAATTGCCGGTGCTGCCCACATATCCCAAGACCTGGCCCTGAACCACGGACTGCCCGGCAGAGACGAGCAGCGACTTCATGTGCTGATACTCTGTTTCCAGCCCGCCGCCGTGGTCAAGGACGACATAGTTGCCCTTTTCAACATCGTAGTCGGCGGCGGTCACGATGCCATCGGCAACGGCGTAAACCTCCGCGCCTTCCTCGGCGGCAAAGTCAATGCCGGGGTGGCCGTTTTCGGGGTCATAGCCGCTGACCTGCGGCGGGGGCGCGACCGGCAGGGTAAAGAGATCCACGCCGGAAAGGGCGGCTCCATCGGCGGCAGTCACCTGGTCGGAAGCGGCACGGCGCACGGCCTCGGCCAGGATTTCGTCTGCCTTTTCCTGCGTCAGCTCGGCGGCATCACTGCCTGTGTAGGCGGTAAAATAGCGCGGCTCCACCAGCGTGCCATTGACCTGCATCTCAAAATGGCAGGCGTTGCCGGTTGTGTTGCCGGTGTGCCCCAGATACCCGATGACCTGCCCGGCAGTGACGGTCTGGCCCGGCTGTACGATGCACTTCTGCATGTGGGCGTACAATGTGGCCCAGCGCAGGCCGTCCGCATCGGTGCCGTGGTCAAGCTCGACAAAAATGCCGTAGCTGTAATGCTCCTGTGCGGCAAGCACCACGCCATCCGCGGCAGCGCGGATCTCGGTGCCCTCATCCGCACAGAGGTCATCGCCGCGGTGTCCGTCCTCGTCCGAACGGAAACGGGAGATGTACTTGTAATCGACCGGGCAGAGGAAGCGCGGGCTGTTTGCGGCATCGCTCAATGTCGGCAGGGCAGAGGGCTGCACCGCCGGCGCGGGCGTTTCGGCTGGCTGGGCGGTCTCGGCGGTGGCCGGGCTTTCCGGTGCGGCTGTTGTGGTCTCGGGCTGTGCGGACAGCTCCGGTCGGACCATGCAGGCGGCAAAGCAGAGGCCGACCACGGCTATGCAGACCGCCAGTGCCCCCGCGCCCAGACGGCGGTAGTGCAGCAGATGCACGATGCGCCCCTTTACGCTGCCCTGTCCGAAGGTCAGGCTGCCCGGCACCCGCTGCCCCTGTACAGCAAACTGCAGCAGCGTTTCGCAGTAGGCGTTGCGCTCGGGCAGGGGGCGGCCCTGCACGGCGGCCTCATCACAGGCGGCCTCCATGTCGCGCTCAAAACCGCGGAACGCCAGCCATGCCAGCGGGTTGAACCAGTGCAGACAGACTGCGGCATAAAACAGCGGCTTGGTCAGCGGGTCACCGCGGCGGATGTGGGTCTGCTCATGCAGCAGCACGGCCTGCCGGGCCGCGCCCTGCAGACTGTCCGGCAGATAGATGCGCGGGCGCAGGATGCCCAGCGTGAACGGTGCAGCCACACAGGCCCCGCCGTAGCAGCCGTCCGGTGCCTTGCAGGCCAGCGCAACGCTGCGGCGGAGCCGCCAATAGCCTGCAAGGCCGCGCAGCGCCAGCACCAGCATACCGGCCAACCAGACTGCCGCCAGTATATGCCAGGGGGTCAGCCGGGCGTACCACGGCAGCGCGACCGCAGCGGCGGGGG
>ERZ791631.1006-NODE-1006-length-19444-cov-2.453195_pt1 | contig 19444 bp, 17 predicted proteins | sample MGYA00509961_ERZ791631 | MGnify/ENA primary metagenome ERZ791631 (study PRJEB30046, sample SAMN00715248) | human gut metagenome | study: EMG produced TPA metagenomics assembly of the A metagenome-wide association study of gut microbiota in type 2... | reverse complement strand
TTTCCCCGGGCGCCAGTCGTCAAGCCATCCTGTTAAATGGTTGTATCCTTTTACCCGTCTCTCGTTATAAAATTTACCGGTAAGCATTTCTTTCCGGTAATCCCGTTCCGGCCGGATGGGTCTCTTATTCTTTTTCATGCCTATTTAAATAAGGATCTTCCGGGAAGTCGTATACAGATACTGCTTTCCCCTCCTTTATCAACCCCAGGAAATCGATTTTTAATATTATCATCATCCGGAACATTTCGTACTGCTGCTTTACAGGAATGCAGCGTACAGTTCTTTTGCTCTCGTCGATACAAAGAAACGCTTGCGCCTCGGTGTCATATCCAAATACGGTTTTACCTATTCGGATCGCATAAAACCCGGCCTTCTCGTCGACAACCGTGTGATCGGCAACATTAGTACCCGGCTTGTAACACATCGAAGCCATGCCCTGTAAGGGTATATAATCCCGGCCATGAAAAGGCATTTTCCATAACGCCTCGGCAGGATACAGAACCGGCAAATATTCTCCGATATGTTCCTCCAGTGCTGCTAATGTAATTCTACCGGAAATACCCCACCGGGAAACCTTTTTTATCCCTTCCGGAGTCTTAACCAGCAATCCGGAAAAAGCGTAGCACCATACATCCGAAAATAAATCCCTCTCCATAACTCTATTAATCATTTATTTAACATCCTGTATTTGCGCTGCATCTCGGCTTTGTCGCACATTAGCAAGTCGGAAAAGGAGTACTTTTCGGGTTCGCCTGAACCTTTTATCAACTTGCTATCCCGCCACCGGCGGAATGTAGAATATGAAACCCCAAGTATTTCCGCCGCAGTAACTCCGTCTACCCGGATATGACCGTACAAAAGCTTGATAACCTCCTTTATAATCTCACCCATCGGCCTTACTGCATCGTATTGTACCACCTTTTCCATATCGAATATTTATTCGTTTCTTACTTATCCCCTAAACAGGGTATTTTGTTAATTTCGTTTGCAATAGTTTATTTTTGTTCATATATTTGAATCTGAAAATAAACTGTTGTAATTGGGTTTAATTTTCACAAACAAAAATGAGTAATAATTTTTACACTGTAAAATATTTTACTGTAAATATTGTTACACTAACAATCATTTAGAAACACTCTAAATATGGACTTTAAGGATAGATTACAAATGATTATTGAAAACAAGCATCTTAATCCATATAAAATATGGAAAGACACTGGTATTCAACGTCAATCTATCATGAATTATTTGAAAGGAGAAAATAAACCTTCAAGTGATATTTTAAAACGATTATCAGATTATTTAGAAATATCGGCAGATTGGCTGCTCACTGGCCTAGGTGACATGCGACCAGACGCCGCTGATCAGGGGCTAGTATTGGCCGAAAAATTTGCAAACAATGTTAAGGAAGTTGATGTACAGGGAATAAAATGGATTTCTATTCCTTTTATTCCGGTGCATGCGCGGGCTAGCTTTGCAGAGAGTTTCGAAACAAATGTACATGAAACAGAATCAGTCTTGATTCCCCGGATTCCTGGTATAAATTACGAAAACGGGCGAATATTTGAAGTAGACGGCGACAGCATGGAACCGACCCTGATCACAGGCGAACGGGTATTTTGTGAATACGTTGATCCGGCAGACTGGAAATACATAACAGGGCCGGTCGTGGTAGCTTTCGGGAACAATATGGTAGTGGTAAAGCGGATTAAGGAAAATAATTTGGTAAAAGGCGAGTTAACCCTCACCTCCGACAACGAAATCGGCGGTAAAATAACCCTTACCTCTGAACAGGATCAAATCCGCTTGATGTACAAAGTAAAATATACAGTATATAAACCGGTACGCTAATTATGAAAATCGCCATTACTATTATTTTTATCGTCGTTACCTTGCTTATTTTATCGAGGGATACAGTAATATATCTTATTCAGTGCTGTAAATACAAGTATTTAGCAGCAGGGGTATTTTACAGACATCTTTAATCATAAAGTAAAATACACTGCGTATAAACCGATAATATAAATTTACAATGAAAAATTTTCTGTTATTAATTTTAATAATAATTTCTGTTTTTGGATGCCAGTCTAAAGAAGAAAAAGCTATAGAATTAATTAAAAATGATATGTTTAAAGTATTATATGACTTTAATAGTTATGAGCCTATTGAAACTCAAATTGACAGCGCTTTTAATTCTATATACACCGATTCTTTAATGTTAGCACTTGCTTATAATTTGAACCATTTATTAGAAGCAGCTGAAAAATATTTATCTGAGAAAGAATCAGCCGAAAGGGATATGAGAATCTGGGAGAATAACTACTCAGTTTATGCACGACAAAAATTTAATGAGGCAAAAAATGATGTAGATGAAAGTCTCGAAAAAATGCAAGCATCGTTAGAAATTATAGAAAATCTCTCATCGCAGATGCAAAAAAGAAAAGAACAGATTAGCAGCGACTTCTGTGGATGGAAGGTTGTCCATAAATTTAGGGCAAAAACAAAAGGAGGGCTTTCAGATATAGGTAATTATATGTATATTTTTGACGATAAAATTACAGCAATAAATTACAAGGAAGATTTAAATGACAAAGAATATGCACATTTAAAATCCATTATTAAAGAAGTTGTAGACCGCATACCTCAATCTCATCAATAAACCAGCATCATTATTTAATATTTTATGAAAAAAATTATCACTTTATTGTTTGTACTGTTCATCAATTAGAATTAATAAAAAGACAGGGTCTCCCAGTCCGCCAAGACACCTTATACGACACAACGTATATCTACGGGATTCCCTGTCTATATTTCTTCAAATATACGCAGTGTCATTTTACATCTATGTCTTGGCGACATAAATGTAAAAAATAAAATTATTAAAACATTAAATATAAATGTTAAAAACAATAAATTACCGGGACGACGTGTTCACGAAGTATAAAGCCGGAAAACCTTCTATTTTTTAGATTCCTTCCCGAAACTCATCAATCAGCCGGCAGACATGGTTGATATGCTCTTTAGTCCCCCAGCCTTTAAAATAGTCATGATTAATTAATGCCTCGGCATTTTCTTCGGCAGAAAGTTTCAGGTATTTATCCAATTGTGCTTCGGTTGCATGATTTGTTAGGATCATTATCGCCGCTTTAGGAATACCGGACTTACGCATATTCGTCGCTCCGGAACGTCGTGCAGTGTGGGTTGTTACTGCCTCCCATTTTTCCATTACCCGCTCACGGATCTTTCCCCCTTCGGTCCGGTATATAACGACAGTACTGCATATCCCGGCACACCGGCACAACTCTTTTATATGCTTATTGATTTTTTGATCTGATATTTTTGCCTGCAAATCAAACCCCTCGGACAAAATTTCTTTAATAACCCGGTGCATAGGTATCCGAACCGGTTGTCGTTTATGCAGTGCAGCCCCCTTTTTTGGTAAAATAGTAATACATCCGTCCTGAATATTGTAATCTTGTATCCGGTTAAAATCCGACACCCGCAAAGCCGTATAAGCCCCGATCAGGAATTTTTTTTTCACAAGATCAAGGCTCCTGATCTTTGCCGCGATATTCTGCGGCCGGGTGTCAGCACAGACTGACATCGCCAGACGCTCATCGATTTTTAATTCATACAGCTTCCATAATTCTTCCTCGTTCAGATAAATTGCATCGGCGGTCTCTGCTTCCACTTTAAACAACCGGTAATCCTGGTTATTATGCAACTTGTCTATAAGTTCTGCATCACGCATCCACTTCTTTATCTGTTTAAAATGAGTGCCGATATAATTCCGGGAATACCCCAACCCGATAAGCCACCTCCTGAATTCCTCCGCAAATTTCAGCGTTATATTATCGAATGTTAGCCGGATGCCTTTAACCTTTTCGTACTCCCGCAATTTATTAAACGTAGTCCGATATCCTTTTAAGGTTTCTTCCGTTTTGCCGCAACTCTTAATATACTCGTCAGCGTAGGTTAAAAACAGTTGGTCGTTTCGTTTTATATCGATCGCATTCTTTCCCGACAAAAACTGTGTTACTTTTTTCCGGAAGTCATCCGGGGTCGGAGTCCTGAAATCTTGTTTAAAGTACAATATTGCGCTCTTGATGGCCGCCTCGACAGCTTCGATCTTATTGTTTATTGCGGCTGCTTCCGGGGATGCCTTGCAACGTTGTTTTTTAAATAACGTCGTTTTTACACTCTCTCCGGTCGGATAGGTATAACGCTTACCGTTAAACGTGATACTTGCCCGGATAGTAGAATTTTCACGCCTGGGATTATCGAGGGTAAAGGATACTTTCATGTTGGGTAAATGTTGGGTAAATGCTTTTTTGGTGTTGGGCTGAATGTTGGGGCAAATGTTGGACTTTTTTACGAATATTGCAAATATTCATCTGACTATTTAAAACACCAAAGCCGCAGGAAACCTGCGGCTTTACTAGCTTTTTCAGCTCGGATTTGTGCCCGAAACAAGAGTTGAACTTGCACGGCCTAACGGCCACTACCCCCTCAAAGTAGCGTGTCTACCAATTCCACCATCCGGGCTTTTCAAAATTTCAATGTGCCCAAAACAGGACTCGAACCTGCACATCCGTAAGGACACTAGTCCCTGAAACTAGCGCGTCTACCAATTTCGCCATTTGGGCTTTTTCTTTAGCGATGCAAAGATACAAACAATTCCGTTACCTCCAAATTTGCAGAGGATGAAATTACAAAAAAATTCATCCTCTGCTTTCGCCCCCACTCATATATCCGTAACCATTTCATTGGCAGCATCCAGTACATTATTCTCGAAACTATCCAAATAGATTTGAGTCGTTTTTTCAGAATCATGCCCGAGTCCTTCACTAATGACGGATATCGGTATCCCGGAACGTTTCGCAATCGAAGCCCATGAATGCCGGGCGACATAAGTTGTAAGCGGAACGCGCGAGCCCAATATCGAACCGACGGTTTTCAGCCGGCGATTGATCTTCCGATAACTGTTTTTATACTGACTGAATTCATTTTTGCCCGGGAAAAGGATGATCGGAAAGATAAAAGCTTTCCGGTCGGTCAGATTATTGTATTTTCGTATAATCTCCATTGCCCGGTCCGTTAATTTTATATTCAGCTTCTGTCCCGTTTTCTGGCGCGAATAATAAATACGGTCGCCGACAATATTAGCTACCCTCAGGAATGCAATATCCTTAAATGACATGCCCCGCATATAAAAACTAAAAAGAAAGATATCCCGGGCCATTTCCAAATGAGGCATAGAAGACAAATCCAGATTTTTTATCTGGGCAATCTCATCCTTATATATTGCACGCTTTATTGTTTTCTCTTTCCGGATCGTAATCTTTTTAAAAGGATAATGATCTTCAGATACGATCCCATCTTTAATCGCCCGGTTAAAAACCGAACGAATGGTTCGGAGATAAAACGAAATGGTATTGATTTTACATCCCCGTTCCTGCAAATGGGCCTCGAAATTCCGTAAAAAACTGTAATTGACCTCTTCAAATGTCAGATTCTCTTTCCCGCAGAATCGCCGTAAAATACCCAGTGTTCCTTTATATACATTTGAATTTCCATTTTTTCCAACCCGTTCCAAAGAGGTGATAATCTCCCGGATATAGTCAAAGACAGGAACCCTTGACGTTTTATGATAATAAGCCTCAAAAATATCCTCAACAGAATAATTGATACCGGAAGCCTCACAATCCAAGATAATCTTTTTAAGCTTCATGATTTCACATTCTATACTGTAATTTATCCTTTGCCATTCCCTTCTCTGTTCCGGTGTGCCAAATTTTTCGTTAATCATAGATCTTTTCAGATCCCATTGCTCAAACATGATACGCTGAGGCAATTGGATAACACGTCTTCCCTTGTTGTGAAGAATTTTAATTACAATAGGACAGACTCCTTCACGAGTCATTTTTTGCTTGTCAATCATTACTTTTAATGTAGCCATAAGTGTATGTTTAAATAATAGTTCATGATCCTATAAGTATACGATTATCGGCACAATTGTTCTACAATTTGTACTGTAAAGCTAAAATCGATAAACATTTTTTACAATAAAATGCCAACAGGTCAAAAAATGAAAATTAAAAAGGTAGTATCAGACAATCTGCATGAATTGCATCAAAAGGACCTGACAAATGTTGGTACGGGGAATCGACGTATTTGATAATGACAAAAGCGACATCACCAACAAAGCATTAATCAGCATGCCTATATATGTTATCCACGCAAAATAACAATACCCCTCTTCGGTTATATAGTCAATACATCTACGCTTGCCCGAGAATGCCGCCACATTTCAGGTTTACTCACAAAAAAACCCTTCGAAACTTTTTATTTTCAAAGGGTTTGTCTTTTTTCTGTTGTCCCACCAGGACTCGAACCTGGACTGACAGAACCAAAATCTGCTGTGCTGCCATTACACAATGGGACAATCATTTCCTTCTAAGACGGTGCAAATGTAAAACTTTTTCTATTTCCTGCCAAAAAAAGTGCAGAATTTAAATCAAAATAATTATTTTCGTGCTTTGTAATTTTGGAATGATATGGATTTACAGGCACTTCCTGCCTGCTGAATTTCAATATTTTTTTATCACAAAAAACAAGGAAAAATCAATTAATAGCCAATGTATAAGATTCAAAATCATCCGAATTTAAATTTCCAACTGATTAACAATCTGGTCGGTTGGGTAACATTCATTATTGCCAGTCTCACCTATATTTTTACGGTCGAGCCGACAGCCAGTCTGTGGGATTGTGGCGAATTCATCACCACATCTGTGGGATTGCAAGTAGGGCATCCTCCCGGAGCCCCGTTATTTATGATTATATCCCGCCTCTTTGCTATCTTCGCTCCCAGCCCTGAAAAGCAAGCGGCAATGATCAATTACATGTCAGCCCTTGCTTCCGGCTTTACGATACTGTTTTTATTCTGGAGTATCAGCCACCTGGCCCGTAAGCTGATTATTAAAACACAGGAATGCACCTTAGGTCAGGTGATTGCCGTCATGGGAGCCTCTCTGATCGGAGCATTGACCTATACTTTTACGGATACATTCTGGTTTTCCGCTGTGGAAGGAGAAGTATACGCCCTGTCTTCCCTGTTTACCGCACTGGTGTTCTGGGCGATCCTGAAATGGGAAAATGTAGCATTCGAACCTTACGCCAATCGCTGGCTCGTGCTGATTGCTTATTTAATCGGACTTTCCATCGGTGTACACCTATTGAACTTATTGGCCATTCCAGCCATCGTATTTGTATATTATTTTAAAAAATACACACCGACCAGGTCGGGGGTTATCAAAACAGGACTGATCTCTTTGGTTATCCTTGGGTTTACCAATTTCATATTCATCCCGGGTGTCGTAAAAATCGCCGGGTGGTTCGAACTGATGTTCGTCAACGGTATGGGGTTGCCCTTCAACACCGGCGTAATCATTTATGCCCTCCTGTTGATTATCGGTCTGACCTACGGAATCCGTTACACCTTGAATAAAAACAAAACGATCCTGAATACCATTTTTACTTGCTTTGTGGTTATGCTGATCGGATATTCTTCCTATTCCATGGTCGTTATCCGTTCTATCAGCGACCCTCCTATCGATGAAAACAGCCCGGATAATGTATTCGCCCTGTTATCCTACCTGAACCGGGATCAATACGGTGAAAATCCGTTATTTTACGGTCAATATTACAATGCTCCCCTACTCAAAATCGAAGAAGGAGCACCCAGATATTACCAAAATAAAAAAACAGGTAAATACGATGTCATCGGACATTCCCAGAAATTTGAATACGACAGCCGTTTCTGTACGTTCTTCCCCCGTATGCACAGCAGTCAGCGTCCTTATTTTGCACAGGAATACGAAGCCTGGGGAGGTAAGCCCAACGGTCCTGTATACAGGGTCAACGGAGAAGACGTACAAAGCCCCAGCTTTATGAACAATCTGCGGTATTTCTTCAACTATCAGTTGGGGCACATGTACTGGCGGTATTTTATGTGGAATTTCTCCGGAAGACAAAACGATATACAAGGTTACGGTGACATCCGTTACGGAAACTGGATCACGGGTATTAAATTCCTGGATCAGCTTCGTTTGGGAAATCAATCTGAAATTCCCGACACCCTGAAAAATGAAAAAGCACTCAATAAATATTACATGCTTCCTTTCTTATTGGGATTATTGGGCATGTTCTACCAATACCGTAAAGGCCGGGAAGGGAAACAGGACTTTTGGGTAGTCATGTTGCTCTTCATCATGACAGGTATCGCTATCATCATCTTCCTGAATCAGACACCGCGGGAACCACGGGAACGGGATTACGCTTATGCCGGTTCGTTTTATGCCTATTCTATATGGATCGGTCTGGGCGTACTATCGTTATGGGAATTTTTACGCAAGCGCATGAAATCAGCTCCGGCAGCCGTAATAGTAACAGGAATCTGTCTGGTAGCCGTTCCGGTCAACATGGTTGCTCAAAACTGGGATGATCATAACCGTAGCGGACGGTACGCAACAATTGCCAATGCCAAGAACTACCTCAACTCCTGTGCACCGAATGCCATTCTCTTTACCTATGGGGACAATGATACATTCCCGTTATGGTATGCCCAGGAAGTAGAAGGGGTAAGAAGAGATATACGCATCGTTAATCTCAGCCTGCTTAACGGAGGCTGGTATATTGACCAAATCAACCGAAAAGCTTATGAGAGCGACAGAGTTCCGATTTCCCTCACCCACGATCAATATCACGACGGAGTACGGGAGTGGACTGTCGTTCAGGAGCAAATCAAATCTGCCAACCTGAAGGATGTCATGGCATTTGTTGCCAGCGATAACCCCAATACCAAGGTCAGGACTTACTCCGGTGAATCCCTGGATTACATCCCGACCCGCAATGTCTATATTCCGGTGGATTCGGCCAAAGTCATTGCAAACGGAACCGTACGTCCGGAAGACGCCGATAAAATCGTAAAACAGGTAACGATACCTTTAAAAGGCAATATGATCAGCAAATCCAGCCTGATGGTACTTGATATTCTGGCTACCAACAATTGGGAACGTCCTGTTTATTTCGGTATCGGTATGGGCCCGGACAGCTATATGGGATTCGAAAATTATTTCCAACTGGAAGGAGCCGCTTACCGCGTCGTTCCGATTTATACCAAAGCAACGGATTACTATGAGTACGGACAGATCGATTCGGATATACTCTATGATAACCTCATGAACAAATTCGAATGGGGCAATATCAAAGACCCGAAAGTAAACATCGATTATTTCCACGATAATAACATCGGGGTGATGAAATACCGGACCACCTTCTTACGCCTTGCAGAAAAACTACAGGAAGAGGGTAAGCACGAAAAAGCCATCGCCGTACTGGATAAAAGTCTGGAAGAACTTCCATTGTCGCAGATTCCGCCGGACAACAGCCTGATCAATTATATCCCGCTTTATTACACCTTAGGACAAACAGACAAGGCAAATCACCTGTTGAATGAGTTGGCAACGATCAACTACCAAACCTTGAGGTATATCAATTCCCTTTCACCGGAAGATGCCCATAGCGGGGATATACCACAGGACGAACGGATCAGTCTGAATGTTCTTCAGATTCTGATCAATTTTGCCAGCCGGGCAGGTCAGTCCGATGTGGCTAAAGAATGGGCCAATCAGGTAGAAAGCCTTTATAATCCGACTGCTATTCATCCTTACCAACCGGAATTGCAGAAGGAAATAAAGGATACCAATCGTCCGTCTTAACTTATTGAATTCTATCGTTGTCCCGAAAGTTCCGTTAACGGACCGTTTTGGGACAACTTTATTTTAAAACTAAAAATATTAATGACATGATTACAGTAGATCATATAAAAGAGCTAAAAGAGCGTGGTGACGCTTTGAGGAGGTATCTTTGACGTCGATCACAAAAAGATCGAATTAGAAGAAACGGAATTGCGCACCCAGGCTCCTGAATTCTGGAGCAATCCGAAAGAGGCAGAAGTCGTTATGCGGAAAGTCCGCGAATTAAAAAAATGGATTTCGGGATGTGAAGATATTCACCGGGCTGTCGGAGACCTGGAAGTACTTTTCGATTTCGCCAAAGAAGGCGAAGCCACGGAAGAAGAAGTCGAAAAGCAATACCGGCATGCATTGCAACTGATCGAGGACCTGGAACTGAAAAACATGTTGCGCGAGGAAGCAGATTCCATGAGTTGCGTATTGAAAATCAATTCGGGAGCCGGAGGTACGGAAAGCCAGGATTGGGCTTCCATGCTTATGCGGATGTATATCCGTTGGGCAGAAGACAACGGTTATAAATTAGCCATCAGTAACCTTCAGGACGGCGATGAAGCCGGTATTAAAACAGTGACAATGGAAATCGAAGGAGACTCGGCATACGGTTATTTAAAAGGTGAAAACGGCGTACACCGTCTGGTGCGGGTGTCTCCGTTCAATGCCCAGGGCAAACGAATGACCTCTTTCGCCTCTGTATTCGTTACTCCTTTGGTAGACGATTCAATCGACATTGTTATCAGCCAGGCTGCTATCAGTTGGGACACCTTCCGCTCCGGAGGTGCCGGAGGCCAGAATGTCAACAAAGTTGAATCGGGTGTACGTTTGCGCTATCAATACAAAGACCCGTATACCGGAGAAGAGGAAGAAATTCTGATTGAGAATACCGAAACCCGCGACCAACCGAAAAATAAAGAAAATGCACTGCGCCAATTGCGCTCCATTCTTTACGACAAAGAATTACAACATCGTATGGCTGAAAAAGAAAAAGTAGAAGCCAATAAGAAAAAAATCGAATGGGGATCGCAAATCCGCAGTTATGTTTTCGATGACCGAAGGGTAAAAGATCACCGGACAAACTACCAGACATCCAATGTGCAAGCGGTTATGGACGGCGATATCAATGATTTCATCAAAGCCTACCTCATGGAATTCGGCGGGGAAGGATAAAAAAATGGAGAATTAAAAATTCTCCATTTTTTATTTTTCTATCGTTTTTATTTCAACCAAAGTCCCTGTAATTCCGTTCTCGGTATGTAGACTTCGGCAACACCGCAAGAATAAGGTCCCAGGACATACTGCGGATAAGTAAAGCAAACCGCCGTCGGTGTCAGATTAAAAGCCGTAAATCCGTTTGTCAAGGTCGGTTTATCCGTAAAGCATCCTTGTTCATCTTTAAAATTACGAGCCAGCAAATCGTTGAGTTTTTCTGCTTCTTTAAAATTCAAAACCTGATCGGCAGCAACAAAAGCCTGCCGTTTGATATCGTAATTGAATGCATCAAAACCCGTCATACCATGGGCACCTCCCGTAAAAGTATATACCTGCATACGGACACTGATATAATTTTCATCCGCCATAAGGACGGTATCACTTACATACAACTGATAACTCCATACAGGCCGATTGATTGTATCTTTCTCAAACGTACTGAATAAATCGTCGGCATCTTTCTTCAATTGAGCCTGTAACGTATCAATGCGCTTCTGAATCGCCTCATTGACAGCCACACAGGCTTTATTTACTTTCGGATCGGCAGAAGAAAAAACACTTTTCTCTACATGCACTTCCCAATTCGGTGTCTCCTCAACAAACTTTACCTCAGACACATCAATTTGTACCGGTTTCTGACAACTTCCCAGCAGAAACACCAGGCCTGTCATTATCAATAAAATATTTTTCATTACTTATTTTTTTAGATTTTATACGGAGTATCCGGTTATTCGTTACACATATCGATAAAATAACGATGAAAAGAAGAATCATTCGTCAATTCCGGATGAAAAGACGTGGCGAGCATATTTTTTTCCCGGGCAGCTACTACATGTCCTTGAATTTCACACAGGACATCTACTCCGGCCCCGACCTTCGTCACATAGGGAGCCCGGATAAAAACCAAAGGAATCGGCTCGGAATTGACTGCCGGAATTAAAATATCCGTATCGAAACTATCAATTTGAGTCCCGTATGCATTTCTCCTTACCTTGATATTCATTACAGCCAAATGTTTCATCGGATCGTCTTCCAGTTCCTTTGCCAGCAATATCATTCCGGCACAAGTTCCCCATACCGGCAAACCGTTTTCGATCTTCTGCCGCAAGGGTTCCATCATACCGGTCCTTATCAGCAATTTACCGATCGTAGTACTCTCTCCTCCGGGCAAAATAATACCATCCAACTCCTCCAATTGCCCGGGATATCTGACATCCACAGCCTCATGTCCCAATCGTTCAATATGCAACTCATGTTCGACAAAAGCCCCTTGAAAGCCCAAAATTCCAATCTTTTTCATTCGATTATTCATTAAGCCAGGTATTTACACAAAACGTCCCAAGAATCAGTCTTTCCAGTAAAATAAAGCTTATCACTATGATTTCACCGCTGAAACTGATTTTTGGGACATTCTTATTACCAACCTCTTTCTGCGTACTTGTTTTCTAATGTTTTAATTTCAAGTCCGGACATCGGTTCTCCTAAGTTTTCGGACAATTCAGCCAACTTAGCCGGATCGTTGAAATAAGTAACAGCTTGTACGATAGCTCTGGCCCGTTTTGCCGGATCGCCTGATTTAAAAATACCGGATCCCACAAAAACACCTTCAGAACCCAACTGCATCATCAAGGCAGCATCAGCAGGAGTTGCAATACCACCGGCAGCAAAATTCACAACCGGCAACTTACCGTTTTCATGCACATATTTTACAAGTTCGAAAGGAGCTCCGAATTCTTTAGCCAAACTCATCAGTTCTTCAGCAGGTGCATTTTTTACCCGACGCATATCATCTGCAATCTGACGCATATGGGTAACAGCTTCCACAACATTTCCCGTTCCGGCTTCTCCCTTGGTACGGATCATAGCAGCACCTTCTCCAATACGGCGTAATGCCTCTCCCAGATTCCGGGCACCGCAAACGAAAGGTACTTTAAAAGCGGTCTTATCTACATGATACAACTCATCTGCCGGAGTCAGCACCTCACTCTCGTCTATAAAATCGATCCCTATCGCTTCCAATATCTGAGCTTCTACAAAATGTCCGATACGTACTTTGGCCATTACCGGAATAGAAACTGCCTTCTGAATTTCTTTTATCATCTGCGGATCCGACATACGGGCCACACCGCCGTCACGACGGATATCAGCCGGAACCCGTTCGAGCGCCATTACGGCACAGGCACCTGCAGCCTCAGCTACCTTAGCCTGCTCTGCGTTTGTCACATCCATAATAACTCCGCCTTTCAACATTTGTGCGAGGTTTTTATTTAATTCGTACTTTCCCATAAGGTTATATTTTATAAAATTAATATATAAGATATTATAAATCTCTGCATTTACGCAATATACATCTACGAGTTTCAAGTTCCAACATTCACCCCCTATTTCACTTACATATTTTAGGTAAAAAGTTGTAAAATCTCATTAAATGTTCGCAAATATAGGAATTTAGTTTAAGAAAAAAGAGAAAAAGCGTAAACAAAGAACTGAAAATAGAAGAGAAAAAGCAATAAAAAAAATGCAGGAGGTATTCCCTCCCGCATTTCTTTTATATAGAGCCGGATCAGCTTAAACGACGGGCTCCGTCACTGATTTTTACCGGATATATTTTCGGCTCTTTACCAAATTCCGCCTTAAATTTAGCAATTGCGGTCTCGATAAAGTGATCGTATTTGTCTTCCGGTACTAAATTGATGGTACAACCACCGAATCCACCTCCCATAATACGGGAACCGGTTACCCCGCATTCTTTAGCCACATCGTTGAGGAAATCCAGTTCCACCGTACTCACTTCATACAATTTACTCATACCGTAATGGGTTGCATATACATTCTTACCCACGGTCTCGTAATCCCCTTTTTTCAAAGCCTCGCAAGTGTCAATCAAACGCTGATTCTCCTGAATGGCATAAGTTGCCCGCATATAATCTTCTTCGCTGATTTTACCTTTTACTTCTTCCAGCATTTCCATGTTGGCATCTCCCAGCAATTTAACTTCCGGATGGTTTACCGCAATGGCAGCAGCAGCCCGTTCGCATGATTGCCGGCGTTTGTTGTAAGGAGAATCCACCAACTCGTGCTTGGTGACAGAATCCACCAGTACTACTTTATATCCTTTCGGATTAAACGGAACATATTCATATTCCATCGTACTGCAATCCAAACGGATCAGATTCCCCTCCTTACCGAAGATAGAAGCGAACTGGTCCATAATACCGCAATTCACCCCGCAGTAGTTATGTTCTGTTTTTTGGCCGACCAATACCAACGTTTTCTTGTCAAAACCGCAATTATAGATTTCATTCAAAGCAAATCCATAGGTACTCTCCAAAGCTGCCGATGAAGAAAGACCGGCCCCCAGAGGTACATCTCCTGCAAAAACAGTATCGAAACCTTCGATTTTTCCTCCCCGTTTCTGCATCTCCCGGCACACGCCGAAAATATAACATGCCCACGAAGCTTTCGGCTTATCTTCCTCACGAAGGCCGAATTCGGTATAATCATCCAAATCCACAGAATAAGCTCTTACCTTATCGGTTCCGTTCGGCTTGATCTCTGCCAGAATTCCTTTATCGATTGCTCCCGGGAGCACACATCCTCCGTTATAATCGGTATGTTCCCCGATCAGATTCACACGTCCCGGAGAAAAATACAACATACCTTCTGTTCCGAATTTTTCTTTGAATTTCGTTCTTACTATATTAGTATCCATACTACTTTTATCTTTATTGTTCATAATCCATTACTCAACCGGTATGTTCTTGTTGACATTTTTCGAACCGGCAATCGCATAATACAAAAGGTATACCAACGCTCCGAAAATAACCCAATAACTGGCCAGGTATGAAGAAACGTCGGCAACGACACCTTGCAGTAAAGGCAATAATCCGCCACCGCAAACCATCACCATGAAAATACCGGAAGCAGCTTCCGTATATTTACCCAAACCTTCCACAGCCAGGTTAAAGATACCACCCCACATAACGGAAGTACACAAACCGCACAACACAAGGAGCATGATACTAACCGGAATTTCTGCCATTCCAAAAGAAATATCAGACTGGAAAACAGGCATTTTAATCGTACTGGAGATCGGAGTAAACATAGCCGCCAATGTCAAAATAATACCCAAAGCGGAAACAAAAACAAGCATCGCCTTGCTGGATACTTTCGCTCCGATAGAAGCGCCTACCAAACGTCCGACAAGCATTAAAAACCAATAGGTACCGACTACCGAACCCGCTGTCGTCGTATCGATACCAAGTCCGCCTTCGGTAGCACTACCGGTCATAAACGGATTGATAAACATCTGGATACCGACTTCTATACCTACATACAGGAAAATAGCAATCGCTCCCAATTTAAAATGCCGGAATGACAAAGCACTGTGTTCATTCTTTTCAGCCGTTTTTTCACTGACAGTCTGGCGCGGTTCGGGAATATTCACAAAGAAAAGCACGATAAACGCCAGCGCAAAAATACCAAGCGCCAGAAATAATGCCGGATTTGCATCCTGAATTGTGGCCGTACTCACATTGCTACCGATCAGATAACCTACCAATACGGGAACAATAGTTGCATTCAATGAGTTAAAGGAACCACCGATCTGTATCAACTGATTTCCTTTATTTCCGCCGCCTCCCAGGGTATTCAACATCGGATTTACGACCGTGTTCAACATACACATGGAAAAACCGGCAACAAATGCACCGATCAAATAAATAGCAAAACTTTCAGCGATACCTGAAAAATACTGAATCCCAACCCCGACAAAACCGACGATAATAGCCGCTAAAGCCGTCTTTTTATATCCGATTCTCTGCAACAGGAAACCTGCAGGAATACCCATAAAAGCATAAGCGATAAAATTGGCCGCATAACCCAATGTAGCCATCAGGTTAGAAGCACCGAACTGACTTTTGACGATGATGCCCATCGGATTTTGTAAACCGGTTACAAATGAAATCATACCGAAAAGCATGATCATCATTATAATAGGCAAAGTGTAGTTTTTTTTCTCTTGTGTCATAATTTAAAATATTTAGTGTAATGATTATTCTGGAATTATTTTTCTATACCGAATTTATAGATACATTTTTGTGTATAAACTTCCCCGGGATGCAATACCACTGAGGGGAAATGAGGTTTATTAGGACTATCCGGGAAATGTTGCGTTTCCAGGCAAATAGCACTCCGTTCCGGATAAGTCGCACCATACTTGCCCTCAAATCCGCCCAGCCAGTTGCCCGTATACAACTGAACCCCCGGTTCTGTCGTATATACTTCCAGGGTACGTCCGCTCTCGGGTTCTGTAACTTTAGCGGCAAAAGAAAGCTCACCTGTCTCTTTTTTGTTCAACACATAACAATGGTCATATCCCTTCCCGAAAACCAACTGCTCGAATTTGTCATCGATACGCTCTCCGACAACATGCGGAGTCCGGAAATCCATCGGGGTCCCGGCCACCGGGGCAATCTGTCCCGTCGGAACGGAAACGTTATCCATCGGGGTATAATGGTCTGCATTAATCGTCAGAATATGATTGCAGATCGTAGGTGTAGGCTTGGCATTTCCGGCCAGATTAAAGAATGAATGCTGAGTCAGGTTGATGATCGTCGTCTTGTCGGTCATTGCCTGGTAAGAAATCTCCAAGGCATTATCATTGCTCAAGTGATAAATCACCTCTACAGATAAATTGCCCGGAAAACCTTCTTCACCATCTACCGACAAATAATTCAACTTTAACGTTTGCGAATTCAGTTGTTCAGCGTCCCAAACGACAGCATTAAAACCTGTTAAACCACCATGAAGCGTATTCGGCCCGTTGTTTATTGCCAATGTATATTCCTTCCCCTCCAGCGTAAATTTTCCTCCGGCAATCCGATTACCATAACGTCCTACTAAAGAACCCAGGTATGGCTCCGGTGTATGCTGATAATCATCCAGACTACTGTGCCCCAATACAACATCGGCATAATCGCCGTTTTTATCCGGAGCCATTACTGCAACAACAAAACCTCCGTAATTGGTTACAGCAATTTCCATTTCATTTTTATTCTTCAAAATGAACAGGTCGGTTTCCTTCCCATTCACTTCCGCCTGGAAATCTTCACGCTTTAAAGCGATCCGACTTTTAGGCAATAAATTGTTAGGTGTCATAATTTTCGTTTATATAATAAATACCTTTCCGCACCCTTCAGGATTCGGAAATTTCTCAAATTTTTCTCCGTTATTTCTTCATCACACCGGCTTTCAATATATTTTCTACCGATCCGACATACATTTGCAAAAATAATCCGATTTTATACAATATCAAATAAAAAAGAGGTCTTTCGACCTCTTTTAGGAATATTTATGCAACAAATAATACAACAAATTAAAAATAAATAACTAAAGATAAGTTTTCAACCGGCGAATTCCTCCGTTTTCTTTCAACTTACGCAAGGCCTTCGATTTCACCTGACGTACCCGTTCACTGGTCAGTTTCAGTATTTCTCCGATTTCCTCCAAAGACATACCCGGCTTACCGTTTAAGCCGTAATACATACTGACAATCGTTGCCTCACGCTCATTCAGCATAGACAACGAACGTTCGATATCCTTTTTCAAAGAATCCTGAATCAAAGCGGTTTCCGGCGCAGGCATCACATTATCACCGGCGATGTAAATATCGTACAGATTAATCGTTTCTTCTCCGGTTGTCAACGGAGCATCCATAGACAACGGCTTGACAGCAATCTTCATGTTTTCTTTTACATCTTCCGCGGAAATATCCATTTTTTCGGCAATTTCTTCCGCCGTAGGCTCCCGCTGATACTCCTGTTCCAGTAAAGTATAATATCTGTTTACTTTATTAATGGTACTGATTTTATTGAGAGGCAAACGAATCAGACGGGAATTTTCTGCAATAGCTTGTAAAATAGACTGCCGTATCCACCATACCGCATATGAAATAAACTTGAATCCTTTTGTTTCGTCAAAACATTCGGCCGCCTTCATCAATCCTAAATTCCCTTCGTTGATTAAATCACCCAAAGTCAGACCGTGATTCTGATATTGCTTGGCAACAGATACAACAAAGCGCAGATTACTCAACACCAACTTCTCCCGGGCTTGCCTGTTACCAGCCTTGATCTGCTTAGCTAAAACCACTTCTTCGTCGGGCGAAATTGCACGAATCTTACCTATCTCCTGTAAATACTTGTCGATGGAATAAGATTCTCTTTCGGTAATCTGTTTGACGATCTTCAATTGCCTCATAATAGCTTTATCCTCCTTGATTTAATCAATCAAAATAATTTATCATTTGACTCGCAATTACCCCATTATACGTGAAAAGAAAAAAAAAGTTTCAAAAAATAAATAAAAACACCTGCTTTTTCTCCCTTAAAAAAAATAGCATTTCTTTGTAGTAATCAAAAAAATCCATACTTTTGCAGTCCGAAGTTTGAAAATAATATTCAAAAAATAAGTGCAATGAAACGTACATTTCAACCATCTAACAGAAAGAGAAGAAACAAACATGGTTTCAGGGAAAGAATGTCTACTGCAAGCGGTAGAGCTGTATTAGCTAAAAGAAGAGCTAAAGGAAGAAAAAAGTTAACTGTATCTGACGAACACAGACACAAAGCTTAATCTTTTCAAGATATAAAAAGAGCTGCTCTGAGGGCAGCTTTTTTTATGCAATACTCCGGACTGTTTATGGAAATAATAAGGACAAAACCTCCGGGAATCGTTCCTACTATTTTTATTCACACAGAAATGCTTTAAATTTGTAGCATAAACAGATAGAATGGACAAGAACACAGAACAATGGAACGAAATAAATGAGTTATTATCGAAAAACGGTGCTCATTTAAATGTCCTGGAAGAGGAAATAGACATCGAAATTCAACGGGAATACTTCAACCTTGCTCATTCCATAACCGAAAAGCCCCGGAAATTCAAGCAACTCTGTAAAAAGTATACAGAAAACATCAACCAATTATTCGACGAAAATATACCGGAGAAACAAAAAAAAGAAATGCTCACCGTCCTGGCGACACTGGACGACATCTCCATCTACCGGGCTATCGAAAATTTTTCGAAACAGGACTCTCCGCTAAAATCCTGGGCAACGGTAGCTCTTCAACAGTCACGGATGCTTATCCAATCCAATCTTCTCGAAGATCCTGAAATTTTTATTTCTACGGGATTGGGTGGACGAGGCAACCTGTTGCGTTATTTTTGCGTGTTTTTAAACCGGCAAAAAGAGAATTCCCTGGAGGAATTCCAGCAAAAAATCGTCCGCAACGAGACAGAAGCAGCCTTATCTCCTTTAAAGGGGGAACTGGAACAGATTCATTTTTCAACCGGTTACTCCACATTTACCGTTCTCATACCGCTGAATGCAGACCTGAAAATATTATTTTCGGGCATTGTCG
>ERZ791631.982-NODE-982-length-19896-cov-3.911547_pt1 | contig 19896 bp, 17 predicted proteins | sample MGYA00509961_ERZ791631 | MGnify/ENA primary metagenome ERZ791631 (study PRJEB30046, sample SAMN00715248) | human gut metagenome | study: EMG produced TPA metagenomics assembly of the A metagenome-wide association study of gut microbiota in type 2... | reverse complement strand
CTGCCGCGGCATCAGCGGCGGCGTTCTGAGCGGCGGCAGCCTGCGCCTGAGCGGCGGCGAGCTGCTGGGCCAGCTGGGCGTTCTCAAGCTCGGCGGCTTCGACAGCGGCCATGCTTGCGGCAACGGCGTCTTGGAACGCCTGAATGTCGGCGGCCGTATAGCCCGCTACGCCGCGCTGCCAGCCGCGCTTGTTAAAGCGGTAGGTGAAGCCCGCCGTAGCGCTGAAGCCGAACAGGTAGGAACCGTCCGTCTTCGCGGGGCATACGCGCGAAGGCGCCAGCATGCCTTTCAGCTCGATATTGAAGTCGAACGAACGCGACAAGCGGAATTTGTTGAGCAGACCGTAAGAGAATGCGAAAGCCTGATGCGTACCGGTCATATTGTCCTCTTGGCTCTTGTCCGTGAAGTTCGTAGCCAGATAACCGAAGCCTACGAACGGCACCAGATAATAGGCCCGGTCGTCGCGGTAACCGCCCGCCCAGTTCGAGAAGTTAAGCATAAAGTCGGAATGCACGAAGAGGTAAGGCCACTTGAGTTTGCCCAGATCGGCGTCGTAGTTGGCAAACTGACCGCCCTGCAGCTGCAGACGCATACCTACTACAGGATGCACCCATTTTACAAGCGAAAAGTTCGCTTCGAATCCGAGACGTTTTCCGAAAGACCCCGAATTGGAACCGTTCGTCAGGGCAGTGCCTACACCACCGCCCAGCGACATCTCCCAGTTATCCCAAAATCCATTGGACACAAAACCTGCAAAGCTCGGTTTTTTGGGCGTCTCCTGCGCCCATGCCGTCGTCGCGAATGCCACGACCGCAAGAATTAGAATAAGTTTTTTCATAGCTAACATTAGTTATTCCCAGTTGCAAAATTATAAATTAATTTTTCAAAATCCATTCATCGACAGCATGAAACGCAAAAACAGAGCCGAAAGCGACTAAAAAAGGCCGAAAACATACGTTTCCAGCCTTTTAATCTCAATATCAAATCTTTTCAGATCAGCCGCATTTCGAATAACCGCACGACATACAGGTCAGACAGCCGTTCTGGTAGGCCATATTCTCCTGTCCGCAGCTCGGACATTTGCCTTTCGACTTGGTGCCGTCCACGATATATTGCTTCAGCGCACGGCAGACGCCCGTTTTCCACGTGTTGATCGACTCGCTGTCCAGATGGAGCGACTCGATGAGCGAAACGGTCTTCTCAATCGGCATGCCGTGGCGCAGTACGCCCGAAATGAGTTTGGCGTAGTTCCAGAACTCCTCGTTGAACAGGCGCGAGATGCCGCCGATGGTGTTCGTATAGCCGTAACGGTCGGTATACTGGAAGTCGTAACGCTTGGTGCCGTCGTCCTCGCGGACCTTGATGATGAAGCCCTTGTTGATCTTGCGGGGAATATACATGGCGTCCTCCTCGATCTTACCCGTGAAGACCTCGTAGGGACGTCCGTCCTGAAGTCCCACAAAGGCGATCCAGTCCTCGGTGCCGTTCTTGAACCGCACGATGTCGGCAGGAATCGACTTGGGACGCTTCGCCACTTCGCCGGGATGCCCCTCGCACTTCTTTTTCTTGTTCTTGGAAGCCTTGTCGAGCAGCACGCCGTCGCGGCAGCCGTCGCGGTAAACCGTGACGCCCTTGCAGCCACACTCCCAAGCCGTGCGGTACACATCGGCGACGAGCGCTTCGGAGACATTGTTCGGCAGGTTCACCGTCACCGAGATCGAATGGTCCACCCATTTCTGGATCGCCCCCTGCATCTTGACCTTCGCCACCCAGTCGATGTCGTTGGCCGTGGCGCCGTGGTAGGGCGAAGCCGCCACCCACTCGTTCAGCTCGGCGTCCGAGATGGTCTCCAGTTTCGACGTATCGTATCCGTTCGCGTCCAGCCACTTGACGAAATTGTGGTGGTAGACGTTGTACTCCTGAAACTTTTCGCCCGTTTCGTCCTCGTAATCGACGTGCGTGTCATGGTCCGAAGGGTTGATCTTGCGGCGGCGCTTGTAGACCGTGCGGAACACCGGTTCGATGCCCGACGTGGTCTGCGACATGAGCGACGTGGTGCCCGTCGGGGCGATGGTCAGCATGGCGATATTGCGGCGGCCGTTCTTCTCCATTTCGGCGTACAGCTCCGGATCGGCCTCGCGGATACGGGCGATCATCGGGTTATTCTTCTCCTTCGAAGCGTCGTAGATCGGGAACGCTCCGCGCTGGGCGGCCATCCGGACCGAAGCGCGGTAGGCTTCGACGGCCAGCGTCTTCTGCACCTCGACGGCGAATGCGATCGCCTCCTCGGAACCGTATACCAGTCCCAGTGCCGCGAGCATATCGCCCTCGGCCGTGATGCCGAGACCCGTGCGGCGGCCCTTCTGCGCCATGGTGCGGATCTTCTTCCACAACTCCAGCTCCACGCGGCGGACCTCCTCGTCTTCGGGGTCGGCAGCGATCTTGGCGATGATCTGCTCGACCTTCTCCAGTTCGAGGTCGATGATGTCGTCCATCATGCGCATGGCCTTGCCGACATGCGCCTTGAACCTGTCAAAATTGAACTTCGCCTCCTTGGTGAAGGGGTTGTCCACATAGCTCAGCAGGTTCATCGCCAGCAGGCGGCACGAATCGTAGGGGCAGAGCGGAATCTCGCCACAGGGGTTGGTCGAAACCGTCACGAAGCCCTCGTCGGCATAGCAGTCGGGCACGCTCTCGCGGATGATCGTATCCCAGAACAGCACGCCCGGCTCGGCCGACTTCCATGCGTTGTGGATGATTTTATCCCAGAGTTTCTTGGCGTCGATGTCCTGCTCGTATTTGGGATGGTCCGACTTGATCGGGAACTGCTGGTGGTACTTCTTGCCCGCGATCGCGGCGCGCATGAATTCGTCGTCGATCTTGATCGAGACGTTGGCGCCCGTGACCTTGCCCGTATCGACCTTGGCGTCGATGAAACGCTCGGCGTCGGGATGCTTGATCGACAGCGAGAGCATCAGCGCTCCGCGGCGGCCGTCCTGCGCCACCTCGCGCGTCGAGTTGGAATAGCGCTCCATGAACGGAACGATACCCGTGGAGGTGAGGGCCGAGTTCAGCACGGGGCTGCCCGTGGGACGGATGTGTGAAAGGTCGTGCCCCACGCCGCCGCGGCGCTTCATCAGCTGCACCTGCTCCTCGTCCATGCGGAAAATGCCGCCGTACGAGTCGGCCGGGTTCTTATGGCCAATCACGAAGCAGTTCGAGAGCGAGGCCACTTGAAAGTTGTTGCCGATACCCGTCATCGGGCCGCCCTGCGGAATCACGTACCGGAAATGGTCGAGCAGCTCGAACACCTCCTCCTTGCTCATCGGATCGGGATACTTGCGCTCGATGCGCTCGATCTCGGCGGCGATACGCTCGTGCATCTGCTTGGGCGACGTTTCGTAAATATTGCCGAAAGAGTCCTTGAGGGCGTACTTGCTGACCCACACCGTTGCGGCGAGGTCGTCCCCTTCGAAATACTTTTTCGACTCGGCGACCGCATCGTTGTATTCGACTTTCTGCGGCGCCACGGGTTTTGCGGCTTTTGACATGACTATATTACTTTATTTCAGAATTTTAGCGTCGGAACGGACAAAGTCCGGTTTTACAAAAATGACTCTTTTATATGGAAAAAACCAGCGACGCACACCAATTTTATCCACAAGTTATTTACAAAAGGTGCAAAAGATGCGCCCCGCATACGTGAGACGCATTTATCGGCCGGCGGAAACCCGCGGCGCCGGTTTCGGCGTGCGGACCGCGGCCCAGAAAAGCACCGGCTACTTCACCGCCACGGCGTCGATCTCGACCAGCGCGCCCATCGGAAGCGCCGCCACCTGATAGCACACGCGGGCGGGCATCCGCTCGGTAAAGAACCGGGCGTAAACGGCGTTCATCGCGGCGAAATCGCCGATGTCCTGCAACAGGACGGTGGTCTTGACCACGTCGCCGAGCGTATAGCCGCCCTCTTCGAGGATGTGGCGCAGGTTCGTAAGCGACCGGTGCGTCTGGGCTTCGACGCCTTCGTCCATTTTGCCGGTGGCGCCGTCGATCGGGAGCTGGCCCGAAACATAGAGCGCGCCGCCGGCTTCGACGGCCTGCGAGTAGGGTCCCACGGCTTTGGGCGCATGGGGCGATGCGATAATCTTCTTCATAGCGGGGTGTTTTTCAAATTCCACACAAAGATAAGATATATTCCGTATATTTGCACAACACATTTAAGAATATGCTATGAAGATTTTGCTGAGAATCGCGGTTATCGCAGCCATAGCGGCACTCGCCGCGGGTTGCTGCAAATGCCGTTCCTACCAGAAGAAAAACCGCAGGCCGCTCGTCGGCACCGAGTGGCAGCTCATTCAGCTGGGCGGCAAGGCCGTCAAACCCGAAGAGGGCAAATTCACGCTTACGTTTCTGGCCGAAGAGAACCGCATCGCGGGCGTCGGCGCCTGCAACCGCATCATGGGGAAGTACGAAGCGACCGAGAAGGGCGTGCTGAAGATCGGGCCGCTGGCATCGACGATGATGGCATGCCCCGGCATGGAGCAGGAGGACGCGTTCACCAAGGCGCTCGAATCGACGACGCACTACGATATGGACGGACCGATGCTGCTCCTGCTGAGCGACGGCGAACTGCGGGCCGTATTTCAGGCGAAGCCCTGAGACGAAGCACGGGCGCAGCCTGACGACAAAAAAGGGAGGACTTTCGGAAAGTCCTCCCCTTTTTCATACGGCTCGCCGCCTCTATTTCAGGTGCGGATTCAGGCTGCGCCATTCCTCCACGGGCGGGATGATGCCCATCGAAATCACCTCGTCGCGCAGTTTGCAGAGGTGTTCGTAGCTGGCGGCGAGGGTCTTGTTCTCCTCGGCCGTGCCCTGCACGTTCTTGTAGCTGACGCCCTCCTTGGTGATCTGGGTCTCCATCGCCATCAGGATATGCTTGAACTCATCGTTGTGCACGAATACGCCCGCCGGATAGCCGAACGGCTTGCCGCCCATGGCCGCCGCGATCATGCAGATCGACAGGTAGGCCGGGCTTTGGAACGACGAGCGGCCGCGCAGGTCGATGATATGCTTGCCGCCCTGAATCACATGCTGCTGCAGGTCGTGCCAGTCGCCTTCGGGCATTTCATGGCCGATCAGCTCCGAAAGGGGACGTCCGGCGACGAGCGTCGTCGAGGCGAAGACGGCCATCTGCTCGCCGTGGCCGCCGTAGGTGCGGCAGTTGCGGATTTCGTCGGGCGAAATCTTGAAATACTTGGCCAGCTCCGAACGCAGGCGCGTGCTGTCCAGCGCGGCGAGGGTCGAAAGCTGCGAGGGGCGGATGCCCGCATAGATCAGCGTCACCAGTCCCGTGATGTCGGCGGGATTGAAAACCACGACCACATGCTTCACACCGGGGCAGTAGGTCTTGATGTCCTTGCCCAGCTGCGCGGCGATCTCGGTATTGCCTTTCAGCAGGTCTTCGCGCGTCATGCCCGCCTTGCGCGCCGCGCCGCCCGACGAAACGACATACGAAGCGTCCGTAAGAGCCTCCCTGATATCGCTCGTCCAAGTGATGTTCACCCCTTCGAACGCGCAGTGATAAAGCTCCTCGGCCACACCTTCGAGCGCGGGAGCATACGGGTCATACAGGCAGATGTTCGGCGTAAGGCGCATCATCAGCGCCGTCTGGGCCATGTTCGAGCCGATCATGCCGGCCGCACCCACGATGGTGAGTTTCTCGTTTGTCAGAAATTCCATAACTGAAACTATTTTAAATTGGGTACGATCCCGTACCCGGGTCTTATTTGCTGAAGCGGAACGTAAATTCGTTCTTCGCGTCGCGCATCCAAGCGAACTGCCGCGTAGTGGGCGAAATGGCGAACAGGGGCGAGAAAGTCGTCGCCTTCACCGTCACGCCGTCAGGCATTAGCTCCAGAATGCGTATCCAGCCGTCGCCGCCGTTGCCCTCGTAACCGCCGCCCATCGACTGCGCGTCGAAGAGCATCTGGTGTACGTCTTTTCCGGCGCTGTTTCTGTCGGTGCGGAACCCGCTTCCCGAAATGTGGCCGCAGACCACCAGTTCGATGTTGGAAGCCGGGCGGACCAGTTTCTGCCAGAGCTCCTCGCCGTTGCTGGCGTCGGGAAGCGGCAGTCCCTTGATCTTCACGATCCTGCCGTTGCGCACCAGCGGCTCAGGGACCGGACAGCCGCTGGTCCTTGGCATCGAGGTAAGCGTGGGTCATCAGCACGATCCGGTGATCGGCGTACTCCTCCAGCCCCGCCACCTGCTGCGCCCACTTCATCACCGTATCGCGGGGCGCGAACTCCATATTCAGGAAAAGGTAGTCCTTTCCGTCGGGGGCCTTCAGTTCGAAGGCGCAGTTCTCGACGGCGGGATTCTCGTCCGAATCGAGTCCGAACTGACAGATCGCCGCCGCGTTGAGCGGGTTGCGGCCGATCGGGAAATATTCGTTCAGGTGCGTGCGCCGCGCGCCGCTGCGGGTGTAGGTGTAGTCGTGGTTGCCGGTGGCGACCAGATAGGGCACGCGGCCGTCCAGCACGTCGAACGCATCGGCCATGCCCTGCCATTGGCGCACCGAGGTCAGATCGCCCGAAAAGCCGTTGCCGATGCGGTCGTTCTGCTCGACCACGTCGCCCACGCAGAGCACCATCCGAACGTTCAGCCGCTCGATATTGTCGGCGATCCATGCCGTCATCAGGCGGGCAATGGGCTGGCTGGCTTCGTTCTTGGCATATCCCTGCAGGTCGGGGATCACCACGACGCTCCACGATTCGGGATTCTCCAGCGCGGGTTGCCGGTATTCCTCCTGCGCCGCAGCGGGCAGGCTCCACAACATGGCGGCCAACGCCGCGAGGGTCATTATTCCTCTTTTCATTTTTCGTACCGTTTATTTATCGGGCCGCGAATCATTCGACTTCGCGGCGGTTCCGCAGGGCATGCGTGATGGTCAGCTCGTCGACGTATTCCAGCTCGTCGCCGAAGCCGATGCCGCGGGCGATCGAGGTGACTTTCACGCCGGGAAACTGCCGCAGGCGGTTCATCAGGTAGAAGAGCGTCGTCTCGCCCTCGACCGAGGTCGAAATGGCGAGGATCACCTCCTTCACGCCGCCGCGGGCGATGCGTTCGGTCAGCAGGTCGATCTTCAGATCCGAGGGCGAAATGCCCTGCATCGGCGAAATGACCCCGCCCAGCACGTGGTAAAGGCCCTTGTACTGGTGGGTATTCTCGATCGAGAGCACGTCGGCGACCTGTTCCACGACGCAGATCGTGGTCCGGTCGCGCTCGTCGTCCAGACAGATCGGGCACACCTCCTCGTCCGAAAGGTTGTTGCACTCGGCGCAGTATTTCACGTCGTTGCGGAAACGGTCGATGCTCTCCGTCATTTCGGCCACCGACTCCCGCTCCATGCGCAGGATGTGGATGGCGAGGCGCAGCGCCGTGCGGCGCCCCACGCCCGGAAGCTTCGACAACTCGCCGACGACGTCCTGTAGTAATCTAGACATTCAGATCGTTTCGATTTTGCGGCACTCCAGCCACCCTTTCTTGCCGTCGGCGATCACCACTTCGCACCAGTCGTCGAGCCGGTTCGTGATCGTCACGACCGTGCCTTCGTGCAGCACGAAAAGATCGGTGGACGACTTGTCGGGCGAACTCTTGACCGCCGTAGAAGCGGTCATGACCACGGCCGAAGTGTCGTCGAGCATCTCGCGGCGTTCGCCCAGCGCGAACCACGTCGTCAGCATGCACAACAGCACGGCGACGACGGTGCCGTAGAACCCGGCCTTGCGCAGCGAAAGCCGCTGGGCCAGCAGGTAGACCAGAAACAGCGCCAGCGCGCAGGCCAGCAGCACCAGCGAAAGGACGCTCCACGCCGTACAGCTCATCGTGTGGCGGGCTTCGCGCATCCACGTCACGAAGAAGAATTCGGGAATGTCCTCGATGTTGTCCTTCGTGCGGGCTTCGGCGACGCTCAGGTTGTGGCGGATGTCGTCGTTGCCGGGAGCCAGCCGCAGCGCCCGTTTGTAATAGAGGATGGCCTTGCCGATGCGGTCCTCCTTGAAGTAGGCATTGGCGAGGTTATAGTAGAGTTTCACGGAGCCCACCCCGCGGGAGAGTATCTGTTCGTAGGTTTCGGCGGCCTTGTGGAAATCGCCGTTGATATAGGCCGTGTTGGCCATGTCCCACAACTGTTCGGTCGTGGGCCGGGGCGCGGACTCGCTCTGCTCCGCCGCCGGCTGCGCAAGGCTGTCGGCAGGCTCCTGCGCATAGGATGCCAGACACCCCAGCAGCAGGACGAGACAAACTGAAATTCGTTTTTTCATAGCTGTTCCTATCGTTTTATCATCGCTTCGATCCGCGAAATGATATCGACGCCCTCGCCGTAGACCTCGGTCATCCGGGCCGATGCGGCCGGCGAATACTGCGCCTCGTCGCACTTGGTGATGATGGCCGTGAAACGCTGCGACTCTTCGGATGAGACGCCCCGTTTGTGCAGCTCCTCGCGGACGTTCTCCTTCGTGAGGTTGGCGACCGGAATGTTGAACTTGTCGCTCATGTAGCCCCACAACGCGCGGAGCATCTCCTCGTAGAACGCATGGCGGTTCTGCTCCTCCATGTAGCGTTTGGCGGCGCGGAAACGCTGCACGGCGACCTTGTTGGCGCGCTTGCCCCGCAGCAGGGCCACGTTCTGCGACTCGCGGATCTGCCGGCGCAGCGCGACGTAGACCATTGCGAAGAGGATCAGGATGCCGAAGAACAGCACCCAGTAGGCCGCGCTGAAGAGGAACGGTTCGCGGACCGAACGCAGCTGCGGACTGCCCAGCTTGATGAAGCGGATATCCTGTCCGAGCAGCTTGACCTCCTCCTTCGACATGCCGCGGCCCTGCACCACGGGGGCGTCGCCGCCTCCCTTGGCGTCGGGCGTGATCTCCAGCTCCAGCGCCTTCGACTTCAGCGTCATGTACTGCATGCGCGACGGGTCGAAATAGCTGAATTCGACGGGTTCCACCTCGTACGTGCCTTCGGCGCGCGCGATGAAGGGATATTCGAACTGGCGGTAGCCGGAAATGCCGGCCGCCGAGGTGTTGATCGACTCGGTGGTCTTGACGTTATACTGCTCGAACGAAGCGGGGAGCGTCAGTTTGGGCGCCTGCACGAACGTAAGGTTGCCCGTGCCGGAAATCTTGACCGTATAGGTCGCCGCGGAGTTGGCGGCCAGCCGCTCCTGCGGAAGCACGGCATCCATCGTGAAACTGCCCACGGCGCCGCTGAAGCTGGCGGGAGCGCCCGCAGGCAGCGGCTTGACGGCGATGTTGATGCGCGGACTCTGCACCTTGCGGGGCACGTTGACGAAGTCGGGACCGCCCCCGAAGAAGGGGTCCACGTTGCGGCGTCCCGGCACCACGACCTGCGCCACGGCCGTCAGTTCGGCCGGCTCGATCACGAGCGTCCCGGCCTGCTGCGGGTAGAGCAGGTACTCCTTGGCCACGAGCGTCTCGTAGACCTTGCCGTTGAAGGTCTCGCGCTGGCGCCGGGCGTTGTCGGTATTAAGCTCCTGCGCCCAGAATCCGTTGAACGACGGGAATTTCACGTCGTTGTATCCCACGACCGGCACCCGCTCGTACAGCTTGAACGTCACGCGCAGCGGCTCGCCCTTGTAGACCGAGGTCCGCGACACGACGGCGCGCAGCAGAATGTCGTCCTTGGCGATCTGGTTCTGCGCCGTAACGTCCGGCGAGGAGTCCTCGCGCGGCCGGGACTGCGTGCCGCCGGCGCCGGGGGACTTGCCCTCGTTCACGATCTCGATCGGCAGGGCGTTGGAACGGTAGACGGTGCCGTCCACCGTGACTTCGGCAGCCCCGACGGTGACGTTGCCCGCGGCCTGCGGAAGCAGGACGTAGGTGATCGTGTAATTGATGCTTTTGGTCATCGCTCCGTTGACGATCTGGATCGACTGGCCCGACGACTCGGCCGGGCCGGCGATCACGTCGAATCCTTCGAACGAAGGCGCCTTGAACGTCCCCTTGTCGGGATAGGCGTTGAGCGCGAACTCCACGCGGAACGCTTCGCCGACGGCGACCGTCAGCGGAGAGCTGGCCTCAAAAGTGACCTTCTCGGCAGCCGATGCCGAGAAGATCGCCAGCGCGAAGAGCGCCGTCAGGGATATTTTCGCAATGAAATCTCTCATTGAGCCTTACAATAAAATCTTTCTTCAGATTTTACAACGTAAACTTTTGCCCGTTAGTATATCTCCGGGCCGTTTTTTAATGTTTGAAATCGGCAAAAAAGTCGTTGCCCTTGTCGTCGACGATGATGAACGCCGGGAAGTTCTCGACGTAGATCTTGCGGACGGCCTCCATGCCCAGTTCGGGGAAGTCCACGACCTCGACCGACTTGATCGAGTTCTTGGCCAGAATAGCCGCCGGGCCGCCGATCGAACCGAGATAGAAACCGCCGTGCTTGCGGCAGGCGTCGGTGACCTGCTGCGAGCGGTTGCCCTTGGCCACCATCACCAGCGAACCGCCGTGCGACTGGAACAGATCCACGTAGGGGTCCATGCGTCCGGCCGTCGTGGGGCCGAACGAGCCCGAAGCCATACCCTCCGGCGTCTTGGCCGGACCCGCGTAGTATACCGGGTGCTTCTTGAAGTATTCGGGCATGGGCTTGCCCTCGTCGAGCATCTGCTTGATGCGGGCGTGAGCGATGTCGCGCGCCACGATCAGCGTGCCCTTCAGGTTCAGGCGCGTCTTGATCGGATATTTGGTAAGGATTTCGCGGACCTTGTCCATGCCTTCGTCGAGGTCGATGTCCACGGCGGGCGACATGGCGGGGGCCTCGGCGGGCAGGAAGCGGGCGGGGTTCTTCTCCAGCGCTTCGAGGAAGATGCCGTCGGGCGTGATCTTGGCCTTGATGTTACGGTCCGCCGAGCAGCTGACGCCGATGGCCACGGGGCACGAAGCCGCATGACGCGGGGCGCGGATCACGCGCACGTCGTGTACGAGGTACTTGCCGCCGAACTGCGCGCCGACGCCGCTCTCCTGACAGATCTTGAGCACCTTCTCCTCCCATTCGAGGTCGCGGAAGCAGCGGCCTCCCTCGTTGCCCGAAGTGGGCAGCTCGTCGAGGTAGCCGGCCGAAGCCTTCTTCACGGTCGAAAGGCACATTTCGGCCGACGTGCCGCCGATGCAGATCGCGAGGTGGTAAGGCGGGCAGGCCGACGTGCCGAGGTCGAAGATATGCTGTTTGATGAATTTCGTGAGCGACTCCTCGTTCAGCAGCGCCTTGGTCTGCTGGTAGAGGAAGGTTTTGTTGGCCGAGCCGCCGCCCTTGGTGATGAAGAGGAATTCGTATTCCATGCCCGGACGGCCGCCGTAGATGTCGATCTGGGCCGGCAGGTTGGTGCCCGAATTCTTCTCGTCGGTCATCGTGAAGGGCACGACCTGCGAATAGCGCAGGTTGCGCTTCTTGTAGGTTTCGTAAACGCCTTTCGAGATGCACGCGGCGTCGTCGGCGCCCGTGTAGACATCCTCGCCCTTATGGCCGATGCAGATGGCCGTGCCGGTGTCCTGACAGGTCGGCAGCTCGCCCTCGGCCGCAACGACCTGATTCAGCAGCATGGTGTAGGCCACGAACTTGTCGTTGTCGGTAGCTTCGGGATCTTCGAGGATGTTGCGCAGCTTCTGCAGGTGCGAGGCGCGCAGATAGAACGACACGTCGCCGTAGGCGGCCTTCGACAGCAGTTCGAGACCCGCGGGGTCCACCTTCAGGATTTTACGTCCGTCGCACTCGACGACCTTCACGTAATCCTTCGTCAAAAGACGGTACTCGGTTTTGTCCTCCCCCACGGGGAACGGCTCCTGATAAATAAAGTCAGCCATAATGGTAGTTTGTTTATGTTTGTAGTATCAATATCCTTGCAGTCTGCCCCGACCTTCGGCCGCCGCGGGGCGCGGAAGCCCGTCCGCGATTCGAGAATCCCCCGGAGCTAAAGCCATGCAAAAATACAAAAAACAATCCGGATTGCGCAACAATTTCCGGCCGTCTGTTATTTTTTTCACAAAAAGGCGAATAAAATAGCCCGAACAGGCGCAATTAATTAGAATATTTATTAAATTTGTGCGGTTTTTCGAGAGAAACAATTCACTGCATAAATTAAATTACTATGGTATCCTACAAAGATTTGGGTCTTGTGAACACCCGTGAGATGTTCGCAAAGGCCATCAAGGGCGGTTATGCCATCCCGGCATTCAACTTCAACAACATGGAGCAGATGCAGGCCATCATTCAGGCTTGCGTGGAGGCTTCGTCGCCGGTAATTCTTCAGGTGTCGTCGGGCGCGCGCAAGTACGCCAACCAGACCCTGCTCCGCTACATGGCTCAGGGCGCCGTCGAATATGCCAAGGAGCTGGGCAAGAACATTCCGATCGTTCTGCACCTCGACCACGGCAACTCGTTCGAGCTTTGCAAGAGCTGCATCGACATGGGCTTCTCGTCGGTGATGATCGACGGTTCGCACCTCCCCTATGAGGAGAACGTGGCGCTCACCAAGCAGGTGGTCGACTACGCACACCAGTTCGACGTGACGGTAGAAGGCGAGCTGGGCGTACTGGCCGGCGTGGAGGACGAGGTTTCGGCCGAGCACCACACCTACACCGATCCCAAGGACGTCGTGGATTTCGTATCCAAGACCGGCGTGGATTCGCTGGCCATCTCGATCGGCACCTCGCACGGCGCCAACAAGTTCAAGCCCGAACAGTGCACCCGCAACGCCGAGGGCATCCTCGTTCCGCCCGAACTGCGTTTCGACATTCTGGCCGAGATCGAGAAGGAGCTTCCGGGCTTCCCCATCGTGCTGCACGGATCGTCGTCGGTTCCGCAGGAGTACGTGAAGATCATCAACACGCACGGCGGTGCGCTGAAGGATGCCGTAGGCATTCCCGAAGAGCAGCTCCGCAAGGCCGCCAAGAGCGCCGTCTGCAAGATCAACATCGACTCGGACGGCCGTCTGGCGATGACCGCAGCCATCCGCAAGATCTTCGTAGACCAGCCCGCCGAGTTCGACCCCCGCAAATATCTGGGTCCGGCCCGCGACGAGCTGAAGAAACTCTACATGCACAAGTGCGAGAGCGTGCTGGGTTCGGCCGGCAAGGCTTAATCCGCAACATTCCGACAAAGAAACCCGGTCTTTCGAGACCGGGTTTCTTTCGTTTCCGGCGTGCGTTGCCGGAAAACGGCGGCTCCGGAGAAAAGAGTCGCAAGGGGGCGGAATTCCGGACGCAAAGCGACGCGGAGACATCGGATATACCCCGGTCCGGGCGGGACCTGGCAGAGTCATCGGACTAAAAAACAAGGACTTAACATAAACGATCCATACCCGATTTGACCCCCGGCTTTGTTTTGACAAGAAAGGGGGTATTTCTATTTTTGCTGCCGAGCGGCACTATGCCGATGCCGGACCAATCACAATCAAATCAGGTTAATTATGGAGAGAATAGAAAAAACCTTGCTGCTGCCGCTGCTGACGGCCGCAGTATTGTCTTCCGCGTCCTGTTCCGACGACAAGGAGAAGGAGCCGCCCGTGCGGGCCGTAAATTACACCATCGAGTTCACGACCGTCTTGCAGGCGGTTTACCTCGGAGACAGGTACCGGACCGGAGACGGCAACTACCGTCTGACGCTGACCAATGCGGACGGAGACGTGCTGGAAGCGGACCTGACGAGCGTCAAAGCCCCCAAACCCTCCGCCGCGATGCCCGAAGCGGGCGTTTACACGGCGGCGGAGACCCGCCGGGCGGGAACGTTCGCGCCGGAGGCATCCTCGTGGGAAACCGCCAAAAGCGGCGTCGAGGTCCGGAGCGCGAATCAGGCCGGGCAGAAAACGAAGTTCGCGATCCGTGCGGGCAGCATGACGCTCGCGCCCGCGGCATCGGGCGACGGGACCTTCACCCTGTCGGGCGAGGTGACCGACGGGGACAAAACCGCCCTCGCGTTCTCGTGGAGCGGCGCGCTGGCCTTCGCAAACGAATCCGGGGAGGAAGACCCGGTCGTGTACGAACGGCTGTCGATGGTCTTCGGCGACTACTATCCCAACGACTACGGCATTGCGGCCGACACCTACATGCTCCGCGGCGGCAACGAAAGGGTCGAACTGCATTCGCAGCTCCGCAGCGTGCCGGCCGCCGATCCGGCGGCGCCGCTGCCCAGCGACGGCAAATACACGATCGACCTGCGTTCGGAAGCGGGAAAATACGCCAACGAAACCTTCACGTTCCGCTCAGGCTACATCTCCGAGAGCGGCCGGGCCGCCGGCACCTACTGGAAAACAGACCAAGCCACCTACGTCGCCACGTCGGGATCGTTCACCGTCTCGACCGTCGGCGAAAGCTGGAAGATAGAGGGAACGCTCCGCGACGACGGGGCCGAAGAGACGTTTTCGTTCACCTACACCGGAAAACCCGGATTCAAAAACTAATCCCCAAATACGTTACGACCTATGCAAATCTTCAGAAAATCACTGCTCCTGACCGCCGCGCTGGCCCTGACGGCCTTCGCCGCATGCAGCAACGACGACAATGAAAACGGCGGAGACGGCAAAGAGACCGATCCCGATTACCTCGCACTCCCCCACGCCTACGGCACCTATTACCACACCTACTGGGGCGATGCGGCCGGCGACTACTATCTGGTGCTGACCGACGCAGACCTCGATCAGGCCGATGCCGCGCCCTACAAGTACCGGCTCGACATCGACTTCCTGAGCGTACTGGCGACCGATCCGAAAAGCGCGCGTCCGCTGGACGGCGAATACACCATCGGCAAATCCACCGACAACAAGGCCGGCGTATTCATCGAGGGATTTCTCGGAACCGATTCCTTCGGCATGCCGGCTCTGTTCGGCAGCTATTGGAACGAGCCTAACGAAGAGGAGGGTTCCACAACACCCCACGCCATCGTCGGCGGAAAGATGCGAATCAAGACCGACAACGGCATCACCACGATCAAGGCGGAGTTCATCGACGAAGACGACAGCACGCTGCGCGTCAGCTACCGCGGAGCGCTCGAATTCGAAAACCGCATAAACGACTCTTACCGCGGCGACTCGAAACTGAATGCCGACTATGCGATGAACGCCGACGCGCCGGTGGTTTCGATCAAGAAGATCACGGACGAATGTACGGCCCGGTACGACCGCTGGGACCTGCACTTCTACGAAAAGGAGTGCTACGCGACGCAGGGCGCGACGGGGTACTACCTCTGGTTCAGGCTGAAAACGGCTCCGGGGCAGGAATACATTCCGTCGGGCACCTACAAAGCGACCTCGGACGACACGCCCGGCTTCCTGCCCGGCACACGGGAAGATCTCGGCGGCGGAAATCTCCGGGCCGTGAACACGTGGTTCTACAGCGGCCGCACGCCCCATGCCCCGATGGCCAACGGTTCGCTGACCCTGAAAACGTCGAACGGAACGGACTACGAAGTGTCGTTCTCGACGGGCGACGACCACCCGATGCCCTATCTGGTGACGGGATCGTTCTCCGGAACGGTGAAAAAGCTCGCCTCCAATTAGGCGCCCCGGATAGGCGGATTTTCGCGGCCGCCCCTCTTCCCGGCCTTCCGGGAAGGAGCGGTCCGGAATCCGGAAGATCTCAAGGCCGGAACTTCAGAGAAGTTCCGGCCTTGAGATTTCATGCGGGGCGCACCGTTGTCGGGACCGCAGCCGCTTTCGGGTCCGGCACCGTTTTCAGAGCTGCGGCCGCTTTGAGGGCTGCACCGTTGTCAGGTCAGTACTTTTGTCGGGTCTGGCACCGTTCCCGGATCGGCGGACCGGTCTCCTGCGGCAGATCGGAGTCCATGCGGTCCGAGGCGGTTACGGCTCCAGCACGGACCGGGCGGCCGCGGAATCAGCGGACGTATTTTCCGACGAACTCCCGGACGACGGCGGTGTATTCCTCCCTGTTGTCCCGGTAGGAGTAGGCGTGTCCGGCTCCGGGAACGAGCCACAGCTCCTTTTCGCCCGGCTTGGCTTCATAGAGCGGATAGACCATCCACGTAGGCACGTAATCGTCGGCGTCGCCGTGGATGAAGAGCATCGGAAGTTCGCACTTGGCCACCTGCGCCAGCGCCGAAGCCTCGCGGAAATTCCAGCCGTATTTTAGATCACAGAGCCAGCTCGCAGTGTGCATCAGCGGAAATGCGGGAAGTCCGAACGAGGTTTTCAGCTCGTTCGAGAACTCGTCCCAGACGCTCGTGTAGCCGCAGTCCTCGACAAAACACTTCACATAGGGCCTCTGCGGCTCGCCCGCAACCATCATCGTCGTGGCGGCGCCCATCGAGATACCGTGAACGACCATCTGCGTATTGCCGCCGAAGAGGGTGTCGGCAACCTCCATCCAGCGCAGCACGTCCAGCCGGTCGAGCCAGCCCATGCGGATCGCCCGGCCTTCGCTCCGGCCGTGGTAATGCAGGTCGGGCAGCAGCACGTTGTAACGCAGGTCGTGATTATAGAGGTAGCCGATCATCAGCATCCGCACGGCGCAGTCGGTATATCCATGGACGATGACGGCCGTGCGGTCGGTCGGTTCGGGAGCCGCGGCGTAGAGCGCATGGAGCCGCACGCCCTGCGGATCGACGATCACCGTATCGCGCAACGCTCCGGCCCGTTCGAGGCTGTCCGTCCACGGACGCAGGAAAGGATACTCGGCGTACATATATTCATAGGCCGTGGCATTTTTCGCCCGCATCGTCTCTTCGGGGCGCAGCGAGAAGCCGAGCATGTAGAAACTCCCGCCGATAACCGCAGCTGTCAGCAACAGCACAAAAAGGGCTATGGTCCGCGTAATTCGTCTCGTCGTCATAACTTTCGGTTATAGATCCGCACTCTCGGAGAGCGGCACGCCGTCCCAGCTCGAAGCGGTCTCGGCGACACGCGTTACCGCCGGACGGCCGCCGGACAGACTCATTCGGCAGCCAGTTTCGTCCGGATGTGCGCCAGCATGTCGTCGGTCATGCGCGAAAGGTCCCATTCGGGTTTCCAGCCCCACTCCTCGCGGGCGCAGGTGTCGTCCAGCGAATTGGGCCAGCTCTCGGCGATCTCCTTCTTGACGGGATCGACGTCGTAATCCATCGTGAAATCGGGCAGACGCTTCCTGATCTCGGCGCAGATGATCTCCGGCGTGAAGCTCATCGAGGCGATGTTGAAGCTGTTGCGGTGAACGAGTTTCGCGGGATCGGCCTCCATCAGTTCGACGCAGGCGCGCAGCGCGTCGGGCATGTAGATCATGTCCATATAGACGTCCGGCGGCACGGGGCAGGTGAACCGCCCGGAGCGGATGGCCTCGTAGTAGATCTCGACCGCATAGTCGGTCGTGCCGCCGCCGGGCAGCGTGACGCTCGAAATAATGCCCGGAAAACGCACCGAGCGGGTATCGACGCCGTATTTGTGGTGGTAGTAGTTGCCCAGCATTTCGCCCGTGACCTTGCAGATGCCGTAGATCGTCGTGGGCTGCATGATGGTATCCTGCGGGGTCCGATCCTTGGGCGAGGTGGGGCCGAAGGCGCCGATCGAGCTGGGCGTGAAGAGCGCGCAGTGGTGCTGGCGGGCCACTTCGAGCGAATTGTTCAGTGCACCCATGTTGACGTTCCACGCCATCTGGGGATTGCGCTCGCCGACGGCCGAGAGCAGCGCCACGAGGTTGAAGATCGAGTCGATATGGTAACGGGCGACCACCGAGGCCATGGCCGTAGCGTCGAGGGCGTTGAGCACTTCGAAAGGCCCTGCTTCGCCGAGAGCCTTGCATTCGCGCATGTCGGTGGCGACGACGTTGCGGTCGCCGTAGATTTTGCGCAGGTAAACCGTCAGCTCGGAACCTATCTGGCCTCCGGCGCCTATTATCAGTATACGTTTCATGGGTTTAGAGTTATAATTCAAAAGTAAAGATAGAAAATAATTGTGAAAACCGCACAAATTTTTGGTCTTTTCATTTTTCTTATGTACTTTTGCACCACTCGAATGAGAAATGTTGCTGTTGTAGCTCAGTGGTAGAGCACTTCCTTGGTAAGGAAGAGGTCACGAGTTCAATCCTCGTCAACAGCTCGCAAAGCAAGGATTACGGTGTCACGTAATCCTTTTTTCATTTCGGCGGAAAGGCCTGAAGACCGTCAGGGAACAGGTGGAGCGGATGGCAGCGGTCCGCCGGCTGCGGAGATGCCCAATGCGAAAGATGCAGGCCGGGGAGGGGCGTTGGCTGCCGAGACGCCAAATGCGGAGATGCACGCTGGGGTCCGCCGGCCGCCGAGACGCCGCATTCCATGCGGAAGTCTCCGGAAGAGCGGCCGCTTCAGGCAGACGAAAAGCGACAAAACAAACAATCCGAAGCCCGATTGCCGCCCAATCAGCCAATACTGCGCCCAAAATGGACTATCCAAGCCGATCGTTTGCCGTAACTTTGCCGTGTAAATGAATACGGACATGAAAATTACGGTCAATCCCGGCATGGAACACCTGCGGCAGTTCGTCCGGCAGCTTCCGGAACTTTTCCCGGTGTCGGGCGAAGTGCTTCACGACGGCCGCAATCAGATCCGCGCCTTCGACATCGGAGGCGAACGGCTCGTGGTCAAGCGTTACAAACGGCCCAGCGCGTTCAATGCCGTCATGTACTCGTTTTTCCGCAAGAGCAAGGCCCGGCGCGCCTACGAACACGCCCTGCGCCTGCGCGAGCTGGAAATCGACACGCCCGAACCCGTCGCATGGAGCGAATACCGCCGCAACGGGCTGATAACGGAGACCTATTTCGTATCCCGCAGGTCGGACTACGCACCGCTCACGGCGGCTACGGAACGGTTCCCGACCTCCGATTCGCTGCCCGTGCTCGAAGCATTCTCCCGTTTCACCGTCCGGCTCCACGAAAAAGGGATCTGCCACGAGGATTTCAACCAAACCAACATCCTCTGGCGGCACGACGAGGCGACGGGACGCTACGATTTCCAGCTGATCGACATAAACCGCATGAAATTCCTCCGGCGGCCGCTCCGCCCCGACGAATGCATGATCAACCTGCGGCGGCTGAGCTGCCCGGCCGTGGCGTTTCTATACATCCTCGACCGCTACGCCGAAACGCGGCAGTGGGATATGGACGACACGCTGCTGCGGGGCACGTTTTTCAGGCTTCTGTTCGGACGCCGCCAGCAGTTCAAGAAGCGTTTCAGGGAGCGCAAACTGGCCGCGGCAGGCAAAAAACAGGGCTGAAAATTTGGATTTCGGGAATATTTCACTACATTTGCCAGAGGTTAATCCACGAAGGAGACGATGAGACTTTACGGTTTTGCATATTATTTCTTTTACTTTTTCTTTTATAGCAAGGGAAGAAGCGGGATGGCATGCAATTAACTGTATAAAACAATAGAGTGAAAACACGAAGGATCCCGTTCTGCAGAAGAGCGGGATTTTTTAATGCGATTCAGAAGATGAAACGGATAACGATACAGGGGATAGCGGGTTGTTTCCACGAGACGGCGGCGCACGGAAGTTTCCCCGGCGAAGAGGTCGAAGTGCTGCCCTGCGTGAGTTTCGACGAGCAGTTCGCCCGCATGGCGGCCGACGCGGAGCTGCTGGGGGTGGCGGCCATCGAAAACACCATCGCCGGAAGCCTGCTGCCTAACCACGAACTGCTGCGCCGCAGCACGCTGACGGTCATCGGCGAGTACAAGCTCCGCATCTCGCACGTGCTGGCGGCGCTTCCGGGACAGCGGGTCACGGACATCCGCGAGGTGCATTCGCACCCGATCGCCCTGATGCAGTGCGGCGAATACCTCAAGGCCCGGCCCGCGATGAAAGTCGTCGAGCGCGACGACACGGCGGGAAGCGCCCGCGAAATCGCCAGCCAGCGGCTCCCCGG
>ERZ791631.966-NODE-966-length-20231-cov-6.280432_pt1 | contig 20231 bp, 10 predicted proteins | sample MGYA00509961_ERZ791631 | MGnify/ENA primary metagenome ERZ791631 (study PRJEB30046, sample SAMN00715248) | human gut metagenome | study: EMG produced TPA metagenomics assembly of the A metagenome-wide association study of gut microbiota in type 2... | reverse complement strand
TGATCAGGCAGTGCCCCATTGAGCAGGTGTTGACCGTCCAGCGCGGCAGGCCCAGTTCGATATACTCGTCCACGCGGTCCTTGACCAGCTGCAGGTAGCGTTCATTCTTGGTGACCTCATACGCCTCGCAGATGCCGTAGTAGGCCACGCCGCAGGGCCAATCCCATGTCATGTCCATCCGCATCGTGCGGTCCACGATCTTGTCGATCGCAGTCTCGATTTGGGCCTTGTCAAAAATCAGGTTTGCCATTGCTCTCTCCTTTTTAAATTGCGAATCCGCTTATACCAGCGCCACTGTCTTTCCGGCGGGGATCTCATAGTGGCGGCCATCCACCTCGACCCAGATGGACTGGGCGTTGGGGTTGCAGACCTTATCGCCCGCGGCGGTGTATTGCAGGCGCGCAGCGTCGGCCATATAGTCCACGATCTCAATGTTGGTGGCGTACCAGGTGTCCTCACGCCCGCCGGCCAGCTGGCAGAACTGCTCCATCAGGGCCCAGTCCTCCTCGGTGCGGAACTCAAAGCTGTGACCCCAGACATACATCATGTAGAGATACTGCGTCTTGTACAGCTCGACAAAGCGCTTGCCGTCCTCCAGCAGGTTGTGGGTGTGGTGGCAGGTGGCCTTCCATGTCATAAAATCGTGGGGCATCGCAAAGTCATGGGTATCGCCCACCACGCGGGCATAGCGGATGCCCAGCGCAGGCAGCAGAGCGGCAATCTCCGGTGTCCAGCTGCCGTTGGGGTAGGCAAGGCCGCGCACGGGGTAGCCCATGACGCCCTCAAGCTGCATACGGTCGGCCAGCACCTGCCGGGCGGTCTGGTCCAGCGGGCTGCGGGAGATGGTGGGGTGGTGGTAGGTGTGACAGGCGACCTCATGGCCCTTGTACAGCTCGACCCACTCGCTCTCCGGGATGCGCTCGGGGCGGGGCAGACCGCCGTTCAGGTTAAAGGTACCCCGGATGCCGTAGCGGTTGAACAGCTCGACAAGGCGGCGGTCCTCCAAACGGCCGTCATCATAGCTCATCGTCAGCACCTTATGCTTGCCGCCGGGGAAGCAGGTGTAAATGACCTTCGGTTCGGTGTAGTTCATAAACAAAGCCTTCTTTTTTGTCAAAATTTATTTGAAATTCGCCCGCAGCACATCCAGTGCCGGGGTGGTATCCTGCAAAAGCTGCTGCACAAAGGCCTGTGCCGTGCGGCAGGCGCCGGCGTTTTGCTGGTGGGCGTTGTCCTGCTTTGCGCCCACCCACATATAGCGGGCCTTGCAGCGCTCAGCGCCAAGGGCGGTATTGGCGGCGGCGGTAGCGGCGCCAAGGTCGATAAACGGCGCGCCGACCTCGGCGGCAAAGGCGCGCATCGCCTCGCGGTAGGCGGCAAACGAGGGGTGGCAGACACCGGCCTCGTCAAACTCGCGCATCGCCACGGGGGAGGCAAAGATGCACACCGCACCGTGACTGCGGGCAGCGTCCCAGAAGGGGCGCAGGCTTTCGCCGAAGGCATCCGCCGATACATAGCGCTCGGCCTTTGTGCGGTTGGCATCGTTGTGGCCGAAGCTGACCACCAGCAGATCACCGGGGCGGATATGCGCGGCAATGTCGTCCAGCCGCCCCTCCTCGCGGAAGGTCTTGCTGCTGCGGCCCGCCATGGCGCAGTTGTCAATGACAAGGCCCGGCAGCTCGTAGCGCATCTCCTGCGGGAAGGGGCAGTCCGCGCGGTGGGCAGCGCGGCATACAGCATCCCCCTGCGCCAGCGTGTGGAGCATCTCGCCCCAGCCCGTCACCGGCTTATCGCCGGGGGCGTAGCTCTGCATAATGGAATCGCCCGCCATCCACAGGGTAGGCTTGGCGTTCAGCTGCGGCAGCACATTGGCAAAATCCATGTCGCCTGCATAGTAGAAGGACGGGTAGCACGGCTGGTTGTAGCAGTTGTTCTGCCATGCCACGCCGCAGCGGTACTGTGCATCGTGCATCAGGGTAAACAGCTTGTGGGGGGTAAGATCGGTGGTGGTGTAGATGTGGATGGCGGTGTCGTCCGCCGTGCGCACCAGCAGCTCCTCACGGAAATCACCCAGCACATCGGCCACCAGACAGGGGTTGCCCTTGGTGCCGTTGTTGGTGGCAGTGCCCGCGGGCTGCAGCATGACGCCGTGGGTCAGATCGTTAATGACGCCGTATTGATCGCCGTGCAGATAGTCTGCACCATCGGTGATCTGGGTGGAAAGGTCGCCCGCCCAGTAGATTTTCATGTTGGTGCCGGGGGTGGGCAGCTCCAGCTTGCGGCCGTTTACATCGTACACATCCTTGACCCAGACCTGCAGGCCGCGGGTGTTCGGGTCGATTTTGCCGATCATGCAGCGGCCCAGATCCTCCTCGGCGTATTCGCCAAAGCGGACATCGCCGGTCTCGGCATCGCGCAGTGCCCAGCCGTAGGGGGCGCGCTCGCCCTCCTCGTACACATTGAAGATCTCCAGACCGGGGCTGTCGGGGTCGATGTCAGCCACATGCATCGCATCGCCGTGGCCGAACTTGGCGCGGGTCCTGCCGTCCGGCAGGGTGCCGTATTTGGAGTAGAGCAGGCTTCCGTCATGGTCGATGGCTGCTGCGCCGTACACAATTTCCATGCAGCCGTCCCCATCAATGTCAGCAGTCGAAATACTGTGGTTGCCCTGCCCGGCCAGAATGCCGTACACAGGGTCGGTGCCGACAGCGAGGTGGCAGCCGCTGTCGTTGAAGGGGTTCGCCATCGGCACAAAGCCGGAGTCGATGCCCCATACCTTGTGAAAGCGGTTCTCAAAAAAGTCGTAGGCCGCCAGCGTGGCGCGGGTGTAGTAGCCGCGGCAGGCGATCAGATAGGGGCGCTCGCCGTCCAGATAGGCCACCCCGGCGTTAAAGCGGTCCACGCGGTTGCACGGCTCGATGCGGGGCATTGCATAATCGCCCCACAAAAGGCCGTCATCCACGCGGGGGTAAGGGTAGTCGATCGTGTCCAGCTCGGCGCCGTCCCCGCCGAACATCGTCAGGTACTCGGGGCCGTCATAGACAAAGCCCTCGAACCTGCGCAGCTCGTTTTTGGGGCTGCGGCTCGGCGCGTACACATCAAGGAAATAGTCGGCCAGCGCAAGGGCATCAGCCTCGCACAGGGGGTAGGCGTACTGCGGCGCAAGGCCGAAACACTGCTCCACCGTGGCGGGCCAGCGGCCGTTTACGACCTCGGGGTGGGTGTGCCAGCGGCGGAACACCTCGGCCATATGCAGGCGGTAATCCTGCGCCGTGCAGACATAGTTATCCGCGTGGCTGTACCCGGCGTCCAGATCCTTCTGCGGCATCGTGATATACTGGCGGGACAGCACGGTGCCGTCCGGCGCAAAGCGGGTCATCACGGTGCCGGGCGCGGTCTTGACAGCCATCTCGGCCCTGCCGTCCCCGTTGAAGTCGTACACCATAAACTGGGTGTAGTGCGCTCCGGCGCGGATGTTCTGCCCCATGTCCAGCCGCCAGACCAGCGTGCCGTCCAGCTTATAGCAGTCGATAAAACACCGCCCGGTGTAGCCCTTGATCGACACATCGTGGGAGTTGTCAGGATCCCATTTTACAAAATACTCGTACTCGCCGTCGTTGTCAATATCACCCACACTCATATCGTTGGCATGGTAGGCAAATGGCTCCCCCGCCGGGGTCACGCCGTCCGCCGGCTTTTGCAGGGGCAGCTCATAGTACCCCTTCTGCCACGGCTTTACGCCCCTGCAGGCGGGCCCTTCTACGCCGTTTACCAGCGGGGCCACGGCGTAGCTATCCCCGCTTGTGCCCTGCGCGTCAAGATAGTTTGTGCTGTCGGTCACGGTGGCCAGCCTGACCCCGTTTTTATAGAGCACAAAGTCGGTGCCGGTCAGGCCGGTGGCGTTGTGGCCGGTGACCTCGCTTTTGAAGAGCCGCCAGCTGATAAACACGCCGGTGTTTGCCGTGACAGCTACCAAACCGCGGGACAGCGCCTCCAGCTGCTGCTGCAGCACGCGGCCCACGGGGGTCTGCACGGGTGTGCTTTCCTCCAGCAGGGCCCCGTTTTCTGCCAGCGCCTGCACCTTGATGTAATAGGGGATATGCGTCGAGCGGCAGAAGGTGAAAAGGCTTTCCCCGCTCTCGCCCGCCGTTTTGAACCGCACGGTCTCGCCGGGGCGGTCGCTCCACAAAATGCGGTAGCGGGCGCCCCCGGCCACCGGCTGCCAGCTAAGGGTGGTTTGGGCAGCCGTCTGGCTGCGCACAGAGATTTGCATGGACTTTCCCTCCATCATAAAAGAGCGCCGCAACATCCGCTGCGGCGCTCACATTCAATTAGGCTTTATCTGCTGCGTACAGGGCGTTGACTTCCTCAATGACCTGCGTGCCGCCGCGGGCATTCCACTGGTCGAAGGCAGCCTGCAGACCGGCCTCGTCGATCTGGCCGCAGATATACTGGGTGCGGGCATCGTCCAGAATCTGGACAAGGTCGCTGCCGCACTCGGCGTAGGTGTCGGACTGGGTCAGGTAGCCCAGCGCGGGGTTGAACACGGCATACTGCACGTTGTTGGCAATGCTCTCCTCGTAAGCCAGCTGATAGTCAGCCTTTTCAAGCTGGTAATCGGGGTTCTGCTCGGTCAGGTAGGGGACATAGGGCACAGCCTGATTCAGACCTGCGTGCGGGCAGTTGGTGGTGTCGTACTTGCCGTTGGGAACAATCTTGCCGTCGGCGTTGATGTCATAGCAGATGTCCTTCAGACCGTAGTCGGCCAGCGCCATCATTTCGGGGTCGCACATCTTGTCAAGGAAGTGCAGGCAGGCCTTGACATCCTCCTCGGTCTTGGCGCCGGACTTGGTGATGAGGTAGAAGCCGTTGTAGCCGGTGGTGGCAAGGGTGTGGCCGTTGATGGGGCCGACAGAGGTCATCGTTGCGATCTTGGAGGCATCGTTCACATCGGCAATGCCGTTATCCTCAAAGTATTTCCAGATGCGCTTGGTGCCGTCCATCGTGTCGACAAAGACACCGGTGACGCCCTTCTGGCTGTCGACCTGGAAGTTGGCAGTGTCTACGGTTGCCCAGTCAGGGCGGACCAGACCGTCGGCGTAGATCTTGCGCATCCAGTCAAGGGCCTCCTTATACTCAGCGGTCTGGTGGACAGGGACAAGCTTGCCGTCCTGCTCGACCCAGCCGTTGCCGCAGCCGAACCATGTCTGGATAATATCCCACGGGCCGGTGTATTTGCACATTTCCAGACCGTAGGTGTCGTTGGCACCGTTGCCGTCCGGATCGTCATAGGTGAACTTATAGAGCATGTCATAGACATCCTCGACCGTCTTGGGGGCCTCGGTGATGCCCACGGCCTCGGCCCAGTCGGTGCGGTAACCCAGACCGTTGCGGCCGATGGCGCGGGCGCGGGGGATGCCGATGATCTGGCCGTCCACGGTCAGGCCCTTCAGAACATCGGGGCTGATCTGGGACAGGTTGGGGTATGCCTCGCTGTCCTGCAGGTACTCGGTCAGATCCCAGAAGGCGCCGCGCTTGGCAGCATCGGCCGCATTGGCGTTCTGGTCCAGCGTCTTGGTGGCGGTCAGGATCATCGGCATGTTGTCCTTGTCCATCAGGGTCAGGCCGAACTTCTCGCTGTAGGTGTCGTTGGCCTCGGTGCGCCACTCGACATGGGTGCCGGTGTAGGCCTCGTACTTGGCGATGACCTCATCGGAATGTTCATTGCTCAGCACATGACCGGTGAAGTCGGGGATCATAAAGCTGACGGTGGGGGTGCCGGAGGCAGCGCTGTCCGCAGAGGAAGCAGCGTCGGAAGCGGAGGTGCTGTCGGAGGCGGAGCCGCCGCAGCCTGCGAGCATGGCGGCGGACATCGCCAGCGCCATAGAGAGGGCAAGTGCCTTTTTCATTTTCGTTTTTCTCCTTTTTGTATAAAAGTGGTTGTATTGCTTGGTATCAGCCCTTGACCGAGCCGACCATAACACCTTGGGTAAAGAACTTCTGCACAAACGGATAGATGCAGAGGATTGGCAGGGTAGACAGCACCGTGGTGGCCATCTTGACAGCCTTGATGGGCGGCATACCGGCCGCGCCCCAGTCGAAGGTGGAATCCTCAGCTACCTGTGTGGTCAGGAACACCAGACGCCGCAGCACGATGGTGATGACCTCCATGTCGGAGTTGTTGATGTACAGCATCGCATTGAAGTAGCTGTTCCAGTGGCTGACCGCGTAGAACAGGCTGACCGAGGCCAGCACCGGCGCGGACAGCGGCAGGATGATGCGCACGAAGGTGATCAGATCGTTGGAGCCGTCAATGATGGCGGCCTCCTCCAGCTCCATGGGGATACCCTGGAAGTAGTTCTTGATGATGATCATGTTGAAGGCGCTCATCGCCGTGGGCAGCCAGAGTGCCCAGTAGGTGTTGCCCAGATGCAGCACATTGACCACCATAATGTAGGCGGGGACCATGCCGCCGGTGAACAGCATCGTGACGATGACCATATTGATAAAGCCGTTGCGGCCCTTGAGGTAGGGGCGGGACAGCGGGTAGGCGATCGTGCAGGAGACGAACATATTGATCAGCGTGCCGATCGCGGTGACGATCACCGAATTTTTCAGTCCGCGGAACACATCGCCCTGCTTGAGGATGTACTGGTAGGCGTTCAGCGATACATCCTGCGGGATCAGGAAGAAGGGACGCTCGGTCAGCTCGCGCTCGGTCGCAAAGGAGCCGGCCACCACATAGATGAAGGGCAGCACACAGGCCAGCGCCACCAGCGCAATGATGACATACAAAAGAACCTGTACAGCCTGATCACCGGGGGTGCGGGCCTCCAGCGTGCCGGTGGCGCGCACCTCGTCTTTCTTATGGGTAAAGGGCATTGTCATTGTAGCACAGCTCCCTTCTTTAGTACAGGCCGGACTCGCCGCACAGCTTGGCGATCTTGTTGGCGGTAACGACCATCAGCATACTGATGGTGGATTTGAACAGGCCGGTGGCGGTCGCCAGCGAGTACTGGCCGCCCGTGATGCCCTTGGTGTAGACATAGGTGTCAAACACATCGGAGGCTGCGCGGTTCATCGAGTTCTGCATCAGGAAGATCTGCTCGTAGCTGGTGTTCAGAAGCTGGCCGACCTTCATGATCAACATCAGGACGATGGTGCCGCGGATGGCAGGCAGCGTGACATGCCACATCAGCTGCCAACGGCCTGCGCCGTCAATCTTGGCAGCCTCATACAGCTGCACATCCACACTGGACAGCGCCGCCAGATAGATGATGGTGCCGTAGCCGGTCTCCTTCCAGATATTCTGGCCGACGATCAGCGCGGGAAAGAGCTTGGGGTCGCTGAGCAGGTCGGGCGCATTCGCGCCGAAGATCTGGGTCAGCACATGGTAGATGGCGCCGTCCGTGGTGGAGAACATCTGGAAAGTCAGCGCCGCCACAATGACGATGGAGACAAAGTGGGGGATGTAGACCAGCGTCTGCGCTGTGCGCTTGAACCATTTGCAGCGCAGCTCATTTAAGATCAACGCCAGAATGATGGGGGCCGGGAAGGCGAAGAAAAGGTTGGCCAGCGAGATAGACAGCGTGTTGCGGAACAGCGTCCAGAAGTCCGGGCCGGTGAAGAGCTTTTTAAAGTACTTCAGCCCGACAAAGGGGCTGCCGAACACAGATTCCAGAATCGTGTCGCCGTTGAAAGGGCTGAAATCGGTAAATGCCATATACAGGCCCGTCATCGGCAGGTAATTGAAGATGATCATGTAGAGCAGCGCCGGCAGCATCATGATATATAACCAGTAGTGCTGCATGAACGCCTTGCGCCATGTGTTGTGGCCCAGCTGTTTCTGGGCGCGGGCATTGGCCTTGCTCTGCTTGACCGCAGCGGTTTGTGCCATAAGCGTTTCCTCCTTGCTTTGTGTTCTCATCAGCCGGCGGCCGCGGTGCTTTGGTCAGGATCGCGGGCCCTCGTCATCCGGCGGCGGCTGTTTCGTTGCTTCCATTGTATCCCCTGCTCTGCGGATTTGGCTACAATCAAAAGCACGCGAAAATTTTCATTATATTTCACGATGCAGCGCAATTATCAATGCAGATGACACACAAAACAATCCTTATATCTACCGGCACTATCGTTTGCTGTTTCGGGTTGAAATTGTGAATATTTTATACATGGTGCCTACTTGTTTTGTGCATTTTGACAAATGGCGTTTTTAGGCCTGCTGCAGCCTCACGGACTGCGGAGGCCTTACCGCACAGCCTTGCCCCAACGGCCCCGCTTTGCCGGCGGGGTTGGGTCATGCCGCCCTGCTGCCAGCAAACAGGTCCTGTTTCCATATCTTGATGTTTATCGCTGCGCCGTGCTTTCAAGACCTTCTGCCCATCAAATGACACTTGTTTTTCTCCGCGGCAGCGCGTATGATAAAGATAAGATCGCGGGCCTGCAACTGTATACAGCACATCTGACAGGGAGAAAACGCTATGTCTACACTGCAAGGCGAAAGCTTTTATTTCCACCACGGCTGGCACTTTTTGCGGGCAGATACCTTCCCCATGGCAAAGGCCATTGACGCGCACCGGGACGCCGAGGGGCACGCCTTTTACGAGCCTGCCTATCAGGAAACCGGCTGGCAGCCCGTCACGCTGCCCCACACCTTCAATGACGAGGATCTGTTCCGTGACCGCATTCAGGACGGCGGCAGCGGCCAGCGCCGCACGGCGGCCTTCTACCGCAACATCCTCACCATTCCGGCGCGGCACAAAAACCACAAGGTGCTGCTTGCGTTTGAGGGGCTGCGCCAGACCTGCTACCTCTATGTAAACGGCACGCTGGCCGGCTACTATGAGGCCGGCGTTGCGCCGTTCGGCTTTGACATTACCCCCTATGTGCGGTACGATGCGCCGAACCTCATCGCCATTGCGACCGACAACACCGCCACCCGCAATGCGCCGTTCTGCATTGCCGAAACCCCCAACAAGCCCGATGCTGTCCCCGGCAGCTATCTTTTTCCGCAGGAGCAGGCCGTCCCCGCCGACCGCGTGGGCGTCCCCTTTTTCTGGAACTGCAACGACTTCAATCCCTCGGTCGGCGGCATCACCCGCCCCGTGCAGGTGTTTTTCAAGCCCGATGTCTATCTGACGCTGCCGCTCTACTCCAATTTGCAGACCAAGGGCCTCTATGTCTACGGCCGGAATTTTGATTTGGACAACGCCACGGCGGATATTCGGGTCGAGGCCGAGATCCGCAACGAGGGCAAGGTCCCCGTTTCCGCCCAGCTGCGCATCACGCTGCGCCGCCCGGACGGCAGCGTTGCCGCCATCTTTGACGGTGCCCCGGCCACCGCAGCCCCCACGGGCCGCGCCGTCCCACCGCTGAGCATCACCCCGGCGGACGCCTATATCCCCGATGAGGCTGTGCCCGGGCATTACCGCCCTGTGGAGGACGAAAGCCTGCCCGCACCGACCGCTACGGATTCCATGGCGGTCACTGTGCTGCACGCCGGGGCCGACACCCTGCCGCTGCGCTTCTGGAGCATCGACGACCCCTACCTCTACACCGTGGAGGCCGAGCTGTTTGTAAACGGCGAAAAGACCGACGCCCAGCAGCTGACGACCGGCTTCCGCGCCGTAAGCTATGACAGCGAGCGCGGAATCCGCATCAACGGCGCGGTGCAGTGGCTGCGCGGCTACGCCCAGCGCGCCGCCAACGAGTGGGCGACCATCGGCATCGCGCCCGAGTGGCTGCACGATGAGGACGCCGCCCTCATCCGCGAGAGCAACGCCAACCACATCCGCTTTATGCATGTAGCGGGCAGCCCCGCCGATGTCCGCGCGTTTGACCGCCGCGGCATCGTCTGCACCCAGCCTGCCGGCGACAAGGAGAAGGAGAGCTTCGGCCGGCAGTGGGACCAGCGCGTAGAGCTGATGCGCGATGTCATCATCGCCTTCCGCAACCACCCGTCCATTGTGTTCTGGGAGGCTGGCAACAACTCGATCTCCCGCGAGCACATGCGGGAGATGCGGCTGCTCAAGCAGCGGCTGGACCCCCACGGCGGGCGTTTTATGGGCTGCCGCACCCTGAACACCGAGGAGGTCGTCAACGAGAGCGAGTATGTCGGCACGATGCTGAACCGCCACGCCGCCCGCTTTTTGTCGCAGCACGGCCCCGTCACCGAGACCGAGTACAGCCGCGAGGAGGCCCCCCGTCGCATCTGGGACGACTTCACCCCGCCAGATTTCGACTACCGCAACCGCTGGGTCGGCAAGGGCGGCAAAAAAGCCATGGGGTACGACTTCTACGACCTGACCAGTGAAGAACTCGCGCTTGAAAACGCGCGCGGCTACGCCGAGTTTTTCAACGATCGGATGGGCGGTGCCTCCGGCAAGAACTACTACAGCGCCTGTGCGGCGCTCTGCTGGACGGACTCTGCCCAGCACGGCCGCCAGTCCTACAGCGAAAACGCCCGCATGAGCGGCCGCGTCGATCCCTGCCGGACCAAAAAGCAGAGCTTTGACTGCTTCCGCGTTATGCAGAGCGAGGCCCCCGCCGTCAAGATCATCGGCCACTGGAATTACCCCGCCCCCACCGCTGCCAACTATCGCTATGAAGAAAAGCGCTTTAACGGCACCTATTGGGAGGGCACCGGCATCTGGCACACCCGCGACCCGCACAATAAGACGGTGTATGTGGTGGCAAGCTACCCTGTTGCCGCGGTCGAGCTGCTCGTCAACGGGCGCCGTGTCGGGCGGTGCGACAAGCCGCAGAACACCTTTGTGTTCGCCTTCCCCGGTGTGGATGTGACCCAATCCGGCTGGGTCGAGGCCGTGGGCTACGGCTATGACGGCACGCCCGCCGCGTCCGACCGGCTGGAAACCGCCGACAGCCCCGCCGCCCTGCGGCTGACGCTGCACACCGCACCGGGCGGCCTTGCTGCCGACGGAGCCGACATCGCCTATGTCGATATTGCCGTGCAGGACAGCGCCGGGCGGGTCTGCCCGCTCTGCGATGCGCGCATTGACTTCACCTTGGACGGCCCCGCGCAGTTTTTGGGCGGCTACAACAGCGGCCGCTTTGCGGGCTACGGCCATGACGACAGCGTCATCCACCAAAACCATGTCTATGCTGAGTGCGGCACCAACCGCGTATTTCTGCGCGCGGGCACAGCGCCCGGCACCATCCGTCTGACCGCCGTGATGGGCAGCCTCCGCAATGTCATCACGCTGCAGAGCAAGCCCGCCGACCTCTCACCGCTGACAGCCGCACCGCTGCCCTGCCGCCTGCCGGACTATGCCGCCTGTGCGCCGCAGCACCGCGATGCGTTCGTCCCCATCCCACAGGCCGATGCAGCAAAATACCAGCCGGAGGACAAGTGCTACACAAAGATCCTCGTCAACGGGCAGGAGCCGGACACCCGCGGCGTGCGCAGCGTCAACGAGAACGGCCGCGTCTGGGGCGCGGTGCTCTGCATTTTGGAGCGGCTGCAGACGGTTATCCCCGATGCCTTTTGCTATGATTGGAACGCCGCCGGGGGCTGCCTGACGCTGCACAGCAGCGGGCACACCGTGACAGCGCAGGTCGGCGTCACCCACCTGCTGGTTGACGGCAAGGAAAACCTGATGGACGGCCAGCCCTATCTGACCGCCGAGGGCGCGCTGGTCATGGAGGTCAACGCCCTGATCCCCCACATCACCGGCACCAGCACCCAGTACGATGACAAGGTCAATGTACTGCGCATAGAAACCGAATAACAGCAAAGACCGCACCCGAAACGCATCGGGTGCGGTCTTTGCTGTCGGTGAGGGAAATCCCCCTCACTTCTTCTCGTTCTGGTAATCCTTGCGGTATTTGCCGGGGGTCATGCCGACCTTTTTGCTGAAAAATCGGATAAAATTCTGCACATTGGAATAGTTCAGCGTCTCGGCGATCTGCACGACCGTCATGTCGCTGGTCAGCAACAGTTCCTTGGCCATCTCCAGCTTTTCATTGTTGGCCAGATCGCTGAAGCTGGTATCCTTCTCGGTGCGCAGCACCTTCCAGATATAACTCGGGTTATAGTTCAGCCGGTCGGCGCACTCGTTCAGCGTAATGTCGCCGCGCGTCTGCTTAATCAGCGCCAGCACATTCTTGACCAGCTCACTGGAGCTGCTCTGGCGGAACTCGGTCAGCAGGTCCATGACCGGCACGGCCACCTCGTCCATCAGGAAATTCTGCATCTGCTCGGCGGTGTAGATCTTGCTGATCGTCTCAAACAGGTTGGCCTGCCGGTCTGCCAGCACCTGATTGACCGAAAGCCCGGCGTTTTCCGCCACGGCCAGCATGGCCGCCACCAGCCGCTGGATGTAAAACTGCCGCTCATACCCGCGGATGTTCTTTTCCAGCATTTTGGCGGTAAAGCGCTCCAGCAGGTGGCGCACCTCCTTGGCCTTGCAGGCGGTTACGGCTGCCGTGATCTCATGCTCCAGCAGTGTATCATAGCCGTTGCGGGCGCACTGCTCATCGGGCGGCTGGTAGTACAGCATCTGCCCGCTTGCCTCAGGGGCATCGGCCTCCGGCAGGCGCAGGGCCTCCCATGCCTCCTGCGCGGCCAGCTGCATGTGGTGCAGCTTGTGGAAGGGGCGGCTGACGCCCGCGCGGCAGCTGACCCCCAGCGCGGTGCGGATGCTGCGCGCCGCCGCCGTATATACCACGCGGCAGGCCTCGTTCAGATCAGCCTCCTCGCCGCCCACGACCAGCAGCAGGGTAAAGTTCAGCATTACGGGCTGGAACGCGCAGCGGCGCAGCAGCTCGGTGGGCATCGTCTGTATGGCGGTCAGCAGCATCGTCTCCCGCACCGGGCCGGAGGTGCCCGCCGGGGTATCCAGCGCCAGCGCGATCAGCCGATACGCGGGGCAGACTGCCAGCCCCAGCTCCTGCATCGTGTGGCCTGCGGCCTCATCGGTGACCTCGCTGCGGATCAGATTTTCCACAAAGCTCTGTTGCAGGCGGCGGTTTTGCTGCTGCATCAGGCTTTGCATCGCCTGCTTGTCCCGGGCCACCTGCTTGACACCGGCGGCCAGATAGGCAAACTCCTCCTCATCGCTGCCGGGCTGACCGAACACATCGCTGGCCGCGTGCATCAGATCATCCACAGGGGCGTACAGCACACTGGTCGAGCGGCGGCAGATCAGCAGCACCGCCACCAGTCCCCCTGCCAGCACAAAAGCGATCAGAATCACCATGCCGGCGGTAGCCGCCAGCGTGCGCTGCGGCAGCGCCGCATAGTAGGTCAGCCCGTTCACGCCCATCTTGCCGCTGTTCAGCCGCCAGCCGTCCTGCACACAGGCGCCCTCGGCGGGGGTGTCGGCGTCCAGCAGGGCGGTCAGCGCAGCAGAGGTGCTCAGCACGGTCTTGCCGGTGAAATCCTGCGCGGCAATGCTGTAGCCGCCGGTCTGCCAGCTCTCGGTCATCTCATACAGCGGCGAAAGATCCAGCTTGACGATCAGCACCGCATAGCTGCCCGTGCGGTAGGAGCTGCTGCGCAGCACGAGCAGCTCGCCGGTCAGATCCACCGTGTTCAGCGGTGTGTCTGCCCGCGCAGGGGTCGGGAATTCGGTGCGGTTGACCCATAGCATAGAGGCATGCTGCTCCGCCCATTCGCTCAGCAGGTGGGCGACCTCATCCCGGTTGGCGGCATCAGCCAGCCGGTACATGCCGTTGTTGCTTAAAATCCACCCGCTGCGCAGGTTGATGTAGGTATACCCCTCGACATATTTATCCACCAGATTGCCGCCGCGCATGGCGGTCTGCATATCGCGCACAAGGGTGTACTCGCTGTACGGCGGCACAGTTTTTTGGCACAGGGTCTGGTAATTGTCCGCGCTGACGACCGCGCTGTAGTAGGCGCGCAGGTTGCTCAGCGTAATTTCCATCTGCGTCTCGACATTCTCCCGCGCCGAGGCCAGCAGGGCATCGCTGCGCGTGACGGTCTGCCGGTAGTACACCACGCTGGACAGCACGCCCAACAGCAGCAGCGGGGCGGTGACAAGGGTCACGAGATAGAAAAAAATACGGTTCTGATAAGCAGAGTATCTGCGCTTGACGCGCGTGTTGTTCTGTCTTGTCAGAGGCTGCCGCATACAAATTTTACTTCCTTTTTACTGAATTTGATTTTAACGATAGCACATTTTGCGCCGCAGTGGCAAGCCCTTTTGCGGCAAATCTTGCTGTCAATGTTACCGATTTTGTCAATCTTTGTTTGTGGAACCTGCACAAAGCAGCCGGAAATCACGCCCTCCCGCCGCCGCAAAGGGCGTGATTGTTTTTTACACCGCACTGCCGAAATTGTTCGCCGCATCGTTTATATTCATCCAAAAATCAAAGGATAATGATTGTTGCAGCCGGCACGGTTTCCTCGTACAATATAGATAAGAAAATCTGTCATACCGGGGGATAGGGCTATGCCGGCTTACCGAAAATCCGCACAAGTTGATATGACCCACGGCTCCGTGCTGGGGCGCGCGGCGCTGTTTGCGCTGCCCATCTGCGCCGGCAATATTCTGCAGCTGCTGTACAGCACGGTGGACACGCTCGTCATCGGCAATTTCTGCGACACTACGGCGCTGGCCTCGGTGGCGACCAGCTCCCAGCCGCTCGAAATTCTGCTCTGTGTCTTTGTGGGCATCGGCTCGGGCATCTCCATCCTCGTATCGCAGGCTGTCGGCCGCGCCGACCATGACCAGCTGCAAAAGCTCGTGCGCACCTCGGTCTGGCTGCTGTTTGCAGCGTCGCTGCCGCTGACCGTCATCGGGTTTCTGCTGGGGCCGTGGATGCTGCAGCTGATGCAGGTCCCGGCGGACGCCATGCCGGGGGCGGTGCTGTATCTGCGCATCACGATGCTGGGGATTCTGGGCAACATGGGCTATAACTTCAACGCCGGTCTTTTGCGCGGCATAGGCAACAGCTCGTCCTCCCTGCTGCTGCTGTTTATCAGCTGCGCGGCGAACATTGTACTGGATCTTGTGCTTACCGGCGCGCTCGGCCTTGGCATAGGCGGCGTGGCGGCAGCCACGGCGATCACACTGTTTTTGTCGTGGATATGCAGCATTTTTTACATTCGCCGCCGCTGCACAGAGCTTGCGCTGCCTGTTTTGCCCTGCGGCTTTGATGCCGGAGCCCTGCGCCAGATTGTGCGCATCGGTCTGCCGCTGGGGCTGAACTCAGCGCTCTACTCCATCGGTCATGTCTTTTTGCAGGCGCTGTACAACCTGCAGGGGTCGGTTTTTGTGGCAGGCTGCTCGGTAGCGGGCAAGGTCGGCGGGCTGGCCAACATCACGGTCACCTCGCTGTCGCAGGCAACCTCGGTGTTTGCGGGGCAAAATCTCGGCGCTCAGGACTACCGCCGCCTGCGCAAGGGCGGGTGGATGATTCCGGCGGCATCGGGGCTGCTCTCGCTGGCGGGCGGGCTGCTTATGGCAGCGTGCTGCCGCCCGCTGCTGCTGCTTTTTACGCAGGATGAAGCCGTACTGACCTTTGCTGTGCGGTATATCCGCGTTGTGCTGCCGTTCCAGTGGTGCTATGCAGCCTTCAACGCGATTATGAGCTTTGCCAACGGCATGGGCGAGATCCGCTATTCTACCATCGTCAACATCATTCTGCTGTGGGGTGTGCGCATCCCGGCGTCCTACCTGCTGGCGTGGCTGGGCTACGGCGGCTACGCCATGGCGGGTGTTTCGTTCAGCTTTGTTGTCGGGCTGCTGGCGATGCTGTTCTACTATAAATCCCACGCATGGGCGGACATCTGCGCCCACGCCGAGGCACAGGAGAGCTCAAAATGAAATTTCTTGATCAACTGCAAAACCCGCCCAGAGAATTTACCGCCATCCCGTTTTGGTTTTTGAACGGCGATCTGACCGCTGAGGAGCTGCGCCGTCAGCTGGCGGACTTTGCCGCCCACGGCATTTACGGCGTGGTCCTGCACCCGCGCATGGGGCTTAGCCCCGACATCACCTATCTGGGTGAACGCTACTTTGCCCATATCCGCACGGCTGTCGAAGCCGCCGCCGCGCTGGATATGAAAATCGTTTTGTACGATGAGGGGATGTACCCCTCCGGCTCGGCGAGCGGGCTGGTCGTAAAGGATCACCCTGAACTTGCCAGCGAGGGCATCACGCTGACTCAAACCGTTTTGCCGGGGGACGAGCTGCTGGCGCAGGCGGAAAACGGCGCGCTGGTCGTGCGCAAAAGCGGCGGCACGATGCGCGGGCTGCACTGGGGCGAGGATGACGGCGAGAAAAAAGCCCCCAAAACCGCTGATATTCTGAACCCTGCGGCCGTCAGCCGCTTTATTGAACTGACCCACGAAGCCTACTATCGGGAACTGAAAGCGTATTTCGGAACTGCGATCATCGGCTTTTTTACCGATGAACCGAGCATTCTGGGGCGCAACGTCAGCGGTATGTTCCCGTGGACGCACGGCTTTGCCGAGATTTTCCGCCGTGCGGGCGGCAACGCCGCCAACCTCACTGCCCTGTTTGACGGCAGGGAAAACGACGATACACGGCTGTATCACAAGCTGCTTTTGCAGCGCGAGGGCGAGGTCTACTACGGCACGCTCTCCCGCTGGTGCAAGGCGCACGGCATCGGTCTGATGGGCCACCCACACCAGAGCGATGATATAGAAGTAGAAAAATACTTTGCCGTGCCGGGGCAGGATCTGGTGCTGCGCTGGCTCGCCCCCGAAAAAGACGGCTTGGCGGGTATGGATTCCACGATGGCAAAGTGCAGCGCCGATGCCGCGCGGCTGATGCACCGCCGCCGCAACTCCAACGAGTGCTTTGGCGCCTGCAACAAGGACGACAACCCGTGGCAGCTTTCGGGCGGGGACATCAAATGGTACACCGACTGGCTGGCAGTGCGCGGGGTCAACCTGTTTATCCCGCACGCCTTTTATTACAGCATCCGCGGCAAGCGCAAGGACGAGCGCCCGCCCGATGTCGGCCCCCACAGCATCTGGTGGCCGCATTACGAGGCGTGGAGCACCTACTGGAGGCGGCTGTCCTGGCTGATGACCGACATCGACCTGCATGCGGAGGCCGCCGTGCTTTGCCGCAACCGCGACCTCTGCCCCGACACCGTGCGCCCACTGTTTGAACGGCAGATCGGTTTTCAGTACATTCCCGAAAGCTATTTTTCCGCCTGCACGGTCGAGGACGGCGCGCTTTGCTTACACGGACACCGCTACACCGCCGTGCTGGGGGATAAGGCGCTGTTCCCGGACGCTGCGCATCCGGAGGTTTCGGCGCTCGAGCCGGATTGCCGCTGCGACCCGCCGCAGCCCATGCTGCGCTGCGCCTCTTTTAATAAGGAAGGGCGCGCCTGCTGGCTGCTGGTCAACGAGGGCAACGCCCCCATCCGGACACAGCTGACCCTGCCGGTGGACGCCCCGCTTTGCCGGTACGATCTGTGGAACGGCCAGCCCTGCGCCTGCCCGGCCGAGCGCACCGCCAAGGGGGCCTGCCTGCCGCTGGAGCTGCCCGCGCGCGGCAGCCTGCTGCTGTTCACCTGCACTGCGCGGGAAAGCGAGGCCCTTCCCCTGCCGCCTACCTATCTGTCGCTGGCCGCACCAGCCTTTTCCCTTGCGGACGAGGACGCGGCCCATCTCACCAAGACCTACCGCGCCACCCTGCAGATCACAGCAACGGAGCTGCAGACCGCCACGCCGCTGCTGACCCTGCCCGGGCAGGAGATGGCCGAGCTGACTGTCAACGGTCAGCCGGCGGGCGTCTCCTTCTGGCCGCCGCACAAATTCCCGCTGGCGGGGCTTTTGACCCCCGGCGAAAACGCCCTGACGCTGACCCTGACCGGCAGCCCGGCCAACCGCTACGGCAAGCACCCGGTGCCCTACGGGCTGGAAAGATAAACCGATTTTTTCATTCAACAGGAGGTATTTTTATGTCTGTCTGCACACCCAAATCCTTTGACCTGACCGGCAAGGTTGCCCTCATCACCGGCGCATCCTATGGCATCGGCTTTGCCATTGCCACCGCCATGGCGAACTGCGGCGCCACCATCGTTTTCAACGACATCAAGCAGGAGCTGGTGGACAAGGGCCTGGCCGCCTACAAGGAAGACGGCATCAACGCCCACGGCTATGTCTGCGATGTCACCAACGAGGACGCCGTCAATGAGATGGTCAAGAAGATCACCGAGGAAGTCGGCCACATCAACGTGCTGGTCAACAACGCCGGCATCATCAAGCGCATCCCGATGATTGAGATGACCGCTGCCCAGTTCCGTCAGGTCATTGACGTTGACCTGAACGCCCCCTTCATCGTCGCCAAGGCGGTCATTCCCGATATGATCGAGCAGGGCGGCGGCAAGATCATCAACATCTGCTCCATGATGAGCGAGCTGGGCCGCGAGACGGTTTCCGCCTACGCTGCTGCCAAGGGCGGCCTGAAGATGCTGACCAAGAACATTGCCTCCGAGTACGGCAAGTACAACATCCAGTGCAACGGCATCGGACCCGGCTACATCGCCACCCCGCAGACCGCACCCCTGCGCGAGATCCAGCCCGACGGCAGCCGTCATCCGTTTGACCAGTTCATCGTTGCCAAGACCCCTGCCGAGCGCTGGGGCAAGGCCGAGGATCTGGGCGGCCCCGCCGTGTTCCTCGCCTCCGAGGCTTCCGACTTTGTCAACGGCCTGATCCTCTACGTTGACGGCGGTATTTTGGCTTACATCGGCAAGCAGCCGGGGTAAGACCATTGCTCCGACGCTGTTCTGAGCCTTTCTGATTTCTGTTTCTGTTTTAGCTTCGTCCATCAGGATTTTCTATAGCCTTATGCGCTATCTTGAGAAATCCTGGTGGCCTTTTTTAATAAAAAGCAGTTCATTTGTGCAGAGTGAATCAGAACTGATTCACTTTTTCGAGTCAAGATTTTTGGATGAATCTAAACTGATTCACTCTGGAGCATATACGAATTTGTATGCGCATCCGCTTTGATTACCCCCCCCCGCTTTGAGCGGGAACGTGTTTTGCTAGCATAGCATGTGGTCATCCACATGCACATTTCTGGGGTGTACCCCAGACCCCCGGCAGCATCCTTGCGTGACGATAGTGACGCCGATGACGCTTGTGACGCTGTTTTGAGGATATCCCTATACCATATCCCAGATTCAGCGTCATTAGCGTCATCTGAATTTTGTCTTTTTCGTAGTATGCGACTTTTCCTGCGTTCCACATTGGAAACCGACTGTTAGTGCGGCGGGATGAACTGTTGGGCTGGCTGGAACGGCAAAAGGTCAATAAAGCCCAAAACGAGAACCCGAAGATTGTCGGGTCTGATGAATAGCTTTGTGGTCGTACCTGTGGTAGTCTTTGTGTCACGAAAGGAGACGATGCAGCGTGAAAGACACATCTAAAAAAGCCCTGCGCCGCGGGCATAACGAGGGCAACATCCGTCAGCGTACAGACGGGCGGTGGGAGGTTCGGCTATCTGCCGGAATCGACTACAAAACCGGTAAGCCCAGACGCACATCCACCTGCTGCAACACACGGCAGGAAGCCATTGCCATTTTGCAGCAGCAAGCCCACGAAGTCCGCACACAGGGCTGGCGCGATCCAATGTCGGTGACACTGGGAGAGTGGTATGAATACTGGCTGGAGACTTACATGAAGGATACCATCAAGCAGTCCACCTACGCCAGCTACCGCAGTTATCTCAACAAGCACTTTTGTGTGCTGGGGAAAATCCTGCTTAAAAAGCTGGAACCGCACACCTTGCAGGAATTTTATAACTACAAATTCCGCGAGGAAGGCTTATCCCCCAAGACCTTGCGCAACTACCACATGGCATTGCACAAGTGCTTACAACAGGCCGTAAAGGAGCGCTTATTAGTGTACAATCCCTGCGATGCCGTAACCCTGCCCAGCGGCGAGAAGCTCGAAATCGTAGTTTTTAGCAACGACCAGCAGCGGGCGCTGGTGCAAGCCAGCTACCGCCACCGCTACGGCGTGTTTATCCGCTTAGACCTGTGTACCGGGCTGCGGATGGGGGAGTTGCTGGCGCTGAAATGGGAAGATATTGATTTCAGTACCGCCCAACTTCACGTCAGGCGTACCATCAACCGCCTTGCCAAGTACGAAGCCCATGACGGCGAGAACAAAACCGAAATCGTATTCGGCACACCCAAAACCAAGAACTCCCGCCGCACGATTCCGCTGACCCGCACAATGGCAGACGAGCTTGCCCGTT
>ERZ791631.964-NODE-964-length-20325-cov-5.493093_pt1 | contig 20325 bp, 16 predicted proteins | sample MGYA00509961_ERZ791631 | MGnify/ENA primary metagenome ERZ791631 (study PRJEB30046, sample SAMN00715248) | human gut metagenome | study: EMG produced TPA metagenomics assembly of the A metagenome-wide association study of gut microbiota in type 2... | reverse complement strand
AGGTTCCGGGAGGCCGCGGGCCGGGCATGCCCGGCCCCTACAGCGCGGCGCACTGTGTAGGGGCGGCGTCCCCGATGCCCCGCAGGGCGGCATGTACCTTCCGGCAGACCGTAGGGCGGCCAGCCCTCTGGCCGCCGCGGAGGGGTCAAGACCCCTCCCTACGATGCAAACCGGAAAAGGGGTATGCCGTTAAGCCGCGGGCGGCATATATGCCGCCCCTACAGCATGTCGCGCGCTTAATTTTATTAGGTTTTACCTTCTCAAATTAAATTTAGAAATCTTTTTTGCTTAATTTCCGTAAAATCTTTTGCTTCAGCATTGTAAAGCGCCTGTATCTATGGTATGATGCAGATAAGAACAAAGACGTTCCCACAAGGGGCCTGTGCGCCCTGTGGGGGCGTCTTTTTTGTTTACCCCGAGAGCTGCAGCGTTATGTGCGTAGCTGCGATGCTTTCGGCATTTGGGAAGGAGCGATTACAAGGCATGGAAAACTTTACCGAGCGCAAGTCCCCCGCCGGGCTGTACAGCCCCCAATTTGAGCATGACAACTGCGGCATCGGTGCGGTCGTGGACATCAAGGGCCGCAAGAGCCACCAGACCATTGACGATGCACTGCAGATTGTAGAGCATCTTGAGCACCGCGCAGGCAAGGACGCCGAGGGCAAGACCGGCGACGGCGTAGGCATTCTGACACAGATCAGCGACAAATTCTTTCAGAAAATTGCGGCCGAGCTGGACATCACACTGGGGAAAGAGCGCGAATACGGCATTGGCATGTTCTTTTTCCCGCAGGACGAGCTGAAGCGCAATCAGGCCAAAAAGCTGTTTGAGATCGTCTGCAAAAAGGAGGGTCTGCCGTTTTTGGGCTGGCGCGAGGTACCCACCTGCCCCGCGATCCTTGGCCACAAGGCTGTGGCCTGTATGCCCAGCATCTGGCAGGGCTTTGTAGGCAAGCCGCCGCGTCTGGACGCCGGTATTGCCTTTGACCGCCGCCTGTATGTGGTGCGCCGCGTTTTTGAGCAGTCCAGCCCCGACACCTATGTCTGCAGCCTGTCCAGCCGTACCATCGTGTACAAGGGCATGTTCCTCGTCAAGGAGCTGCGGCTGTTCTACCCCGACCTGCAGGACGCCGACTACGAATCCGCCATCGGCATGGTACACAGCCGCTTTTCCACCAACACAGCCCCCAGCTGGAACCGCGCACACCCCAACCGCTTTATTTTGCACAACGGCGAGATCAACACGATCCGCGGCAATGTGGACACGATGCTTGCGCGCGAGGAGACCATCGGCTCCAACTATCTGAAGGACGATATGACGAAGGTTCTGCCCATCGTCAATCAGGGCGGCTCTGACTCTGCCCAGCTGGATAACACACTGGAATTTATGGTCATGAACGGCATGGATCTGCCGCTGGCCGTCATGGTCACGATCCCCGAGCCGTGGGACAACAACAAGGCGATGGACCCGAAGAAGCGCGACTTCTACCAGTACTATGCCACGATGCTGGAGCCGTGGGACGGCCCCGCCAGCATCCTGTTCAGCGACGGCGACGTGATGGGCGCAGTGCTGGACCGCAACGGCCTGCGCCCCAGCCGCTACTACATCACGAAGGACGGCCGCTTGATTTTGTCCAGCGAGGTCGGCGTGCTGGATCTGCCCGCTGAGGAGATCGTCCGCAAGGACCGTCTGCGCCCCGGCAAGATGCTGCTGGTCGATACCATCAAGGGCGAGCTTGTCGATGATGAAAAGCTGAAGGCCGACTACGCCGGCCGCCAGCCCTACGGCGAGTGGCTGGACCGCAATCTGGTCCCGCTGTCCGGCCTGAAGGTCCCCAACAAGAAGGTTCCCTCCTACACCAAGGAGCAGCTTGTCCAGCTGCAGAAGGCGTTCGGCTACCGGTATGAGGATGTCTCGACGATCCTGCTGCCGATGGCGAAGAACGGCAGCGAGCCTGCCGGGGCGATGGGAAGCGATACCCCGCTGGCGGTGCTGAGCCACACCCGCCCGTCCCTGAGCGAATATTTCAAGCAGATGTTCGCGCAGGTCACAAACCCGCCGATCGATGCCCTGCGCGAGAAGATCGTCACCTCCACCACCGTCTATGTCGGTGCGCAGGGCAACCTGCTGGAGGAAAACGCCGACAACTGCAAGGTGCTGAAGATCGAGAACCCGATCCTGACCGAGACCGACCTGCTCAAGATCAAGGCGATGGATGTGCCCGGCTTCAAGGTCGTAACGCTGTCCATCTGCTACTACAAAAATACCGATCTGGAAAAGGCCATCGACCGGCTGTTTGTCGATGTGGACCGCGCCTACCGCGACGGCGCAAACATCCTGATTTTGTCTGACCGCGACATTGACGAGTACCATGTCGCCATTCCCAGCCTGCTGGCTGTCGGCGCGGTCAGCAAATATCTGGTGCGCACCCGCAAGCGCACCGCCATGGCCCTGATCCTTGAGAGCGGCGAGCCGCGCCTTGTGCATGACTTTGCGACCCTGCTGGGCTACGGTGCCGCCGCCATCAACCCCTATCTTGCGCAGGAGACGATTGGCGCGCTCATCACGGACGGCCTGCTGGACAAGGACTACTACGCCGCCGTGCAGGATTACAACCGCGCCGTGCTGGCCGGCATCGTGAAGATTGCCTCCAAGATGGGCATCTCCACCATCCAGTCCTACGCGGGCAGCCAGATCTTTGAGGCACTCGGCATCTCGAAAGAGGTCGTGGACAAGTACTTCACGAACACCGTCTCCCGCGTGGGCGGCATCACGATTCAGGACATCCAGAACGATCTGGAGGCCCGCCATCAGGAGGCCTTTGACCCGCTGGGACTGGACATCAACCGCGAGCTGCCGAGCTTAGGGGCTCACAAGTACCGCGGCGGCCCCGCTGCCGAGCAGCACCTGTACAATCCGCAGACCATCCACCTGCTGCAGCAGGCCTGCTGGACCGGCAGCTACGACATCTTCAAGCAGTACACGGCGGCCGCCGCCAATGAGGGCGGCGATGCGATGCATCTGCGCAGCCTGCTCGACTTCAACTACCCCGAGGCGGGCGTCCCGCTCGACGAGGTCGAGAGCGTGGACTCCATCGTGAAGCGGTTCAAGACCGCCGCCATGAGCTACGGCGCGCTGTCCGAGGAAGCGCACGAGTGTATGGCCATCGCCATGAACCGGCTGGGCGGCAAGTCCAACACCGGCGAGGGCGGCGAGGCCGAGGATCGCTTTGGCACAGAGCGCAACTCCGCCATCAAGCAGGTGGCGTCCGCCCGCTTCGGCGTCACCAGCAAATATCTGGTATCCGCCAGTGAAATTCAAATCAAGATGGCGCAGGGTGCCAAGCCCGGCGAGGGCGGCCAGCTGCCCGGCGGCAAGGTCTACCCGTGGGTCGCCAAGACCCGCAACTCCACAACCGGCGTGGGGCTCATCTCTCCCCCACCGCACCATGACATCTACTCGATCGAGGATCTGGCGCAGCTCATCTACGATTTGAAGTGCGCCAACCGCAAGGCGGCCATCAATGTCAAGCTGGTCAGTGAGGCCGGCGTCGGCACGATTGCAGCCGGCGTGGCCAAGGCCGGCGCGGAGGTCATCCTGATTTCCGGCTTCGATGGCGGCACGGGCGCTGCGCCGCGCAACTCCATCCACAACGCGGGTCTGCCGTGGGAGCTGGGCATCGCCGAGGCACACCAGTGCCTGATCATGAACGGTCTGCGCAGCCGTGTGCGCATCGAGGCCGACAGCAAGCTGATGAGCGGCCGCGATGTGGCCATCGCCGCCCTGCTGGGTGCCGAGGAATTCGGCTTCGGCACCGGCCCCCTCGTTGCGATGGGCTGCGTCATGATGCGCGTCTGCAACCTTGACACCTGCCCGATGGGCATCTGTACCCAGAACCCCGAGCTGCGCAAGCGGTTCAAGGGCAAGCCTGAGTACATCATGAACTTTATGCGCTTTATGGCCGAGGATCTGCGCGCCTATATGGCCAGACTGGGCGTGCGCACCGTGGATGAGCTGGTCGGCCGCACCGACCTGTTGAAGGTCAAGCCCGCACCCGCAGGCTCCCGCGCCGGTGAGATGGACCTCTCGGCGCTGCTGCAGAACCCGCTCATCGAAAATTCCAACATCCACTTCGACCCGAAGGCGGTCTATAACTTCCAGCTTGAAAAGACCCCCGACATGCGCGTTCTGATGAAGAAATTCAAAAAGAGCTTTGATTCCGCCGAGCCAAAGCCGATGACCATTGCGCTGGATGTCGGCAACACCGACCGCGCGTTCGGCACGATCTTCGGCAGTGAGATCACCGCCAAGTTCGGCAATACGCTGCCCGATGACACCTTCCATGTGGTCTGCCACGGCTATGGCGGCCAGAGCTTCGGCGCGTTCCTGCCCAAGGGGCTGACGCTGGAGCTGGTCGGCGATGCGAACGACTACATCGGCAAGGGGCTGTCCGGCGGCAAGATCATCGTCTACCCGCCGAAAAACGCCGCCTTTGACCGCAGTGAGAACATTGTCATCGGCAATGTGGCGCTCTACGGTGCCACGGGCGGCAAGGCGTTCATCAACGGTGTCGCGGGCGAGCGGTTCTGCGTGCGCAACTCGGGCGGCATCGCCGTTGTGGAGGGCGTGGGCGACCACGGCTGCGAGTATATGACCGGCGGCACGGTGGTCGTGCTTGGCAAGACCGGCAAAAACTTTGCAGCCGGCATGAGCGGCGGCATCGCCTATGTGCTGGACGAGGACTGGGACTTCTACCAGCGCGTCAACAAGGACATGGTCAGTCTGGAGCCTGTGGAGCACAAGTACGATGTATCGCTGCTGAAGGATCTTATCCGTGAGCATGTCGAGCTGACAGGCTCGCCGCGCGGCAGACACATCCTTGACAACTTCGGCGAATACCTGCCCAAGTTCAAGAAGGTCCTGCCCCACGATTACGACAAGATGCTGCGCCTTATCGCCCAGATGGAAGAAAAGGGCGAGGACAGCGAGCAGGCGCAGATGGAAGCGTTCTACGCCATGAAAAACGCAAAATAAGGGAGGCAGACTACAATGGGAAAACCGACAGGATTTATCGAGATCGCACGGCAGACCAGCCTGGAGCTGCCGCCCGAGGAGCGCATCCAGAATTTCAACGAGTTTCATCTTCCGCTGCACACCGATGAGCAGCAGGCGCAGGGTGCGCGCTGCATGGATTGCGGCGTGCCCTTCTGCCAGAGCGGTGTCCAACTGGGCGGGATGTTCAGCGGCTGCCCGCTGAACAACCTCATTCCTGAATGGAACGATCTGGTCTATCAGGGCAAGTGGGAGCTGGCGCTCTACCGTCTGCGCGCCACCAACCGCTTCCCGGAGTTCACCAGCCGGGTCTGCCCCGCCCTGTGCGAGGCTGCCTGCACCTGCGGCAATGTCACGGGCGATCCCGTGACTGTCAAGGAGAACGAGCGTGCCATTGTGGAATACGGCTATGAGAGCGGCGCTATCCACGCGGTTCCGCCCCCGGCGCGCACCGGCAAGACGGTGGCTGTCATCGGCGCGGGGCCTGCGGGGCTTTCGGTGGCGGACCTGCTCAACAAGCGCGGCCATAAGGTCACGATCTATGAACGCGAGGACCGCGCAGGCGGCCTTCTGATGTACGGCATCCCCAACATGAAGTTGGAGAAGTGGGTCATCGATCGCCGGGTTAAAATTTTGCAGGATGAGGGCATCGAGTTTATCTTTAATGCCGATGTTGGCAGCACCGTCAGCGCCGACGAGCTGAAGTCCCGCTATGATGCGGTCGTGCTTTGCTGCGGTGCCAAGCAGGCCCGCGACATCAATGTCCCCGGCCGTGATGCGCAGGGCATCTGCTTTGCGGTGGATTACCTGACCAGCGTGACCCGCAGTTTGCTGGATTCCGGCTTTGCAGACGGCAAGGCTGTGAATGCCGCAGGCAAGAAAGTATTGGTCATCGGCGGCGGCGACACCGGCAATGACTGCGTAGGCACGGCCATTCGTCAGAGCTGCGAGAGCGTTACCCAGCTGGAGATGATGCCCTGCCCGCCCGCTGCCCGTGCCCCCGGCAATGACTGGCCGGAGTGGCCGCGTGTGCTGAAAACCGACTACGGCCAGCAGGAGGCCATCGCCCTGTTTGGCAATGACCCCCGCGTCTACCAGACAACGGTCAAAGAGTTCTACAAGAACGAGGTCGGGCAGGTCTGCGGTGCGCTGATCGCCAAGCTGAAAAGCGAGGTTGTGGACGGCCGCCGCCAGATGGTTCCCACCGGCGAGGAATATACGGTGGACTGTGATCTGGTGCTGATCGCGGCTGGCTTTACCGGCTGTGAGCCGTATGTGGCGGATGCCTTCGGCGTAGAGCTGACAGCGCGCGGCACGGTGACCGATGTGAAGTACGCCACCGCCGACCCGAAGGTGTTCGCCTGCGGCGATATGCGCCGCGGCCAGAGCCTTGTCGTGTGGGCGCTGCGCGAGGGCCGCGACACCGCCGCCGTGGTGGATGAAAAGCTGATGGGCTACACGAACCTGTAAATAAATAGGGCCATCCTGTAGGGGCGGATGCCTGCATTGCCCCCTGCAATATAACGCAAAAAGGCACCTGCCGATTCCCCGGCAGGTGCCTTTTTATATCGTATTACCGCTCGCACTTCCAGAAATGACAGCTGTACGGCTCCAGCGTGCTGCCGCCGCCGAAGTCGTGGTCGGCCCCGGTGATCAGGTCTACCGCGCGGCCGCAGCCGGCGTCAAAGTGGGCGTCAAACGGATTGCCGTCCGCATTGATGGCTACCAGCACCCGCTCACCGTCGGCATAGCGTTCAAAAATCAGCTGCTTCGGCTGCACCAGCACATTGCGGTAGCTGCCCCAGCACAGCGCCTTGCTGGCTGTACGGGCATGGGCCAGCGCGGCGATCCATGCGGTCAGGTCGTTTTCCTCCGGCTTTTCAATGGCCGGGCGCAGCGTCGGGTCGCCGTTTTTCTTGTCGCCCTCTACGCCCCACTCACTGCCGTAGTAGACTGCCGGCACACCGGGCATACCGAACAGCAGCCCATAGAGGGGCGCAAGGCAGCTCTTGTCGGTCAGGATCGTCGCAATGCGCGTTACATCGTGGTTATCCACAAAGCTCAGCAGGTGCTTACCCGTGTACAGGCACCACTGCTCCGCGCCGAACTGGCGGTTCAGGCTGTAGCTGATCTCGTGCATGTTGCCGGTGTTGAAGCTGGAATACAGCCCCTTATAGCACTCGTAGTTCGTTACGCTGTGGCAGGCGTGGTCGTTCATCCAGCGGTTGTAATCGCCGTGCAGCGTCTCACCCACCAGCACAAACTCCGGCTTGATGCTGTTTGCCAAGCCGCGCAGCTCCGCCAAAAAGCCGAGATCGAGGCAGTAGGCCACATCCAGACGCAGACCGTCAATGTCATAGTCGCGCACCCAGCCGCGCACGGCATCGAACAGGTAGTTTTTGACATCGGGGTTCTGCAGATTCAGCTTGACCAGCTCGTTGCAGCCCTCCCACGCCTCATACCAGAAGCCGTCATTGTAATTCGTGTTGCCGTCAAAGCTGATATGGAACCAATCCTTATAGGGGCTGTCCCAGCGCTTTTCCTGCACATCGCGGAACGCCCAGAAGCCGCGCCCCACATGGTTGAAAACACCGTCAAGCAGAACCCGGATGCCCGCCGCATGCAGCGCCGCACAGACCTGCTTGAGGTCATCATTGGTGCCAAGACGGCAGTCTACCCTGTTGTAGTCACGGGTATCATAGCCGTGGGCGTCACTCTCAAACAGCGGGTTGAACAGCACGCAGGTTGCTCCCAGCTTCTTGATGTGCTCCACCCAGTCCAGCACACGCAGCAGGCGATGCTCCCCGGCCTGTGTCTGGTCACCGCTGTTCTGCAGCGGCGCACCGCAAAGGCCCAGCGGATAAATCTGATAAACTACCGCTTCATCGTACCACATGTTTTTCTCCTTCCAAAATCAGAACTTCTTTTTCAGTTTTGGCTTGACCACCAGATGGTAATACCGCGTCAGCGCGGCCAGCGCCCGGTCACACAGCCAGAAGGACAGGTTGCCCGCGGCCAAAAGCACCGCCAGCATGGCCGTTCCATCGGCCAGCAGCTCGTCCAGAACAGCGGGACCGAGCAATGCAAACAGCAAAAGATAGACCAGCACAGTGGCCGCATTGAATACAGCAAATTTTATGATCCAGCGCACCCACCTGCTTTTTATCGTGTTGAGCTTCACACGCAGCACAGGGTAATACCCCATGACCAGCACATAGAAAAACGCCAGCTCGGTCTCCGGCACAAGCAGCACGGCCAAAATCGACACCGTTGCGTAGAGAGTCAGCGCATAGCGCGGGCCGTAGTCCTCCAGCACCGGAATAAGCAGAAAAGCCGCGAGCATCGGCGCAGCGTAGGTGCCGATTTGTAAGGCGCTGCCGATGAGCAGAAGCACCACCGACAACGCCCCCAGCATACCGCAGAGCGCGATCTTCTGGCTTTCCGTTTTGCGCATGGTGTTTTCTCCCTCCTGCCTTAGCCTTTCACGCGATTCTTGTACATTATACCCCGTTTTGTTCCACATTGCAAGGATTTGCTGTTTATTTTGTACAATTTTACATAGGCGTGCCCCTTTTCCTACCAGAATAAAGCCTCTGGCGATGTTATGCGGGGCCTTTCGTCAGGCGCGCCGCCTGTGTTACCCGGCTGGCTGTTCCTTTGGCTGGCTTACCTCATCCTTGACGGCCTGCATCTGTGCGACCGTACAAAAGGTATAGCCCTCCTCCCGGAACCATTGTATGATGTCCGGCAGGGCCTTCACAGTCTGGCCGGTGGCCTTGGTATCGTGCAGCAGCACCACGCAGAGGTCGTGCCCCTCGGCATCGCGGCGGATATTGCGCAGGATCTGCGCCGCATCGGGATGGCTGGCGGTGGCATCCTCCGCGCAGACATTCCAGTCGATCCAGTGGTAGCCCTTCTGCTCGGCCTGCGCCTTGAGGGTTTTCATAATGCCGCGCCCGCCGTAGCGGTGGCTGACTGTGTTTGTGCTGCCGCCGGGAAAGCGCAGCCAGTCAATGCCGCCGACGTCAACATAGGGCTCCAGCGCCTGCCGCAGCGCCTTGATGTCCTGCCAGAAGGCATCGGTACTCGCGTAAATTTTCGAGTACTGATGTGTCGCGCTGTGCAGCGCAATTTGGTGCCCCGCCGCCGCAATGTCTGCCACCAGCGGCAGATAGCGCTCGTTGGCGTCCTGCGCGCAGACAAAAAAGGTGGCCGGGACCTGCTCCCGATCAAGGATTTCCAGAATCGGCACGGTATTTTTGCTCGGTCCGTCATCAAAGGTCAGGCAAACGATTTTGGGCAGCGCCGTCTCCCCGGTGGCAGCCGACACGGCAAAACAGTCGTTGGGGGTGTCGGTATCGGTATATTCACAGTGGTACAGCCGATGAATAATGCCGAGCAGCAGCGTCAGCAGCACCGCCGCAGCCAGCGCGGACAGCAGCCGCCCGCCTCGTTCCTCCCGGTTTGCATTGCGCCGCATTACAAGCCCCTCCCCTGTTATGGTCTGGTACAAGGTATGCGGGCGCGGCAGGAAATAGACATAGGCAGCGGTGTATGGTATAATAGAGAAAACGCTGTGGGAGGCCTGCCGCATGAAGCTGAAAATTACCAAATCCGACAAGAAGGCGCTGCTGGCGGCGCTGGCCGTCTGCGGGATCGGCATACTGTTTTCCATCCTTATTGTGCTGGGGATGGATATTTACCGCAAGCATACCTACACCAGCGTGATTTTGCCGGACGCCTATCGCATTACCGACATGAAAGCGACGGCGCACACCTCCTACTCTGTCAATGGGAGCAACACCGATTACGTCTACATCATCACGGTCAAATATGAGATCGACGGCACCAGCTACACGGACACACTGCAAATTTTGCAGGGCACCCATTTTGCCACCGAGCTGCACGCGCGCTACCTGGCCGACAACGCCCCGGAAGAAGTGCTGGGCAATTTGTATTATTCCGAGAAAGACCCATCCTATATTGGGCGGTATGGGGACGATTCGCTATTCGTAGAGTAAGTAACAAAACGCGGGAAACTGCCCTTTTACCGGCAGTCTCCCGCATTTTTCTTTATTTGTTTGGAGTTCTTTTCGGCTCCTTTTTTTGCAAGAAAAGGAATAAAACTCTCGTACTTATTTCGCTCTCGCCTCGTGCATCGCGTTGATGCGCTTGCGCCACAGGCGCGGGGCAAACAGTGCCAGCATCGGGTAAAGCTCCAAGCGGCCTGCCAGCATATCAAAGGCCAGCAGCAGCTTGACCGGGGCGGAAAATTCCGCAAAGCTGCCCATCGGGCCGACCAGCTCCAGACCGGGGCCGACATTGTTCAGGCAGGTCGCAACTGCCGTAAAGGTCGTGACCACATCAAAGCCGTCCAGTGAGACGAGCAGCACCGACAGCGTCAGCAGCATGATATAAATGTTAAAATAGTTGTGTACACCGCGCAGGGTCTTTTCGTCCAGCGGCTTGCCCTCAAACCGGACCGTGGTGACGGCGTGGCTGTGCAGCATCTTGTTCAGATCCTGCCGCGCCGCCTTGAAGATGATGATAACGCGGGAGACCTTTAAGCCGCCCGCCGTTGAGCCGGCGCAGGCACCCACAAAGGTCAGGATCACGATGACGACCCGCGAATAGGTCGGCCAGAGGTTGAAGTCCGCCGTGGCGTAGCCCGTGGTCGTCACGATGGACGACACCTGAAAGAACGCCGTGCGCAGCGCCGTGCCGACAGAGTCGTACAGGCCTGCGATGTTCGCCGTGATGGTCAGGGTCGAGAATGCCACGATGCCCAGATAGACACGCAGCTCCTCCGAGGCGAGAGCCTCACGGAAATGGCGGAGCAACAGGAAATAATACAGGTTGAAGTTGATGCCGAACAGCAGCATGAACACACCGATCACGACCTCAAAATAAGGGTCGTTGTAGGCACCCACGCTCAGCGCCTTGTTGCTGAAGCCGCCGGTGCCCGCCGTGCCGAAGGCGTGAATGAGCGCGTCAAACAGCGGCATACCGCCCGCGCAGAGCATGACCGTCTCGATAACGGTCATGGCGAGATAGATGGCGTAGAGGATCTTAGCGCTGTCGCTCAATTTGCTCGAGATCTTGCCGCAGGTCGGGCCGGGGACCTCGGCGCGCATCAGGTGCATGGCGCGGCCGTCCGTCATGGGCAGCACCGCCATCGCAAAAACAAGAACGCCCATGCCGCCGATCCAGTGGGAAAAGCTGCGCCAGAACAGGATGCCGTGGCTCAGCGACTCAACATCGGTCAAGATCGTGGAGCCGGTGGTCGTAAACCCCGAGACCGTCTCAAAAAGGGCGTCCACAAAGGACGGGATCTCGCCGGTGATGACAAAGGGCAGCGCGCCGAAAACCGACAGCAGCACCCAGACCAGCGCCACGATGGCCAGACCATCGCGGGCGTAGATCTTGGTGTCCTTGGGGCTTTTCAGGCTGGCGGCAAGGCCCAGCACCAGCAGGATCAGCACCGGGATCAGGAATGCGGGAATCGAGGCCCACTCGCCGTAGATCGCTGCGCACCCCATGGGTAAAAGCATCAGCGCCGCCTCGATCAGGAAGATGCGCCCCAGCACAAACCCTACCATTTTATAGTTCATGCCGCTGCCCTCACTTTACAATGTCACGCAGCGCGTGCGGCGTCGTGTCGGTGGTGACGATGACGACATCGTCCCCCTCCTGCAGGGCGTCATTGCCGGAGGGAATGACCGTCTGGCCGCTGCGGCGCACGATGCCTGCCACCAGCAGGCCCTTGCGCAGCGTCAGATCCTTGAGCGGCACACCGATGAAGGGCAGGCCCGGGGCCACATTGAACTCCAGCGCCTCGACCCGGCCGCCCACAAGGCGGTGCAGCGTCTTGATGTTCTCCGACTCAAAGCTGTTCTGCATGGCGCGGACATACATAGCGATGGACTCCGATGTGACCGATGCCGTGGAGACGACACTGTCCACCATGCCCTTGGCTGTAGCCAGATCTGCAAAGGAGCTGCGGTTGATCTTTGCCACCACCTTGCAGGAGTTCATCTGGGAGGCATACATTGCCAGAATGATGTTCGTCTCGTCCAGACCGGTCAGCGCCACAAAGGCGTCCATCTCGGTGATGCGCTCCTCGCTCAGCAGCTCGGCGTCCGTGCCGTCCCCGTGGATGACCAGCACGCCGGGGAACTTCTCGCTCATTTTCTGGCAGCGGGCCGCATCGCTGTCGATGACGGTGACGCGCTTCTGGATGTCCTGCAGCTCCTTGACGAGGTAGTAGGCCATCCGGCTTGCGCCGACGATCATGACATCGTTTGCCTTCTCCTTAAAGAGGTTCAGCCGGCGGAAGAAGGACTCAAGGTCCCGGGCCGAGGCGGTCAGGTAGATCTTATCCCCTGCCTGCAGCGTAAAGGCACCGGTGGGTATGATCGTCTCACTGCCGCGTGCGACCGCACAGATCAGGATCTTGACGCGGATGTTGCGGTAGAGGTCTGCCAGCTGCAGGCCGACCAGCGGGTTGTCCTCGGCCAGACGGTATTCGACCAGCTCAAACCGCTGGCGGCAGAACTGCTCGCGCTTGATGGCCGAGGGGAAGCGCAGCACCCGCGCAATCTCGCGGGCGGTGGTCTTTTCCGGGTTGATGACCATCGACAGGCCCAGTTCATCGCGCATAAAGCGCAGCTGCTTCTCATACTCCGGGTTGCGGATGCGGGCAATGGTGTGCTGCGTACCGAGCTTTTTCGCCACAAGGCAGGCAAGGATGTTGATCTCATCGCTGGAGGTCGTGGCAATCAGAAGATCCGCGCCGTCCTCGAACGCCTCCTTCTGGACCTCATAGCTGCCGCCGTTGCCGGGCACACCGCGCACATCATAGATGTTTACAATATCCTCGATCAGGTCAGGGTTCTGGTCGATAACGACAATGTCATTGTTTTCCGCCGTAAGCTGGGCGGTCAAGGCACGGCCGACTTTGCCAAGGCCGACGACCACGATTCTCATACGAACGCTCCATTTCTTTTATTGCAAACCGGGGACAGGGGCACTGCTGCGATACCGAGCAAGAGTTGTGCATTATAAAGCCCATTATAACAAAGCCGCAGGAAAAAGCAATAGGACATTTTGCGTAATTGTGCAAAGAATTCCAAAAAAGTCCGCAAATTTGCACCCTGCGGGGCAAATTTTGCATTGACAAGCCGCCGGAAACTTGCTATAATTAGATGCTGTGTGAAATCACACAGTTATCCTTGTCTTTTCCGTTAAAAGAGAAGGCCTAATGTCCAAAAGGAGGTGCACAGAATATGGCTAAGTACGAAACCATGATGGTTACCACCGCGAACCTCGACGAAGAGGCTTCCAACGCTCTGATCAACAAGTTCAAGAACCTGATCGCAGCGAATGGTACGATCGATTCTGTTGATGATTGGGGCAAGAAGCGTCTTGCTTACCCCATCAACGATGAGACCGAGGGTGTGTACACGGTGATCAGCTTCACCAGCGAGCCCGATTTCCCGGCTGAGCTGGATCGCGTTTTCAAGATCACTGAGGGCGTTCTTCGCAGCATGACTCTTGCTGTTGAGGAGTAAGGAGTAAACCAATGCTGAATGTTGTTGCTATTATGGGCCGCCTTGCCGCGGACCCGCAGCTGCGCCAGACCACGACCGGCAAAAACGTTGCCTCGTTCCGCATCGCTTGCGACCGCGGACGCCGCGACGCCAACGGCCAGAGTCAGGCTGACTGGCTGGATGTTGTTGCCTGGGATCGCACGGCAGAGTTTGTCTGCAAGTATTTCCAGAAGGGTTCTCTGATCGCTATTGACGGCCGTTTGCAGAGCCGCCAGTATCAGGACAAGAACGGCAACAACCGCACCGCGATTGAGATCGTGGCCAACAACGTCAACTTTGCCGCTCCCAAATCCGCAAACGCCGCACCGATGGGTGATGCCGGCTATGGCGCACCCATGGCAGCCCCCGCCGCCCGTCCTGCTGTGCAGGCCAATCCTGCGCCGAGCTACTCTGCCGGCAGCAACGATGACTTTGCACTGATTGAGGATGAGGGCGACCTGCCGTTCTAAAATCGAAAGTATCATTCTAACAAGGAGGTTTCCACAATGGCTATGGATCGTTCTTCTCGTCCGATGCATCGTGGCCGCAAGAAGGTTTGCTCCTTCTGCGTTGACCGCGTTGACCACATCGATTACAAGGATCTGCCCCGCCTGCGCAAGTACGTGAGCGAGCGCGCCAAGATCATTCCCCGCCGTGTGACCGGTACCTGCGCTTTCCATCAGCGTGAGCTGACGGTTGCCATCAAGCGTGCCCGCTACATGGCTCTGATGCCCTATGTCAGCGACTAATCTCGCCGCGTTGGCATTGCCAAAGTGCACTGAAAAAGAGCAGTTCTTCACGAACTGCTCTTTTTTTGTTTCTTACACCGCAAACGGGAAAAGCCCCTCAGGCCTCGCAGGCTCGGCCAGCTCCCCGCATGGCGGGGAGCCTTTTTGACGGCGGCCTTTGGCCGCCTCAAAAAGCCTCCTCACGCAGTGGGGAGGTGGTCGAGCGAAGCGATGACCGGAGGGGCTTTTCCCACCTGCCGCTATCACTCACTCTTCCGGCTGCGGGGTCGGTTCGGGTGTACTCTCCCCCGCATTCCCCGTCTGGGCTACCAGCGTATCGTCACGCTCCCCAGCAATGCTGACGATGACCGTCACATTCTCGGTATTGATCTTGGTGCCCGCCGTATAGTCGGTCTTGGCCACACAGCCTGCGGCCATCGTGCCGTCATTATCGACCATGACCATCTTGTACTGGATACCCAGTGCGTCCAGCTTTTTGCTGGCGTTTGCCTGCGTAAAGCCGATGATGTCGGGCATCTCCACAAGATTCGGGCCGCTGCTGACTACGATCTGGATAATCTGATCCTCCATCAGCTTTTCCGTGCCCGCAGGCGGGTCCTGACTGATGACAACGCCCTGCGGCACGGTGTCGGACCCCTGCTCGACCATGACGATGCGGAATTCGCTGTAGGCATCGTTGCCCTTGATGTCGGTCGTATAGCGCAGCCCCACAAGGTTCGGCACGGTCGCAGCTTCTGCATTCTCCCCTACTGCTGCGGCCGCTGTAGGCTGCGGCGTGGCGGACGGCGTACCGCCGTTGCTGCTGCCGCCCGCAAGGCTCCAGAGCAGCAGCACAACCAGCACAAAGATAACGACCAGCGACACCGCCATGATCTTGCGGGTGCTGATCTGGTTATCGCCCCGCTCAAACATGGCGTTGGCGACATTCGGGTCGGTCAGGGCGCTCATCAGCTCGGGCACCGTCTGCATCCGCTTGGCGGGGTCCATCCGCATGGCGCAGGCCAACACCTGCGAGAACCATGTGGGGACGCCTGCCTCCAGACTATGGGCAGACTCCAGACTATCCCGCACCCTGCGCTGGGGCGCAGCCACCGGCGTCTGCCCCGTTACCATCCTGTAGCAGACTGCCGCCAATGCGTAAACATCGGTATAGCGGCCGCTGAACTCGGCGGCGGAGTATTGCTCCGGCGCGGCGTAGCCCGGGTACAGCTGGCTTTTCAGCTCGCTGCCGCCGGTGCGCAGGGCCAGCGTGCCGTAGCCCGTCAGGCGGGCCGTGCCGTCAATGGGCAGCAGGATATTGTCCGGGCAGATGCCGCGGTGGATCAGCCCGGAGGTATGCAGCAGCGCCACACCCTCCATGATGGGCTGCAGCAGGGTGCGCGCCTCGGCAGGGGTCAGTGTGCGGCTGCGCAGGTGGAGATAGTGGGAGAGGGTCATGCCCTTCTCGTTCTCCTCCACAGCGTAGACCGTGTTGTTTTCCTCCATGACATCGAGGATGGTGGACAGGCCGGTGGCCGGGGTCAGGTTGTGCAGATCATCGTACAGATCCTTGAAGTCCATGCGGCTCGTCTTGAAAAGGACCTCTTTTTCCTCCTTGGGCATCAGCGCCCCTGACGCGCTGCGCCCGTTGCAGAGCGTGACCGGGAAATATTCCTTGATAAGCACAAAGCGCTTTTCTGCGTTCAGCACACCGCGGTAGGAAAGGCCGTCACCATCGGCGCTCAGGTAGGCGCCCACGGTATACTTGCCGCCCAGCTGGGTGCCGAGGGGCAGCGCACCCTCGGGGTTGCGGTTCTCCAGCGAGCGCCCGCAGTGGACGCACTCGCCGTGGTAGCCGTTGTCCAGCGGCTGCAGGCAGTGCGGGCAAAGGAGTTCAGGCATAGTGTTTCTCCTTCTTGAATCAAAGCATGCTTGGCGGGCAAGGCCCGCCCCTACAGTATCAAAAAAAGAGAGCAAAAGTCGCCCTTCACTCTCTTTTTGCATTCTGTGGTTTAGCGGTCGAGGTCTTCCTCGTTCTCAAGGGTGTGCCATGCGTTCTGGACATCGTCATCGTCATCCAGCGCATCCAGCAGCTTGCCCATCTGGACCAGCTGATCGGGATCGGTCAGCGTGGTGGTGGTGGAGGGCACCTGTGCCACATCGGCAGAAACGAACTTGTAGCCCTTCTGCTCGAGTGCCTCGCAGACGGCGGTGAAGTTCTCGGGGCTGGTGGTGACCTCAGCGGCCTCCTCGCCTGCATCGAAGTCATCGGCACCGGCGTCCAGCGCGTCCATCATCAGCTCATCAGGATCTTTGTCCTCGAGATCGACAACGATGACGCCCTTCTGGGTGAACATAAAGCCGACGCAGCCCATCTGGCCCAGATTGCCGCCGAACTTGTCAAAGTAGTGGCGCATGTTGGCAGCCGTGCGGTTGCGGTTATCGGTCAGGGTCTCGACCATAACGGCAATGCCGCCGGGGCCGTAGCCCTCGTAGGTTATTGCCTCATACTCCGTCTTATCGCCGCCCTCGGCGCGCTTGATGATACGCTGGATGTTGTCATTAGGCACACTGTTTGCCTTGGCCTTGGCGATCAGCGCAGCCAGCTTGGAGTTGGAGGCGGGGTTGCCGCCGCCCTCCTTAACGGCAACGGCGATCTCACGGCCGATCTTGGTGAAAACCTTGGCGCGGGCGCCGTCAGTCTTTTCCTTTTTGCGTTTGATGTTATTCCATTTGCTATGTCCGGACATGGAAAATCCCCCTAATTTGTATTCACAAGGCAACGGCAGTAAAGCCGATAATTACCATTAAAATAGTATACCACAACAGGTCGTGCTTTTCAAGAGGGGCAGCGCGCTTTATTGCAGGTTGCGCAGCCCTTTTGGGTAATGATTTTTAATGCGCCCGCCGCTGACCTTGCCCCCGCCGAGCGGGAAGCCGTCCACCAGCACGGCGCACCAGCCGTTTTGGGCTGTGGCAGCGTCAATCTCCTCGCCGCGCAGCCAGGCGGCGGTGCGCGGGTCGGCGAGCGTCAGCTCCTCCCGGTTCGTGCAGTCCGCGCCATAAGCCATAAAGAGCGCGTGGGCCGGCTGGAACCGCTTTTTCAGCACATTGCCGGCCAGCACACCGCCCCGCACAATGCGCAGCTTTGCGGTGTTCAGCCCCTCGCTGCCCGGTGCGGGCAGCAGCAGCCACTCCCCCGCCCCGGCCAGCGGGCGGGATGCCAACGCCGGGAAATAGGTTTTGGCAAAGTCGAGCCACTCCGCCGGGGCTTTCAGCGCCTTGGGCGGCTTGGCCTTGGGCGAGCTCGGCACCTCGGCATCGGCGGCTTTTTGCAGCTTGGCCATAAAATGCCCCTCGCCGCCGTCCGCAGGCCAGATACGGCGGCAGCAGCCTGCCGCAAACCCGGCCGGGGCGCGGTTTTCCTCTCCCGGGCGGCCAAAGCCGCAGCCGGACAGGTCGCAGAGGGTGAACTCAGGGTGCCCCGCAAGGAAGGCTGCGATCTGCGCCTCGTCCTCCGCCGGGGCAAAGGTGCAGGTCGAGTAGACCAGCACGCCACCCGGGGCCAGCAGGGCCGCAGCATTTTCTAAAATTTCCGCGCCCAGCTCCGCGCAGTGCGCAACAAGGGCATCACTGTGCTGGGCGGCAGCCACCGCCTCCTTGCGGAACATGCCCTCGCCGGAGCAGGGCGCATCGACCAGCACCCGGTCAAACTGCCCGGGCAGGGCTTTGGCAAGGTTGGCGGTGTCCTCGTTGGTGATAACGGCGTTCGTCACGCCCATCCGCTCCAGATTCTGGCGCAGGATCTCGGCGCGGGCGGCCACAAACTCATTGGCCAGCAGCAGGCCCTGCCCCTGCAGGGCAGCCGCAAGCTGACTGGTTTTGCCGCCGGGCGCAGCGCAGAGATCCGCCACCCGCATGCCGGGGCGCACATCGAGCAAGGCGGCGGGGGCGGATGCGCTCGGCTCCTGCGCGTAGAGCAGCCCCGCATGGTGCCACGGGTGCCGCCCCGGGCGGAAGTCTGCCGCCGTGGTGAACGCAGTACGGCAGAATTTTGACGGTTCTGCGTCAAAATCCGTGTGTGCCGCAAACCAGTCCGGTGTGCAGCGCAGCGTATTCACCGTTACACCGCGCGCGGGCTGCGCCGTGGCGTAGGTATACAGCTCCTCAAAGCGGTCCCCCAGCAGCGTTTTTTCCCGCGCCGTAAAATCCTTTGGAAATTCCAAAACGGCCCCCTTTGCATAAAAAAGCCATGGGCGGGCAAACTACCTGTGCAGCCCAGAAGGGCCGCAGATCGCTTTTTTACTTGCGAAAGGAGTCAACCACCTATGGCAAAGAATCAGACAAACAATTCGACCAACCGCACGAGCGACAGCACCCAGAAAACCACGAACCGCACCCAGCAGAGCAGCACCAGCCGCACCAACAACAGCACCAACACCACCAACAGCAAGAGCCGCAAGTGAGGCGGGTTTCCTAAGGCTTCCCCCTTGGGGGGGAAGCTGCCGCCCACAGGCGGCTGATGAGGGGCAGCCTTGCCACTACAACCCGTTACTAGGCAAATTGCGGAGGCTTTTCCCTCATCCGCCCTCGGGCGGGGCCTCGGCCACCTTCCCCCTCGGGGGAAGGCTTTTTGTTTTACTCCGGCTTATATCCATCCCACATCGCGTTGAATAATTCCTCAATGCGGTCATTCTTCCCCTGCAGGTAGAGCCAGCCCAGCAGGCACTCAAAGCCGGTGGAGGCGCGGTACTCCTGCACGGTGGCGTGCTTGGCCACCGTGGCCTTGCTGGCGTTTTTGCCGCGCCGCAGCACGGCGGCCTCGGCCTCGGTCAGCATCGGCTCGATCAGCTCCAGCTCCCGGTTTTGGGCGTGGGCGCTTACATAATGCGTAGCCACGGTGTGCAGCCGGTTGGGCTGCAGGCGGGTCGTGCCCACCAGACGGGCGCGGACCAGCAGCTCCAGCACGGCATCGCCCACAAAGGCCAGTGCCAGCGGCGACATCTCATGAATGTCTACTTCAGATTTCGTTTCAAACAGCATAATCAATACAGATAATCGAACTCATATTCGCCGATCTTGATGGTGTCCTCTTCCTCAACGCCCTGCGCGACCAGCTCGTCCAGAATACCGGAATCACCCAGCTGCGTCTGGAAATACTGCAGGCTCTCGTAGTCCTCGACATTCGTACCGGCAAGGATACGCTCCAGCCAGGGGGCATCGACGGTAAACTCGTGGTCGCCGGTGCGCTCCACCGTGAAGGGGCGGGTAGGCTGGTCGTTCTTGTCGGGGCGCTTGTACTCTGCCTCATAGATCTTGACCGGAGGCAGATCCTTCAGGCGGTTGTAGACCAGCGCGGGCAGGCCGTCCACACCCTGACGGGTCGCGGCGGAGATCGGCAGGAAGGTCAGACCCTGCGCCTCGATATAGCTCTTGAACTCCTCGACCTGCTCGGGGGTGGCGATATCGCACTTGTTGCCCAGCACGATCTGCGGGCGGTCGGCCAGCTCAGCGCTGAAGCCGGCCAGCTCGTGGTTGATCTGCTCAAAGTCAGCCTTGGGGTCGCGGCCCTCGCAGCCGGAGACATCTACCACATGCAGCAGCAGGCGGCAGCGCTCGACATGGCGCAAAAAGTCATGGCCCAGACCGACACCATCGGCCGCACCCTCGATCAGGCCCGGAATATCAGCGCAGACAAAGCTCTGCTCCGGACCGACACGGACAACGCCCAGCACCGGGGTCAGCGTCGTAAAGTGGTAGTTTGCAATCTTGGGGCGCGCCGCCGAGATGATGCTGATGAGGGTGGACTTGCCCACATTCGGAAAGCCGATCAGGCCCACATCGGCAATGACCTTCAGTTCAAGCTTGAGGTGCATGTCCTCACCGGGCAGGCCGGGCTTGGCGAACTTGGGGATCTGGCGGGTCGGGGTGGCAAAGTGGCTGGTGCCCCAGCCCCC
>ERZ791631.952-NODE-952-length-20506-cov-4.885042_pt1 | contig 20506 bp, 14 predicted proteins | sample MGYA00509961_ERZ791631 | MGnify/ENA primary metagenome ERZ791631 (study PRJEB30046, sample SAMN00715248) | human gut metagenome | study: EMG produced TPA metagenomics assembly of the A metagenome-wide association study of gut microbiota in type 2... | reverse complement strand
CACTCGGGTTTCATCGCCAGCACACCCGCGATGGCGATGCGCTGCTTCTGTCCGCCGGAGAGCAGGTGCGGCGCGTGCTTGACGAACTGCGTCATACCGACGGCCTCGAGCGCGTCGTCCACGCGCTTTCTGATCTCGGCGCTCGGCACGCCCAAATTCTCGGGAGCGAACGCGACATCCTCTTCGACGACATTCGCCACGATCTGGTTGTCCGGATTCTGGAACACCATGCCCACGCGCCTGCGAATTTCAAGCAGGAGCGATTCGTCCATCGTGTCCATGCCCTCGACATAGACCTTGCCGCCGCTTGGCAGCAGGACTGCGTTGAAGGTCTTGGCAAGCGTCGATTTTCCGCTGCCGTTGTGGCCGAGGATCACGACAAAGCTGCCGCGCTCGATGGTCACATCCACCCCGCGCAGCGCGCGGGTGTTCATCTGGTCTTCCGTGCCCGGATAGGTGAAGGCCAGGTCTTGGGTCTTGATCATTTCCATAAAAGTTGCGTTCCTTAATCGTTATCCCGAAAGAGCCTTTCGGGGATTCATCGCCGCAAAGCGGCGGGTTCCTTTATTCCGAGAACCAGCGGCCCGTCGCGCCGCAGGGCAGCGCGAGCCCCGTCTCCGTCACGGGCAGGCCCAGCTCGTCCCACGTGACCTTGCCGCCGTACTTTTCCGCAACGAGCAGGTGCAGCATGTAGCCGAGCACCGAGGGAGCGAGCCCCGTCGTATACGAGTTGATGATGACAAAAAGCGGCTTGTCCGATAAGACCTGCGCGCAGAGCTTCACGAACGGGAAAAGATTGTCCTCCAACTTCCAGACCTCTCCCCCGGGGCCGCGGCCGTAGCTCGGCGGGTCCATGATGACGGCATCGTATTTGCTGCCGCGGCGGATCTCGCGCTGCACGAACTTGACGCAGTCGTCCACGATCCAGCGGCAGGGGCGCTCGGCAAGGCCGCTTGCGGCGGCGTTCTCCCGCGCCCAGGCCACCATGCCCTTGCTCGCGTCCACATGGGTGACGGATGCACCGGCGGCAAGGCACGCCAGCGTGGCGCCGCCCGTGTAGCCAAAGAGGTTCAGCACCCGGATCGGCCGGCCGGCTGCGCGGATCTTTTCCTGATACCACGCCCAGTTGACGGCCTGCTCCGGAAAGACGCCGGTGTGCTTGAAGCCGGTGGGGCTGACGATCAGGGTCAGGTCGTTCCAGTGAATCTGCCACTTCTGGGGCAGTCTTTTGTGGTAATCCCACTGCCCGCCGCCCTTGGCGGAGCGGTAGTAGACGGCATCAGCGTTCGCCCACAGCGGGCTGGTTTCGGCATTTTTCCAGATGACCTGCGGGTCAGGTCGGATCAGCAGGGTGCTGCCCCAGCGCTCCAACCGATTATGGTTGGTAGCATCCAGCAGCTCATAATCCCGCCAGGAATCAGCAGGGCGCATATTCATGTCTCCTTTTATATCGTGTGTAAAAGCCTTGCTTTGACAAGGGAGGCTTTTATCAAAACATACTCTGCTGGCCGTTGTCATTGTCGTCAAAGCGGCGGGGCACGGCCATGTGCAGATGCTCATAGGCAAGGCGTGTCACACAGCGGCCGCGCGGGGTGCGCGTCAGCATACCCATCTGCATCAGGTAGGGCTCGCAGATGTCCTCCAGTGTGACGCTCTCCTCGCCCAGAGCGGCGGCCAGAGTGTCCAGACCTACGGGGCCGCCGCCGTACATCTCGATGATGGCGCGCAGTACACTGCGGTCCAGTTCATCCAGACCCAGCTCGTCAATGTCCATCCACCGGCGGGCGGCGATGGCGGTCTCCTCGTCAATGGTGCCATCGCCCTGCACGGTGGCAAAGTCGCGCACCCGCTTGAGCAGGCGGTTGGCGATACGCGGCGTGCCGCGGGCGCAGCGCGCCAGCTCAAGCGCGCCCTCCTCGGTGATCGGCACACCTAAAATCCCGGCGCTGCGGCTGATGATATGCCCCAGCTCCCGCGGGCTGTACAGCTCCAGCTTGAGCAGGATGCCGAAGCGGTCGCGCAGGGGGCCGGTCAGCTGCCCGGCGCGGGTGGTGGCACCCACCAGCGTGAACCGGGGCAGATTGATGCGGATGCTCTGGGCGCTGGGGCCCTTGCCGATCATGATGTCGAGGGCAAAATCCTCCAGCGCGGGGTAAAGGACCTCCTCCACCTGACGGGACAGGCGGTGGATCTCGTCAATAAAAAGGACATCGCCCTCCTGCAGATTCGTGAGCAGGGCGGCCAGATCGCCGGGCTTCTCGATGGCGGGGCCGGAGGTGATGCGGATCTGCACACCCATCTCCTGCGCCACAATGCCGGCCAGCGTGGTTTTGCCCAGACCCGGCGGGCCGTAGAGCAGGATGTGATCCATCGGCTCGCCGCGCTGCTGTGCCGCCCGCAGGTAGACCCGCAGGTTGCCCTTGGCCTTCTCCTGACCTACATAGTCATCCAGCGTTTTCGGGCGCAGGCTGACCTCCTCCGCATCAGCGGAGCAGGCGTCGGGGCTGACCAGACGGCTGGGGTCAACGGTGTATTCCTGATTCAAGCTCTAGCACTCCCCTTCCCATTAAATGCGCGACAGGCTGCGCAGCGCAATCGTGATGATCTCCTGCACCGAGAGAGTCTCGTCCACCCGGGCCACGGCAGCGGCTGCATCGGAGGCGGCGTACCCAAGGCTGACCAGTGCGGCCACAGCCTGTGCCGGTGCGGAGGTGGGCGCGGGGGCGGCGCTGCCGCCCGCAAAGCCTGTGCCGGAGGCCAGACCCTTGCCGACCTTGTCCTTCAGCTCCAGCGTGATGCGCTGGGCCAGCTTAGGCCCAACACCGGCCGCCTTGGTAAAGGCCTTGTGATCCCCGCTGGATGCGGCAAGGGCAATCTTTTCGGGCGTCATGATCGACAGAATCGACAGCCCGGCCTTGGGGCCGACACCGGTGACAGCGGTCAGCATCTTGAAGCAGTCGCGCTGCTCCTCCGTTGCGAAGCCGTAGAGGGAGACATCGTTCTCGGTCACGTTCATGATGGTATAGACGGTGCCCTCTTTGCCGGCGGGGGGCAGAGCCTCGCCGGTGGTGGCGGGAATCTGCACGAAATAGCCGACCCCGCCGCAGCTGATCACAACGGAATCCAGCGTTTTTTTGATGATTTTTCCGGTTAGACAGTAGATCATGGTGTGTCCTTCTTTTGCATCATAGAGGTTGTAGGGGTCGATGCTTGCATCGACCCGCGGGCGGATGCAAGCATCCGCCCCTACAGCGGCAGGGGTCACTACCTCACCGGCGTCCCCATCAGGCGGCTGCGGCTGCAGTGGCAGTGGGCAATGGCCATGCCCAGCGCATCGGCGGTATCGTCAGGCTTGGGGATGCTCTCCAGATGCAGCATCATGCGGGTCATCTCCTGAATCTGCTTTTTTACGGCCTTGCCGTAGCCGGTGATGGCCTGCTTGACCTGCATCGGTGTGTATTCGTAGATCGGCACGCCGCACTGGGCGGCGGCGAGCAGAATGACGCCGCGCGCCTCAGCCACGCCGATGACGGTGGTCTGGTTGTGCTGGTAGTACAGCTTCTCGATAGAGAGGGCCTCGGGCTGATAGCGCTTGCAGATATCCAGCACGCCCTCGTATATTTCAACCAGACGCTGCTCAAACGGAGTGTCCTTCTCGGTGATGACAGCCCCGTAGCCGATGGGCGCAAAGCGGTTGCCGATGTATTCGACAACACCCCAGCCCACGATGGCGTAGCCCGGGTCGATGCCCAAAACACGCATTTATCCCATACCTCCCCACTTTAACCGATATAGTATACCATAAAAACAACGCTGCGTCCACTGTTTGGGGTAAACATTCCGTGAATTTGCACAGAAAAAGCAATAAAAATTCTACAAACAAAAAAGCACCTCCCGGACAGGGAGATGCTTGGCTATGTAGACAGCAATCAATACCCAATCTGCCGCTTGGCGGCTCGCAGCGCCTTGCGCAGGGGCCGGTACAACAGCAGCATGATGGCAAAGTTGCCCGCGCCGTGCAGGGCGTCGTAGCTCAGGCCGCTCAGCCACCAGCTCAGCGCAAAGGCCGGGGTCTTGGCAAACAGGTAGACGGCAGCGCACAGCCCGCCGAAGCACAGGCCGTACAGTCCGCTGAACACAGCCCAGAGCAGCGCGTGGTCCATGCGGCGCAAAAGCCATGCCAGCAGCGCCAGCAGATACCACACATACAGGTACATGGCCCACCAGAGGCCAAAGCCATACAAGACGCCCTGCAGCAGAATAAAGACCGTGATGGCGGCAGGTGTCTCCCGCGGGAGCTCCAGCGCAAACAGGATGATGAGCAGCGTCACCGGCTCAATGTTCGGCAGGCCGCTCATGGCCTGCTTGCTGACAACGAGCAGTGCCCCCATCAGCCCGCTCAATACCAGGCTGACAACGCGGCGGTGGTTACTTCGTGTAGGTGAAGGCATAGCTGTCGCCGTCATGCAGTTCGATGTCGGCCACGCCCACGGTGGTCATCTCACCGGCGGCATCGGTCAGGCACCACCAGGCACCATCGGCGTTATAGTCGGCCTCCTCGCCGTTGACAACGGTGACGAAGCCGGCAGCAGCCTCCTCGGCGCTGATGACACCGGCGGCGGCCAGCGCATCGCTGAGCTTTTCGCCGTCTGCGGCGTCAAGGGTCAGGACGGTGCTTTCGCCATCGGCACCGGTGACGGTGAAGGTGACTGCGATGGCAGCAGCGGCGTCCTCGGCGGTGGAGACGGCAGCGGACTCAGCCGGTGCGGCCTCGGAAACGACCTCAGAGGAGACGGCCTCGGAGGAGGCGGCAGAGGACGCGGACGCACCGCAGCCGGCCAGCAGACCGGCGGCCAGAATCAGGCTCAGAACCAGAGCAGAAAGCTTTTTCATGGGATGTTACCTCTCTAAAATTGTGATTGCGTACAAATTTGCGCAGCAATCATTATACAAAATGCCAAGAAAAAATGCAAGTGCGTTGTAGGGGGACGGTGTGGCTGCCCATGAAAAGTCCGCAATGGCAAACTAGCCCCTCATCCGGCCCTGCGGGGCCACCTTCCCCCAAAGAGGGGAAGGCTTTAGGCCCTTACCCCTCCAGCTGCTCCTTATGATATTGCAGCGTGTAGAGCTGGTAATACCGCCCGTGGTTGGCTAAAAGCTCCTGATGGCTGCCCTGCTCCAGAATCTTGCCGTGGGACAGCACGATGATGTTGTCGGCGTGCTGAATGGTGGACAGCCGGTGGGCTACGATCAGCATCGTGCCGACAGAGCGCATCTTTTCCAGAGAATCCTGAATCAGGATCTCGGTCTCAGTGTCGATGTTTGCCGTGGCTTCGTCCAGAATCATGACACTGGGCTTGTGCAGGATCGTTCGCGCAAAGCTCAGCAGCTGCCGCTGCCCGGCCGAGAAGTTGTTGCCGCGCTCGCGGACCTCCTCGTCCAGACCGTGGTCAAGCTTGGCGATAAACTTGTCGGCGTTCACATAGCGGCAGACCCGCAGGATCTCCTCGTCCGGGATGCCCTCCTCCCGCAGGACGATGTTGCTGCGGATCGTACCCGAGAAAAGGAACACATCCTGCAGCATCTGCCCGAAATGGCGGCGCAGCGAGGAGATCTTGATCCTGCGGATGTCGATGCCGTCGATCAGGATCTCGCCCTTCTGGAATTCATAGTTGCGGCAGATCAGCGACAGGATCGTGCTTTTGCCGGAGCCGGTGGACCCCACAAACGCCACCGTCTGGCGCGGGTCTACATGGAAGGAGACGCCCTGCAGCACCCACTCGCCGGGGATGTAGCTGAACCAGACATCCCGGAATTCGATCTCACCCCGCGCCTCGTCCAGCTCGATGGCATCGGGGGCATCCACCATCTTCGGCTCAATGTCCATGAGGGAGAACACCTTTTCCGAGGAGGCCAGCGCCGATTGCAGCCAGTTGAACTGCTCGGCCAGATTCTGGATGGGGGTGAAGAACTTGGAGATGTACATGTAAAAGGTCACGATGGTGCCGCCGGTGATGGTCTGGCCCAGAAGCGCTAGATGATCAAGATGGCCCATGCCGCCCAGATAGAACAGGCAGAGAATTGAGCAGATGTACAGCATGTAGACCAGCGGGCGGAATACGCCGAACACAAAGATCTGCTCCTGCGTGACCTTGGAGAGCGTCTGGCTTTTCTCGCGGAACTCCGCCATCTTCTCATCCTCGCGGCCAAAGATCTGCGTGACCTTGATGCCGGACAAATTCTCCGACAGGTAGGTGTTGATGTCGGTGGTGGCGTCCTTCACCTTGCGGTAGGCGCGGCGTGAAAACTTGCGGAAGATGACCGTGAAGATCACGATGAACGGCACAAAGCAGAGCACCATCAGGGTCAGTGCGTAATTCAGGCAGAGCATGGCAATCAGTATGCCTAAAATCACAAAGATGTTTTTGGTCAGACTGACAAGAAGATTTGTGAACATCATGGAGATGGCGTTCGTGTCGTTCGTCACACGGGTGACAAGCTTGCCGACCGGAATCTCGTTGAGCTGCTCATGGGAGAGGGATTCGATGTGGGTAAACAGATCCTCGCGCAGGTCGGAGATGATGCGCTGGCCGACCCGCTGCAGGATGACCGCCTGCAGGTAGGTGCTGGCCATGGAAAAAACCAGCACACCTGCATAGACTGCCACACCGATGTAAAGCTGCGGCAGGGCGAAATCCCCGGATACCAGCTCCTCCAGCGCGCCGACGATCAGCGGCGAAACAATGTCATAGGCAATGGAAAAGAGCATCAAAAACAGGACAATAACAAACTTTGCGCGGTAGGGTCTGGCGTAAGCGGCCAGACGGCGCAGGATCTCGCTGTCCGCCATCGTGCGCTCAAAGCCCATCGTCTCTTTTTTGTCCTTGACCAGCGCGTAGGCCAGCACCAGCAGCGCCGTCACGGCGCCGATGACGGCGCCGACCAGCACCAGCGGATTGAGTTCAGTCATCGGTGTCACCTCCCGCTTCGTCCTCCAGCTTTTGCAGGTCCACCATGCGGCGGTACGCAGCGCAGCTGCGGTAGAGTGTATCGTGGGGGCCGACAGCCTCTACCCTGCCGTCCTCAATAAAGATGATCTTGTCGAGCTGCTCCACCGTAGAGATGCGGTGGGCAATCAGCAGGGTCGTTTTGCCTGCGCGGCTCGCTTTCAGGTTGTCGAGGATGATGCGCTCGGTGCGGGTGTCAACGGCGGAGACGGAATCGTCCAGAATCAGGATCGGCGCGTCCTTGAGCAGGGCGCGGGCAATCGAGATGCGCTGCTTCTGCCCGCCGGAAACGGTGACGCCGCGTTCGCCGAGGACGGTCTCAAACCCGTCCTTGAAGTCCACGATGTTGTCACGGACATCGGCCAGCGCTGCGGCATGGTCGATCTCCTCCCGGCTGGCACCGTCCACACCGAAGCCGATGTTGTGGGCGATTGTATCCGAGAATAGGAAATTGTCCTGCGGCACATAGGCGCAGGCGTTTCGCACCGAGCGGATGGATACGCTGTTCACATCCTGACCGTCCACAAACAGGGTGCCGTCCGGCACATTGTAGGTGCGCAGCAGCAGGTCCACCAGCGCGGTCTTACCTGCGCCGGTCTTGCCCACGATGCCGACGCTCTCGCCGGGGTGTACGGTGAAGGAGACATCCCGCAGCACATCGTATTCACCGTCCGGATAGCGGAAATTCAGATGCCGGAACTCGATGCCGCCGCGCGGATCGGCCAGGTCGGCCACGCCGTCCCGGTCGGCCACATCAATCGGCGCATCGAGCAGCTCGGTGATGCGGTTCAGCGATGCCTTGCCGCGGGCCGTTTTTTCGATCAGCATCGAGATGGCCATGATGGGCCAGACGATGGCCTCAAAGTAGCCGATATACTCCACCAGCTGCCCGGCGTTGAACTGCCCGCGCCAGACAAGCCAGCCGCCGTAGCCAAGAATGACACAGATGACCGACTCGACAAAAAGGGTGACCAGCACCTCAAGCAGGGTGGCGATTTTTGTGTAGGTGACATTGATCTCCTCGTTCTGCTTGTTCAGCCTGCGGAAGGCGATCAGCTCCTTCAACTCCTTGACAAACGCCTTGATGACCGCGATGCCGGAGAAGTTCTCCTGCGCAAAGTCCGACAGGTCGGAAAAAGCCTGCTGGCGCTCCTCCCACCGCTTGGTCATGACCTGACTCATCACGGTGCCGATGGCGAACATGACGCCCGCAGGAATCAGAGCCAGCAGAGTCAGGCGGAAATCCATCCGCCACATCTTGACCAGCGCCATCAGCCCCAGTACAGCGGCGTCAAAGAACATCAGGATGCCGTCACCGAAGCACTCCTGAATGGTGTCAAGGTCGTTGGTGTACAGGCTCATCAGGTTGCCGACCTTGTTAAGCTGGTAATACTGCTGGGACAGGCGGCGGCTGTGGTCGAACATCCGCTCCCGCAGGTCGGCGGTGACCCGCACGGCCGAGCCGAAAAAGCAGATGCGCCACAAAAAGCGGCCTACCACCATAAGCACTACGATCCAGATCATAGGCAGGCAGATGTGCTGAAACAGCACCTGCTTGTCAAAGGGGATTGTCTGGCCGTTTACGACCACCTGCCCCAGATTGACGCCGTTGATGACCAGCCGGTACAGCTCCGGGATCAGAAGCTGGATGTAGTCCACCATCAAAAGCGCCACAATGCCTACAAGCAGCACCGGCGCATTTTTGAGGTAGTATCGGTTGATGTGTTTGCCGAAGATCACGGCGGGTATACCTCCCTTATCCATACAGTGTGCGGCAAGGGCCGCAGATAATCAGTATAGCGTACCTGCGCGGTTTCGTCAATCGTCCCCTGAAAATGCGCAGAACGGTATACAAAAAAATCCCCACCGGGGGTGACCCGATGGGGATTTGGTGCGCGGTACAGGACTCGAACCTGTGACCTCCTGCACGTCAAGCAGATGCTCTACCAGCTGAGCTAACCGCGCATACTGTGCCGCCGACTGGCAACGCATATTAGTATAACAGATGTTTTTACAAAATGCAAGCCCTTTTTTGAAAAAAGTGGGACTTATTTTTGCCGCTCCTGTATACAGAAAAATCCCCACCGGGGATGACCCGATGGGGATTTGGTGCGCGGTACAGGACTCGAACCTGTGACCTCCTGCACGTCAAGCAGATGCTCTACCAGCTGAGCTAACCGCGCATGTTGCGCCGCCTCTTGGCGACGCATATTAGTATAACAGATGCTTTTACAAAATGCAAGCCCTTTTGCAAAAAAACTTTTGCTTTTTTTGCCGTGTGCGCGGGGCGGGGCTTACAGCACAGTGGTCTCCAGCTGCGGGGCGCCGCCGGCAAGCGCCTCGGCGGTCAGGGGAGCCGGGGCCTCGGCGGGCTTGTCCAGCTTTTCGCGGGCCACGGCCAGCATCAGCTTGATGCGATTCTCCTGATTGACGCGGGTGGCGCTGGGGTCATAGTCCACGGGGGTAATGTTCGCATCGGGGTGCAGGGCGCGGATCTTGTTGATCATACCCTTGCCCACAATATGGTTGGGCAGGCAGCCGAACGGCTGCGCGCAGACGATGTTGCCGTAGCCGCCCTCGACCAGCTCGATCATCTCGGCGGTCAGCAGCCAGCCCTCGCCCATCTTGGCACCCAGAGAGATGATGCCCTCGGGCTTCTTCATCAGCTCGCGGAAGGAGCCCGGCGCGTAGAAGCCGTACTTACGCATGGCGTCATAGCTGGCGCAGCCGATCGAATCCAGCCAGCTCAGGAAGAAATCCGCACCGCCAGCTACCAGCTTGTTGCCGCCATACAGGTCGATGTCCAGCCGATAGTTGGCCACGCAGTATTCCACAAAGCCCATCAGGCCGGGCAGGTTGACCTCGCAGTCCTGACTTTCGAGGAACCTTTCAAGGTCATTGTTGCCAAGCGGCGAATATTTGACATAGATCTCACCCACCACGCCGACCTTGACCTTCGGCACGCGGGTGATGGGAATCGTCGCGTAGTCAGCAGCGATGTCGAAGAACCGCTTTTTCATATCGTGGGCGGAATAGTTCTTGTCATCCTTGATCCAGCCCTGAATCGTGGCAATCCACTTCTCGGTCATGGCGTTGGCGTCGCCCTTGTGGTTCTCATACGGGTGGGTCTGGCTGCGCAGCGCGACGAGCATGTCGCCGTAGAAAATGCTGGCAATGACCTTGCGCAGCAGCGGCAAGGTCAGCGGCAGACCGCTGCCCTTTTCCAGCCCGGAGAAGTTCAGCGATGCCACGGGGATATTGCCGTAGCCCGCCTTGACGAGCGCCTTGCGCAAAAGCTTGATGTAGTTGGACGCGCGGCAGCCACCGCCCGTCTGTGTGATGAGCAGTGCGGTGTGGTCAAGGTCGTACTTGCCGCTGTTCAGCGCGTCCAAAAACTGCCCGATGACCAGCAGCGCCGGGTAGCAGGTGTCGTTGTGGACATATTTCAGGCCCAGCTGTGCGACCTCGCTGCCGCAGTTGCCCAGCACCTCGGTCTGGTAGCCCTCGCTGGCCAGTGCCGCCTGCATCAGCCGGAATTGGGTAACCGCCATGTTGGGAATGAGAATTTTATGGGTCTTTACCATGTCCTTGGTAAAGTTGGGAGTCATGTATTCCATTCGATTTGCCTCAATGATCAGTAGGAGTAAGAGCCGCCCCTTGACAAGGGAGGCTTTTGGGGTTACTGCTTGGCCTCGTGCCGTTCCTCCAGCGCTGCAAACAGGCTGCGCAGACGGATGTTGACCGCGCCGAGGTTGGTGATCTCATCGATCTTGAGCTGGGTGTACAGCTTGCCGCCCGCCTGCAGGATCTCGCGGGTCTCATCGGTGGTCACGGCGTCCAGACCGCAGCCGAAGGACACCAGCTGCACCAGATCCATGTCGGGATTCTCGGTGCAGTACTTGGCGGCGGCGTACAGGCGGCTGTGATAGGTCCACTGGTTCAGCACCGAGGTCTGGAATTTCTGCTCATGCCAGCTGACGGAATCCTCACTGACGACAGCCGCGCCCTGACGGATGATGAGCTGGTCGATGCCGTGGTTGACCTCCGGGTCCACATGGTAGGGGCGGCCCGCCAGAACAATGATGCGGCGGCCCTCGGCGCGGGCGGCGGCGATGATCTCGCTGCCCTTGTCGCGCAGCTGCTGCATGTGGCGGTGATACTCGTCATAGGCGGCGTCAATGGCCTCGCGCACCGCCTTTTTGTCAAGACCGGGGAAATATTTGTCAAGCGACTGCTGGAATTTCTTGTAGAAATCCTTCCGGCGCTCCAGATTGAAGTAGTCGTAGAGAAACTTCGTTGCGTTCAGCTCGGGGCAGTTGCCCTCCAGCACCTCGGGGTAATAGGCGACCACGGGGCAGTTATAATGGTTGTCCCCCAGATGCTCATCAAGGTTGTAGCTCATGCAGGGGTAGAAGATGGCGTCCACGCCCTGCCCGCACAGCCAGTGGATGTGGCCGTGGCTCAGCTTGGCGGGGAAGCAGGCCGTGTCGCTTGGGATCGTTGCCTGACCGCTCTGGTACAGGCTGCGGCTCGAGAAGGGGCTGACCACGACCTCGAACCCGAGGCGGGTGAACAGCGTGTGCCAGAACGGCAGCAGCTCATACATGTTCAGGCACAGCGGCAGGCCGATGCGCGCGCGCGGTGCGGCGGGCGCAGGGGCATTGCGGTAGCCGTCCAGCAGCTTCAGCTTGTAGGCGTACAGGTTCAGGTCCTCGTTGTTGGCCTTGCCGGTCACGGGCTTGTCGCATCGGTTGCCCGAAATGTACCGCTTGCCGTCCGCAAAGACATTGACGGTCAGCTGGCAGTGGTTGCCGCACCCCTGACACTGCACGGTGTTGACCTTCTGGCTGAACTGCGCAAGCTCCTGCTCGGTCAGCACGGTGCTGCGGGCGTTCGCCCCTGCCTTGGCCTTGCCGTACAGCGCTGCGCCGTAAGCACCCATCAAGCCCGCGATGTCGGGGCGGATGACATGGACGCCCATCTCCTTCTCAAAGGCGCGGAGAACGGCCTCGTTGTAGAAGGTGCCGCCCTGCACGACGATGCGGCGGCCCAATTCCTCGGGGCTGGAGGCGCGGATGACCTTGTACAGCGCATTTTTGACGACCGAGATGGACAGACCGGCGCTGATGTTTTCAATCGAGGCACCGTCCTTCTGCGCCTGCTTAACGCTGGAGTTCATAAAGACGGTGCAGCGGCTGCCGAGGTCCACCGGCTTGTCAGCAAACAGGCCGAGGGCGGCAAACTCCTTGACATCGTAGCCCAGCGCTTGGGCGAAGGTCTGCAAAAAGCTGCCGCAGCCGGAGGAGCAGGCCTCGTTCAGGAAGATGTTGCTGATGGCGCCGTCCTCAATCTTGAAGCACTTCATGTCCTGCCCGCCGATGTCGATGATGAAGTCCACATCGGGCAGGAAGTGCTTGGCAGCGGTAAAGTGGGCCACCGTCTCGACAAGGCCGCGGTCGCAGTGAAAGGCATTTTTGACCAGCTCCTCACCATAGCCGGTCGTGGTCACACTGGCGATCTGCAACCCGGGGTGATCCCGATACAGCTTGAGCAGCGTTTCCTTCACAAGCGGGATCGGGTTGCCGAGGTTGGGACGGTAGCTTTCAAACAGAATGTTGGCGTTGTTGTCAATGACGACCAGCTTGATGGTGGTCGAGCCGGAGTCAATGCCGATATGCACGGGGCCGCAGTCTGCGCCGAAGGGCAGGCAGGGCACGGTGGCCTTCATGTGGCGGGCGTGGAACGCCTCGTACTCCTGCTGATCGGCGAAAAGCGGCGGCAGGCTTACATAGGTGGCGGCGGCGCTGTAGTTGTCCAGCCGCTTTGCGACCTCGCGCAGGTCGGACTCCTCATCGGCGTAGAATGCTGCGCCCAGCGCCACAAAGAGCAGGCTGTTTTCCGGCAGGGTGCCGGTGACGCCGAGCGTTTTGTCAAAGCTGCGGCGCAGTGTACGGGAGAAGGTCAGCGGGCCGCCCAGATACAGGATATTGCCCTTGATGGGGCGTCCCTGCGCAAGGCCGGCGATGGTCTGGTTGACGACTGCCTGATAGATCGATGCTGCGATGTCCCCCGCCTGAGCACCCTGATTGATGAGGGGCTGGATGTCGCTTTTGGCAAAAACGCCGCAGCGGCTGGCGATGGTGTAGGTGCGGGTCGCGGCCTGCGCGGCCTTGTCCATCTCATCGGCACCCATTTTCAGCAGGGTAGCCATCTGGTCAATGAAGGCGCCGGTGCCGCCGGCACAGCTGCCGTTCATGCGCACCTCGGTGCCGTTGGTCAGAAAGAGGATTTTGGCATCCTCGCCGCCTAGCTCAATGATGCAGTCGGTGCCCGGCGTCAGGCGGTTGGCAGCCACGCGGGTGGCAAAGACTTCCTGCACAAAGGGCACCCTGCAGCTGTCGGCAAGGCCCATGCCGGCAGAGCCGGAGATGGCCAGATACGCGCGGCCGTCAGGCAGATATTCGGCGGCGACTTTTTCCAAAAGCGCTCTGCCCTTTTCTAAAATATGGCTGAAATGACGCTCATAGGTAGAATAAACGATCTGCCCGGCGTCATTCAGCACGACACATTTAATGGTGGTGGAACCAATATCCAGACCAACTCTCATAGGCTTTAGCCTCCTGCGGGTCAGGCAAACCCACTGAAGCTGCGCGCCGTAGGGCGGATAAGCGGGGTTGCCGTTGGGGTGATTGCGGGATACCGCAGGCCGGGTCTGCCCCAAGGCGCTACAATATCAGCATATATTATACAGGTTTCTTGAAAATTCGGCAAGAGTGCCGCCGCATAAAATCGTTGTCAAATGGCAGGAATTGTACAAAAACACGGAAGCGGTGCGAAAAAATCCGCACCGCTTCCGCGTCAAAAGAAAAGAGGAGTATGGATGAAAAACTTGGGGTCCTGTTCATCAGGTCGGGTCCCTGCTCCCTTCCTGAGAACACCTATAGTATACCCCGGATTTGTGTTAAAGTCGTGAATGAATATTCAACAAATTAAGAAGGGTTTGTGAACAAACGGGAGGGGCGAAAAGGCTTCCCCCCCCTCGGGGGAAGCTGTCCGCAAAGCGGACTGATGAGGGGGACCTTGCCGCGATTGCTTCTTCACGGGGCTCTGCGGCACACGCGCCCCTCATCCGGCCCTGCGGGGCCACCGTTCCCCTTCTGGTGCTATGCACCACCTCCCCCGTACCGGGGGAGTCTGTCCCCCTTGGGGGAAGGCAAAGAAAAATCTCACCCAGCTGCATCGCCGGGTGAGATTTATGTATTGAAGTTTACGGTTCTTCCCCATTCAGCCGGTCGATCTGGTCCTGCAGCAGCTGGGACACAGGGCGGCGCGTGTTGCGCAGCCGGTGGGCCGGGGCTGGGGGCGTATGGTGCGCGGGCTGGGCCTTCTTCGCCTTTACGCGCAGCCGGTCGGCGGGCTTGGCTGCCGGGGTCTGTGCGGCGGGGCGCGGCGGCACAGGTGCAGGCAGATCCGTCTCCGGTGTGCCCTGTGCAAAGCTGCGCATATCGGTGCCCAGCTCCTTCAGCTCGGCCTCGGTCTGGTCAAGGGCCTGATAGATAGCCTGTGTCAGGCCGTCCAGATCCAGCGTGGCGGCGCTCAGCCGTTCATCCACGCGGGCCAGACGCTCCCGCACCAGCATGACGCCCGAGGCGATGCTGCGGGCATTCTCGGCCATGCGGTTTTTCTGGCTGTCTGCCTGCTGTTTCAGCTCCTTCTCGGCGCTCTCGGCGTACAGGCGGGCATCGGCCAGAATCTTACCGGCCTCAAGCTTTGCCTCCCGCACCAGATCGGACGCGGGGGAGCTCAAGGACGAGGTATTCAGCTGGCGCGCTGAATCCAGCTGCTTCTGCAGCTCCTCGACCTGCTTTTGCAGATCGTCATTCTTCTGCTGCAGATCGTGGTGCTTCAGCTGCCAGATATTGGCGTTTTTCTGGGATTCGCGCTGGTTGGACTGGTAGGAGGCAGTCTGCTTTTGCAGCGCCTCAAGCTGCTCCTCGCTCTCGCGGCGGCGGGTCTCGGCGGCCTCGGCGCGCTGGTTGGCAGCGGCCACCTCGGCCTTGAGGGCCTCAATCCGGCTGTCATCGCTGCTCTGTTGGCTGCGCAGCTCGTCCAGACGGGACTGCATCTGCTGCAGCTGGCGGTTGTACTCCAGCTCATGCTGCTGGGCCTCGTTGGCCAGCGCGTTCATGTAAGCCAGCACATCATTTTTATCAAAGCCGAACAAGCTGGAACGGAAGCCCTGTTCCTGAATGTTCATAGGTTCAGACGGCATGGCTTTTTACATCCTCTCGCAGAAAATTGATCAGGAACGCTTGTTCAGGATGCTGAGCAGATCGTCAAAGTAATCGCCGTCATCCTCTTCCTCAGCCGGGGCAGCAGGCTGGGCAGCCACGGGGGTATCCATACCGGTGCTGAAAGACTGGGTGAAGATGGGGTTGGGCATCGGCGGGTTGATGGGCTGCTGTGCGGGCTGCACGGGGGCGGTGGGCTGCACAGGCTGGACAGGCTGTGCGGGCTGCTGTACAGCGGTCTGCTGGGCGGCGCGCTTGGCGTCCACATGGGCCTGAATCGGCTCGTCCACCTCGGGGGTGCTCTCAAAGCCAGTGGCCACAACGGTGATGCTCATCTCATCGCTCAGGCGCTCATCAAAGGCAGTACCCCAGATGATGTTGGCATCGGGATGAGCGCTCTGGGTGATCATGCTGGCAGCGGTCTCGACATCCTCCAGACCAATGTCGGGGCTGGAGGTGATGTTGATGATGACGCCGCGCGCACCGGCGATGCTGGTCTCCAGCAGCGGGCTGGAGATGGCGGCCTTGGCGGCGTTCTCGGCCTTGCCGGCGCCCTTGGCAACGCCGACACCCATGTGGGCAAAGCCGGCGTCCTTCATGATGGAGCGGACATCCGCGAAGTCGAGGTTGATGAAGGCGGGGATGTTGATCAGGCTGGAGATGCTCTCAACGCCCTGACGCAGCACATTGTCGGCGGCCTCGAAGGCGTTCATCAGGGTGATTTTCTCCTGACTGATGAGCTTCAGGCGCTCGTTCGGGATGACGATCAGAGAGTCGACATGCATCATCAGGGAGGCAATGCCCTGCTCGGCCTGCGCCATCTTGCGCTTGCCCTCAAAGGCGAAGGGCTTTGTGACGATGCCGACGGTCAGGATGCCCAGATCATGGGCAGTCTCGGCCACGACAGGGGCAGCGCCCGTGCCGGTGCCGCCGCCCATACCGGCGGTGATAAAGACCATCTGGGAGCCCTTCAGGGCATTTGCGATCTCGTCCTTGCTTTCCTCGGCAGCACGCTGGCCGATCTCGGGATCAGCGCCCGCGCCGCGGCCCTTGGTGAGCTTGGAGCCCAGCTGCACCTTGGTGGCAGCATGGTTCTTGGCCAGCGCCTGCTGGTCGGTGTTCATTGCAATAAATTCTACGCCCTGCAGACCGTCGCTGACCATGCGGTTGACTGCGTTGCCGCCGCCGCCGCCCACGCCAATGACCTTGATCGTCGTAACGTTTTCATCCATTTCTTCATCGAGCATGAGTGCCATAACTTTTGTCCTCCATCGGATATGTTATCGTAAACCTGCGCTTTTCGCACAAGAAGAGTTCGATACTATACTTATATAACTGTATCGTATCATCTTTTTGCCCCGATTGCAAGACAAATTTGTTTTTTTGCAGAGGTTTTTTTCACCGTCCCGTTTCCCGGGGCCGATTCCCTCCGAATTTGCGCCCCTAAACCGGCCAAAATCTCTGTAAATCCGGCATATCCCCGGTCGATATGCGCCGGGTGGGTGATGACCGTGGTTCCCCGGGCCGCAAGCCCCGCCAGCACCAGTGCCGCCCCGCCCCGCAGGTCGGGGGCCTCCACCTCTGTACCGCGCAAAAGGCCGCCCGGCGCAATGGTCAGCACCCTGCCCGCCGCTTCGGCCTGTGCGCCCAGGCGGCAAAAACCCTCGGCACAACCGAACCGGCGCTCAAAGATCACGTCCTCGATGCTGCTCTCGCTGTCGGCACAGAGCATTGCCGCCGCCAGCAGCGGGGCGGCATCGGTGGCAAGAGCCGGATAGGCCCCGGTGAACACCCGGCCTGCCCCGTGCAGCCGCCCAAAGCGGGAAATTCGCACCGTATCCCCCGCCGGTTCCACCCGGCACCCCATTTGTCCCAGAATTTCCAGCACCGGCGCATAGAGCGCAGGGGCGCAGCCGGTCAATTCCACCCGGCCGCCCGCCGCCGCACAGCCGCAGGCCAGTGTGGAAGCAAAAATACGGTCGGGCAGGGGCGAAAAACAGCACCCGGAAAGGCCACGCCGCCCTTCGATGCGGAGAGTGGAGCTGCCTGCCCCCTCGATGCAGCCGCCGCACCGGTTCAGAAAAGCGGCAAGGTCGGCGATCTCCGGTTCCCGGGCCGCTCCCCGCAGGATGGTCCTGCCCTTGGCACAGGCAGCGGCCAGCAGAAGCGTCTCGGTGGCCCCTACGCTGGGGAAACGCAGGGTGATCTCGGCCCCGTGCAGGCCGGAGGGAGCCGTCAGCACCAGCCGCCCTTCCCCAGCTTCCAGCTCCACCGCCCCCATTTTTGCCAGCCCCGCCAGATGCAGGTCGATGGGCCGGGCCCCGATGCGGCACCCGCCGGGCAGGCTGGTCTCGGCGCGGCCCAGCCTTGCCAGCAGGGGCGCGCAGAACAAAATGGAGGCCCGCATTTGTCCCGCTGTTTGCCCCGGCAGGGTGCTGTTGGCAGGCGGACCGGAGAGCACTGCATCACTGCCCTCCCACCGGGCGGCACAGCCCACGCCCCGCAAAAGCGCCATGCAGTGCTCCACATCCGCAAGGCGGGGCACAGCCTGGAGCCGTACCTCTCCCGTGCAGAGCAGCGATGCCGCAAAAAGCGGCAGAACGCTGTTTTTCGCTGCCGGAATTTTTACGCCTCCGTTCAGCGGGCGGCCCCCTGTCACCACGATCCGTTCCTCCATGTCCGTGCCCCCATTCCGCAAAAGATACCCCACCGTATGCAAAACAGGGCCGGAGTGTGAGGCGGACAAGTTTGTTTTGTAATTTATAGCATCCTCGCCCTCTCAGGCGCTTCGCGCCAGCTCTCCCAAAGGGAGAGCCTTTGGCAATTCAACTTTATGTTTTCTATTCCGTCAGGTCTCACCTCTTGATACGGATAGGACAATACCCATCTCTCCCAACAACATCATCAAGCTCGTTCCTCCGGAGGAGAAAAAGGGCAGGCTGATGCCGGTGTTGGGGATGGTATTGGTGACCACAGCCACATTGAGGACAGCCTGCAGGGCCACCTGCACGGTAAAGCCTACCACCAGCAGCGCCCCAAAACGGTCGGGGGCATGGGCGGCAATGGTGATCCCCCGCCAGAGCAGCAGCACAAACAGCAGCACCACGGCGCAGGCCCCCACAAAGCCCAGTTCCTCGCAGACAATGGAGAAGATGAAGTCGTTCTGGGGTTCAGGCACAAACAGGTGTTTCTGGCGGCTGTTCCCCAGCCCCAGCCCGGTGGCTCCGCCGGAGCCGATGGCGTACAGGCTCTGGATGGTCTGGTGGCCGTCCCCCAGCGGGTCGGCAAAGGGGTCCTTCCAGGAGCGCAGGCGGTCGGCGGCGTAGGGCACAAGGTCCGGCATAACGACCACCGCCGCCCCGATGGCGGCCGCCCCGCCCACGCCCGCCAGCACGAACCACCGCAGACCTGTGCCGCCCACGAACATCAGCACTGCCCCGATGCCCAGGATCAGCAAAGTGCCCGAAAGATGGGGTTCCAGCAGCATCAGCGCCGCCACCACCCCCAGCACCAGCACAAAGGGCAGCACCCCCACCGCAAAGCTGCGCATCCTGTCATGGTTCAGCGAGATGATGTGCGAAAACACCAGAACCACCGCAAATTTTGCGATCTCGCTTGGCTGCAGGGTACCCACCCCCGGCAGCACCAGCCACCGTTTGCAGCCGTTGTATTCCGGCATAAAAAGCACCACCGCAAGCAGCACCAGCGAGACCCCCAGCAGCGGCCAGGCCAATTTGTGGAAGATGTGATAGTCCACCCGGCTGGCCAGCCACAGCCCCGCAATGCCCATGGCAGCGTAGAGCAGCTGGGGGCACAGGTAGGCAAAGGCATCGCCCCGCCGGTAAAGGGCTACCGCCCCCGACGCACTGCCCAGCATCACCAGCCCGAACCCCACCAGCGTGAGTACCAGCACCAGAAACGGCAGGTCCATGGCCGGCAGCGGCCGCAGCGGTGCCTTGTGCCGCCCGCCTGCCAAGGCAGTCAGTTTCATGTCGTCACCCCCAGTTTTACTATTGTACGCCATGCTGCTGTTGGCTATACGGATATTATCGTGACGTTGTGCATATCTTGTACACTAGCTCACCCTCTCAGGCGCTTTGCGCCAGCTCCCCCAAAGGGGGAGCTTTTGACAAAATCATAAACTTTGTATCGAATGCCAAGGCCTCTCCCTTCGGGAGAGGTGGCATCGCGTCAGCGATGACGGAGAGGGTGAGCCCGTTAAAGGGGGTGACATCATGCCCAAATTTCTCCGCACCCTGCCCGAGCGGGGATTCCGCCGCCGGGCACGGGCCGTGGCGGTGCTGTTCTGTGCCGTCTGCCTGGGGCTGGCCGTGCGGCTTTTTTTCCTGCAGGTGTGCACCGACGGCTTTTATGCCGACCGCGCACAGGGCCAGCAGCTGCGGGACACCGTGGTCCCCGCAGACCGGGGGCGCATTTACAGCGCCGACGGTCTTTTGCTGGCCGCCAACAGCAGCTGCTGGACCCTGCGGGCCTCGCCCCGGGAGATGCCGGAAGAAAAAATCACCCTTGCCGCCCACGGCCTTGCGGAGATCTTAGCGCTGGACGAAGCGGCCCTGCTGGAAAAATTCAGCGACCGCCGCTCCAACGACTGCCTCCTCCGCTACCGGGTGGACCGTGCCGCAGCCGATGCCGTGCGGGACTTCTGCGAAGAGAACAGCATCACCGGCATCCGCATCAATCAGGACAGCAAGCGCTGGTATCCGCAGGGAGCGTTTCTGGCTTCGGTGCTGGGGTTCACCAATGTGGACAACGCAGGGGTGGCCGGGCTGGAACTGAAATATGACGATCTGCTCACCGGGGAAAACGGCGTGGTGCTCACAGCTGTCAACGCCTGGGGCTACACGCTGGAACAGAGCTATGAGACCGAGCGTTTTCCCACCGAGGGGGACGGCCTGCGGCTCACCATCGACAGCTGTATCCAGCACTACCTTGAAAATGCGCTGTCCTACGCTGTGCAGGAGCACCATGTGGCGGCGCGGGCTGTGGGGATCGTCATGGACGTGAACACCGGGGCCGTGCTGGCCATGTCCACCACGCCCTCCTATGACCCCAACGAACCCCGCGTCATTGCCGACACCGCCGCCCGGAACACCGTGGAAGCCCTGACCGGTGATGCGCGCAAGGCCGCTTTACAGCTGGCCCAGCAGACCCAGTGGCGCAACAAGGCCGTCAGCGACCTGTACGAGC
>ERZ791631.948-NODE-948-length-20551-cov-3.975117_pt1 | contig 20551 bp, 14 predicted proteins | sample MGYA00509961_ERZ791631 | MGnify/ENA primary metagenome ERZ791631 (study PRJEB30046, sample SAMN00715248) | human gut metagenome | study: EMG produced TPA metagenomics assembly of the A metagenome-wide association study of gut microbiota in type 2... | reverse complement strand
TGCCTGCCCGAAGAAAGCTGGGAAGACCTGACAGAAGTCAACTCCCACCCTATCGCCCTGATGCAATGCCGTGATTTTCTGAATCAGCATCCGCAACTCAAAGTAGTGGAAGGAGAAGATACGGCACGCAGCGCGGAAATCATCAAGAAAGAAAACCTGAAAGGGCATGCAGCCATTTGCTCGAAAACGGCGGCAGAACGCTACGGAATGAAAGTGCTCCAAGAAGGCATCGAAACCAACAAGCACAACTTCACCCGTTTTCTGGTACTGGCCGACCGCAGCCGCGCGGCGGAGTTCACCGATCCGGCCCGCACCGACAAGGCGTCTTTGGTATTCACGCTGCCCCACGCGCAGGGGAGCCTCTCGAAAGTGCTGACGCTGCTGTCCTTCTACGGAATCAACCTCACGAAAATACAGTCGCTGCCGATCATCGGACGCGAATGGGAATACCGGTTTTACGTGGACGTCACCTTCGATGACCCGGTGCGGTACCGGCAGGCGGTCGATGCGGCCCGGCCGCTGACCAGCGACTTCCGGATTCTGGGCGAATACGCCGAATATCCCAATCCCGAAATCTGAACAGAAGGACATAGGACCCGATTTTCGCGGCGGGCGGGGACAGAGACGCAAACGCGGCGGCAGGCTGCGAATGACGCGAAAAGACAGAGACAAGACAAACGACAATAATTCAAACAGAACTGATATGAAAGATTTGCAACCCATCAATTTTCCGGGACTCGATCCCCGGCGCCCGCTGGTCATCGCGGGACCGTGCAGCGCCGAAACCGAAGAGCAGGTGATCGAAACCGCCCGCGAACTGGCCGCCGAAGGCGTGCGGATTTTCCGCGCCGGACTTTGGAAGCCCCGCACCAAACCCGGAGGGTTCGAGGGCGTGGGCGCCGAAGGCGTGGCATGGCTCCGGCGCGTGAAGCGCGAAACGGGCATGTACACCGCCACCGAGGTCGCCACGCGCAAGCATGTCATGGCGGCACTGGAAGGGGGCATCGACATGATCTGGATCGGCGCCCGCACCACGGCCAATCCCTTCGCCATGCAGGAGATCGCCGACGCGCTGCGCGGCCACGACATTCCGGTGCTGGTCAAAAACCCCGTGAGTCCGGACCTCGAACTGTGGATCGGCGGCGTGGAGCGCATCTACAACGCCGGCATCCGCCGTCTAGGAGTCATTCACCGCGGCTTCACGTCGATCGACAAGAGTCTCTACCGCAACCATCCGATGTGGTCGATCCCCATCGAGCTGCACCGCCGCCTGCCGGGCCTGCAGATCTTCTGCGACCCCAGCCACATCGGAGGCCGCCGCGAACTGATCGCGCCGCTTTCGCAGCAGGCCATGGACCTCGGATTCGACGGGCTGATCGTCGAAGCGCACTGTTCGCCCGACTGCGCGTGGAGCGACAAGGCCCAGCAGGTGACGCCGCAGGGTCTGGCCTACATCTGCCGCAGTCTGGTGATCCGCGAAGCCAACACCACGACGGAGAGCCTTTCGGAACTGCGTTCGCAGATCGACAAGATAGACGACGAACTGCTCGAACTGCTCGTGCGCCGCATGCGGGTATCGCGCGACATCGGACAGTACAAGAAAGAGCACAACATGCCGATCCTGCAGGCCAAACGTTACGAAGACCTGCTGGCGCGACGCGCGGAGCAGGCCGTACAGCTGGGCATGGACCGCGAATTCATGCGCTCGGTGCTGCAGGCCATCCACGAGGAGTCGATCCGCCAGCAGATGCAGGTGCTGGGCGAATGACGGGCTGTTACATTTCGGTTAAATATTCGGCGGGGACCACGCAATAAAGGGATTGTTACGTACTTTTGATGCGGATACCAATCCGTAACAGTTATGACAAAGCACAAAATCCTTGTGGTGGACGACGAGGAATCCCTCTGCGAGATTCTTCAGTTCAATCTCGAAGTCGAGGGTTACGAAGTCGATACGGCGTACAGCGCCGAACAGGCCCTCGGCATGCACCCCGAACGCTATTCGCTGATTCTGCTCGACGTCATGATGGGCGAGATGAGCGGATTCAAGATGGCCCGGCTGCTCCGGGCGCAGCCCGAAACGGCCGCCGTGCCGATCATCTTCTGCACGGCCAAAGACACCGAGGACGACACGGTCGCGGGACTCAACATCGGAGCCGACGACTATATCGCCAAGCCTTTCTCCGTGCGCGAAGTGCTGGCCCGCGTGCGCTCCGTACTGCGCCGCACCGCACCTGAAGCGGGCCAGAGCAGGGCGATCGCGTTCGAAGGGCTGCACATGGACCTCGCCCGCAAAATCTGCACCGTGGACGGAACGCCGCTGGCCCTGACAAAAAAGGAGTTCGAAATACTCGCCCTGCTGCTTTCGAACCGCGGCAGAATCTTTTCGCGCGAGGAGATACTGCATCAGGTCTGGAGCGACGAGGTGATCGTGCTGGACCGCACCATCGACGTCAATATCACGCGGCTGCGCCGCAAAATCGGCGTCTACGGAGACCACATCGTAACACGTCTGGGCTATGGGTACGGATTTGAGGAGTAGCCTCTCCTACCACCGGCGGCTCTTCCTGCTGCTGCTCGCGTTTTCGTGGGCGCTGGTCGCCTGCTTCATCGTCTTTCAGTACGGCCGCGAAAAGCAGTTCAAGGCCGAACGGCTCGACACCCGCCTGCAGCTCTTCAACCTGCGGATGCTCGACGCCCTCGCCGACGGCGCGACGCCTGAGGAGTTCATCGCCGCACGCGACGAACCGTTCGGCGACCTGCGCGTGACGGTGATCGACGACGCCGGGCGCGTCACCTTCGACAATTCGGCCGGCAGCCTTCCGGAAACCAACCACCTCGACCGCCCCGAAGTCGCCGAAGCCCTCGCCCGCGGCACGGGATTCACGATCCGCCGCCATTCGGAGAGCACCGACCTCTACTATTTCTATTCGGCCATGTCCGACGGCGGGGTCGTCGTCCGTTCGGCTGTGCCCTATTCGATAACGCTCCGCGAAGTGCTGGCCGCAGACCGCGAATTTCTGTGGTTCATGCTGGGCGTCACGCTGCTGATGAGCGTGGCGGCCTACTTCGCGACCCGCCGGCTGGGACACAACATCACGCGGCTGAGAGATTTCGCCCAGCGTGCCGAACGGGGCGAGCGGATCGACGAGCAGGCGGTCTTTCCGCACGACGAACTGGGCGACATATCGAGCCATATCATCCGGCTGTACGCCCGTCTGCAGCGCACCACGGCCGACCGCGACCGCGAACATGCGCTGGCTCTGCACGAACAGCAGGAGAAAATCCGCATCAAGAAACAACTCACGAACAACATCAACCATGAACTGAAAACGCCCGTGGCAGCGATTCAGGGGTATCTGGAAACCCTGCTGGACAATCCGGGGCTCGGAGCGGAGAAGCGCACGGCGTTTCTCGAAAAGAGCTGCGCGCAGGTGGCGCGGCTGCGCAGCCTGCTCGCCGACATCTCGACCGTCACGCGCATGGACGAGGCGAGCCAGCTGATCCTCAGGGAGCGCGTCGTGCTGAACGACATCGTGGACGAAATCCGCGCCGACATGCAGCTCCGGCCCGAAGGGCAGCGGCTGCGCGTGAACTGCAACTTCCCCTACCCGCTCGAAATGGAGGGCAGTCCTTCGCTGCTGGGTTCGGTGTTCCGCAACCTCGCGGACAACGCCGCGGCCTATTCGGGCGGACGCGACATTTTCATCCGCCTGCTGGACGACTCGCCGGAGCAGTACACGCTGCAGTTCTCCGACAACGGCATCGGCGTGGAGGAAGAACACCTGCCCCACATTTTCGAACGCTTCTACCGCATCGACAAGGGGCGTTCGCGCAAGCTGGGCGGCACGGGGCTGGGGCTTGCGATCGTCAAAAACGCCGTGATGATGCACGGCGGCACGATCTCGGTCCGCAACTCGGAGCGCGGCGGACTGGAATTCACCTTCACCCTGCGCAAACATTCATAGAGCCGCAACCCGTCCGTAACACGTTTGTAACATCCGTTTCGTTCCTTTGCACCGGAAAGACCGGCCCGCACCGCAGGGCGGCGATCTCCGCCCAAGACGGCGGGCGAAAGCCTCCTCCGGAAAACGGATGCAGGGCCGGACGAAAACACACGGCGGAGCGCCAAAACGGAACCGCCGAAAACAAACGACAAACGACCATATGAGTCCTCTATTCACAAGCATCGTCATCGTCATGGGCCTGCTGGCCGTGATGGGCATCGTCGTGGGCGTGGCCAACGACGCGGTCAACTTTCTCAACTCGGCCCTCGGATCGAAAGCCGCACCGCGCCGCGTCATCCTCTGGATCGCCGCCGCCGGCATCCTCGTCGGCACGCTCACGTCGAGCGGCATGATGGAGGTGGCGCGCAGCGGCGTCTTCTATCCCGGACAATTCTCCTTCCCGGAGATCATGATGCTCTTTCTGGGCATGATGCTGGGCAACATCCTGCTGCTGGACATTTACAACACCCTCGGACTGCCCACCTCGACCACCGTGTCGATGGTATTCGGACTGCTGGGCGCGGGAGTCGCCGCGGCACTCTACCACATCTGGGGCGATCCGGCCGCTTCGGTTTCGGACCTCTCGCAGTACATCAACACCGGAAAGGCAATGGCCATCATCGCGGCCATCCTGCTCTCGGTGGCGCTGGCGTTCGCCGCAGGGTCGCTCTTCATGTACGTTTCGCGGCTCATCTTCTCGTTCCGCTACGCAAAGGCGTTCCGCCGCTGGGGCGCCGTATGGTGCGGCATCTCGCTGGCGGGAATCCTCTACTTCGCGCTGTTCAAGGGGCTGAAAAGTTCGGGGCTGATTCCGACTTCGGTCGGGGAGTACGTCGGCGAGCACGTGCTCGTAACGCTGCTCGTCTTCTGGGCCGGAGCGTCGGTGGTGCTCTGGATTTTCCAGCGCATGCGGCTCAACATCATGCGCATCACCATCCTCACAGGCACCTTCGCGCTGGCGCTGGCCTTCGCAGGCAACGATCTGGTGAACTTCATCGGCGTGCCGCTGGCCAGCTACGACGCATGGCAGATCGCCCGCGAAACGGGCAGCGAGTCGATCATGATGGGCGAACTGGCCAATCCGGCGCGCGCCAACTTCCTGCTGCTGTTGCTGTCGGGCGCAGTGATGGTCCTGACGCTCTTCTTCTCGAAGAAATCGCGCCACGTCACCGAGACCGAACTTTCGCTCGCCTCACAGCACGAGGGCGACGAGCGGTTCGGCTCGACCTTCGTCTCGCGCAGTCTGGTACGCGCCTCGCTCGCGCTCAACACCATGTGGACGGGGCTGATTCCCGACCGCATGCAGAAAATCATCGACCGACGCTTCGAACCGCTGCCCGCCGAAGAGCGTTCGTCGGCGCCCTACGACATGATCCGCGCCGTCGTAAACCTCACGGCCGCCTCGATCCTGATCGCCATAGGCACCTCCTACAAACTGCCGCTCTCGACCACCTACGTGGTCTTCATGGTGGCTATGGGTTCATCGCTCGCCGACCGGACGTGGGGCCGTGAAAGCGCCGTATACCGCATCACGGGCGTCATGGCCGTCATTTCGGGGTGGTTCATCACCGCGCTCGGCGGATTCCTGATCGCCCTCTGCGTGACGCTGCTGCTGCTCTGGGGCGGCTGGATCGCCGTCACGGCGCTCGTCGCTCTCTGCGCATGGCTGCTCATCCGCAGCCACCGCACCAAGCCGGAGGAGAAAGCCGCCGCGGAGGAACTGCCGGTAATCAAAGCCGAGACCCCGGACGAAGTGCTCTGCGTCTGCATCGGCGAAGTATGCACGACGATGGAGCAGGTGACGCGCATTTACAACCGGACGCTGGTCGCCGTTTTCAAGGAGAACCGCAAGGTGCTCAAGGAGATGGTGCAGTCGTCGAACAGGCTCTTCGAAGAGGCCCGCGACCGCAAGTACGGCATCATGCCCACGCTGCGCCGCCTGCAGCAGTGCGACATCGACACCGGGCACTTCTACGTGCAGGTGGTGGATTACCTCTCGGAGGTGACCAAGGCGCTGATCCACATCACCCGTCCTGCGTTCGGACACATCGACAACAACCACGAGGGGCTGTCGAAGGAGCAGATCGTGGATCTGATGCGCGTAAACGATCAGGTGGAGGCGATTTTCGACAAAATCAACGACATGCTCCGCACGAAGGACTTTTCGGATCTGGACATGGTGCTCGAAATGCGCGACAAGCTCTTCGACACCATCGTCGAGGCGATCAAAAACCAGCTGCGCCGCATCAACGGCGACCCGGCGGCCAGCACGCGGGCCAGTGTACTCTATCTGACGATCCTCAACGAAACCAAGACGATGATCCTGCAGGCCCGCAACCTGCTCAAGTCGCAGCACTACTTCCTCGAAAGCAGAAAATAGGCGCGGCAGAAGACAGGCCTGCGGAGAATTCCGGACCGGACGAACGGAAGACAGCGGCCGGAAAACACCGGATAGGAAACACAGAACGGGAAACACCGCACAGAAAACACCGCACAGAAAACAGCGGTCGGGAAACACCGCACGGCCGCCAAAACAAAGACCGCCGCCCCACGAAAGGGCGGCGGTCTTCTTCCTATATCCGCGTGCTATTTGACATCCTTCACGCAGCGGACGGGGCAGGCCCACGCCTTGGTCAGTTCGGCCTCGGTTTTGATGGCGGAGACGCTGTAAGTCAGCGCATAGCCGTTCCGGCCGGCCGACGATGCGCTCCAGCAGTAGCCCGAAGTACCCGCTTCCGCGCCGCCGCCCGAACCCGACGCCGACATGATATTGATATAGCCGGCCGCAGGATAGTAGCCGTTGCCTTCGGCAAAAACGCATCCGGTACGCTCCGCATCCCACACGCCGTTCAGATCGGCCCACGCGGAAGCCGCTCCCGCACCCGAAACAGGCACGCGCCACCCCTCAGGGCACGGGTCGAAGACGCCTTTCGTACCGTCGGCGTTGCTCCAGCGGTAGGCTTCGCCGCCGACATCCGGCGACAGCCAGTCCTGCGTTCCGGAAATACCCACAATATAGCGGTAAGGCTGCTGGACCGAAGCCACGAGATTCTCGGAGGGAACCTTCGTCGAAGCAAGCCCTTTGAGCGTCATGAACTTGCCGATACCGTCGTTCGACCAGCCGGCGTTGGCATTGAGAAACATCATCCACGTATAGGGACCTTGGAACGGGTCCTTGCGGCCCCACTGGTAGAAACATCCGGCGCTCTGCGGCCCCTTCACGAGCGAAGTGGCGCCCAGATTGCGGTCCATGAAGACGTTGCCGCCGACGGTCTGCTGCCCTGCGGGCTGCGAGGGATCGTACTCGGTGGCCCAGATATGCCAGCTCCAGTAGCAGTTGCCGTCGCCGTCGTACACGCCCACGACAAGGCTGCCTTCGACATCGGGATTCAAGACGACTTCGATTGCGGCGTTGATGCCCGATCCGGTCATCGTGACCTTGTCGTTGGTCGAGAACAGGATGGTTTCGTCTTCATCGAAACGCTCCTGCCATACGATGCGGGCGGTCAGGTCGTTGGGAATGCTGAACGAGCCTTCCTGAAGCATCGGGATATTGTGCCATGCGGCATAGGCCTTGGCAACGGGAATCGTCACCGTCGAACCCGGACGGGCGATATAGGAGTTGGGAAGCGCGAGGAATTCGGCGTCGTCGGTCTCAACTTCGGGATTGGAATCACCGCCGTTCCAGTCGGCGATGTCGCCCGTGACGACCGAAATGCCGTCCACGTCGACCGTAATTTCGATCTCGTGGATCTTGCCGCCCACGAAAAGATAGTCGTCGGGCATCGTCCATGTGTAGGTGCGTCCCAGCAGGGGAGCCTCCACCGTGAAGACGCGGCCCTGCTGCGCGGCGCCGGTGGTCGGCAGAACGATCGCCTCGTAGCTGACGCCCTCGGTGACGGCGCGCGCCGTCACGGCACCGGGAACGCCCGTATTGCCGATCCTGCCGCTGTTCAGGGCGAAGAAGCCCTCGTTGTAGACGCCGTCGATGGTGACGACAACCCCGGCAAGGTCGTCGGCCGAGATGCCTCCGCCCTGCTTGACGGCGATTTCGACCTTCGACAGCACGTGTTCGAAGGTGAACTTCACGTCGGGCGCGGCGGCCGTGACCCCGGTCGCATTGTCGCTCCACAGAAGGTCGATCGCCGCGGGATCGGTCTGGTCGCTCAGGACGACGGGATAGAGGTAGCCGTCGATCTTACCCGCATCGCCGCTCAGGCTGCTCTGCTTGTAAGGGTGATAGGCGACGAAATCGAAAGTGCCGCTGCCGGGAATGACGATTTTCGCATCCGCGGCCGACAGCCGTCCGTTGGGTTCGCAGGTATAGCGCACGTTGTCCGCCGTGCCCGCATCGCCGCCGAGCATATAGATGCCGACGGCATCGCCGTTGGTCCAAGTGTCGCCGGCGGCACGGGTGTAAGGGGTGATTTCGGCCGAGAAGTTCGCCTCGACGCCAGTCGCTCCTCCGCCCTTTTCGTTATCGTCGTCGCTGCAGCCGGCGGCCGTAAGCGCGGCGGCGGCCAGAAGCGCATAAAACGTCGTATGGATGGAACCTGTATATTTCATGGTGATTATCTTTTTAAAGCGTGAGACATCGAATTACTGCACTTTGACGCAGCGCACCGACAAAACGGTATGACGGTACTGGAGGTAGCTGGTCTGAGAATGCTGGTTGTCGAAGTTGTACCCGTAGGCGCACTCCTCCTGCGAAATGCCGGGGCTCAGGTTTTCACCGGGAGTCGCCGCCCAATAGTAGCCGAACAGGCCCAGATAGCTCTGGCCGCTGGATTCGAGCAAACCGGCCGCGGGCCAGTAGCCCAGATCCTCCCAGATCACTCCGTTGAGCCACGGGATGCCGGCAGTAACACAATTGTACCACGGCGACAAGGTTCCGAAACCGGACACGGGAACCCGCCATCCGCGGGGACAGGGATCGAACTCGGTTTTCGAGCCGTCGGCGGCGCACCAGCGGTTCTGCCCCTGTTTTTTCTCGGTAGCATACCAGTCGTAGGGAAGGCCGAGGCCCTTGATGAGCGCCAGCGGCTCGTTGATCGAAGCCACGAGGTTGTCGCGGATCACGGCCGAATTGGCCTTGGTCGAGAAACCGACCTTGACGCCCACGCCGTTCCACACGGGGCGCGTAGCGATGTCCTCCCATTTCGCAGGACACGGAACCGGGTCCTTGCGGCCCCACTGATACTGGAGTCCCAACGCATCGATATTGCCGTATTCGGCGTTCATCGCACCGAGGTTGCGGTCCATGAAGGTCCGGCCGTTCTTCGATTTCTGCGCTTCGGGAGCATTGGGATCGTAATCGGTGATCCAGAGGTGCCAGCTCCAGCGGATCTCGCCGCCGATCTCCAGCGCGAGCACCGCATTGCCGCAGGTCCGGGGCGTGGTGCGCACCTGAATAACGGCCTTCGAGCCGCTGCCCAGCACGGTGATCTGATCGTCGTTGAGCAGATAGCGCACGTCCTCCCAGACTACGCGGGCGCCCATGGCTCCCAGCATGCCGGTGCCGGCGCCCGCCAGCACTTCGTTCTTCTCCCAGACGCCGAAGGCTTTGCAAACGGGAATGTAGAGCGTCTCGCCCGGCGATACGACGTAACAGTTGGGGAGCAGTTCGGGATTTGCGAAAGCGGGCGTAACCAGCAGTTTGCGGACCTGACCGGCGGCCAGCGAGGTTTTGCCCGGATGCGTGTAGTCGAAAGCCGCGAAGCCGTTGCCCTCGACCTTCAGCAGGGCCTTGTCTTCGGCGATCTCCTGCGCCGGCAGGTAGGCGCGGAAAGCGTTGCCGCAGCGCGTCATCGCCACCGAAGCCGTCTTGGCGTCCACGGACTGCATTTCGGCATCTTGGGCCGCGGCCGCCAGCGAGAACACCGCTTTCGTGCGCACGTTCTGCACCGTCACGGCGTAATCGGTCAGTTTGTCGGCGTCCGCGACGAAGGCTTCGGCCAGCGCCAGTTTATGACGGAATACGAGTCTGATCTCGCCGTCGCGCTCGCTGAATCCCGCCGTGCGGGCCGTCATGAAGTCGGCTTCGGCAACCGAAGCGTCGTAGACGAGCGCCGTAGGATCGGCATTTTCAGCATAGGGATAATAGGCATAGAGGTCCATGACCTGCCCCTGCTCCATGTAATAGGATTTGGAGCCTTCCTCACGCCACGAACCGTCGGCCTGACGGACGAATTTGGCGTTCTGAATATAGTTGCCCGAAGCGGCCGGATAGGCCTGCGTTTCGGCTTCGGAGCGGATCACGGCGAAGAGGCCGATGGCGTCCCCCTCCACGAAGCGGGAAGCGTAAGCGACGTCCGTCTCGCTCTTGGTCCGGACCATATCCGCCGGCTCGGCGGTCAGACGGATCGCGGCGCGCGCAGGCGCGGGGTCGGCGGTCGGCTCCTTCTGGCAGGAGACGACCGAAGCGGCGCAGAAGAACAAGGCCGCAGTCAGCAAGAATCGACTGCTGAATAGTAAAGTTTTTTTCATATGAACAGCATTTAAAGGAATACGTCGGGATTCGGCGGCGGCACCGCCTGCGCAAAACAGGCATCCGCCAAGCAAAACAACCAAAGGATACGCACCGCCGCACCGGGCAGGTGCCCCTCACTAACCTATTGACAAAAGTAAAAGAAGCCGGACGATTTATGAAACGCTCTTTTTCGGAATTCGTAAAAATTGACAAATTCCGAAAAAAAACAAACCCCGAAAAACGGGGTTGCGTTCAGAGCTGGTGCTCGCGGTGGAGTTTGAGCAGTTTCTCGCGGTACTTAGACGGCGGCATGCCGATCGCGCTCTGGAACGAAGTGTAGAAGGTTTGCAGATGGTTGTAGCCGAGCATCTGGGCAAGCGCCTTGAGCGGCGTATCGTCATCGACGTCGGAAAGCCGCCGCACGGCCTCGTCGATACGGTAGCTGTTGACGTAGCTGCTGAAGGTCTTTCCGGCCTGCTGGTTGATCGCACGGGAGATATAGGTACGGTTGGTGTCGAGCCGCTCGGCGAGCCGTTCGATGGTCAGGTCGTTCTGGCGGTAGACGCCTTCGGTCTGCATCAGGTACTCGATCCGGGCGAAGAGGTCGGCGTACATCAGCGCACGCTCGTCGTCGTGTGCGGCCCCGGCCCTGCGGAGACGCGAGACGTAGGGATGAATCGCGGCGAATTCGCTCCGCATGGTGTATTGGGAGCAGATTTCGACCAGCAGGTCTATGTCCTCAGGGTCCCGTTCCAGCCGTTCCAGCAGCACCGGCAGCGTATCGGCCTGAATCACCGCGGCATGCGAAGCCGCACCCTCCTGCGCGCGGACGGCAGGAAGTCCGAGAGACACGACGGCGGCCAATATGAACAAACGTCTGAGCATCGCTGAAGATCGGGAAACGGGCCGGACCGGAGTGCCGGCGCACACCGTTTTCACTCCGCTAAATTAATAAAAAAACCCGAAACCGACGGAAATGCGCCTTTTTAATCCGAAAAGGCACTTCCGGAAAGCGGGCGAAAAACGGAGACGGAAATTCCGAGCCCTTTCATTTGCAGGAACCGCACATCTCCGCATGCCTGTCCGGCCGCACCGCACTGTCCGCGTCCGGCCACGCGCCTGCGGTTCCCGGTATGCCGGGGTTTTGCGGCGGAATGTCCTCCGGCCCGTGAAACGGAAATGTAACGGGGCCGTCATTTCAAAGTAACGACGGCCCCGTATATTTGCAGTGTGAAAACCGGACGAGGTTTTCCAAGTTGGTTTTAGGTTACATAAGTAGGTTAGTGGGAGATGCAGCGACGCGAGGTCGCGGCGTCTTCGTTATTACGGCTATTTCTCCATGTCGTGCAGGTGGATTTCGAGGGCGCGGACCGAAATCTGGATTTCCCAGATCGACACGCCCAGCGAACCGATCAGCAGCAGCAACGCCGCGCCGAAGACATAGGCCGAAAGGACGAAAAATCCGACATACAGCAGGAACATCGTCACCACGCAGAGGAAAAGGCTCGAAACGCCCAGAATCTGCATCGTGCGCGTGAGGTGCAGGCGGCGGCGCAGGTTGTCGATCTGCGCGCGGGTGACTTTCGAGGGGTGCTGGAGGTGCTGCTCCTTGAGCGTGCGCACCAGCTGGGCGTACGACAGAAAACGGTTGGTGTAGGCCAGCAGAATCAGCGAGACGGCTGAAAAGAGCAGTGCGGGAGTCGTAAGAGTCAGTTCTTCCATGACGAATCGGTTTTGCGGAATTACGGTCGCCGTTTCCTGCCGCTTCGGGTCCGCGGCCGCAGAGCGTTCAGGCAGGGCCAAGCGGCATCATGCCGGGCACGCATCTCTGCGGGCACTCAGCGGGTGCGCATCTTAGCGGGTGCGGCGCCAGAAACACGGGACGGCTTCCGGGACAAAGGTACGAAATATTCCGGTCAATGCGCCCGGACCGACAAAACAGTGAGCGTTCGCCCCGGCAAAACGGCGTGCATCCACCCGGCAAAACAGCGAAGGTCCGGTCGGGCAAAACTGCGGCGGGACCCGAAGGCAAGATGCGCGTTCGAGACCTCCGGGCCGTATTCCGCCGCATCGGTCGCACATATCGGCCCGCCGGAATCTGCGGCGGCACCGGTCCGCCGGGCCCGACGCTGCCGATGCCGCCCGATCCCGGTCCGCATTCGTCGCTGCAAAGCAGGGGCCAAACCGTAGGCCGAAGGACTCCGTCCTGCAGAAAAAACGCTCCGGGGCGATATGGTCCGACAAATCGCAGGTATTTTTTAAGATTTTTTAAGAAAATGCGTCGCAGCGTTCGGTATTGTGAAAAAAATAACATACCTTTGCGCATCCCAAAGAAAACAATTTTAATCTCATTTTGACGAATAATAATTTATGGAATTGAACAAAACCTTTATCGACGGACTTTGGAGCAAGGAGATCAACGTGACGAGTTTCGTTCAGACGAACATCACCCCCTACGTGGGCGACGCCTCCTTCCTGCAGGGTCCCACCGACCGCACGAAGCACATCTGGAACCTCTGTCTCAAGGCCCTCGAAGAGGAGCGCGCCAACAACGGCGTCCGTTCGCTGGACAACAAGACCGTTTCGACCATCACTTCGCACAAAGCCGGCTACATCGACAAAGAACAGGAGCTGATCGTCGGTCTGCAGACCGACCAGCTGCTCAAGCGCGCCATCAAGCCCTTCGGCGGCATCAACGTCGTATCGCGCGCCTGCAAGGAGAACGGCGTCGACGTGGACGAGAAGGTTAAGGATATTTTCACCCACTACCGCAAAACGCACAACGACGGCGTGTTCGACGTCTACACCGAGGAGATTCGCTCGTTCCGTTCGCTGGGCTTCCTGACGGGACTGCCCGACAACTACGCCCGCGGCCGCATCATCGGCGACTACCGCCGTCTGGCCCTCTACGGCACCGACCGGCTGATCGAAGCCAAGACCGAGGACCTGCGCGGCCTGACCGGCCCGATGACCGACGCCCGCATCCGCCTGCGCGAAGAGGTCGCGGAGCAGATCAAGGCACTCAAGGAGATCCGCACGATGGGCGAATACTACGGACTGGACCTGAGCCGTCCGGCGCACTCGGCGCAGGAGGCCGTACAGTGGGTCTACATGGCCTACCTCGCCGCCGTGAAGGAGCAGGACGGCGCCGCAATGTCGCTGGGCAACGTTTCGTCGTTCCTCGACATCTTCATCGAGTACGATCTGGCCCACGGCAACATCGACGAGGTGTTCGCGCAGGAGCTGATCGACCAGTTCGTCATCAAGCTCCGCATGGTGCGCCACCTCAGAATGCAGTCCTACAACGACATCTTCGCCGGCGACCCGACGTGGGTGACCGAAGCCATCGGCGGACGCTTCAACGACGGCCGCACGAAGGTGACCAAGACCTCGTTCCGTTTCCTGCAGACGCTCTACAACCTCGGCCCGTCGCCCGAACCCAACCTCACGATTCTGTGGAGCCCCGACCTGCCGCAGGGATTCAAGGATTTCTGCGCCAAGGTTTCGGCCGACACCAGTTCGATCCAGTACGAGAACGACGAGCTGATGCGCGAAGTGCGCCATTCGGACGACTACGGCATCGCCTGCTGCGTGTCGTATCAGGACATCGGCCGTCAGATCCAGTTCTTCGGCGCCCGCTGCAACTTGGCCAAGGCCCTGCTGCTGGCTCTGAACGGCGGCCGCTGCGAGAACACCGGCACGCTGATGGTCAAAGGCATTCCGGCGCTCACCGAGGGTCCGCTGCGCTTCGAAGAGGTGATGCGCAACTACAAGATGGTGCTCAAAGAGATCGCCCGCGTCTACAACGAGGCCATGAACATCATCCACTACATGCACGACAAATACTATTACGAGAAGGCCCAGATGGCGCTGGTGGACACCGACCCGCGCATCAACCTCGCCTACGGCGTGGCCGGTCTCTCGATCGCCCTCGACTCGCTCTCGGCCATCAAATACGCCAAGGTGACGGCGCGCCGCAACGAGCAGGGGCTCACCGACGGATTCGACATCGAGGGTGAATTCCCCTGCTTCGGCAACAACGACGACCGGGTGGACCACTTGGGCGTGGACCTCGTGTACTATTTCAGCGAGGAGCTGAAGAAGCTGCCCGTCTACAAGAACGCCCGTCCTACACTCTCGCTGCTGACCATCACCTCGAACGTGATGTACGGCAAGAAGACCGGCGCGACGCCCGACGGACGCGCCAAAGGCGTGGCTTTCGCTCCGGGCGCCAACCCGATGCACGGACGCGACAAGAGCGGCGCGATCGCTTCGCTGGCCTCGGTGGCCAAGCTCCGCTACCGCGACTCGCAGGACGGCATCTCGAACACCTTCTCGATCGTCCCCAAATCGCTGGGTCCGACGCAGGAGGAGCGGATCGAGAACCTCGTGACGATGCTCGACGGCTACTTCACCAAGGGGGCGCACCACCTGAACGTGAACGTGCTGAACCGCGCGATGCTCGAAGACGCCATGGAGCACCCCGAAAACTATCCGCAGCTGACGATCCGCGTGTCGGGCTATGCCGTGAACTTCACCAAGCTGAGCCGCGAACACCAGCTGGAGGTCATCAGCCGCAGTTTCCACGAGCGGATGTAAGATGATAAAGGTACACTCCTACGAATCCATGGGAACATTCGACGGGCCGGGACTCCGGCTCGTCGTTTTCCTGCAGGGATGCAATTTCCGCTGTCTCTACTGCGCCAATCCCGACACGATCGACGCCTGCGGCGGCACGCCCACGTCCCCGGACGAGATACTCCGCATGGCCGTGGACCAGAAACCCTTTTACGGACGGCGGGGCGGCGTGACCTTTTCGGGCGGCGAACCGACGTTTCAGGCCGCGGCGCTGGCGCCGCTGGTGCGCAGGCTCCGGGAGGCGGGCATCCACGTCTGCATCGACACGAACGGCAGCATCTGGAATCCGGCGGTCGAAGAGCTGCTGGGGCTGGCGGACCTGATCCTGCTCGACGTGAAGCAGGCCGATCCCGAACGCCACCTCGCGCTCACCGGGCGCGACAACGCCCGGACCCTGCGCACGGCGGCATGGCTCGAAGAACACGGCAAACCCTTCTGGCTCCGCTACGTGCTGGTGCCGGGCTACAGCGACGCCGAAGCCGACATCCGCACGCTGGGCGGGCGGCTCGGCGGCTACAAACAGATCGAACGGGTCGAGCTGCTGCCCTACCACACGCTCGGAGTTCACAAATACGAAGCGATGGGAAAGGAGTACAAGCTCTCGGACGTCAGGGAGAATACGCCGGAACAGCTGGACCGCGCGGCGGCGCTGCTGCGCGAATATTTCGCGAATGTGGTGGTGAACTGACGCCCCCGGCCGACTTCGGCGGCGGCCTGCTGAATTGCTACCAGCACTCCGCCTTGTCTTTCAACTCAGGAATCCGGTCACGCGTATAGACCGGATTTTTGATGCCCTGCCGTTTCTGGGCGACGTAATCGGCCAGCAGCAGGAAAGCCTGACGCCCCAGCAGCAGGATAGCGGCGAGGTTGAAGAGGGTCATCAGCGCCATCGTAATGTCGGCAAGGCTCCACGCCAGATCGAGCGTGGCAAGGGCCCCGAACAGCACCATCGCCCCGACCAGCAGCCGGTAGAGGGTCAGTGCGCCCGGACGGCGGGTGATGAAGCGGATATTGGCTTCGCCGTAATAGTAGTTGCCGATGATACTGCTGAAAGCGAAGAGGAAGATCGCCACGGCGACGAAGACACTGCCGACGGGGCCGATTTCGCTGACCAGCGCGGCCTGCGTAAGCCGGATGCCCGACAGCGATGCGTCGGGGACGCCGCCAAAAAGGATGATGAAAGCCGTGCAGGTGCAGATTACGAGCGTATCGGTGAAGACCCCAAGGGTCTGGATCAGCCCCTGCTTGACGGGATGCGAGACATGGGCCGTGGCGGCGACATTGGGCGCGGAACCCATGCCCGCCTCGTTGCTGAACAACCCCCGCTTGATGCCCTGCATCAGCGCGGCTCCCACGCCGCCGCCCATCGCCTGCTCCCAGCCGAAAGCGTTGGCGACGATCAGCTCCACGACTTCGGGCAGCCGCCGGAAATTGAAGAGCACCACGCCCAGCGCAAGGGCGATATACCCCAGCGCCATGACCGGGACCACCACCCCGCTCACGCGGGCGATGCGGTGAATGCCGCCGAAGATAACACCCAGCGTCAGCAGCGTCAGGGCGATGCCGACCCAATGGTGGTCGAAGCCGAAAGCGCCCTCCCATGCGGCGCAGATCGTGTTGCTCTGCACCGAATTGAAGGCGAAGCCGAACGTGACGGAGATCAGTACGGCGAAGACCACGCCCATCCAGCGCCGGCCCAGTCCCCGTTCCATATAATAGGCCGGACCACCGATATAGGAATCCCTGCCGCGGCGTTTGTAGAGCTGGGCGAGGGTCGATTCGACGAAGGCGCTCGAAGCCCCCAGCAGGGCGATGATCCACATCCAGAAGACGGCTCCCGGACCGCCGACGGCGATCGCCGTGGCGACGCCCGCGAGATTGCCCGTACCGACGCGGCTCGCCAGCGAGACGGCGAAGGCCTGAAACGACGAGACATGCCGCTCGCCCCGCCGTCCGCCGCCCGCCGACTCCCCCAACACGCGGAGCATCTCGCGCAGCATGCGGAACTGCACGCCGCGCGTACGCACGGTGAACCATACGGCGCAGCCTAACAGCAGGGCGACCAGCAGATAAGACCAGAGCACATTATTGACCGAGTCGATCCAGAAGAAAAGGGTTTGCATGGCGGAGATGTTTCGGACAAAGGTAGCAAAGTTAATGCTAAAACGGGAGAAGACCGGAATTCCGGTCTTCTCGAAGCAAATCATTCGGCGGCATCCATCCGGATCGTCTCCCCCGTCCGGCGGCTGCGTTCGGCGGCGTAGCAGATGCGGTGGCTCTCGATCGAATCGTCGATCGTGGTGAGGAACGGCCGCGAAGGGTCGCGGAGCGCGCGGATGAAATCGCCGATCAGCTGCAGGTCGGCCCCGGCGTGGAAGGGCTGTCCGGCGATGTCCGAGAAATCATAGGTCTCGGCATCCCCGCCGCGGAACCTGCGGACCCGCAGCGTACGTTCGTCGCCGTCGATCTCGCCGCCCGTCAGCCGGATGTGGGTCTTGCGGAAGTCGTCGTTGGTGAACATCTCCATCGAAAGGCTCATCGTCACCTCGTCGTCCATCTCCATCGAAAGCAGCTGGTGATCGACCACGTCGTTGTCGCAACGATAGACGCAGCGGCCCAGCATTCCCGTGCGCAGCTCCTCCAGAATCGTCGCATCGAGCGTCGCTCCGGGCGGCACGTCGAAGTTCGAGACCCAGTCGCGGCGGACGTAGTAGAGGTCGCGCGCCGAGAAGGGGCATTCGGATTCTATCCGGCAGTCGAGACACCGGGCGGCGGAGCCTTCGGGAGCGTTCTCCGCACGGAACCAGCGCAGCGACCCGAACGACGAGAGCCGGCGGCAGTGCGAACCCGTCAGCCACAGCAGGAAGTCGATGTCGTGACAGCACTTGGCCAGCAGGATCGGATTGGCTTCGCTCTCGCGCCGGAAGATGCCGCGCACGTAGCTGTGGGTGGCCCGGTCGAGTCCGACCGAAGCGGTATGATTGACCGAAACGACGTGGCCCAGCCGGCCCGAAGCGACCAGCTCGCGGATCTTGGCGAAATAGGGATGGTAGCGCAGCACATGGCAGACGCCGACCAGCACGCCGCGCCGGCGGGCGCGCCGGGCGGTTTCGCGGCATTCGTCGAGACGCTGGGCGATCGGCTTTTCGAGCAGGACGTGGTATCCGGCGTCGATAGCCTTCACAGCCGGGTCGAAATGGGCGTTTTCGGGGGTCGAAATCAGCACCATGTCGGCATCGAGCCTCTCGGCGAAGAAGTCGTCGTAATGGGCGTAGCAATACTTGTCGGGAAGTCCGAAGGCGTCGGCCATGGCGCGGCGGCGCAGGTCGTTGACTTCGACGATCGCGGCCAACCGGAGCTGTTCGGGATTCCGGCGGGCGTATTCGAGGTATTTATGCGCCCGGTTGCCGGCGCCGATCACGACGATCCGCACGGGCCGGGAGAGGGTTGTTTCAGTTTTCATCGGATGTTGCGGAAATTACAGCGGCTGCCACGGCTCCGCCGTCCGCCGCATCGCGGCGTTCGATGCGGGAGGAAAGACGGATGCTAAGTTCGTAGAGCCAGTAAAGAGGTATGATAACCAGAATCAGGCTGAAAATGTCGGGCGGCGTGATGATCGCGGCGATCACCAGCAGGCCGACGAAAGCGTGCCGGCGGTAGCGTTTCAGAAACGACGACGAGACCAGCCCCATACGGGTCAGGAAGTAGACCAGCAGCGGCAGCTGGAACACCAGCGCCGAGGCCAGCGATGCGACGATGACGGTCGAAAGGTACTGATTCACGTCGATCATGTTGACGATCGAAGCGCTGGCTTCGTAATTGATGAAGAAGCTGACCGAGAGCGGCACGATGACGAAATAGCCGAAAAGCAGGCCCGTGAAGAAGCAGGCCGAGACCCAGAATACGAAGCGGTGCGTGGCGACGATTTCGCGCTGCGTGAGCGCGGGCTTCACGAAACGCCAGAACTCCCAGAGGACGTAGGGCATGGCCAGCACGAGACCCGTCACGAACGAGATTTTCATGTGCAGGTTGAACTGCCCCGCCATGGCGGTATTGATAACCCGGAAATCGAGGTTCGAGACGTCGAACGCTTCGGGATTGACGCTCAGCGAAAGTCCTGTCAGACCGTTGATCCAGCCGCAGAGCGCGGCGAGGCCGTGTCCGGTCTCCAGCAGCAGCCGGTTGGTCGGGAAACCGGCGCTCTTGGGGCCGAAAAGCACCACGTCGATCAGGAAGTGCCGGGCGAAAAATGCGGCGACGGCGATCACGACGACAGCGGCGGCACCGCGCACCAAATGGGGGCGCAGCGCCGCGAAATGGGACCAGAAGTCCATCTCCGCGCTTTCGTTTCCGGCGTTGGGTTTCGACATATCGGTTCGTTGGGGAATTCGCGCCGTGCTCCGGACTATTTATCCGCCGGTTTGTCTCCGGAGACATCCGCCGGATTCGGCTTCTTGTTTTCGGACGAATAGTCCGTATTCATGGCGTCCTTGAACTCCCGCACGCCGCGGCCCATGCCACGCATCAGTTCGGGAATTTTCGCGCCGCCGAAGAGCAGTATCACGACGAATACGATAATCAGCAGCTGGCCGTATCCGATCATACAGGGTATAAACATAGTCTTGCAGTTTTTGCGTTTCACAATTGCGGCCCGCGCCGCATCCGTGCGGAGTCCGCCTCCCGTGCGGGATCATCCGCACGGGAGGCGGGCAGCGCCGTCTATTGGCGGCCGGCGCTCAGGTCCAGCACGCGCAGGTTGCGGAACTGGATGCCCGCACCGTGGCCCAGCAGACCGAGATGGCCTTTCTTATTGAAGAGTCCGGGATGGTTCTTGCCGTCCACGGTATAGGGATTCTTCTTCGAGCCGTCCTCCGAGACGTTGTGTCCCTTGCAGGCTTGGCGGATATCGCCGTCGAGGATCACGCGGCCGTTGACCGTGACCGTAATGCGGTCGCCCACGGCGTGTATCTCCATCGTATTCCACGTCCCCAGATCGCCGAACACGACGTGTTCCTGCGCCGGGATGATGCCGTAGACGGAGCCGTGCTGCTGGTAGATGCGCAGGTTCTTGTAGATCGGCGCGTCGTGGTCGAGAATCTGGATTTCCATGCCGTGATAGGCGGCGTCCACGCCCATCGGCGTACGGATGCCGATGCCGTTGTTGACACCCCGGCGCAGGAAGCGGAATTCGAAGCGCAGGTCGAAATCGCCGTACTCCTTGACCGTATAGAGGTTGCCCGATCCGCCGTAGGAGGCGGTCACGTCGATCGTGCCGTCCAGCGGAACGTAATTGACCGTGTTGCCCGTCCATTTGTGCAGCGAACGGCCGTCGAAGAGCACTTCGTAGCCCTGCGCCGCCTCTTCGGGCGAAAGTTCGAAAACAGGCGTCGAGGGCAGTTCGCCGATGTAGAGGTTGCGGAAGCAGGCAGGAGCCGCC
>ERZ791631.913-NODE-913-length-21479-cov-2.678211_pt1 | contig 21479 bp, 13 predicted proteins | sample MGYA00509961_ERZ791631 | MGnify/ENA primary metagenome ERZ791631 (study PRJEB30046, sample SAMN00715248) | human gut metagenome | study: EMG produced TPA metagenomics assembly of the A metagenome-wide association study of gut microbiota in type 2... | reverse complement strand
AGCAGATACCACAAGCGTATAGCGACCTGCAGGAGCTTTCAGGTGATAAATTCCCTCTCCGTTAGCAACACCTCCATAACTGCTACCTTTCAGATAAACAGTTGAAAAATCCACGGTACCCCCTTCCGCAGACAATATCTTACCCGAAATCAAAGCTTGATCTTGCGAAAATGCCGATACCGCTGATAATAAAAAAACAAAACAGAGGGAAAATTTCAAAAAAAATGCTCTCAACGTATTCTAAAATTTATGCCATTATTAATCCGGCACAAATATCTTTATAAACGAAAAACATAACAATCACTCAAAATAGGTAAAAAACAGCCCTGTTCCCATATAAATTACTAACCATTTATAGGTATGAGCACACACAACCGTCGGTAGAATATTTACCGTTTTACTTCCGATTTTCACCCTTTCTGCCTACCTTCGTATGACTTTTTCTGTTATCAGTAATTGTTCGAAATCCTACATCTCAACACTTTAAGTGATTGTATACAAATAGTTTACGACACGTTAAATAAGTCAACGGACTTGAAATGAATAAGGCAGTTATTTTCGAAAATAAGGAAAATCGTAAAGACACGATCATTTCAGCCTGTGTCTTTCTTTCCGGATTCTCTTGCTTTGCACAGCTATACTATTTCCAGCCCCTTTTACCGGACCTGGCACGCGAATTCGCACTAAGTGCCAGTCAAAGTAGCCTGGCAGTCTCTTTTTCCACCCTTGGAATGGTATTCGGACTGATAGCGACGATGTTTATCGCCGACCGCATTCCCCGAAAAACACTGATTAGCATCGGATTACTAGCTTCATCCGTTTTTTCCGTAGCCGCTTCCTTCTCACCTGTCTTCTGGCTGCTGATCCTGTTAAGCGCTGCCAAAGGCTTCCTGCTGGCAGGGGCAACCTCTGTTTCCATGGCTTACATCGGAGAAGAAGTATCCGACCGCAACAAAGCCAGAATTATGGCACTCTACATTGCCGGAAATGCCCTCGGAGGCATGGGAGGCCGCTTCATTGCCTCCTGGATCGGAGCCGTATCCGATTGGAGAATAGCCTCCGTTAGTATCGGACTGCTATGTGCTGTTTTTGCGCTGCTCTTTTTAATTTTCAGTCCGAAATCCACACATTTCACACCTAAAAAAGAAAGCCTTCACACCTTAGTCGTCGCCAACCTGCAACTGATAACCTCCAAATCCCTGGTACCCTTCTACCTCACCGGAGGACTGATCCTGGGGGTATTCGTCAGCCTTTATAATTACATGGGATTCTACCTGATTAAAGAGCCGTTCAATCTTCCGGAATACAGCATCCACTACATCTATCTGATGTACATCTTCGGAATGTTCGGTTCGATAGCCACCGTCCGCCTCACACGCCGGCGTACCCCTTTCTGCATCTTAAAAACCATGCTGCTGATATCTGCCGGAAGCATACTCTTACTCTATGTCGCTCACTTCCTCTTAATAGCTATCGGCCTGGCCATATTCACCTTCAACTTCTTCGTCGTCCACGTCCTTTGCAACCGTATCGTCAGCGACTACGACCTGTCGAAACGCTCCGTCACCATCTCCATTTACCTGCTTACCTACTACCTCGGATCGAGCCTGCTCGGTTGGGCAACCGGTATCCTCCTGGACATTTTCGGCTGGCGCTACTTCCTTGCCGGACTGATCGGGATCGTTCTCCTCAATTACACCATCGTCACACTCGGTATCAAACGAATCGAAAAAAAATAATCCGGAAAACAAACTGAAAACACTCACCGCAACCTCACGCCCCATAATATTATAACTTCCAACTTTGATCGTTTTGTCAAAAAATAATTACATTTGACAAAATCTCAAACATCCTTCAACCATGAAATCTATAAAACTATTTATCTGCATGATCCTGCTGAACTTATGTTTTCTGGCCGTTAAAGCACAGGAAATGCCGGAAGTATATCTACTCTGGCCTGACGGACCGGAAGAAAACAACGGGTTAGCCGACCAAGAAATTACAGAATCAAACGGTAACATCACATTCAACAGTACTGCAAAATTGCATGTTTACCATCCGGAAAAAGAGATCCAAAACGGAATCGCTGTTATCATCTGTCCCGGAGGAGGTTACTCATTCCTTTCAATGGAATATGAAGGCCGGATGTTTGCCCAATGGCTGATCAAACAAGGAATAACGGCAATCATATTGCAATACCGCATGCCGGCACAGCACGACCGTATTCCACTGGCAGATGCACAAAGAGCAATGCGTTGGGTAAGAAACCGGGCTGAAAACTGGGGAATAAATCCGGATAAAGTGGGAATTGCCGGATTTTCTGCAGGAGGACATTTAGCATCCACGTTAGCTACTCACTTCGATCAAGGCAAAACCAAAGCCACCGACAGCCTGGAACGTTTCAGTTGCCGTCCCGACTTTACCATACTGTTTTATCCGGTAATTTCCATGCAAGAAAGCCTGACTCACAAAGGTTCACAAAAAGCACTTCTGGGAAAAACGCCTGCTCCGGAAAAAATAACGGATTATTCCAACGAATTGCAAATCACTGCAGAAACACCAAAAACATTTCTGGTACACAGTGACGACGACAAAGGAGTATCCGTACAAAACAGTATTGTTTACTATCAAGCTTTGAAAAAACATAATATTCCGGCCGTTATGTATATCTTTCCGACCGGTGGCCACGGTTGGGGATTGCGAAGCGATTTTGAATATTATCCGGCTTGGACGTCCTTACTGAAAAAATGGCTTGAAGATATCGGAAAATAAATTCCCGGAAAAATTCTTCACCATACGAAAACAGGCTGTTTCCCTTCCGAAAACAGCCTGTTTTAATTATTTTTCTAAAACCGGATTTTATAACTTCTTCAGCCCTTTCAACTCCTGCGGATCGGTCACCTCCATAATACTGATGGCATATCCGCCGCCGGGAGCGGCTTTCAAGGTCAGCTTCGACCTATTCGTCACAACCCCCTTCCGGATGGTATAAGCTTGCGGATTATGCTCGTAATGTGCATCTTTGGCATCGGCATAAACCGTAGCAATATACTTCTTATCCGGATCAAGGTAACTGAAATCCAGATTAGAAACATGCCCGTTCTCATCTGCCGTACAACCCACAAACCAATTGTTCGTCCCCTTTGCCTTACGGGCCACTGTAATATAATCACCCGGTTCCGCCTCCAGATAACGACTGTCGTCCCAATCGACAGCTACATCCTTGATAAACTGGAATGCATCCATAAAAGGCTCGTAATTCTCAATCATATCGGCAGCCATCTGTAACGGACTGTACATCGTCACATACAAAGCCAACTGACGGGCCAAAGTCGAATGTACGAAAGAATGATTATCCGGATTTGCCTTGCTCACCTGCATTTCAAAAATACCGGGAGTATAATCCATCGGACCTCCCATCAAGCGGGTAAAAGGCAAAATAGTCGTATGATCGGGATTACTACCGCCGAATGCCTCGTATTCCGTACCGCGAGCCGACTCGTTACCGATCAGATTCGGATAAGTACGGCTCAAACCTGTAGGACGCACAGCCTCGTGGGCATTTACCATAATCTTATAATCGGCAGCCTTCTTCACAGCATACAGATAATGATTTACCAGCCATTGTCCGTAATGATATTCACCTCGGGGGATAATATCTCCCACATAACCGCTCTTCACGGCATTATAACCGTTGTCCGCCATAAATTGATAAGCCGTATCCATATGGCGCTCATAATTACGCACCGAAGCCGATGTCTCGTGGTGCATCATTAGCTTCACCCCTTTAGAGGCCGCATACTCATTCAATTCCTTAACATTAAAATCAGGATAAGGGGTAACAAAATCAAACACATAATCCTTCGTTTTACCGAACCAGTCTTCCCAACCGACATTCCAGCCTTCCACCAGTACCTGATCGAATCCGTGTTCCGCAGCAAAATCGATATACTTCTTCACATGTTCCGTATTAGCCGCATGCTTTCCGTTAGGCTGTACCTTAGAATAATCCGTTTCTCCCAGTTTTACAGAAGGCAGATCGGCATAAGCCCAGCTACTTTTACCGGTAATCATCTCCCACCACACTCCGATATATTTCACCGGTTTAATCCAGGATACATCCTCGTAAGCACAAGGCTCATTCAGATTCAGAATCAGCTTCGAAGCCAGAATCTCACGTGCATCATCGCTGACCATCACCGTACGCCAGGGAGTTTGACAAGGAGCCTGCATATATCCTTTATCCCCGATAGCATCCGGTGTCAGCCACGATTCGAACACCATATTCTTATCATCTAAATTCAGATGCATACAAGAATAATCCACCAAAGCCGCCTCATGTATATTGATATACAATCCGTCGTCACTCTTCATCATCAACGACGTCTGCACTCCCGTCGGGGAAAACGGTGTTTGCGAAGCATTGGGAGTAATAGCCTCCTTCATCTTACCCCGGATCTCCGACAACCTGGACGTCACCGTACTATATTCCTGCGTATCATAATCGCCGGGTATCCAGAATGCCTTATGGTCTCCTGCCATAGCAAACTGAGTATGCTCCTCCTTAATTACAAAATAATTCAAATCCGGCTGTTGCGGAAATTCATAACGAAATCCCAACCCATCATCGTACAAACGAAAACGGATCACCATCATCCGGTCAGTCCCGGCTTGTTTCAACGTCAATGCCAATTCATTATAATGATTACGGATATCCTTCACCTCACCCCAAACCGGTTGCCAGGTTTCATCGAAAGTCGAAACTTCCGTATCGGCAATGGTAAAACCGCTCATCAAATCCTTATCATTTTTCAGCTCCAATCCCAAAAAACTTTCCTTCACCACCGGACGCTGCTTATAATCGAGGCTATATACCGGACGTCCGTCCTTCACCCCGGCATGCAAAACTAAATTCCCATTCGGGGATTTCAACTCTGCCGCCTTCATTCCGAAAGTTGCCAGCAGACATACAAACAAAATCTGTAATCTTTTCATCATCTATTGTAATTGGTTTATTTATTCCTTATAACGTTTGCAGCCCCCCTTCTATCCCTCTTCCCTTTCCATCGGACAAAAATATATCATCCGCCCTTACCGAACTATAGGCACACTAGAAAAAGGAGTGAAAAAGAGATCCACACCCCAAACAACAAACTGATAAACAACATATTAAACTTCATGCAAGTATAAAAAAAGGGAGTAAATATTTCTAAAAATCACACGGACTTTTCGCCGATACAATTCAATCAGACATTAAAAAATAAGACCACATCCCATCGAATACAGAAAAGCCCTGGATTTAACCCGACTTATTTCCACAATAAAAATCTGCGAAATCAACGTGATCTGCAGGCCACTATTCCTTTCCCCCTCTAAAACGTCCCGATCCGCATCACCTCCTGTTCGAAATCATCCCGTACTCCCCGGGCCTTATTGCGCATCTTCGTCCGGTAATTATATATCGTCTTCAAAGAATAACGCAGAAACTGCGCAATCTTATTACTGTCCGTTATCCCCAGGCGGATCAGGGCAAAAATCCGCAACTCCGTATTCAGTAACTCACCCGGTTTCAGTACAATTTCTTCCCCATCTGCCAGTAAGGCATTAAAATCCGTTACAAAATCCGGAAACAGACGCAGAAAAGCCGTATCGAAATTGGCGTAAAACTCCTCCAGCTCATCGTCCACAAACTGTGTTGACCTCAACTCTTTAAACAGCTCCTCCGTCTGACCGTTCATAGCTTTCTTATTCAGCGAACGACGGTAAGTATCCAGCTTACCGATATACATCGAACAAAGATCCAGAAAACGGCCGATATAGGCTTCCTTGATATAATTCACTTCCGCCAGACTATCGTTCGTCTCCTGCAAACGCCTGTTCGAATCAGACAACTGCCGGTTCACATCCTGTAACTCTTCATTCAGCCACCTCAACTGCTCGTTCACCTTTCCCAGTTCCCGCTTCGCTTGTGCCAACCGCCTCATCTGCCGCCTCAAATACAAAGCCAAAAGCACTAAGAAAAAAGCCAGCACACTGATACTCAACAAAGACACCGTCATCTGCCGTCTCTGCCTCTCCGTCTGCAAACGGTAAGCCTCATTGACAATCGGTAACACCTGCGACACTTCTATCGTGCGCAGCCGCGCATTACAAAAAGCAGCATCCTCCATAGCCTTCTTCATATAAGCATAAGCTCTCGCAACATCCCCTTCCTTATATAACAGCACTGCTAATTCCCGCAACGAAATGTACTCCTTCACCCCACACTTCAAATCCGATAAAGCCGATATCGTCAGATATTCTTTCTCCTTCCCCTCATCTCCCAAACTGCGATACGCATCTGCCACCGAATAAGCCGTATACCCCATTTCCCGTCCATCCGGATCGAGCGTAGCATAATAAGGCATCAAAATAGCCAAAGCCTCCTGCGCCCTTCCCCGGCTGATAAGCTGTTCCGCCTCCACCAGCACCTGGGTATCGCTTCCTGCCGGATAAAGCATCAACAAAGAATCCCGGTACAGATTTGCCAACCGTTCGTACTCCTGCTGTAAATCTTTACCGATAGCATAATCCCGCATTGCGCCGTACAAAGTATTGTACAAATGGTAGTAATATCCCTTCAAATCCTCAGACAATCCGGGGCTGCCGGCAACAGACAGCAAATCCTGCGCTTCCCGGTACATACCGGTAATAATCCGTACCTCTGCCAGCATCATCCGGGCTTTATCCGCCAACCTGCGGTCTCCCAGCTTTTGTGCAAGATACAACTGCTCCTGTACATAATGCAAAGCCGAATCTGCAATATACACCTTATATTCCTCCACCAACTTCGCATCGGCTTCAAACCGATCTGCCTCCGTCACAGTACGGGCCCGTTCCGCCTTCAACACCGCAATCCGCTCTTCCTTCTGCTGTTCATACTTCTCCGGAAAAGCAACAATCCGGTCCAACTCTTTCAAACGGACCTCCCGGTCCGTAGATTGGGCGATCACCGGTAAAGAAAACAATAAACCGAATAAAAAATACAAGGATATTTGCATAATCATTTATATTCCAGGATCGGAAAGATTTCCGTATTTCGTTATTTCTACAAATATAACGACAAATCAGCCAATTCCTGATCGCCGGGACAAAGAAAAATAGCTATACGCACAACTGAACCGACACGGCTATATTATTCCGATATCCCGAAACAAGGATATGCACGACAACTCTACTTTTCCCCCGTGCATCTTGGGAATACCCAAAAGAAAACCTAATTTTGCATAAAATATCTATAAAGACAAGCCATAAAAACATCAGACATGAAAATATTGAAACCCATTGTTGTTACATTGTCGGCAATCCTGGTACTCCTTATCCTTGCTACCATTATCGCCCCTCCGGTAGCCAAAAATTACATCATAAAACACAGCAAAGAAATGATAGGCCGCCAAATTAATATAGACGGCCTATATGCCAATATTTTCACAGGATACAGCCGCATCACGGGATTCGAACTCCTCGATACCAACGACAGAGAGCGTTTCGTCAAATTCGATACCCTGGCGGTAAAAGTATCCCTCTTCCGGCTATTGGCCAATGAACTGCGCATCAATCGTATCCGCCTGGTAAACCCGGACATACAAATATGGCAAAAAGGCAACGACTTTAACTTCAGCGACCTGTTACAAACTCCTGCCGATACCGCAACCTTACCGCTGGATACCGTCGTGCCTGCAACCACCGACACCACAGCTGACGACGATCCGATGGCCATCGCCATCAACAATATCGCCATCGTAGGCGGACAATTGGCTTACCGCGACCTGATTGTCGGCTCGGAATGGGACATGAATGATCTGCAACTGCATATTCCGGGTATTTACTTCAGCGGACAAAACACGGACATCGGACTGAACCTCAACTTCAACGAAGGCGGCTCACTCACCACAAGCATGCAATACAACCTGGAAGCCGGTAACTACAACCTTCACCTGCAACTGAACGACTTTGCCATCGGAAACGTACTGCCCTACCTGCAACAATCCATGAACGTCGGAGAAGTAGACGGCCTACTATCCGCCGACTTCACCATAGAAGGCAATACGGCACACGCTTCAGACATCACGATAACCGGTAACACCGCCCTGAGACAATTCAGGCTGGCCGACAATGATAAAAAAAATCTGCTCTCTGCCGGAGAACTTTTTATCGATATCGCCGCCCTTAACCCCGAAAAACAGCAATTCAGGTTTAACACCGTTTCCCTCAAAGATTTCAACTCCTGCTTCGACCTTTACCCGCAAACCAACACCCTCTCCCAATTGCTGAAAACAGAGACCGGCAAGGACACACTGCCTTCCGTAGAAAATACAGAAAAAACGTCCCCCGCTCCGGAAACACAATCACCTGACTTTTTTGTCAGCCGGTTTGCTATTGATAACGCAACCTTTACATTCAACGATCACACCCTGCACCAGCCCTTCCGGTTTACGCTCGCTAATATCGGCATACATGCCTCGAACCTGACTTTGACAGACAAGAACCGGATAGATGTAAAAAGTACCCTCGACAATGGCGGTACCGTCAATCTCACTTGGGACGGACAACTCAACGATCCTTCCAACCAGGACATCAACCTTCAGATTAAAAACCTCGACCTCAAACAATTTACACCATACAGCCTGCAATATTTCGGTTACCCGCTAAGCAAAGGCGTACTGGCATTTTCAAGCATCAACGATATCCGGAACAACTACCTCGATGCCCGGAACAACCTCGACATCTATCGCTGCGAAGTCGATAAAAAACGCAAAGACATCAAGGCCGAATTTAATATTCCTTTACGCACAGCCCTCTACATCATCAAAGATGTTAACGACAAAATAAAAATGGACCTTCCCGTTAAAGGAAACATTAAATCTCCTTCATTTTCCTATAAAAAAATTATCATCCGTACCCTCACCAACCTGTTGGTAAAAGTAGCGGTTTCTCCGTTCAGCTTTATCGCCAATTCTTTAGGATTAAGCGGTGACGGATTCAAAGACATACCCTTCGAAGTCTATCAGGCTGATTTTACACCGGAACAATTCGACCGCATCAACCAACTGGCTACCGTTATCAAAGCCAAACCCGACATGACACTGCAACTCCGCCAATACTATAATCCGGAACAAGGCCGGCAAACCCTGGCCGCTTTTCAGGCCCGGAAAGCTTATTACCTGCATTCTCATCCGGAAATCAGCGACACTACCCTCCAAGCCATCGACTATGCCCGTATCATTGAAATTGATGTCAAAGACCCGGCATTCCAGGCATATATCACCTCCTTCGTACCCGAAGAACTGAAAACGGCGGAACTCAACCGGAAAATTCTTTCCCTTACTCCCGCTGAAAAATTACAGGAACAAATAGCATTTTTGGCCGGAATGCGGGATAGCAAACTTAAAAATTATCTGCTCCACCAAGGACTGACAGAAAAAAACATCCGAATCGATACCGTTCCCGCCGATTCATTAAACAACTACCAGGGCAAAAACCGCTACACCTTCCAACTCACCCTCGACGACGACATGTCGGGAATGACATTGGACACTCCGGATGAAACCGAAGAGACAAATAATTAAAAAAAACACAGCGGAGCGATAAAGGCTCCGCTGTGTTATCCATAACTTTTCCATACTCATTCCGTACTGATAATCAAAAGAAACAACTTATGAAACGCCGTTTATGCCCGCAATGTAAAATACCGAATTTCTATCTTCTCAACGAAAAAAGCGAACGCCGCCTCGTTTTCGTCACCGACGACTTCCGGATCGTTCCTTCCCGCCCCGGCGAAACCCTCGATGGTTTCGACACCACGGTTATCTATTGCCTCGGCTGCTCCTGGAGCGGATCTCCCCGCAAAACCGTCCGCTATTAAAACAATGCCTCTTCCGAAACAGGCTATATCACATTTATAAACAGTCCTGAGACAAAATCATCCACCTACCTGAGCATACAAGCAGGAGTAAGCCCGAGTAAACCGATAACACCGGACACACCCAATGCAATTGGCCAGGTATCCTTGTAAAAAATACCGGAAACTCCGCAAACACAGACCGCCCAACTTTTTAACCTCCGTATCTTTATATCATCTCCCAACCTGCTTCTCCCTCCGTTCTATCGCCTCCTGCAATTTATTCATGTTCCTCTTCGTATAACCGAAAGAAAAAGCCGTACTCCGCTTGTTCAGGTCATTGACACTGTTAATCCAAACCTGCCCCCGGTCAAATACGACGAAAATTTGCTCCCCCCACGTTGCACTAAGCCAATGCGAATGAGTATGGGCCACAACACAATCCCTCCCGGCATGATCAATCGTCCAGTTGTTCTCCCGGGCAGTTTCTTCCACAACTTCCAACATCACTTCATCGGAAAACGATATTTTCACAGGCCGGAAATTGAGTTTTGAACGCTGGTTACGATAGACCGCAAAAGCAAGAAACGCAGGTAACAATCCGCACCAAAACCAAGGAAAAAATAAATCCTGACGTCCTTCCGTAAAATACTTGTATAAATTGCTAAGTAGAAAAAAGAACGGAATACTTACAAGAAACAATGGAAATCCGTAATGCGTCAAAGCCCAGTCCGTACTCAGATTCAAACGTCCCTCCCGGAGAACAAATGAAGCCAGTTCCTCGTCGGCTTCCCGGTGGAAACGCAACCACATAAAGCCGAATATCAACATACAACCGATGACAAGCACAATGACCACCTCATTATTTCCTCCCGGAGAAGAATGGCGTGTCTCGGCCACCTTTATCACCTGATTGTCCAAAGAATACGGAATCCCGCCAAAAGTCAGGTTTTTCGCAGAGAAAGTATATACTCCACTTCCGTCCGATCGGATATTATAATGGAATTCATAAGATTCTTTCGCATTGACAAAAGCTGAGGTATCCTTTCCCGAACCCTTTGTATAGGAAAAACGCGAACTGGACCCGCTGGGTTTATAAATGCTGTCCCCCAACTCAAGAAGGGGAGCCAGATTATCCGGACGCCGGTTACAGGTAAGTGTCACAAAAAACGTTTCGCCTTCCTCGATATAGGATCTTTGGGTAGTTACACTACACACTACCCCTTGTATATTCCGCACGGCAGGCTTTACCCGGACATAAAGTGGCGGTGTAATATACACCCAGCCCTCCGCCTTTACCGAAGCTATAGGTAGACTGATAACACCCTCTCTCAAAAAACGGACTTGATAAGAAAAAACCTCCTCCATCCTCTGCTTCTTCTTTCCGTTTACAATAATAGTCGACAAATGCCGGTTAGGTACAGGACCTTTGATAACTTCCATCAGATTACCGAAATCAGGCGGACTCACAGAGTCAAAGCGCACCGTACATCTGTACTTCAAATTATACTCCTGTCCCACATATACACCATTATACGCCGTATCTATCTCCATAAAAAACGGGACTTCCGTTTGAGCCGATGCAATCATTCCAAAGGCCATAACCATTGCGGTACATACTGCTTTATATACCAAACGTCTTATCGGACAACAAATTCGCAAACACATCTTTCCTATGCTTATCAATTAAACCTATCCCCCCTACATCCCGGCAAACGATTTTAAAACAACTCCATCCAATCCCCCTCCTGAACAACCGATGAAAACCTTTGCTCTTCAGAACACACGGCATATTAATTTATACACAAATATACACGATTTACATAAAGTCCCTCCGAAACATCAAACAATCACACCCATTTTAATATGTGATAACTTAATATTATGGATAATTCACGTGAAAATGGAATATTATTTAGTTGGCAAAGACAAGATAAAAACATTATAAAAGAGAAAATTCAAACAAATAAGTTACTAGCAATAAAAAGTATTAACTTAAATTTTGAACAATTGTTTTTGTATGATATTTTCTCTGAGTTATCTACAGTTATTCAAATGGAAAAGAATGCTTTTAATTTGCCTTTCTTTCCATTTTATGAAAGTCTTAATGAATATTACAAATCTGATTTTGAACATTTTTCTTTTAAATCGCTATTAAGTAATCTTGTTGTAGATTTAACGCAATCAGAAACTCTTAAATATATTATTGACAGTATAGAAAATAGAGATTTCATGTTAGATGAAAAAAGTCAAGGAATCATAAATACTTTAGTCAAATTAGTCTCTTTAAATGGGAATATATATCTTGTATGTAAATATCCACATTTATTTGATGATTACTCAAAACAATTGTTGAAATTTCTGCAAAATTCTAGATTTATAGAAGAATACCCAAAGTTGAGATATTTAACATTAATATTTCTGTCTGATAACTTTGATGATGTTTTTTATAATGATATTAATAGAATTATTGAAATTATTGAGCCCCAAGAACGTGATATACCCGAAATATTTCACATGTTTGGAAGGAACGATATAGAGAAAGATTTTCAGTTGGCTATATTTCAATTATGTGATGGGAATTTAAATAAAATGGAATATTTTATAAATAATCTGTCTTCTGAAATAATAGCATTCACCCAACAAAAATTCGAGAATGCGGTTAATATGATGCTTACAAATAAACTGCGTTCAATAGGAGATAATTCAAGGGACGTATTGAGAGTTCTGACTACTGCTTCAGAATTGGGTGAAATAATTGATCTATTACCTTTAATAAAGGTAATAGACCATGACAGATCGTTTGTTGAAGATACACTAGAAATATCAGAGAGATACAATTTCACTATAAAAGATAGAGATACAGTAAAATTCGCCAATATATTTGTCAAACGATATTTTGAGAAATTAATAAAATACAAACGTGTGATAAATAAAAAAATATCAGATGCTTATTCTGAACTTTATCCTTCCAATTATGAAGTTAGACTGTTTTTTTTAGAAAAATCAAGTTCTGAAATGCTAAGCGAATCTTGCGATCTTCTTATTCTTATCTGGTTAAATTATAAAAAAAATGGGATTGAATGTCCTCCTGATTTGAAACTCAAACTAGACAAATACGCATATAGGTTTCACCGTACTGAATATATAAAGGTAATGGAATCTTTCTTTTTGTCTTTCAATAATCAGAATTTTGAGAATGCAGTTTCAATTTTAGATGCTTATTCAGAAATAGATTCTCCTTTATTAATGCTTGAAAAAGATTATTTTACGGGACTTGCATATTACAAACTTTCCAGAAATAAAGAAGACCTTGATAATGCATTATTATATATGAAAGATGTACAGCATCGAAGCAAGGAAATATCAATAGCATTATATGACACAAGCTCATTGACATTAATTTCATTTATAATTAATATTACAGGAAATTGTAGTGCGGCTCAAAAAATTGAACGGGAAGTGATATATAATATCTCTTATAGAATAGAGTACGACTATAGTGCGAAAGACAATTTGCATAGAATCTATCGTAAATACGCAGCACTTCATCCTATTGAATTAGCTGTTCAAAAAACCGAAAAGAGCCTAAATTATTTTGAAAAGACTCCATTAACTAATGAATATTATATGGCAGTTGTAAATCATATTGGCAATTTATTACATTTAGGAGAATACGATGTGGCATATTCTTTTGCGAAATTATTATACTGTCACTTAGACGTATTTCATTATTCAAATAATAAAAAGATGATAATATATTCCTTGAATAATATCCTAATTGCATTTTTTCGTACTAGTATGCTAATCCCCAAGGAGTTGTTAATGCAATATATAGATATATTAGATACGATCCCTGAAAATCCTACAAAAATAATACCTTACCTTACTATTGCTATTATTTATTATGAACAATTTGAAGATATATTATACTCTATTAACTTATTAAAAAAGACTAAAAAACTCAATAATCTAATTGCAGATTCATATTATAAGTATTACATTTTGATTAATGAAGCTGCATTATTATATTTAGACTCAAAAAGTAGACAAAAGGCTATCTCTATAATGGAGGATCTAAAAGATAGTTCTCCAGAATTATATAGAGATTCTATCCGTAAATGTTTGGTAGAAAGAGCGCAAATTATTTTGGCAAGTATGAGAATTGGAAAAAACAAAACTACTATTGAAAATGAACTTGGAAAAACGAATTGTCGCTACAAACTTATTATGAACTATTTCCTGTTTTCAGATATACAATTTTGGTCAGAATAGAAACTTTAAAAACATATAAAGTTGATTAGAAGCGAAGACTTTTAGTCAGGTAATCCTTATGAGGCTGAAGTCTTATAGATCAGTCTCATAACGTGGATATAAGATGTGTTTAAGCCTTATTAATTTATTTTTAATGGCAAACTAATATTACTACCATTGATAAATATAACGTTTACGGTCTTCAGATCTTTTAAATATACTTTTTTCTGTAAGATTCTCATATATATTTATTATTGCATTTTGAGAGCAATTACATAATTCTCCATTTCTAAATTTACATTGGGAATTTATCCGTTGACACTTCCCTTTGTAACTCTTTAATATATTTGCATCTCCAATTCGAGGCTTACGCAAAAGTGTTTCTCTTAATACACATTTTTCTCCATCATCACTAATTGTAGCTAATGCTTGATTATTAACTCCTAATAAGGACAAACTTAATGCTGCAATACCAGATGTTAAATTTATATCAAGCAAGAATGCTATCATAACGATTGTCATAGTTTTAACATTAATATATAATGAAGAATTAAACATGGTTAGGGCCATCTGTTGTCCATCATTATCATATTCTTCTATTTCAATACTTTCAAATTCATCTAGAAGGTTGGGATTTTTACATAAATAATCGAGAATTGCTTGCGCATCTTGACTATCTTTAATTCCAATTTTACATAGAGTAAAGATAACTTTATCTTTAGAACCCAATAATTCAATCATTAAAGGTATACTCATAATAATTTTTATTATTAAAAAACAGGAATTCTTGAATATTGAGATAATATTTTACATGTATTCAAAAGCCATTCTTGTCTCATAGCATTAAAAGTCTCATCAAAACTCCCATCTGTTATATGGTTAAACTTTTTTTCTTTTTGCATGGAGGTTAATTCAATTCCACCAAAAAGATAATCACTAGAATATAATATTTCCATAAAATATTTCTCTTTAGGCGGTATTTGAAATTGATAATATAAATGTTCTATCAATGTTTTTCCTGTATAATAGCAACGAGCTATTGCAGGAGGATGGTCATGTGTCGCCTCATTATGCCTACGTCCTTTAGGTATTTCGCCATTAGAAGTAAGCATGTATGATTCTTTTGCTTCCAAAAGTTCTAAATACATTAAAATGTAAAAGAAGGCATTTATGCCTTTTAATATATCTTCATAAAAAATATCGATAGACTTATAGCCTAATATACTTTTATATCTATCATCAAATATTAGTGTTACCATTTTTTCTCCAAGTCTTTTTGCTGCAAAAGTATCAGCATCGGCTTCCAGCATTTGATATATTGCAATGTCTGTATTTTCATTAGTATTTTCTATTGCACACATTCTCATATCTTTTTGTATTTGGCAATGACCTAGTAATAGATGGCCCATTTCATGAAAAGCACAATATGAAATAGCTGTATCTATCATACATGCTGCACGATTATTGTCTGGTTCAGAATTGAATATTATGCTCTCTATCATTTCTACTAATTTCTCAGTAATAATAATTACATCCTTAGTCGCCTTATATATTGAAAACGCATTTATTATAGGATATTTACCATTGGCAACTCCATGTCTTTCTATCTTAAATAAAAGATCTCGCTTGGATAAGTTTTCTATGAGCGGATTATTTGTAGGATTGTATACAAAACTATAATAGTCTTGCAAAGTGATATTTATAATATCCTGTATCTGTTTATATCGAAAAGACGATTCTATATACATGGCTTAAATATATTTACAAGCTTTTTTATGATGTTTATATATGAAATTTACATAATAAAAATATAAAAAATAGCATTTGATACAAACTGTTAATCCTTTAATCATTCTTAATATTAAACAAGATAATTAACATGTGCAGTTTATAAGGAATGTCACTTATTATACTCTAAAGAATATTATATTAAAGCTGTACTAAGAATTGTTTTCATTATTGCTTCAGGAGATAATGACAATTGTTCAAAAGCATAGTTTACAGAACTATGATGTACAAAATGAGGATTTGTGGAAACATCTGTAACATAACAGCACCCAGATTTGTCTATACGAAAGTCGACTCTACATAACCCTGATAAGCCTAAAATTTTAACAACAAGCTCTGCATCAGATACCATTTTTTTTATATCAACAAGGGTGTCCCTCATGTTAAAGAATTTGTATTCATCGTAATACACCTTATGATAATCCAAAATGTTTCCTCCCATTAATTTATCAGATAAATTTAACGCTATACCTACAGGATCTAAAATTAATTTGTGATTTTTAGAAATTATACATGGTATTTCCGCTTCATAACCGTTAATAAATTGTTGTACAATTATTGGTTGTTTCATCTCTTTTTGTTTTGCCTCAACTAATTTTACTGTCGTTTTATCAAAACAAATAACGCTATTAGTATCTATCCCAATGCTTGATGATTCATAAATTGGTTTTAATATATATATATCACCTAATTGAGGTTTATCTAAAACCCACCCATGGTCATATAAATAAGTTTTGGGTACACATAGTCCATGAATTTCTAATAATTTAATAACGTGATATTTATGTCTGCATAATGCTACAGAATAAGAATTTGAACCTGTTATGGTAATCCCTTTAAGTGCACAAAATGCAGGTATTAATGATTTACGCCCTATACCTGTACCACTTTGAGCACTATTATAAACTATCATATTTTTAAGATCAATAGAATTGTTGCATATAAAACTTATAAAATCAGTTTCATCAAAAAAGTATTTCTCAACAGGAATACATTTATTTAACATGTTATCAACTTGTTCAAATTCACAATCAGATAAATATTCTGTTCTAATATCAAATGTATTAAAATTTTCGTATTTTAATTCATGTGATTTAGTATTACATACAACATATAGTTTTTTCCCTTTTAAAAGAGTGGTACCTTCAAGAATTAATTGCTGTAATTCTTTTCTATTTTTATTATCCATAATATTAAGTTATCGTTTATTCGTTTTTTCTGGTACTCTAACCAATCTGTTCTATTTTTCCCAAAATTATTTCATTAGCTGTAATTATCCCTAAAAGGATAAGTTCTCATAAAAAAATATTGATTTTTATTAATCAATATATACAAATATATACATAAATAATAAAATACAAACTATCGTTTTAATTATAATCTTTCATTTTATCGAAAAAAACACCTCACTTAAACAACCACACGTTAAATCATAAAACACAGTCTTTCACCGGAATTGTTCTTGATTCAAGGTAAAGTATTTCCCTTTTATCTGGAGCAGTTCCTCGTGTGTGCCCCGTTCGACAATCTGCCCATGTTCAAGTACCAAGATGATATCGGCATTACGAATAGTAGAAAGACGATGAGCGATAATCAGACTGGTACGGCCCTGCATCAACTGGTCCAAACCCTTTTGGATCAATATTTCACTCCGGGTATCGATATTGCTGGTTGCTTCATCCAGCAGTAAAATAGCAGGATCGGCAACAGCCGCCCGGGCGATATTCAGCAATTGCCGCTGTCCCTGACTTAAATTGGCACCGTCATTCTCAAGTAAAGTATCATATCCGTGGGGCAAACGCTTGATAAACGAATGGGCCGCCGTCAACTTAGCCGCTGCTACGACTTCTTCATCCGTAGCCTCCAACCGGCCGAAACGGATATTCTCACGCACCGTATCGGTAAACAAATGAGTATCCTGCAAAACAATAGCCATCGCTTTACGTAAACTCCTTCTCCGTACCGTACGGATTTCCTCCCCGTCTATCCGGATTTCTCCCGACCGGATATCAAAGAAACGAGGCAACATATTGAGAATCGTCGTCTTCCCGGCGCCGGTTGCTCCCACCAGAGCAATCTTCCGCCCAGCCGGAACCTCGAAAGAAATGCCTTTCAGGATCATCTTTTCCGGACGGTAACCAAACCATACCCCTTTCATCATCACTTCGCCTTTCACCCCTTCCAACTCCTCCGCTTCCGGCAAATCCGGAGTTTCCGGTTTTTCATCGATTACCTCAAAAATCCGTTCTGCTCCCGCCAATGCTGCTTGAATACTATTATAAAGACTTGCCAACTCATTGACAGGCCGGCCGAACTGCCGCGAATATTGGAGGAATGCCGCTAATCCTCCCACATCAAAACCCCGGAATATGGCCAGCAAAGCCCCGGCAATGGTAACCAATACATAATTCAGGGTACCGAGATTCTGCATCACAGGCATCATCAACCCCGAATAAAACTGCGCCTTCAACGACTTGGTATTCAAATCCTGATTCAGGCCGCCAAAATCTTCCTCCGCCTTCTGTTCATGCCCGAATACCTTAACTACCTTCTGCCCGCTGATCATCTCCTCAATATAACCGTTGACATTCCCCAACGACTCCTGCTGTGCCTTAAAATATTTCCGGCTCTTCCGGACAATACCCCGGGCACCCAAAAACATCAAAGGTACAGTCACCAATGTAACCAATGTCAGTATCGGACTGATCACCAACATCAGACAAAAAATACCCACTACCGTCAAAGCACTCGACAGCATATCCGACAAACTGTCGGTCAGGGCATCACTGATACGGTCCATATCATTCGTAAAGCGACTCATCAGGTCGCCATGCTGATGCATATCGAAATAACCTACCGGCAAATGCTCCATCTTCCGGAACAAATCCGCCCGCATCCGGGCCACCGTCTGCTGTCCGATCTTATTCAGCAACCGATACTCCACATACACCGCAACAATCCCCACCAGGTATATAACCACAAGTATCCCCAACATCCTTACCAAACCGGCAAAATCTGCGGGCAGAATATATTCGTTGATGATCGGCCGCAGCAAATAAGATCCTCCCAGATTAGCGGCTATGCTAACTACAATCAGGACACCGATTACAACAAGCAACATCCGGTCGCACACCAGATAAGCCGCCAACCGGATCAGAGTCCGTTTCCCGGCCTTGGGCCTCGCCTGATATTTCAAATGATCTCCGTGTGCCATAACTAATCCGGAATTTGTTGTGAACTGTAAATCTCCTGATACACTCTGGACGTGACCAGCAATTCCTCAGGCGTACCGATCGTCTCTACCTCACCGTCCTCAAGCACGATCACCCGGTCGGCCGACTGCATTGTATTGATTCGCTGGGTAATAATCAAAACTGTCGTATCCTTCAACATCCGGTTCAGATTTTCACGTATCCGGAGTTCCGTCTCCGAATCCACGGCACTCGTACTATCGTCCAGAATCAATATCTTCGGTTTCCGCAACAAAGCCCGGGCAATACAAATCCGTTGCTTCTGTCCGCCGGACAAATTAATACCTCCGCGCCCCAACAGCGTATCGTATCTTTCACCCAACCCCATAATAAAATCATGTACCTGTGCCACACGGCAGGCCTCTTCCACGTCTTCCAGGGAAGCATCCGGCTTGCCCCACCTCAGATTTTCCAATATCGTCCCGGTAAATAGCTCGTTCTTTTGCAACACCATCCCGATACAGGCGTGTAGCTCACGCAGGTTATACGCCTTCACCGGAATCCCGTCAATCCGGATTTCCCCGGCAGTCACGTCGTACAAACGGGGGATCAGCTGCACCATAGAACTTTTGGCCGATCCGGTAGCACCGACAAGAGCAATGGTCTCCGCAGGTCTGATATGAAAACTGATGTCTCTCAACACATCATTTTCTCCGTCCCCATATCGGAAACCGACATGCTCGAACCTGATATCCCCTTGCTCTATTTTATACCGGCTTGTCAGTCCTTCAGGCGTATCGGCAAGAGAAGGCGTGGTATCCAATACCTCCCTGATCCGCCGGGACGATGCCGAAGCCCGGGCCGTCGTCATAATAAACATCGATAACAACATCAGCGACATCAGCACCTGCGCCAGATAATTCACAAATGAAATCAGTTCCCCGATCTGCAACTCTCCCTCCATCACCTTATATCCCCCAACCCACAATATAGCGATCACTGACAGATTCATCACCAATTGCATCACGGGAAAAACGGTTACAATAATATCCGAAGCCCGGACAACCGTATCCTTCAATTCTTCGCTGCTCCGGGTAAACTTCCGGGTTTCGAAATCCTCCCGCACAAACGATTTTACCACCCGGATATTGATCAGATTTTCACGGACCACACCGTTCAGTTGATCGATTTTCTGCTGTACCTTCAGGAAATAAGGAAATCCCTTTTTCAGAATCACAAAAACGGCGATTCCAAGCACCGGAATAGCTGCCACCAGAATAAGCGCCAATTGTGCATTGATCCGGATGACAAAAAACACCGCCATCACCAGCATAAACGGCGAGCGAAGCATCATCCGCATAGACATCAGCACCACCTGCTGAATCCGTGCAATATCATTGGTGAGCCGCGTAATTAAAGAAGACGTACCGAAACGGTCCAGATCAAAGAAAGACAACTGCTGGATTTTCCCGAACAAAGCTGTCCGCAAATCAGTACCGAAACCGATCGAGGTCCGGGAAGCCACCCATACATTCGCCACACTGAAAGCCAATCCGAGTAACGAAATCAACACCATATAAGTACCCTTCTCCGCAATCAGCGAAAGATCGCGTTTCATCACCCCCTGATCGATAATCTCGGCCATATACATCGGCTGCACGGTCTCACACCACACCGTAACCAACACCAGCAAAGGACAAACCGCCAGGCTGCCCCTGTACTTGCGCAGTATATGCCAATACCTATACATAATTCCCGCTTATCTTCATAAAACCCATAAAGCTGTAACGAAAATAACAAAATTTATGTTGTGTTTAGCATATCGGTACAAAACTTTTGAATTTAAAACAAGTAAACTTTTCATTTCCAAAATCACAACTAAACCGATCCGCTTGTCATGATCCCATAATAACAATCAACATCTTCAACATCATTTTACAGTTTTCGGATAAAATGTCATTATATCTGTATCCCTATGTTACAAACAAATAAATTCAACACATCGTTCTGACATCGAATAAACAGACACCGCAACTTACAGGATGAGCACCAAGGCTTCGAAAGGACGGAGCCGGATCTCTTTGCCCAAGGGAGGACAGTCATTGTAATTATCCAGCAGGGCTTCTGCCCCGGTCAGACAGATACCCGGGCGACAACTTGCCCCCCGGCAGGAAAAATTCAATATAACCAGGAATTTACGTTCTCCTCCGTCCCGGATATAAGCGAACACCTTGGAATTCTTCCGGTCGACCGGCTTCCAGGTACCAAAAATCAGTTCGGGATTTGCTTTCCGGAAAGCAATCATCTTCCGGAAATAATTTAACACCGAATCCGGATTTTTTTCCTCCACCACAACATTCACCTTC
>ERZ791631.889-NODE-889-length-22105-cov-3.209070_pt1 | contig 22105 bp, 17 predicted proteins | sample MGYA00509961_ERZ791631 | MGnify/ENA primary metagenome ERZ791631 (study PRJEB30046, sample SAMN00715248) | human gut metagenome | study: EMG produced TPA metagenomics assembly of the A metagenome-wide association study of gut microbiota in type 2... | reverse complement strand
GGAGGCCGCCGGACGGGGAGAAAGGTTCCCGGACGGACAAGCGCTACACCTCTACGGCAACCTGTCGGCGGGATAGGACACGCCCAGCTGGCGGCGCACTTCATCGATGATCTCCAGCGTCGCAAGCGAATTGGCGTGGCTGTTGACCGCCGATTCCGGGCGGCCCTGTTCGATCAAATCAATGAACTCCGCGATTTCGTAATAGTAACGGTCCCGGTCCGGCTCCACGCCGACCGATTCGCCGACAGCCTCCGGGCCGCGGCCCGAAGCGGCGCCTCGGCGCGGGAAACGGGTCACACGGCGTATGTCGTGGATCGTGTCCAGCAGCAGCGTGCCCTCCTCCCCTTCGATCTCGGAGGGCAGGTGCGAATCGGCGATCTTGGAGTAGAGCACCGTGGCGTTCATCCCCTCGTAACGGAAATTGACGGCTCCCTGACCGTCCGCCCCCGAAGAGAGCACGACACCCTGCGCATCGACGGCCTGCGGCCGCCCGAAAAGCGCGACCATCGGGTAAACCGTATAGACGCCGATGTCCATCATGGCGCCGTTGGAAAGCGAAGGATCGAAGGCGTTGAGCACGATCCCCTCCCTGAACTTGTCATAGCGCGAGGAGTACTGGCAGTAGCTGGCGAAGTAGCGGCGGATCGTTCCGAGCCGGGGCAGCTGCTCGCGCACGATCCGGAAATTGGGATTGAGCGTCGCAATCATGGCCTCCATCAGCACGACGCCGTATCTGCGCGCGGCTTCGATCATCGCACAGGCTTCGCGCGCATTGGAGGCCAGCGGCTTCTCGCACAGCACGTGTTTGCCGCAGCTCATGCAGAGGATGCTCTGCGACGCATGCAGGGCGTTGGGCGAGGCGATATAGACGGCATCGACGAGCGGACTGCGGGCCATCTCTTCGAGCGAGGTGAACGTATGCGGAATCCCGTGCTTCGCGGCGAAGGCATCGGCCGTAGCCTGATTGCGCGAACAGATCGCCGCCGCCTCGAAGCGCGGGTCCTGCCGGGCGCCGGCAAGCACCCAGTCGGCGATAAAGCCCGTACCGACCATTCCGAAACGAATCTTTCCTTTCATACCTATGCTGTCAATATATTGTTATAAAGTACGTTCGTAAATCCGGGACTCCGCACCCCACGGGTGATAGCCCTGTCCGAGATAACGGAAGCCCCACTTTTCGTACAGCCCGGCGTGATCGGTGCTGAGGTAGAGCTTGCCGAATCCTGCGCGGCGGGCGTCTTCGGCCGCACGGTCGAGCAGCAGCCGTCCGTAGGCGTGTCCGCGCAGACGCTCCTCGACATAGAGGGCGCAGGCCCACGGCCACAGGTCCATGCGGCTGATAAAGTCGTTGGCGATCACCCCTGCACACCCGACCGGCTCGCCGCCCGACATCAGCAGGTACCACTGCGGAAGCGGCCCTGCAGCGCCGACAGCATGGCGGATGCAGTCCTCATAAAGAACGGGCGGCACTTCGGGCCAGCAGGCCGAAATATAGCTGATCGCGGCATCCGCGAATTCGGGGTGCTCCCTGACGGAGACGATTCTCATGGTCGGACGGTTATTTCGCCGTGATGCGTTTCACGGCGGCGGCGACTGCGGCATAGAGCGCAGGCAGGTCCACGCCCGCCACACGGCGGTTTTCGACCACGATGCGGCCGTCGACCATGACCGTATCGACATCCGACGCCTTGCCGCAGTAGACGATATTCGACACCAGATCGTGAACGGGCTGCAAATGGGGTTTCTGAAGGTCCACGACGATCAGGTCGGCCAATGCGCCCTCGCGGACCACGCCCAGTTCGCCTTCGGCGTAGCCCAAAGCGCGGGCGCCGTTGACCGTCGCCAGCTTCAGCGCTTCATAGGCCGGGAGCGCGACGGGGTCGCCCGTGGCGGATTTCTGCAGGAAAGCCGCCGTGCGCACCTCCTCGAACATGTCGAGGTCGTTGTTGGAGCAGGTGCCGTCGGTGCCGATGGTCACCAGCGCACCCGCGGCGCGCAGCCGCTCGACGGGCGCCACGCCGCTCGAAATCTTCATGTTGCTCTGCGGGTTGTGCGACACGGCCACGCTGCGCGCGGCCAGCGTCGCAATGTCGGTGTCGGTCAAATGGATGCAGTGTGCGCCGATGGTGCGGGCGTCGAGCATGCCCAGCGCATCGAGGTGTTCGACGGGCGTCATGCCGTATTTCTCGCGCACGATGCGCACCTCGTCCTGCGTCTCGGCGATATGGGTCATCAGGTGCAGTCCGTACCGCTCGGCCGTCTCTTTGCCGCGCCGCAGGTTTTCGGGCGACACGGTGTAGGGCGAATGGGGCGCGAGGGCGATCCGGACCCGGTCGCAGCCGGCGGCGAGTTCCACCGCCTGCCCCACTTCGGGAAGCACCTCTTCGACGTTGCTGTCAAAATAGTTGCAGCCCAGCATCGCACGGATGCCCAGCCGCTCGGCCACTTCGACGCAGCGGTTCTCGTGGTAATACATATCCACGAACGAGGTCACGCCGCCCAACAGCATCTCGACAATGCCGAGAGTCATTCCCAACGCCACGTCGTCGGCCGTCTGCCGCGCTTCGAACGGCCAGATATAGTCGTGAAGCCACTCCATCAGGGCGATATCGTCGGCATAACTGCGCTGCAGCGTCATGGCGGCGTGGCAGTGAGTATTGACAAGCCCCGGCATCACAAGCCGGCCCGTGCAGTCGATGATCCGCGCGTCGGGATGCGCGGCACGGAATGCGTCGGCTTCGGAAGCGGACGCCGTGACCAGCGCGATGCGGCTGCCCGCGACGCCCACGAAACCCGTAAAGGTTTTGGGAGCGCCTTCGTCCGCCGTCATCGGCAGGATCGTTGCGTTGGAAAAAAGAATTGCCATAAATAGCGTAGTTACTTTATTGTAGTGTATGTATTATTCGGCCCGCGGATCGACTCCGACGGTCGTTGCCGCCGCCAAAGGCGGCGTTTGCAAGTCTGTTCCCTGAATCCCCTCCTCGGAGAAGACTTCCCGCATGCGGGCGGATTGCGGGCGGAAACTTCGGCCGCCCCCCCCGAAACCGTCAAGCCCCCGGAAACCCGAAAACCCGGCCCCGGAAACCTGAAACCACCAGTCCCCGGAAAGGCTATCCTACTTATCTTTCTTATACTTTATCTTCACCTCCCCGGTCTTGACCTTGCGGGGTCCCGGATCGATCGAGTTGCCCTGCACGGTGATTACGTCGCGGCCGTCCACCGAATTCGAGTAAATCTGAATCACCTTGTTGAAGACGCCCGGTTCGCTCTTGTGGGGTTCGTAGGTGATGCTGATGGTTCCGCTCTCGCCCGGAGCGACCGGCCGTTTGGAGTACGACGCCTTGAGACACGAACACGAGGTGATGACGCGCGTCACGACCAGTGGCACCGTGCCGTCGTTGGTGAAGGTGAATTCGCGCACCAGATCGCCGCCCTTGCGGGGCACGTCGCCGAAATCGTGGCTCGCGACCTCCATATGCAGATGCGCCCCCTCGATCTTCGCGGGCTGCTGGGCGCGGCCCGCCGCAAAGGTCAGGCATCCGAAAAGTGTCAGTAATAAAAATCGCATTGTCTTTCGTTTCAAAAATTACTCCATACGGAAAACATAGGTGATCGTTCCGCCCTGCACCGCCGCGCGGCTCTCGGTAAAGCGCGCCTTGCGCGCCGCGGCTTTGGCGGCTTCGACCAGTTCGGCGGCGTCGGTGGTCGAGCCTTTCGGTTCGTAGGCCGCACTCGTGACCCGTCCCGAAGCATCGACCGTCACGCGGACGATCACCTTGCCGCTCTTCGAACCGGGGTACGAAGGTTTGGGCAGGTCGCCCACCAGTCCGCGCCCCTGCAAGCCCTGATCCAGCTGGTCCAGCCCGTCGGGATTGAGTCCCGGACCGGTGCCGCTGGCCTTGTCCTCGCCTTCGGGAGCACGGGGATTGCCCGCGTTGTCAGGTTCGTCGGCGCCGCCCTTGTTCATGTTGAACAGCGCGCGGGGATTGGGCGTCTGCGTCGTCTCGTCCTTGCCGGAGACCTGCGCCGTCTGCTCGACGGGAGCCGTGCGGTCGTGCACGCGCGGCTCGGTGGCCGTCCTGACGCGCGGCTTGGGCGGTTCGAGCGCAGGCGGCTCGGTGAAGTCGATCGTGATCGTATCGCCCGGCTTGTCGTGGATCTGCCGGAAGTCGAACGAGACCAGCGCGAACGAACCGATCAGCAGCAGCGCGTAGACCGCCGTCGCAACCGTCGCCCACCTGCGGGGATTCCTGTTATTTGGATCGTAATAATACATAAAACCTGATTTGGGCGACGGCTGCCGCCGCCGGACGGCGTCCGTCAATTCGGCGCCGTCGCCAGAATTAACTTGTAATTGTTGTCCTTGGCGATATTCATCACCTTGACCGTCTCGCCCACGGCTACCGTCTCGTCGCAGTGCAGCGACACGGTGGCGTCCTTCTGTCCGTCGAGACGCGTCTTGAGCGCACGCTCCACGCCCTCGATCGAGCCGACCTCCTGCAGTTCGACGTAATAGCGGTACTTGCCGTGGCCCGCATCCTGTATCGAAACCGTGGTCATCGCCTTGTCCTTGAGCTGGTTGGAGCTTTTCGGCAGCATCAGCTTCAGGGCGTTGGGATTGATCAGCGTCGTAGCGATCAGCAGAAACAGCAGCAGCAGGAACATCAGGTCGGTCATCGACGATGCCGAGAAGGACTTATCGACCTTCGATCCGTGTTTAATTGCCATAGCGCGTTATTTTTGAACGGGTTGATTCAGAATGTCCATGAATGCGATCGAGTTGGCCTCCATCTGGAAAACCAGCTTCTCTATGCGCGCGACGAGGTAGTTGTAGCCGAAGTAGGCCGGGATGCCGACGATAAGACCCATCACGGTGGTCACCATCGCCACATACATACCGCTCGAAAGCAGTCCCAGATCCACCGTGCCGCCTGCGGCCGACATGTCCATGAAGGTCTGCACCATACCGAGCACCGTACCCAGAAAACCGATCATCGGGGCGCCGCCGGCGATCGTCGCCAGAAACGGCAGGCCGTTTTCGAGCTTCGAGACTTCGAGGTTGGCGACGTTCTCGATGGCCGTCTGCACGTCGCTCATCGGGCGTCCGATGCGCTCGATGCCCTTCTCGATCATGCGGGCGATCGGCGTGTCGGTCTTCTTGCACAGATTCACGGCCGTCTGGATCTTGCCGTCGGAAATGTAGTCGCGGATGCGGTTCATGAAGTTCATGTCCAGCACCGAAGCCTTGCGGATAGCCATGAAGCGCTCCACGAAGATAAAGATCGTCACCCCGCCCAGAGCCAGCAGCGGCCACATCAGCCAACCGCCTTTGGTAAACAGCGTCCACAGTCCCATACGGGTCTCCTCACTGGTGGCCACCGCCTCGGCAGCCTGCAAAAAAGTCATCATAGTGTTTTAGAAATTATAGAAGTTTGTCATTGAATTTTTTCTGTTTCCGGTTCCGGCCGATCCGTTTCACGGCGCGGGCGCATCCTTTTCATGTTTAACGTATCGGAACGCCTGCAGCGTATCCGCCGCCGCACGCCGAAGCTCCTTTTCCCGGCGGGCGGCCTCGCGGCGCGCTTCGCGCCGGGCCTTGCGCTTCTTGTTGGTGAAACGCTCCCGGATGCGCCGCCGCAGGTCGCGGAAGTTGTCGAAATCCTCCTTGAAGTAGATGCCGACGCCGGTCTCCTGAAGACCCTGATTCTCGTCGAAGCGGTCGATGGTCTGCGTAAAGGCCTTGGCCTTGAGCGTTCCCGCCCGGTCGATCAGGTAGGTGATGTAGGCTTCGCCCATGAAGTTGGACATCGAGCTGTTGATGGCCTGTTTGTTGTCGATCAGGTAGTTGCCCTCGACCTCGACGAACAGACGGTTGTTTATCAGGCTCTTCGAAAGGCCGAAATCCACTTCGTCGCTGGTCAGCTCCGACTTGGGGCGGTAGCGGATGACAATGTTGTAGTCGTCGTTCGAAAGCAGGTTGCTGACCATGTTCGAGAGGAACTCCAGCCCTGTCGCGGCCGAAACCGACGCACCGATGTTCGACGAGGCGGCGTTGTTCTCGGACATGAAGCTGTTGAACAGCAGCAGGTAGGCGAACTGCGTATCGACCGTCTCAGGGGTGGTCAGCGCATTGGCGACCACGGCCTGCGTCTCAGGGTCGGTGCCGGGCACGTTCACGTCGAAGGTGATGGCCGGGTTCGAAAGCCGGTCGCCGAGGTGGATGATGCACTCGACGGGCACCGAGCGGTCGGCCGTCACGTTTTCGGCCGTGCCCTGCAGCAGCGGCTGCAGCGAGGCTTTCAACTTATAGATGGCGTCGATATTGAGCATGGCGTCCATCGGCGCACCGGTCCACTGGATCGTCGAGCCGTTTTCGATAATGAACTTCTTGTTGATGATGTTCTGGAGCGAGAAAAGGAAGCTTCCCTCGGTGATGGTATAGTCGCCGTACATTTCGAAGACGTTCGAGCGGGGATTGATCTGCAGGTTGAGCGTTCCGTCGCCGCGGCCCTTGAGCGTATTGCCCGACACGCTCAGCTCGACCTCGACGCCGGGCCGTACGTTGAGCGCCAGCGCAATGTTCATCTGGCTGCCGGCCACCGTCTTCTGCTGCCGCCGGCGTTCGAACATCATCTTCCGCCGCGCCAGATTGTCCACCGTATCGACCTTGGGCTTCTCCTTGAAGGTCACGAAATCGGCGTACGAGATATTGGACTTGTTCGACAGCGGCATGAAGAACGACGAATGGTCGTCGGTGGAGGCGGCGATGTCCATATTGACTGCGCCCTTGTCGCCCGAAATGCTCGCCGTGCCCGAAGCGTAGACCTTGCCGTAGAAGAAATCGTTGTCCTGCGCCGTGGTGTTGAGCACCAGCATCTGCTGGGGTGCGACACGCACGTCATAGGCGATATTGGAGAGGTGCTGCAGACTCAGGTCGATGTCGAAACGGCCCCGGTTGCCTTCGGGGTCGAAGACCGGAACGTTCGACGCGCGGAAGCGGTTGCCCCGCACGTCGAGAACGGCTTCGGGCATCGAATAGGCCACCTGTGTAAAATCGACTTTCGTCGAGAGTCCCGTGACGTGAATCCGTCCCGTCAGGTCGGCATCCCGGCGCTGGCCCTGCAGCACCAGTTCGGCCGAAGCGAGCCCCTCGGTCTGGGAAATCACGCCCGAAAGCATCGGGTCGAGCAGCCCCATGTCGAGACTGTCGATGTCCAGCCGGGCGTAGTAGCGCACCTGCGAAGGGGCGTAGAAGCCCCGGATAAGCGTATCGCGCTTGTTACGGTCGGTGACGGTCACCCCGGCGCGGTTGCGCGAGAAATCCCAGCGCGAAGAGAGCCGCAGCGGAGGAGCCGGAATGTCGTTGACCTCCAGACTGTCGAGCAGGATGTCGGCGGAGATTTCGCCCGCATGGAGCACGGATTTCATCGTCGCGGAACCGTTGGTGCGCCCCTCGACGACGTACCCCAAGCCCTCGGCGACCTGCATGAAAGGTGCGAGGTCGAAGTTGCGCAGGCGCAGCGTCACCGAATCCTCGCGGCTGCGCGAGGCGACGCCGTCCAGCAGCAGCTCCTGCTCGCGGTTCATCACGAAAAACCGGTCGATCACGACCTGCGCCGTGTCGAGCTGTATCTTGCGGGCGTAAATCTGCCACGTCTTCGAACCGCGGGTGACGTGCGAAGGCAGGATGCGCAGGTCCACGACGCGGCCGTTGGGGCCGTGTTCGTCCACCACGTGCGCCTGCACGCCCAGCAGTCCCGACACCTTGCGCAGCGTATCGTTGAAACCCGCCGAAACCTGCATGCGGCCCTGCTTGGCGCCGCCCGTGAGCGACAGTTGCGGCAGGTGCAGCACCCCGGCGTAGAGATCCTCGGCCGAAGCGTAGACCGTGAGCGAGTCGCCCCGGTTGGAGGCGTTGATGCTCAGGCGTGTGGCCAGCATGCGTTTGCGCTCGACGTATTCCGACGTCGCCTTGAGCGAAAGCTGGTCGCTGGCCGGATTGAAAAGCAGCTGCATCGACGACCCGTCGGCGATCTGCAGGCCGGCCGTGATGGCGTCGGTGATGGGGTCTATGTGACGGATATTGACCGACAGCAGCGAATAGTCGTTGGCCACGGCCGTCTTGCCGCCGCGGGGCGTCGGGTCGCCCTCGCCGCGGCGCAGCAGGGGCAGGTATTTCCATGCGCTGCGGCGCAGGTATTCGAAGACTTCGCGGTAGCTGGTCTTGCTGCGGAACGTGGCGTCGGCGAAGTCCGAGCGCAGTTCGACGAGTTTGCTCCGCGCCGAGTTCTCGCCCGTGACGGTCATGGTCTTCGAGGTAATCCGCTTGTCGTTGTAGCGGTAGACGGCGTCGGTGACGTGGATACGGCCGTTCAGGTCGTCCAGCGAGCGTCCCCCGGCATTGGCCTCGATACGCGCCGCGAGCTGCGAGACGGAGTCGCGGCGGTTGATATGGAGCCGGGCGAGGTCGGCATGGCGCAGGTCCATCGTGAAGTCGTAGCGCGGAATCGAGTCGTTGAAATCCACCAGCCCCGAAAAATCGAAATCGAGGTTGGGATCGCGGGCCGTGATGCGGCCGTCGAACTCGCGGTTGCGCAGGCGGCCGTCGAGCCGCAGCGAGTCGTAGATATAGTCGTTGAAGCCCAGCTGCGTGACGTTGCCCACGACGTTGGCGTCGGTATAGCCTTTGCCGACCACTCCGTCGATATAGGCCGAGAGGGTCGCGTTGCCCAGCAGGTCGCGGCGGCCGAGCAGCTCGCCCAGACGCAGGTTGTGAGTCTCCACGTCGCCCCGCACGCTGCTGCGCCCCGCCTTGAGCGGCGTCATCCGCAGGTTGCAGGTCACCTCGCCCACGCCGGTCGAGGCGCCGAGCTGCATGTCGAACGACGAAAGCAGCCCCTTGAAGCGGGCGTTGACGTCGATCTGCCCCGTGTTGCCCAGTATGCCGACCAGCTTGTCGGACAACTCGCGGCCGCCGATCCCCGCAGCCAGTTCGTCGACGGCTTCGGCGGAGGATTTGAGCCGCGGAACGTTCAGGTCGAAACGGGTCTGCCGGATGTCGGGAAGCCCCCGGACGGAAGCGTCGGCGATGAGCCACGTACCCTCGCCGATCTGCATGCTTTTGACCTTGGCCGTGAAATCGGCGACCACACCCGCGACCTCGACATTGACGTTGCTGAAATCGGTATGCCAGCCGCGCAACTTGGGGGCGAAGTAGGCGATGTCGTCCGTCGAGACGGTCGTATTGCGCAGCGCGCCGTCGATGCGCACCTCGCCGATGAAGTCCTTGTACTCGGCCCACGAATCGCCCGCCAGCGAGATATAGGGAATCTGGACGTTCGAACGGCCCGTCACGACCGAGACGTCCTCGAAACCCATGCAGCCGTTGGTCAGGTAGAACCGCCCGGCGAAGCGGTCGAGGGCGAAGCCGCTGCGCTCGCGCGCCGAGAGGGTTTCGATGGTGGTGTAGATGGACTGCCCGTCGATGGTGAAGTCGTTCACATATGCCGTGATGCCGTAGAGGTGCATATGGCTGAAGTCGATGCCGAACTCCGGGTCGAGCCGTTCCAGACAGAGGTCCATATTCTCGATCGACGCCTTGCGTAGTGAAAGGCGGAAGTTGCCTTTCTTGGGTTTGTCGGGGTTGCTGATACGATTGACGATCTGCTTGATGTTCATCTCCCCGCCGGGCGTCTCGCGCAGGTAGAGCTTGGCGTCGGCGATCTCGCCGCGGCTCAGCGAAAGCCCCCCGCCGAAGATGCCCAGTCCGGTGACGAAGGCGTCGAGACGGCCCACGTAGAGCAGCGTGTCGCGCTGGTAATCCTCGACATAGAAACCCTTGATCTTGACCCTGCTGAAAAGCCCGATGTCCACGCGGTCGATGCTGACGGTGGTTTCGAGCTTCTTCGACGCCATGCGCACGGCTTTCTGCACCACGTAGTTCTGCACGGCCGGAATGTCGAGCAGCAACGAGAGCGCCAGAGGCAGAATTATCAGCAACAATACAGCGGCCGATAACACCTTTCCCAATATTTTTATACCTTTGCGCATTGATAGGTCGTTATAACCTGCAAATTTAACTATAATTAGTTAAAAAAACGAAAAACCGCATGGATATTACTATTCTGGGCATCGAATCCTCGTGCGACGACACATCCGCCGCCGTGATACGCAACAACGTGCTGCTGTCGAACGTCATCGCCTCGCAGGCCGTCCACATCAAATACGGCGGCGTGATCCCCGAACTGGCTTCGCGGGCGCACCAGCAGAACATCATTCCCGTGGTGGACACGGCGCTCAAGGAGGCCGGACTGACGCCCGAAGAGATCGACGCCATCGCCTTCACGCGCGGCCCCGGACTGCTGGGTTCGCTGCTGGTGGGCGTGTCGTTCGCCAAGGGGCTTTCCATCGCGCACAACATCCCGATGGTCGAGGTCAATCACCTTCAGGGACACATACTTTCGCATTTCATCGACCTTCAGGACCGCGCGCTGCCGCACCCCGGATTCCCGTTCCTCTGCCTGCTCGTGTCGGGAGGCCATTCGCAGATCGTACTGGTTAAGGACTACGCCGAGATGGAGATCATCGGCACGACGATCGACGACGCCGCGGGCGAAGCCTTCGACAAGTGTGCCAAAGTGATGGGACTGCCCTACCCCGGCGGCCCGGTGATCGACAAACTGGCCAAGGAGGGCGATCCGAAGGCGTTCAGGTTCGCACGGCCCCACGTAGACGGATACGACTACTCGTTTTCGGGGCTAAAAACCTCGTTCCTCTACACGCTGCGCGACGCCGTGGCCAACGATCCCGGTTTCATCGAGAACAACAAGGCCTCGCTCTGCGCTTCGCTGCAGAAGACGATCGTCGAAATCCTGCTGGACAAGCTGGTGCGGGCGTCCAAGGACCTCGGCATCCGCGACATCGCCATCGCGGGCGGCGTTTCGGCCAACTCAGGACTGCGCAACGGGATCGTCGAAGAGGGCCGCAGGCGCGGCTGGCGCACGTTCCTGCCCGAATTCAAGTTCACGACAGACAACGCCGCGATGATCGCCATGGCGGGTTACTACCGCTACCAGCACGGCGACTTCTCGTCGCTCGGCGTCTCGCCCGTGGCGCGGCTGCAGGAGCTGTAGGAGCCGGACGCGGAAACGGCAGAAACCGGACGCCGAAGCCGCATGAGCCGGATGCAGCCGGCCACAAAAAAGCCCCCGGCCGAACGGCCGGGAGCAGGTCCGGAAGACGCGGAAAAACACTCCGCACTTCCGCAAAAGCGATCTATGTTAGAATGCAAGGATCGGACGGGCGATACCGTCGTAATCGATATACTCGCACATAAGCTCCACCAGATGTTTCTCGGAACCGCCGATATGAATGATACATGCCGTCTCGCCGGGTTCAAAGCAGGTCGTAGCCCACAGCGTACAGGTATTGTAATGGGTGCCGTCCGTCACGAACAGCTCCTCCTTCTGATCGGCGGGAATCATCGCAAGCGTCTCGTTGAATTTCGCAATCACGTCATAGCTTACATTTTCGGAGTTGTAGCCGTAATAGACATTGTAACTCGAAGTCTGCCACTCTTTCAGAAGCAGAGCAGCTTCATGGCCGCAAAGATTGGCCACCATATCCCATAACTGCCCGGTGCTCGGCAGGAACCAGCCGCTCGACGTTTCGGGAGCCGGGAGCGAGAAATTATTAACCGTCAAATCGAAAGCAGGGCACCATGTAGCAAGGTTCGGTCCATAATCGGATACGGTTTTCATCGTCTCTTCGTAACCATTGACATTGCCATACCACGTGCTTGCGATCTTCGCTTTCGGAGTGCTTGCGAAATCATTGTCGGTAGAATACTGAACCGTCTGGCTGTCGGCGCTATGGGCATTTTTTACAGCTACGACATACCCGTGCGTATAGCCCTTCTCCTTGTCGCCGGCGGCGATCCGGTTTTCGTCCGTCTGGCAGACGATGCCGATAACGGTCTTACCGGCAACGGGAGCGGGTTTGGTGTCGGCCCAGACGGGATTCAGTCCGTCGGCCTCGATGCTTACCAATCCGCCGTCGCTCCACGTACCGTCGGAATAGTAATAATCGCCGATCTTCGGCGCAACGTAAGCCACCGTCACCTTGCAGGTCGCCTTGCTCTCGCCTACGCTGGCAGTGATAGTGGCCTCACCGGCGGCAAGAGCGGTGACCACACCGTCCTCGACCTTCGCAACCACCTCGTCGTCAGTAGACCAAGCAACCGTCACGCCATCCTGCAGGGGGGGGGTAACGGTCGCCACGAGCGTTTCGGAAAACCCGACATTGAGATTCAGCTCCGTACGGTCGAGCGTCACGACCGTTTCGGGGACCTTCTTCTCATCGTCGTCGCAGGCGAAAAACGCCAGCGATGCAGCCATCAGCAAAGCTGATTTCCTTAAAAAGTTTCTCATAAACCAAGTTTTAAGAATTAATAATACGGCAGTACCGACAGCAGTCTCTCCGGACTCACGACAAAAAGCCCAGTAATGTTTTCGATGATCGTCCGGCAAAACACCATCAATAACCTAACCGGGAGTCAAATATAATAAAAAATCAACCCGGTGGAACGCGGACGCCGAAAAAAATTCACCGCCAAATAAAAAGCCCCTAATAAATTAGGGGCTGAAAAGACAGGCGTCCGGGAACGCCTGCCGAAATATTATCCCGCAAACCGGGAGGGGGCTTATCTTGCACCGAAGAGTTTTTCCTTCAGCGAAAAGTTATCGTACTCTTCCCGGAGCGCGGCCATCAGGTCGCGCACCGACTGAATCTTCTCGGCGCGCCATGCATTGGCGCCGCAGAAGGCGTAGCCGTTCTGCAGCTTGCCTTTGAATGCGTTGTAGAGCGCCAGCATGATGCAGTAGGGACTGTGCGTCACGTCGCAGGTCTTGATGCAGTCGAACGGGCAGTTCTTGGGGCGTTTAAGCCCCTCTTTCACCCGGTCGAGGAACGAGCTGTGGATCGCCCGCCCCGGCATGCCGACGGGACTTTTGATGATCTCGATGTCCTGCGGTCTGGCGTCGAGATAGGTCTGCTTGAAGGCCGGATCGGCATCGCACTCCTCGGTGGTCACGAAGCGCGTGCCCATCTGCACGCCGTCGGCGCCCAGCTGCATGATGCGGTAGATATCCTCGCCGGTATAGATGCCGCCGCCCGCGATGACGGGAATATGGCAGTCGTGTTCGGCACCGAAAGCGCGCACCTCGGCGACGATTTCGGGAACGAGGGCTTCGAGCGAAAAATGCTCGTCGGCGAGCTGCTCCTCCTTGTATCCGAGGTGACCGCCCGCCTTGGGACCTTCGACGACGATGGCGTCGGGGATGTACTTGTACTCCGAGAACCACTTCTGACACAACAGTTTCACCGCACGCGCCGACGACACGATCGGGGCCAGCTTGGTCTTGGCGCCCTCCGTGAGGAACGACGGCAGGTTGAGCGGCAGCCCGGCGCCCGAAAAGATGATGTCGGCCTTCTCGGCGACGGCGGTCTTCACCATGTCGGCGAAGTTCGACATGGCGACCATGACGTTTACGCCGACGATGCCCCGCGTGGCTTCGCGGGCCTTGCGAAGCTCCTCCTTAAGCCCCCAGATCGAGGCTGCGCGGTAGTCTTTCGAATAGTTGTTGTAGATGGCTCCGAGACCTGCCGACGAAATGACGCCGACGCCGCCCTGATTGGCGACGGCCGAAGCCAGTCCGGAGAGGGATATGCCTACGCCCATGCCGCCCTGCACGATGGGGACGGTGGCGAGCAAATTTCCGATTTTCAATGCTTTCATGTTAAATTGGGATTAGTGCGAACTAAATAACCATGGGGCCAAAGGTACGAAAAATCGGGGCGATTGGTTCCGCACGGGAAGATAATTTAACGCAGGCTTCACATTGCGCCGCCGCAGCGGCCGCCTTTTCGGGGCGGGAAGCCGCGGCCGGCCGGCTGTCCGGAAGTGAAAAGCGGCATTTTTTACAGGCAAAAAAACGGCGGATATCGCTTTTTTTTCTAACTTGGAAGCGCAAACGTCACTCAACCGCTAACCTTTAAATCGACAAGCATGAAAAAACTTCTCTTTCCGGCTCTGGCCCTTATGCTGTGTATTCCGACCCTCTCCGCCCAAAGCAGGGGTGACAAATATGTCGGCGGAATAATCGGCATAACGACGACGTCGATCAGCATCGACGGCTCCTCCGCATCGCAGACGACATTCGGATTTGCACCCGAATTCGGTTATTTCGCATCCGACCGACTGCGCGTCGGCGGCTCGATCGGCTACCAACTGATTTCATCCGACGGCGAAACGACGCACGGGCTGACGGCAGGTCCCAGCCTCGCCTATTACGTAAGACTGTGCGACCGCTTCTACTACACGCCGCAGCTGGCCGTGGGATTCGCGTTCGCATCGACGGACGGGACCAGCGGATACGGCTTCGATGCAGGATTGTCGCTCGGAGCGTTCGAAATCAGGCCGTCGGCCCATATCGGACTCTCAGTCAGCCTTCTGACGTTGGACTACAGCTACCTGTCATATTCGGGAACGGGTGTGAACGGGGTCTCTTTCCAGCTCGGAATCAGCCCGACGGTCGGTTTCAAATACTACTTTTAGGCCGCAAAAACCCGATCCCGACCTACAGAAACCGCACGCCCCGCACGCGGCTCCGGCTGCGGTCGGCGGCTTCGCGTTCGACGATGCCCGTCACCACGTCGGCGGCATCGTGCCAGCGGTTGGCGCGAAAACGGCGACGGTAGGTGGTCAGGTGGGCGTAGAGTTCGGGCCAGCGGAAATTCCAGCCCCGCGGCCACCGCAGGAGGTGAAGCGCAGTGGCCGAATTGGAGAGGATGCGGGCCTCCTTGTTGCCTCCCTGATGAAACCATTCGATGCGCACGCCGGGCGAGAGCGACTGCACGGCGCGGGCGAAGCCGCGGCCGCCGGTATTGCTCTCGACGGCCGCCTGCCGCGTGTCGGAGCGCAGCAGCATCTCGGCGACCAGCGGTTCGGAGACCTCCATCGGTTCGCGCGTATAGACGGCGTCGGTGATGTAGATAGCCCCGTCGGCATCGACCGCGTACGAGAGCGAACAGAGGTAGTCGTCGCCCGTATCGGCCGTGTCGGTATAGTTGCCGCGGCGGACGATCTCGTGCGGCAGGTCGTCGTACTCGGCGAAATTCAGCCCGTATAAAAGCCCCTCGCGCGAGGAGGGATGCCCCTGATACATGCTTTCGAACTGCAGCGGATCGAGCCGCCGCTTGGCTTCGAGCAGGGCCGCGCCCTGCTGCTGCTCCCACAACGCCTCGCCCGGCATGCGCGGGTCGATTCCGGTCGGCGGCGAGGATTTGAGCGCTTCGAAGTTCAGGTGCAGCCACGTGTCGGCGGGCAGGCCGTCGAGCTGCGCCCACTCCCTCAGCTCCGCGACCGGTTCGCGGGCAGTGAGCGTGCCGATCAGGTCCTCTTCGTGCCAGCGGGTGAAGACGATCAGCTCACGCGAAGCATTGTGCATGCGGGTGCGGACCACCGACGTATACCACTCCCAGCAGTTGGCGCGGATGAGCGGCGAATTGGCTTCGAGGGCGTCCTTGTAGAGGTCGTCGAGGATAAAACAATCGACGCGGTTGCCCGTGAGCGAACCTTCGCGGCCCACCGAAAGCAGGCCGCCCCGGCAGCCGATGATCTCGACCTCGTCGGCCGTGCGGATATAGCTGGGCGGCTTGGAACCCTGCTTGATGGTCGTCGCGGGGAAGAACGCGGCGTACTCGCGCGACTCGATGATACGCTGGACACGGCGGTTGAATTTCGACGCCAGCGCCCCGGAATAGGAGGCGATCGCCACACGCTGATCGGGGTCCAGCCCCAGCACATAGGCCGGAAGCAGGGTCGTGGCGCCGACGCTTTTGCCGTGCTGGGGCGGCATGGTGACGATCAGCCGCCGGACACGGCCCGCGGCGAAAGCTTCGAGCACGCGGTAATAGGCCCGGTGGAAAGGCTGCAACTCCAGAAAGGGATAGACTCCGAGGGCGAACTGCTCGAACGGAGGAAGGTCGGCAGGGCCGGAAACTGCCGAGGTGACGCCGGAAAGCGAGGAAAAGGAGGCAGAAGCAGAAGGAGCAGAACCGGAAGGAGCGAAATCCGACGGCACAGAATCGGGAAGAACGGAATCAGACGGCGCAAAACCGGACGAAGCGGAACCGGTGCCGCAACCACGTGAGCCGCAAGCACCGGAAGCCAAAACATCGGAACCGGGGAGAAGTTCGCCGGGGAGCCGATCACCGGGGAAAGATTCACCGGAAAAAGATGCACCGGAAAGCGGATCGCCGGAAAGTGATTCGCCGGCGAGAGGATTCGCAGGATAATCCGGCGCGAGAATGCCGGCCGGAACAAAAACCTCTGCGGAATCGGCTTCCGCAGAGGACAATTTGGATTTCAAGACCATTTGTAGAAATTTTGAACCCATGCGCGGCGCCGCGGCGGGAGGTTCGAAGAGAAAAAGAGCGTTCCAGCGGGCTGCGCCGCGCCAAGGAAGGGTAAATGCCGGAACGAACGAGGCGGGGAGCCGGAGGGCGCACGGCCTGCGGCCGGGGAGCGGCCCGATGCAAAGCGGGGATCGGGCGGTTGCCCACACCGGCGGCAGGACATGCCCACGGCAGGGATCAGACAAAGCGCTTCATCTCGGAAAAGTCGAAATCGTTCAGCATTTCGCCCTCCGCCGAGAAGGTGTGAAACTCCCACCATACGGGCACGAGGTCCGAAACAGGCTCCGCATCGCCTTCGGGCTGCGAGAGCCGCGTCCGGTAGACGATGACCGACGCCGTAAAACGGCAGTCCGTATCGCCGAAACGGAATGCGAGCGATCCCGAAAAGTAGTTTTCCCCGTCGACAGCATCCGCCAAACGCGCCGCCACCTCTTGATAAAGTTCAGGTGAAACCGAATACATAGTTGATAATTAGCAGGATTTTTGCAAAATAATTTGCATGCACAAATAAATTGTTTAACTTTACAGCACAAATATAGGTTCAAAATTTGAATTTCCAATCGAAAAATACAATTTTTTGATATAAAATTTTCCGATTAAAAGCTATGAACACGCGGGTAAAATTGATACGAAAACAGCTGGGCATGACGCAAGAACAATTGGCTCAGCATCTTGGCATCGGCAAAGCGGCCCTTTCGATGATCGAAACGGGGAAAGCCGGACTCTCGGCCCGGAACCGCAACATATTGGTTCAGGAATTGAACGTAAACCCCGAATGGCTGGAGAGCGGCAAAGGCAACATGTTCAACGCCGAACCCGACCTGACGGCCTACAGACTCCGCACGGACAATTCGCTGCCGCTGCAGAGCGTACCGCTCTACTCGATCGAGGGGACAGCGGGACTGGTGCCGCTGTTCACGGATCAGGCGCAGGCCAAACCCGTGAACTTCATCCACATCCCCAACCTGCCGAAATGCGACGGCGCGATATATATAGTGGGCGACTCGATGTATCCGCTGCTCAAAAGCGGCGACATCGTGCTGTACAAGCAGCTGGGCAACATCGACGACATATTCTGGGGCGACATGTACCTGCTGTCGATCGACATCGACGGCGAAGAGTACGTCACGGTGAAATACATCCAGAAATCCGACCGCGAGGGTTACGTCAAACTCGTCAGCCAGAATCCCCACCACGCCGACAAGGAGGTTGCGCTCAGCCGCATCCGCGCGATCGCGCTGGTCAAGGCGAGCATCCGGATGAATTCGATCCGATAACGGCGGCCCGCCGGCCGGCACCGAAGGCCCGCAAAAAATTCACGCCGTAAAAATCCGAGGGGAGAGGCATTCGTGTGGGTGGGGCCGGGAAAGGACCGGGCAGGAATCAGAGAAGAATCGAGGCAGATCCGGGAGAAGCCGGGACAGGCTCCGAAAAGGCCGGAGCCGAAAGTTCGGAACGGGAACGATGAGGAAATGCGGAAGCACCGCAAAAAAAGCAGCGAAACGGCAGCTGAAAAACAGAACAAACAGAACAAAACAAGCCGAAAAGACCGGAACGGTCCGGCCGGAGCAACAACCTGAGGAAAAAATTCGTATCTTGCCGGAAACAAAGACGACCCAATATGGAACTCTCCGATAAAAAATTCGCGGTGCTGATCGATGCGGACAATATCTCACACCGGAAAATCAAAGACATACTCGACGAAATAGCCAATTACGGAACGCCGACGATCAAGCGGATCTACGGCGACTTCACCGATCCGAAATTCGCGGCATGGAAAAGCATACTGCTGGAAAACTCGATCACCCCGATCCAACAGTACGCCTACACCACAGGCAAGAACGCAACGGACTCGGCGCTGATAATCGACGCGATGGACATCCTGCACAAGGAGTCGGTCAACGGCTTCTGCATCGTATCGAGCGACAGCGACTATACGCGTCTGGCAAGCCGCATCCGCGAATCGGGCCGCGAGGTGCTGGGCTTCGGCGAAAAGAAAACGCCGAAACCGTTCATCAAATCTTGCGACAAATTCATCTACGTCGAGATTCTCGGACAGCCTGCCGCTCCGACGCCGGCACTTGCGCCTGCACCGGGTCCCGCTCCGGCTGCGACACAGACACCGGCAGCGAAAGCCGCACAAAAAAAGACATCCGCCAAAAGGCGTCAGACGTCTGACACGCAGGCCCCCGGAACGCCGGAAGCCGCCGCAGGCAAAAAAACCGCTCCGGCTCCGGGACAGACTCCGGGTGTGGTTCCCGCTTCGGAGCAGCCTCAGGTTACGGCTCAGTCCCAGATGCAGGACCCGGCTCAGTCCCAGTCGATCATCCGTCCGATAGACGACGATTTCAAAGACCTGCTCGCCAATACCATAGAAGACGCCGCCGACGACAGCGGCTGGGCATTCCTCGGCATCGTCGGCAGTGTCCTGACCAAGAAAATGCCCGATTTCGACCCCCGCAACTACGGCTACAAAAAACTTTCGCTGCTGGTGAAAGCCCTCTCCGAGGCAATCGAAACCGAAGAACGACTGTCTGCAAACAAAGAGCAGAAGTTCATTTACGTCCGGAACAGAACAAGGTAAACGCTCCGGTCGCCGACCACCCGTCCGGCGGAAGGATACTCCTCAACCCCAGCCGCACAATTACGCGGCAAAAAGAAGCTGCGGGATTTTCCGCCGGCCGGAACCGTTCCGCCCCTGCCATGACCATAATACGCAAACCGCCGGGCAAAGCAGCCCGGCGGTCCGAGTATCGAAACAAATCAACAGTCCAACACAACAGCAAGCGCCTTCGCATGATTCATACGGATCACGCCTTCCCGTTCATCGACACTGGACGGCGGCATTCCAAAAAAAATTTAAAAAACTCCCCGCTTTCGGATTCATGCAGAAACGGGCGTTTTCCGAACGAAACAAAAGCCGGAATACGCCGAATCCGCACATATTATCACCGAAAAACCGAAACGCCTCGCAAAAAAGCCGCAGGAAAGCCCCGAAAAAAGTCGTCTCCGGGGAACAAACTGACAATAAATTTATATATTTGCAATATTGTTTTTCTAAACCCTACTAATCCGAAACAAGACATGGAGAAAACCAATGTACGGGAGTTGCAGGATGTCGTGATTCGCTTCTCAGGAGACTCAGGAGACGGCATGCAGCTCACGGGTACGCTCTTTTCAGACACTTCGGCCCTGCTCGGAAACGGCATTTCGACCTTTCCGGACTACCCCGCCGAAATTCGTGCGCCGCAGGGAACCGTGGCCGGCGTATCGGGATTTCAGGTACACTTCGGCAGTCACCGCGAACTCAACCCCGGCGACTACTGCGACGTGCTCGTAGCCATGAACCCCGCAGCGCTCAAGGCCAACCGCAAATGGCTCAAGCAGGGCGCGACGGTGATCATCGACGGCGATTCGATCACCGAAGAGCATCTCAGGAAAGCGGGATTCGCCACGCTCGACCCGATCGCGGAGCTTGAACTGAACGAATACAACGTCGTCATCCCCGACATCACGTCGATGACGCGCGAAGCGCTCAAGGAGACCGGACTGGACAACAAAGCCGTGGTCAAGTGCAAGAACATGTTCGCGCTGGGCATCTGCTTCTACCTCTTCGACCGCCCCGAAGCGTACGCATACAAATATCTGGAGACCAAATTCGCACGGAAAAATCCGGTCGTGGCCCAAGCCAACAAGCTGGCTATCGACGCGGGCTATAACTATGCGGCCAACACCCATCAGTTCGCCAACACCTACACCGTAGCCCCGGCGCCGCTCGAAAAGGGCACCTACCGCACCGTCAACGGCAACGTGGCGACGGCATGGGGCCTGTGCGCCGCCGCCGAGAAAGCCGGGCTGCCGCTCTTCTGCGGTTCGTATCCGATCACTCCGGCGACGGTCATCCTCGAAGAGCTTGCCAAGCGCAAGGACCTCGGCGTGAAGACCGTGCAGGCCGAAGACGAGATAGCGGGCATCTGCACCGCCATCGGTGCGGCGTTCGCCGGCAACTTCGCCGTGACGACCACGTCGGGTCCCGGACTCTCGCTCAAGAGCGAAGCGCTGGGACTGGCCGTAATGACCGAACTGCCGCTGGTGGTCGTGGACGTACAGCGCGGAGGCCCCTCGACGGGTCTGCCGACCAAAACCGAGCAGAGCGACCTCTCGCAAGCCCTTTACGGCCGCAACGGAGAGTGCCCGGTGATCGTCGTGGCGGCATCGTCGCCCAGCGACTGTTTTCACTATGCGTTCGAGGCAGGACGGCTGGCGATGGAGCACATGACGCCCGTGATCCTGCTCACCGACGGCTTCATCGCCAACGGCTCGGAGCCGTGGCGCATTCCCTCGATGAAGGACTACCCGGCGATCCAGCCGCCGATCGTAGACGACGCGCCTGAAGGCGGATTCATGCCCTACGTGCGCGACGAAAAGCTGGCCCGCGGCTGGGCGTTCCCCGGCAAGGTAGGGCTGGAGCACCGCGTGGGCGGTCTGGAAAAAGACTGCGTAAAGGGCTGCATCTCGCACGATCCGGCCAACCACCAGAAGATGGTCTCGACGCGCGCCGCGAAGGTGGCCAAAGCCGCGGACGACATTCCCGCACAAACCGTATGGGGCGACCCGGAAGGCGACCTGCTCGTCGTGGGATGGGGCGGAACGCGCGGACACCTGCAGAACGCCGTCGATCAGATGCGCGCCGAAGGCAAACGCGTGTCGCTCGCACATTTCAACTACATCAACCCGCTGCCGCACGGCGTGCGCGACATCTTCGCGAAGTTCCGCAGGATCGTCGTCTGCGAGCTGAACGAAGGTCAGTTCGCCAATTACCTGCGCCAAAACCTGCAGGAGTTCCATTACGAGCAGTTCAACAAGTGCGAGGGCCTGCCCTTTACGGTCGTAGAACTGAAAGAAAAATTCGAATCCTTATTGAAGTAACGCCATGGCAGAATACAAATACACCCCAGCGGATTTCAAAAGCGATCAGGAGGTACGCTGGTGCCCCGGATGCGGCGACCACGCCATCCTCAACGCCGTGCAGCGCGCGCTGCCCGAAATAGCCGACGCCACCGACACGCCGCACAACATGTTCACGTTCGTGTCGGGCATCGGATGCTCGTCGCGCTTCATCTACTACATGAAAACCTACGGGTTCCACTCCGTACACGGCCGCGCAAACGCCGTGGCGACGGGCGTCAAGGTCGCCAACCCGCGGCTCAACGTCTGGGTCACCACGGGCGACGGCGACTCGCTGGCCATCGGCGGTAACCACTTCATCCACGCCATCCGCCGCAACGTGGACCTCAACGTCATTCTGTTCAACAACGAGATTTACGGCCTGACCAAAGGGCAGTACTCCCCCACTTCGAAGCTGGGCAAGATCACCAAGACCTCGCCTTACGGCACGGTCGAGAAGCCGTTCAACCCCGGCGAACTGGTGATCGGCGCCAAGGGCACGTTCTTCGCCCGGTCGGTGGACATGGAGGTGGGACTTTCGAAGGAGTGCATGGTGGCCGCCGCGATGCACAAAGGGATGTCGGTAGTCGAAGTACTGCAAAACTGCGTGATATTCAACGACAAGACCCACGGTGAATTCGCCGCCGACAAGGCCACGCGTGCGGAGCGCACCGTAACGCTG